>ENA-UOOA01001988-UOOA01001988.1-human-gut-metagenome-genome-assembly--contig:-P61old-NODE-1988-length-30702-cov-29.695402_pt1 | contig 30702 bp, 27 predicted proteins | sample MGYA00242467_ERZ724014 | MGnify/ENA metagenome assembly ERZ724014 | reverse complement strand
TGCCGGTGAACCAGCTCATCAACTACTGCTTCTCCGGCAAGACCAAGGACGAGGTCAAGCGCACCTTCGGCCGCCGCGCCGGTATGTTCTCCTACCTGGGCACCACTGACTTCCGCGTGGTCTGCGCCAAGGTGGTGGAGGGCGACCCCAAGGCCGTGGAGGCCTATCAGGCCCTGGTCTACCAGCTGGCCAAGGACATCGGTGCCATGGCCGCCGTGCTGCACTTCGAGGTGGACGCCATCGTCTACACCGCCGGCATGGCCTACGAGGACTTCTTCTGCGACGACATCACCGCCTATGTGGGCAAGATCGCGCCCATCATCCGCCTGCCCGGCGAGGAGGAGATGCGCTCCCTGGCGGAGGGTGCCCTGCGGGTCCTCCGCGGCCAGCAGGAGGCCGGCCAGTATTGATCTGATATTCCGGTTGGAATATAGATAAACCGTTTTTGATTTGCAAGTGGAAATAAGAGGAAAAAGACAAGAAAGGTGGAAACTGCTATGAAACATCTGATGTCCGGTAACGAGGCCACCGCCCGCGGCGTCTACGAAGCCGGTATCAAGGTCTGTTCCGCGTATCCCGGAACCCCCAGCACCGAGATCCTGGAGAACCTGCCCCAGTACGGCAAGGACGTGTACTGCGAGTGGGCCCCCAACGAGAAGGTCGCCACCGAGGTGGCCTACGGCGCGTCCGTGGCCGGCTCCCGTTCCTTCTGCACCATGAAGATGGTGGGCCTGAACGTGGCCGCCGACCCCCTGTTCACCGCCGGCTACATGGGCGTCAATGGCGCCTACGTGGTCGTCACCGCCGACGATCCCTCCTGCCACTCCTCCCAGAATGAGCAGGACAACCGCCACTACGCCCGCGCCGCCAAGATCGCCATGGTGGAGCCCAGCGACGCCCAGGAGTGCAAGGACTTCGTCCGCCTGGCCTGCGAGATCTCCGAGGAGTTCGACACCCCCGTTCTGTACCGCACCACCACCCGCGTCTGTCACAGCAAGGGCCTGGTGGAGTTCGGCGAGCGTGTGGAGCACGTGGCCCCCGCCTATGCCCGCAACACCCGTAAGTACGTCTGCGCCCCCGCCAACGCCTACCTGAACCACCCCATCGTGGAGGAGCGCCTGGTGAAGCTGGCCGAGTACGGCTGTACCCGCGCCCTGGAGAACGGCCTGAACAAGGTGGAACTGGGCGACGGCAAGGTGGGCGTCATCACCGCCTCCATCAGCTACCAGTACGCCAAGGAGGTGTTCCCCGAGGGCACGTCCTTCCTGAAGCTGGGCCTGACCTATCCGCTGCCCATGGACCTGATCCGCGACTTCGCCAAGAAGGTGGAGAAGCTCTACATCATCGAGGAGCTGGATCCCTTCATGGAGGACGAGATCAAGGCCGCCGGCATCGACTGCGTCGGCAAGGAACTGACCGGCAAGCTGTATGAGCTGAACACCGAGCTGGTGCGTGAGCGCGTGCTGGGCATCAAGCCCGCGTACAAGACCGTGGACGAGGTCAAGGTCGCCAAGCGTCCCCCCGCACTGTGTCCCGGCTGCCCCCACCGCGGCTTCTTCTACACCCTGTCCAAGAACAAGAACTACGTGGTCACCGGCGACATCGGCTGCTACACCCTGGGCTTCGCGCCTCCGCTGAACTGCATGGACGTGTGCATCTGCATGGGCGGCGGCTTCTCCGCCGGCATGGGCATGGCCAAGTCCTTCCAGCGCGAGGGCGTCACCGATAAGGTGGTGTTCGGCGTCATGGGCGACTCCACCTTCTTCCACAGCGGCATGACCGGCGCCGCCGAGATCATCTACAACAACGGCCGCATGATCCCCTGCGTGCTGGATAACCGCATCACCGGCATGACCGGCCACCAGGACAACCCCGGCTCCGGCTTCACCCTGATGGGCGAGCCCGCCCCCATGATCAGCGTGGAGAAGGTGCTGGAGGCCTATGGCTTCGCCCCTGTCTTCACCGTGGATCCCCAGGACCTGACCGCCATGAAGAAGACCGTGGACGACGCTGTGGCCGCCCTGAACGAGGGCAAGCACCCCGCCATCGTCACCCGCCGTCCCTGCCTGCTTATCAAGCGCGTGAAGCACGACACCGGTATGTGCGTCGTCAACGCCGACAAGTGCAAGAGCTGCAAGAGCTGCCTGAAGGTGGGCTGCCCCGCCATCTCCATGGAGAACGGCAAGGCGTTCATCGACCGTACCCAGTGCGTGGGCTGTACCGTCTGCGCCCAGGCCTGCCCCTTTGGTGCTATTGAAAAGGAGGAGAAGTAACATGAACGATGTGAAAAGCTGCCTGTTGGTCGGCGTTGGCGGTCAGGGCGCCATCCTGATCTCTAAGATCATGTCCAACGGCTTTATGAAGGCCGGTTACGATGTCAAGCAGAGCGAGGTCCACGGCATGGCCCAGCGCGGCGGCTCCGTGTCCACCCAGGTCCGCTGGGGCAAGAAGGTCTACGGCCCCGTGTTCGGCAAGGGCGAGGCCGATATCATGGTGGCGCTGGAGAAAATGGAGGCTGTCCGCTACGCGGAGTTCCTGAACCCCAACGGCGTGGCCGTCATCAATGACTATGCCATCAAGTCCACCACCATCGCCTCCGGTGCCGAGGCGTATCCCGAGGGCTGCATCGAGGCCATGCAGAAGAACTTTAAAACCATCGCCGTCCCCGCCAGCGATATCGCCATTGAGCTGGGCAACCCCAAGTGCATGAACGTGGTGCTCTTCGGCGCCATGTGCGACTCCCTGGGCTGCCCCGAGATCGACTGGGAGCAGGTCGTGGCCGAGACGGTCCCCGCCAAGGTCAAGGAGCTGAACCTCAAGGCCTTCCGCGCCGGCCGTGAAGCCGCCAAGGCCGCCAAGTAAACCGATACCGCAAAAAGGACCGCCTTTCCGGCGGTCCTTTTTCCTCTTTTTTTCCCAAAGCCTTCCCATTGAGGGGGCCGCGCCGTTGAATGCCGCGCCCCTCAAGCCTTCCCCCTGGGGGGTCCGCGGTGTTGAATGACACGCCGGTGGCGTGTCAGACCCGCGGACCGACCCGCAGGGAGACAGGTGGCGCACAGCGCCGGATGAGGGGTCCCTCGTCCTCACCGCGGCGGCGAAACTCCCGCCGCGGGAATTTATTTGTTGCACTCCGTCTCGCGCTGCATTATAATGGACAAAAAAATCAGGAACGAGGTGTATCACCATGACCTATGGCTTTATCGGCACCGGCAACATGGGTGGGGCGCTGGCCCGCGCCCTGGTCAGGGAAGTCTCTCCCTCAGATGTGTATCTCAACAACCGCACTCCCGCCAAGGCGGAGGCCCTGGCAGCAGAGCTGGGGGCCCGGGCGGACACCGCTGCCCACATCGCCGCTGCCTGTGACTATATCTTCCTGGGCGTCAAGCCCAACCTCATCGCCGGCGTGCTGGCCCAGCTGGCCCCCACGCTGGCGCAGCGGACGGACAAGCCCGTGCTGGTGTCCATGGCCGCCGGCGTCACCATCGCCGCGCTGGAGCAGGCTGCTCCCGGCTGCCCCATCCTGCGTATCATGCCCAACACCGCCTGCGCCGTGGGGGCGGGGCTGACGCTGTACGATGCCAACGCCCTGCTGACGAAACCACAGCTGGACGCCTTCCTGGCGGACATGGCCGCCTCCGGACGGCTGGAGGCGTTGCCGGAGCACCTGATCGACGCGGGCAGCGCCGTGGCCGGCTGCGGCGGTGCCTTTGCCTGCCTGTTTATGGAGGGATTGGCCGACGGTGCCGTCACCTGCGGCCTGCCCCGTGACAAGGCCAACACCTTCGCGGCCCAGATGCTGCTGGGCGCGGCCCGGCTGGCCCTGGAAAGCGGCAAGCCCTTCGGGCAGATGAAGGATGAGATCTGTTCCCCCGGCGGCACCACCATTGCCGGTGTCCGCGCGCTGGAGGAGGGCGGCCTCCGCGCCGCCGCCATGAACGCCGTCATCGCCGCCTACGAAAAGACCCTTCAGCTGAAGAAGTGAACCACGCCGCCCCCGGCTGAGCCGGGGGCGGCGTATCGTGTAAAGGAAGGCCCTCCCCACCGGGGAGGGCCTTTGTCCTTATTTTCCGTACAGACAGTAGATGAGCCAGTTTAAAAACCGTGCCGGCAGCACCTTGGCCAGGAAGGTGAAGAACTTGTAGTCGAAACGTATGGCGTACAGCGGGTGGTGGTGTCCCTCCCGCATGGCCACACTGGCGATGTACGCCCCGGCCTTGGCCGGGTCCATGCCCGTCTCCTCATCGTGCTCCATGCGCTTCACGGACCGGGAGATGCGTCCCTGATAGATGTCGTCTCCCGCACTGACCTTCCGCCGCGCGGCGGTGAAGCCCGTGTGGATATCCCCCGGCATCACGGCGCATACCGTTACGCCGAAGGGCCGCAGCTCGTTGGCCAGCGCCATGGTGTAGGCGTTGACAGCCGCCTTGGTGGCGGAGTAATAGGCCTGGAAGGGGATGGGCACCGGTGCGGCCACAGAGCTCAGGTTCACGATCCTTCCCCGGCCCGCCTGCCGCATCAGGGGCACCACGGCCCGGTTCATGTTCACCATGCCGAAGAAGTTGACATCGAACAGCGCCTTGGCCTCCGCCGTCTCCGTGAACTCGATAGCCCCGGAGATGCCGAAGCCCGCGTTGTTCACCAGCACGTCGATGCGCCCCTCCGCTTCCATGATCTGCGCCACGGCGTCGTTGACGGCCTGTTGGTCCGTCACGTCGGCAGCGATGTGGTGCAGACCCTCCACGCCCTCCGCCCGGCGGGACAGCTCATACACGGTATAGCCCGCGTCCTTCAGCGCCAGGGCGGTGGCCCGTCCGATGCCGGAGGTGCCGCCGGTGACGACAGCGACCTTACTCATGGGCCATCACCTCCCCGATGATGTCCATGGCCTCGTCCAGCAGGGCCTCCGTGTGGGTGGCCATATAGCTGGTCCGCAGCAGCGCCTCACCCTCCGGCGTGGCCGGCGGCAGCGTGGCGTTCACATACACGCCCCGGTCATAGATCTCCGCCGCTACCCGCAGCGTCCGGTACGTCTCATAGGTGTAGATGGGGATGATAGGCGTAGGCGCCTCCAGCGCCGAGGGCCGGATGGTCAGTCCCCGGTCCGTCAGCCCCTTCCGGGCATACAGGCTCAGGGCGCGCAGGCGCTCCGGCAGCTCCGGATGCGCCTCCAGCTTCCGCAGGGCCGTCAGCGCCGTGGCGCAGTTGGCCGGCGGGATGGACGCCGAGAAGATGAATGGCCGCGATGCGTGCCGCACGAAATCCGCCACCTCCGCGCTGGCGGCCATATAGCCGCCCAGGGACGCCAGCGACTTGGAGAAGGTCCCCATGTACACGTCCACCTGGTCCTCTAGGCCGAAGTAGCTGGCCGTGCCCCGGCCGCCCTCGCCCAGCACGCCCAGCCCGTGAGCGTCGTCCACCATGACCCGTGCGCCGTACTGCTTCGCCAGGGCGCAGATCTCCGGCAGCTTGGCGATGTCGCCGCCCATGGAGAACACACCGTCGGTGACGATCAGCGCTCCGGCCGTCTCCGGCACCTTCTGCAGGCACTTTTCCAGCTCCGCCATGTCGCTGTGGCGATAGCGCAGCATTTTGCCGTAGGACAGCTGGCACCCGGCGTAGATGCTGGCGTGGTTCTCCCGGTCACAGATCACGTAGTCGTGCCGTCCCACCAGCGCGGAGATAATGCCCACGTTGGACTGGAACCCGGTGCCGAAGGTCACCACCCCCGGCTTCCGCAGGAACCTCGCCAGCTCCGCCTCCAGCTCCAGATGCATCTCCAGCGTGCCGTTGAGGAACCGCGACCCGGAGCACCCGGTGCCGTACTGCTCCAGCGCCCGGATGCCGGCCTCGATGACCTCCGGGTCCGTAGTCAGTCCCAGATAGTTGTTGGAGCCCAGCATGATGCGGCGCTTGCCCTCCATCTGCACCTCCACATCCTGCCGGGACTGCAGGGCGTGGAAGTAGGGGTACACGCCCTTTTCCTTCAATTCCCCCGCCAGGGACGGCGCAAAGCACTTCTCAAAGATATCCATACAAGACCTCTCTATCTGATATAGAATATTAGCATTAACGGGAGCTTAACAAGCTGATATCGCCTTTTTTGGGTGAAAATATTATATAGGCAGATAGAAAACTTGTCAACGTCTACTTGCGTCAGCGTTCCTGTCCGTCGATAACGTCCAGCAGCCGCAGTATGCCCCGGCTCAGCGCCGCCGCCCCGCACACCGTGCAGATCATCGTGATGGCTGTCATAAAAACGTCCTCCTTGCTGTGTTTTCCCCATCATAGCAAGGCTGCTGTCCAAAAAAACGGACAGAAAAATTCTTTCAAAAGCCATGGAACCTTTTTTGCCCTGCGCGCATCTAAGGGGTGTACAAAGAAAAGGACACTGTGTCCCACCCGGAGACACAGCCCGCCAAAAGAAAAGCGCAAAAAAAGAGACTGCGAAAGCAGTCTCTTTTTTATATGCTTTTCAGCAGGTCACATGGCCTTGATAATGTCCACGATCTCCGCGCCGATGCGCTTCTGGGCCTCGTTGGTGGCAGCGCCGATGTGGGGCGTGCAGGACACCATGGGATGGCTGTACAGCGCCTTGTTGGTGGCGGGCTCGTCGGCGTACACGTCCAGACCGGCGGCGCGCACCTTGCCGGACTCCAGAGCGGCCAGCAGAGCGGCCTCGTCCACGTTGGTGCCGCGGGAGGTGTTGATGACCACCACGCCGTCCTTCATCTTGGCGATGTTCTCCGCAGAGATCAGCGCACCGCCGTCCACAGCGGGCGCGTGGACGGATACGAAGTCAGACTTGGCCAGCAGCTCATCCATCTCCACATAGGGGATGCCCAGCTGCTCCTCGATGCCGGGGATGTGGAAGATATCGAAGGCGATGACGTTCATGCCGATGGCCTTGGCCATCACGCCCAGATGCTGGCCGATGCGGCCGAAGCCCACGATGCCCAGGGTCTTGCCCTGCAGCTCGATGCCCTTGCCGTAGGCCTTCTTCTCCCACTTGTCCTCACGCATGGTGTGGCCGGCGATGGAGATGTAGCGGGCGCAGGAGAACATATGGCCCATAGCCAGCTCCGCCACAGACTGGGAGGAGGCCTTGGGGGTGTTCTTCACGTCGATGCCGTTGGCCTTGGCGTAGTCCACGTCGATGTTGTCCACGCCCACGCCGCCGCGGATGATCAGCTTCAGCTGGCTGCCCTTGGCCTCGTCGATGTGGTTGGCGCGGACCTTGGTCTTGGAACGGACCACCACCACGTCGAAATCACGCAGCGCCTTGCCCAGCTGATCGGGCTCATAGAACTGCTCCACGACCTCGTGACCAATTTCACGCAGCTCCGCCATCGCGGTCTTATCCATACCGTCAGTAACCAGAATACGCATGGTAATACTCTCCTTCTAAAATACGTTTTGTTGTCGGAATTTGCCGACCAAGAGGGGAATGCGATCATTTTTGCCGCGGCGTGTACGTGGCAAAAATACCACGGCCCAGCCGCCTTGGGCGGCGTTCACCAGTGACCGATGTCAGCTGGTGAGGGGGATATACAAGGGGGATGTTATCCCCCTTGTACGTTACTTCGTGTGCTCGGCCTCAAACTTCTTCAGGAACTCCACCAGCGCCTGGGCGCCCTCGATGGGCATAGCGTTGTACACGCTGGCGCGCAGGCCGCCCACGGACTTGTGGCCCTTCAGGTTGTCGTAACCGGCGGCCTTGGTGGCGGCCACCACCTCGGCGTCCAACTCGGCGCTCTCGGTGACGAAGGGGATATTCATCAGGCTGCGGAACTCCGGCTCCACGGTGCCCTTGAACATCTTGGAACTATCCAGGAAGTCATAGATGACCTTGGCCTTGGCGATGTTGCGCTTGTGCATCTCCTCCAGGCCGCCGATGCTCTTGAGGTACTTGAACACCTTGCCGCAGCAGTAGATGGCCCAGCAGTTGGGGGTGTTGTACATGGAGCCGTTGTCGGCGTGGGTCTTGTAGCTCATGTAGATGGGCATCTTGGGGTCGATGTCCTCGCGGATCAGATCCTCGCGGATGATGACCACCACCATGCCGGCGGGGCCCACGTTCTTCTGCACACCGGCGTAGATCATGCCGTAGTCGGAGACGTTGCAGGGCTTGCTGAGGAACATGGAGGACTGGTCGGACACCAGGATGTGACCCTTGGTGTTGGGCAGCTTGTTCCAGGTCACGCCGTGGATGGTCTCGTTCTCGCAGATGTACACATAGTCGGTGTCCTCGGGGATGTCCAGATCGGAGCAGTCGGGGATATAGCTGTAATTCTTATCCTTGGAGGAGGCGGCTACGATGACCTCGCCGTACTTCTTAGCCTCGGCAATGGCCTTCTTGGACCATGCGCCGGTCTCGATGTACACGGCCTTGCCGTTCTTCATCAGGTTCCACGCCACAGCGGCGAACTGCAGGGTAGCGCCGCCCTGGATGAACAGCACCTTGTAGTTGTCGGGGATGTTCATCAGCTCGCGCAGGTCGGCCTCGGCCTCGTCGATGATCTGCTGGAACACCTTGGAGCGGTGGCTCATCTCCATGACGCACATACCGCTGCCGCGGTAGTTCATCATCTCGTCGCGGATCTCCTCCAGCACGGGCTCCGGCATCATGGCGGGACCGGCGGAGAAATTAAAAGTACGACCGTATTTCATGTGGTTTTCCTCCTATTTGTATATTGTTGGGTCTTCCTTGTGCCTTTTGCGTTTGGTAATATATAGTATACGGCAACACCGCGGCATAATCAACAGGGAAAATGAAAAAAAGTCAGATAAACTGAAAATTTTTCAGCCCTGCTGAAAGTTTATCCGACAGGGTTTGACACACTCCCGCATAGATGGTAGAATAATCGTCTGCAAAGAGAACGTTACAGGAGGCGGCACGGCCATGGAGAAGGTAAAGGAGCGCATCACACACTACAGTCTGTACGTCACTGCCCTGCTGAAATGGCTGGCGGTGGGCGCACTGGTGGGCGGCGTGGGCGGCTTCGTGGGCGCGCTGTTCCACCTGGGCGTCGACTGTGCCACCAACGTCCGCCTGGCCCACCCTTGGATTTTGTACCTGCTGCCCCTGGGCGGCGTGGTCATCGCCCTGCTGTACAGGCTGTGCCGGCTGGAGGGCGCGGGCACCAACGCCGTCATCGAGTCCGTCCACTTCGGCAAAAAAATACCCACCCTTCTGGTGCCGCTGATCTTCGTCTCCACGGTCATCACCCACCTGTGCGGCGGCAGCGCCGGCCGTGAGGGCGCGGCGCTCCAGATCGGCGGCGGCATCGGCTACCGCACCGGCACGCTGCTGCGCCTGGGGGAGAAGGACCTGCCCCTGGCCACCCTCTGCGGCATGGCGGGCGTGTTCTCCGCCCTCTTCGGCACACCCCTGACGGCCACCATCTTCGCTCTGGAGGTCATCAGCGTGGGCGTGCTGTACTACGCCGGGCTGCTGCCCTGCATCACCGCCTCTCTGACCGGCTACTACATCGCCCTCCTCATGGGCGTGGAGCCCACCCGCTTCACCGTGGCCATGCCGGCGCTGGCCTGGCCCACCCTGGGCCTTGTGGCGGTGCTGGCTGTGGGCTGCGCTCTGGTGAGTATCCTCTTCTGCCGCGGCCTGCACATCACCGAGCACCTGGCCGCCCGTGTCCTGAAGGATCCCTTCCTCCGTGCCGCCGCGGGCGGCTGCGTGATCGTAGCCGCCACGCTGCTGCTGGGTACTACGGACTATAACGGCGCGGGCATGGATGTGGTGGCGCGCGCCCTGTCCGGCCAGGCAGACCCCTGGGCCTGGCTGTTGAAGCTGGCCTTCACCGCCGTCACCATCGGCTGCGGCTTCAAGGGCGGCGAGGTGGTGCCGTCGTTCTTCGTGGGCGCGACCTTCGGCTGCGTGTTCGGCGGACTGCTGGGCCTGCCGCCCGCCTTTGCCGCCGCCATCGGCCTGGTGTCCGTGTTCTGCGGCGCGGTGAACTGCCCCATCGCCTCCGTCATCCTCAGCATTGAGCTCTTCGGCTCCGGCGGTCTGGTCTATTTCGCCGCCGCCTGCGCCCTCAGCTATCTGCTCTCCGGCTATTGCGGGCTCTACAGCAGCCAGACCATCCTCTACTCCAAGCTGAAGGCGGAGTTTATCAATGTGCATACTCATGAGTAAAATGCAGCCCCCGGGAACCCGGGGGCTAACATTTTATAAGCAAATCTTAACGTTTCGTTCACATGATTTTCCGAAAATCGTGGTATCCTGCGGGTAGTACAAGAAAAAGAGGTGTCGCCTGTGAAGCGCACGCTGACCGAACAACAGAAAAAAACGCTGTCCGTACTGGCCATCGTCATATTCGTTCTGCTGTCGGCGGCGCTGGCCTGGTTCGTGGGGCGGCCCATGGTCCGCTTTGCCCGCCAGCCGGAACAGTTCCGCGCCTGGGTAGACGGCCACGGCGCCTGGGGGCCGCTGGCCTATGTGGCCATGGTGTTTCTGCAGGTGCTGGTGGCCATTATCCCCGGCGAGCCGCTGGAGATCGCCGGCGGCTACGCCTTCGGCGCCTGGGCGGGCACGGCCCTGTGCCTGCTCGGTGCCGTGCTGGGCAGCGTGACCGTCTTTGCCCTGGTCCGCCGCTGGGGCCGCGGTCTGGTGGAGGTGTTCTTCCCGGCAGACAAGCTGGAAAAGCTCCAATTTCTCCTCCATACCTCCCCCAAGCGCACCGCCCTGTTCTGGCTGATCTTCACCGTTCCCGGTACGCCCAAGGACCTGCTGTGCTACTTCGCGGGCCTGACGGACCTGCCGTGGGGGACCTGGCTGCTGATCGCCACAGTGGGCCGCCTGCCCTCCATCGTCACCTCCACCGTGGGCGGCAGCGCCCTGGGGGAGCAGAACTACCGGGCGGCGGTCATTGCCTTCGCTCTTGCCCTCGCTGTGGCGGGTGTGGGCTATGTGATCTACCGCGCCGTCTGCCGTCGGCACGGACAAAAACCGGATAACACAAAGACCGACGGCTGAGCCGCCAACAAAATCCTTCCCTCCGATATCTGTGACCGGGCAGGCGCTTTGACAGACTGAAAGACCGACGGCTGAGCCGTCGGTCTTGTATTTTTTCCTGTCTCAGAATGCGCCCAGCGCCTTGAACAGCACCGACCAGGCGAACATGGTCACGATGCACAGCGCGCTGGTGGACACCACGATGTCCCCGGCCAGCTCCGCGTCGCCGCCCATCTGCTGTGTCATGGTGAAGGAGGCGATGGCCGTGGCACTGGCGAACACGCTGATCAGCCCCGCGAAGCCCACGCCCCGTATGCCGATCAGAAACGCCGCCGTCAGCAGCAGCGCCGGCATCAGGAACAGCCGCACCAGACACACCTCGATCAGGTCTCTCCGGTACCGGCGCAGGCCGCTGAACCGGAAGAAGGCCCCCAGCAGGAACAGCATGAACGGGCTGGTCATGGCGGCCACCTGGTGCACCGCCGACTCCAGCGCCGTAGGCAGCCTCCAGCCGGTGCCCAGGAACACCAGCCCCACGGCGGAACCCAGGATCAGCGGATTGGTGGCCACCATTTTGATGAGCCTTCCGGCGGGCAGTCTCTCACCCCGGAACGCCGTCAGGGTGATGACCGCCAGCACGTTGAACAGCGGCACGATGATGGCCGCCAGCATGGCCACCGGCCCCATGTCCGCCCCGGGCACCAGCACCGTGGCCAGCGGCAGGCCGATAATGGCCAGGTTGCTGCGGTACATACCCTGTATCTTCACGCCCTGCTTCTCGTAGTCCTTCTCCGTGGGCAGCACGATGGCCAGGGACAGGCCGTACATCCCCAGCGTGGCCCCCACGGCGAACAGCAGCAGCTTCGGCTGTAACGCCTGGTCGATGGAGGAGGTGTACAGGTTCCAGAACAGCATCACCGGCATGAAGAACCGGAACGCCATCTTGTTCAGTCCGGGCACGTCCTCCACCCGGATACCGCCCAGACACTTGACCCCGTAGCCCAGTCCCATAATAAGAAACAGGGGCATCACGGCGTTAAAGCAGACTTGCAGATTGCTGAGCATGACCCATCGGCCTCCTTTCCCCGTGCGGCCCCGGCGCACGATCTATTGCATCCAAAACGTCATGGCTGCCAGCAGCACGGCCAAAAAGCCGAAGCTGACGGCGGAGAACAGTGCCAGGAACCGTCCGGTCTGTCCCTTGACGTGCTTCGTATACTCCCGGAAGGTGATCAGGCTGGCCAGCGACGCCACCAGCGTCCCCGCCCCGCCGATGTTCACCCCCACCAGCAGCGCCGGGTAATCGTCGGTAAACTGGCTGAGCAGTATGGCCGCGGGCACATTGCTGATGACCTGACTGGTCAGCGCCGCCACCGGCATGGCCCCGTGGGCCAGCAGCTGCCGGAACAGTGTCCGCACCGGCTCTATCCGGGCCATATTGCCCGAGAAGGTGAAAAACGCCGCGAACGTCACCAGCAGTCCCCAGTCCACGCCCAGCAGCGCCCGGCGGTCCAGCACCAGCAGCGCCGCCGTGATGGCGGCCAGCCCCAGCCAATACGGTATGCCGCGCAGCACCATGGCCGCAGCCGTGCAGAACAGTACGCCGTACACGATGCACCGGCGCTTGTCCACCGGCGTCTCCTGCGCCGGTACCGTCAGCGTCTCCCGGGGAATCAGCAGGCAGCACGCCAGGATCAGCGCCGTGGACAGCAGGAACGGCGGCAGCATGATGGTCAGGAACTCCCCATTGGGGATAGTATAATGATTAAATAGGTATAGGTTCTGCGGATTGCCGAAGGGCGTCAGCATCCCGCCCAGATTGGCGGCGCAGTTCTGCAATATGAACGTCAGCGCCGTGTGCTTCGTCTGCCCTGTGCCCTCCAGCACGAACCAGCTCAGGGGCAGAAACGTCAGCAGCGCCGTGTCGTTGGTCAGCAGCATGGAGCCGATCAGCGTAACGACAACCAGCGCCGTCACGGCGCTGCGGGCCGTGTGAAACGCCCGCACCAGCCGCTGCGCCAGCAGGGGGAACAGTCCCGCGCCCCGCAGGGCGCACACCACCGCCAGTATGCAGAACAGGCATGAGAGCGTCTTCACGTCGTAGTACCCGAGATAGGCGCTGTCCGGCGGCACGAATACGGCGGTGACGGCCGCCGCCAGCACCGCGATCACCGGCATGGCGTTGGCGCGGCACCACGGGAGAACTTTCATGTATGTATGCACCTCCGCACGATACGACTCAACGGCTGTTACCTTACCATATTTTGGCCGGAAACGCAAGGGTTCGCCCCGGCTTTCTTGCCCTTTTCCGCCGCCTGTGCTATACTGAAAGCGATACAGAAAAGGGAGGTGCTCCATGGATGACATTTTGAGCCGTTTTTCCATCAACTGCCACAGCAGCATCCGCTATGCCGGCGCGATGACGGTGTGGTTCGACCCCTTCCGCGTGGCGGACGCGCCCTGCGATGCGGACGTGGTATTCGTCACCCACGACCACTATGACCACTTCTCCCCGGAGGATATCCACCGGGTGATGAAGCCCGACGCGGTGCTGGTGCTGCCGGAGACGTGTGTGGCGGCGGCACTGCGGGCCGGCTTTGCCTCGGCGCAGCTGCTGCCGGTGCGCCCCGGAGAGACATACACCGTGAAAGACCTGCCCTTCACCGCCGTGCCCGCCTATAACCTCGGCAAGCCCTTCCACCCCCGCGGGAACCGCTGGGTGGGCTATGTGGTCACGCTGGAGGGCCGGCGGGTCTATGTGGCCGGCGATACCGACGATACCCCCGATGCACGGTCCGTGTCGTGTGACGTCGCCTTCCTGCCGGTGGGCGGCACCTACACCATGACCGCCGCCCAGGCCGCCGGTCTGGCGGCCGCCCTCCGCCCGCAGATCGCCGTCCCCACCCACTACGGCTGTATCGTGGGGGAGAGGACGGACGGCGCGGCCTTTGCCGCCGCCCTGCCGGCGGACATCTCCGCCGTGCAGCTGATCCGCCAATGACCCCGTACAGAATTCCGCCCCGGTGTCGGCCGATGCCGACCAGACGGTGGAGGTGACGGCCCCGGCACCAGCCGGGGAGGATGATCGAGCGAACGAAAAAGACATTCAGCGGCCCCCGGCGTCAGCCGGGGGGGATGATCGGATGAGCAAAAAGGCATTCAGCGGCCCCCGGCGTCAGCCGGGGGGGATGATCGGATGAGCAAAAAAGGCACTTAGCGGCCCCCGGCTGACGCCGGGGGCCGTCACTTCATTTTTGCTGCATTTTGCTTACAAAAAAAGCACAAAAAGGGAACCAAAGAGTACAGGGCGGGTACAGGAAAAGTAAAGCAAACGTATCAAAAGAAAGCACTATTTCTCGCTTTTTTCCTCCCGCGGCAGCACCAGATTGAGCAGTACGGCCATCAGTGTGGCCACCACCACCGGGGACTTTCCGAAGATGGTCGTCACCGCCTCCGGGAACTGTGCCAGGGCCTCTGCCGCCTGGGAAATGCCCACACCCAGTGCGGCGGAAAGCCCGACGATCGTGGTGTTTCGGGCGGTCAGTCCCTCGGCGGCGATGAGCTTCATGCCGGTCATGGCGATGGTGGAAAACACCGCCGCCGTGGCCCCGCCCAGCACGCATTGCGGGATGGTGGTGAGTACGGCGGAAAATTTCGGAATGATACCGGCAAGCAGTAAAAACGCGCCGGTCAGCGCAAAAACGTTGCGATTTACAACTTTATTTGTGGCTACAATTCCCACATTCTGGGAGTATGTCGCCGTGGGAAGACCGCCCAGCAGCGCTGTCAGAATGTTGCTGACGCCATAGGCTGCGATGCCGCCCCGCAGCTCCTGCGTGGTGGGCTCCCGATCCATGCCGCCCACGGTGGTGGCCGTCAGGTCGCCAATAGCCTGAATGGCGTTGATGGCGAACAACAGCCCCAGTGCGACGCACGCCGAGGGTTCAAATGTCACGCCAAAGGGCAGAAATTCCGGCAGAGAGAACCACCCGGCCCCCGCGATGCCGGACAGATCCACCATCCCGGCCCCAAAAGCGACAGCGTAGCCCGCCAGAATACCCAGTAAAATGGACGCCAGCTTAAAAATGCCCCTGCCGCGATTGGTCAGCACCAGCACCACCGCCAGTGTAAATGCCGCAATAGCCCAGTTCTGCCAGGATCCGTACACCAGCGCTTCCGGCAGGCCCCGCTGCACCACAACGCTTTCATATGTGTTGCCGGTGCCGCCGGCCATATAGTTGATGGCCGTGGGGTACAGAGACAGACCGATGGTGAACACTACCGTACCGGTAATGACCGGCGGGAACAGCCTGCGGATAGGCTTGATGAAGATGCCCACCAGCGCTGCCACCGCGCCGCCCACGATCATAGCGCCCGACACAGCGGCCAACCCGCCGCTGCCGGAGACGATGGCCTGCATACTGGGCAGATAAGCGAAGCTGACACCGAAGATCACCGGCAGCCCCGCGCCGAAGCGCCCACCGATGGGGAACAGCTGCAGCAGCGTGGTAACGGCGGACATGACCAGCGATGCCTGTATCAGCAGGACCCGCTGGTCATGCGCCAGTCCGGCCACGTTGGCAATGATGATGGCTGGGGTCACGCAGCCCACGATCATAGCCACCAGGTGCTGCAGCGCCATGGATACGGCCATGCCAACAGGTGGCAGGCCCCGGTATTGAAACAGCGCCTCCCGGCGGCATTCAAGCTTTCGCATGGTGTGGTCTCCTTTGTGCGTAGTGTGCTCAGTATAGCACGTTTTTAACGGGAAACTCAACCGTTTTCTCACAAATAGCTGTACAGCCCAAGCGGCGTAAAACCGCCCTCCGGTATCGTCGGAGGGCGGTCAGATCATGCGTGTTTATGCCTGCGGACACTGGCGAAAAACGGGCACTTCAGCGTGTCTGTACTGCTGAACAAACCGGATTAGAAGGATGACAGCGCCTCGCCCGTGTGTGCGGGGTGCTGTTTTTTTGCGCTTGACGAAGGCCGCACAGTGGCATATAATAACGCATTGTTATTGATAACATATAGTGATTATTGAGGTGAGCACAATGCCGGCAGCGAAACGAATATCCAAAGAGGCCATCATCGACGCCGCAGCGGCGGTGCTCCGCATCGGCGGGTTTGAGGCGATCAACGCCCGCAGTGTGGCGGAGGCGCTGGGGTGCTCCACCCAGCCCATCTATCTGTCCTTCCGCAATATGGAGGAGTTGAAGTCCGCGCTGACCCAGCGGGCCATCGAGCAGCATACCCAGCGGGTACGGGAATCTCTGCGGGCGCATGAGGGGTGCGATAGTCGGTACAGCAGCTACGGCATGGGCTTTGTGCAGTTCGCGGCCCAGGAAAAGCAGCTGTTCCGCTGGCTGTACCTGGAGGACAACCAGCCGGGCCGCCATCAGGAGGACGTGCTGGAGCCGGAGATCATCCGGACCGTTATGGACGAATTCGGCTATGACGAGGTCACGGCCCGGGCCTTTCACCGGGATATGACGTATTATTCCTACGGACTGGCCATCCTCGCCAACACCGGGCATCTGGCGCTGACAGAGACGGAGCTTCGGGAAGCCTTTCGACGGGAGTTCCGTGCACTGGCGGCGTATTACGGTCCGCCGAAGAAGCTGCCGGAATTTGCAGAGAGGGAGAATGCAGTGCATCAATTATTCCGCTAAGAGGCCGTCTTGCAAAATTGTAAGAAAATCGCAGGAAATGTAAGGAAAAGCAATGGCTGCCATGGGATAATGGCGGTATACTCCTCCGGTGGAAAGAAGATGTTGAAGTGAAAACAAATAAGACATTGGCACAGAAGCTGTGTCTGCTGGGCCTGGTGAGTTTGCTGTCGTATACGGCGGCTCTGCTGGCAGCGCTGTGTTTTTTGGTGCTGCTGCCCGGGTGCAGCCTGGGGGAGAAGGTGGATCGCGAGCCGGTGCAGACACTGGAATGTACCCGCCCGGCATCCCTGTCCGGGCTGTATCCGGCGGGCGGCAGCGTGGTGCTGATCAGCTGGGCGGACTATGAGAGCGGCAGGACCACTGTGCAGCTGGTGGATGCGGAAGCGGACACCGTGAAGCGTGAGGTCACGCTGGATGGGGTTTGGGATACGAAGCGGCAGGCCCTGGCGCATGGATTTGCGCTGTGTGACCGGGAGACGAATCGTTGGAAGCTCCTGGACGATGCGCTGACGGAGACAGGCAGCTTTGATGCGGAGAACGTGGATGGCTTTTTCTCATATGACGGGGAGAGCTATTACTTCCTGCGGGACGGGGTGCTGCATTGTCAGAACGTAGCCGGAGGAGAGGCACAGCCGGTAACAGCGCTGTCACAGCTGCGGTTCGCGGAATTGACGGCCTATGATGCGGCAAGCGGGCGGATGGCGGCCCTGTTCCTCCTGTCACCCTACGGCAGCGTCTGCGGTACGGCGGTCTTTGACCCGGAGACGGGGGCGATCAGCCTGCTGCAGGAGCAGCGGTATCAGGTGATGTTGGCGCCGGCGGGCGGCATGAGCCTGCTGGCCTTTGACAACGATAAAATGGGATATTCCGCCCTGTGCGGCAGCGGCGATACGTTCTGGTTCGCCGATGCTTCGCTGTTTCTGGACGCGGGAGGCGCGCTGTACGCCGTCGGCGGTGCGGAGGAGCTGATCGGTGTGGGAACGGGCCGCACGACGCTGTATAACGTGGGGGAGAGCATCACGGCCTGCGACCTGACGGCTAACGGTATCGCCGGAGAGATGTACGACTGCTGCGCTCTGCCGGAGGCAGGCCTGCTGGTGGGCGGCATGTATGAAAACGGCGCCTTCCGGCTGTACGTTATAGACCCGGCGCAGCTGACCTTCGAGCCGGTAGCGTCAGCGGTGTCCGTCCCGTCGCCGCTGACGGTGAATGAGACACTGCTGCAGGCCTATTGGGGTGCCCTGAACGGCCTGCCGGTGGCAGAGAGCTTACAGGAGGCGCGGCAGCAGGCGGATGTGTTGGAGCAGCGATACGGCGTGCGGATACTGCTGTCCTCCCAGTGCCGGGAGGCAGCGGCGCTGAGCAGCTATCCTATCACCCTGTCGGACACCATGGACACGGAAGCAGAGCTGAACGGCGTCCGCGCCGTGCTGGCGGCGATGGACCGCAGCTTTGCCCTGTATCCGGAGGGCTTTCTGGCGCAGTTCCGCAACCGCGCCGGTGAGGGTGGGCTGTGCTTCCTGCTGGTGGCTCACATCGACAGCGACTATGGCGTGGTAGGCTGCACCTACGATTCGGCGGACTGGCAGTATATCGCACTGGACGTGCAGGCCGACTATATGCGGGAGGGCACTGTCTGCCATGAGATCTGGCACGCTACGGAGAACGAGATACTCTCACGCGATTACACCGCCTTCAACTGGGATGACTGGAATGCGCTGAACCCGGCGGGCTTTACCTATTGGAACGACAGCGGTGACTATGACCGGTACGACGCCCGCTGGACCATGTTCGACAACGGCGAGGGCGTGTACTTTGTGGACAGCTACGCCAAGCTGGCGGCACAGGAGGACCGGGCGCGGATCATGGAGTATTTCATGGTACATGAGGACGAGGCGGGGCTGCTGATCCAGTCGGACGCCATACGGCAGAAGCTGACGTGGATGTGCCGCGCTGTGCGGGAGTGCTTCGATACCGCCGGATGGGGAACGCCCCGCTGGGAGAAGCTTTTGTAAAATAAAGGAGAGTCTATGATACCCGAATGGAAAATATATCCCCGTTCTCAGGGACACAGCACCGTGTACCTGCAGAACGTGGTCACAGATCCCGCCATACAGGTGGGGGCGTACACCATCTATGACGATTTTGTCAATGACCCCCGGGACTTCCAGCGGAACAACGTGCTGTACCACTATCCCGAGTGCAACCATGACCGGCTGATTATCGGAAAGTACAGCTCCATCGCCTGCGGGGCGAAGTTTATCTTCAACGCGGCCAACCATACGCTGAGCAGCCTGTCTACTTACCCGTTCCCCATCATGTTCGAGGAGTGGGGGCTGGGGACGGCGTGTGAAAACATTGCCACCGCCTGGGATAACCACGGGGATATCGTGGTGGGCAATGACGTATGGATCGGCTATGAGGCCGTGATCCTGGCGGGCGTTACCATCGGCGACGGCGCCATCATCGGCAGCCGCGCCGTGGTGACAAAGGATGTGCCGCCCTATACCATCGTGGGCGGCCTGCCGGCCAAGCCCATCCGCAGGCGGTATGACGAGGAGACTGTCGCGCGGCTGGAGAAGCTGCGGTGGTGGGACTGGCCGGAGGCGCAGGTGCGGCGGGCTATCCCGCTGCTGCAGGCCGGCGATCTGGACGCCCTGGAAAAGTTGGTATAAGGCCGGCGGCCGTGGACCAGGCGTACACGCCGGGCACTTTCTGACCCTGCTGTAAAAGAGTATCTGAGGGATACGTGTATACGGACAACGAAATGAGCCCTCCGGCAGCTGCCGGAGGGCTTTCAACTGCCTGTTGCGAAACGGGCCGGGGAAAGGTATAATCTAAGGAGAACATACTGCGGAACGGCGAGAAAGGAGAAACCTATGGGTAATGTGACAGCGGACCGCGCATGGGATGTCCATCCGGTGACGGAGGCGGACATAGAGGCGTATCTGGACATCTATCTCAATTCCTATCCGGCGTACAAGACGCTGGACGAGGAATGCCGGGCACACTACCGGAGCAAGCATCTTACGGAGCTGCGGGAGGACACCCAGACCCGGACGATGGGCCTGTTTGAGGGCGGCACACTGATCGCCACCATGAAGCTGATCCTGTTCTCCATGAACTTCTTTGGGGCCATGCAGCCTGCCTGCGGTGTGATGGCGCTGGAGGTACACCCCCTGCACAAGAAGAAGGGCGCGGCGCTGTATATGATACGGTATGCCGAGCGCTATGCACGGGAAAACGGCGCGCTGCTGACCATGCTGCTGCCGTTCAACATCGGCTTTTACCGTCGGATGGGCTACGGCTTTGGCGGGAAGTTATATGAATACCATCTGCCAACCGGGGCACTGCCGCGGTTGGACGGAGAGGTGCGGGCGCACCTGCGCCTGCTGCAGCCGGAGGAGTTTGACCAGGCGATGGCCTGCCAGCGGCGCTTTGCCGCCCGAAACCATGGCATGGTGGAGAAGTTCGACGAGGAGCTGCGCGGAGCCCGGGGGGATATTCAGGTGCGCCGTATGGGTTATTACGACGGCGGACGCCTGTTAGGCTACGCGGCCTATCGGTTTGAAAGCGCCAGTGCGTGCAACTATACCCAAAACCGGCTCAGCGTGGAGGAACTGGTGTATGAGAACGGCACAGTGCTGCGGGCGCTGCTGGGCGGCCTGCGGATGCAGGAGGATCTGGCCCAGACAGTGATACTGCGGACAGGGGAGGAGGATTTCCACCATCTGCTGGACGATCCGCAGGACGTGTCCGGAAACTACATCGACTACGGCTTTTTGCAGACCAATGTTTCCGCCGTGGGGACCATGTTCAAGCTGACGGACGGGGCGGACTTCGTGCGGCGGACCGGCTATCGGAATTTCCCGGCGGGGACGCTGACGGCGGCCTTCCGCTATCGGGATGAGATGGCGGACCGGGAGGAGGAGCTGCGTATCGGCTTTGCCGATGGCCGCTGGGCCGTGGCAGAGGGGACCGCGGACGTGACGGTGATCTGCCGGCAGGGGGATCTGGCGGCGCTGCTGATGGGGTCCTGCGGTCTGACGGCGCTGCTGCGGCTGGGTGCGGCGTCCGCAGATGACGCCGAAAAGGCGCGGCAGTTGGCGCAGCTGCTGTACTGTGTCCAGAAGTCCTGGCTGAACGCGGATTATTGAGCTGCCGCGGTTGACAAATAGAAAACAACGCAGGAGAACAAGAGATGCGGAACATATTGAAGGAAAAGCTGGCCAGAGGCGAGAAGCCGCTGGGCACATTCGTGGGTACCGGCAGTGCTGCCGTGGTGGAATGCCTGGGCTGTGCGGGGCTGGATTTTGCTATCCTGGACAATGAGCACAGCCCCATTGAGGCGGAGACCACCGCCCGGCTGGTCTGCGCCGCGGAAAGGCGGAACATCACGCCCCTGGCCCGGGTGCGGGAGATCAGCCGCCCGGCGATCTTGAAGCTGCTGGACGTTGGCGTGCAGGGGATCATTATTCCAGATGTGCACAGTGCGGCGGAGGTGAAGCGCGTGGTGGATTACGCCAAGTACGCCCCGGTGGGGCAGAGGGGGTTCTGCCCGTCCCGGAAGGATGGTTGGGGTACCGATACGCCGGCCGGCGTACTGGAGACAATGGCGCACTTCAACGGTGAGACGCTGGTGATCCCCCAGTGTGAGACGACAGAGGCGCTGGCGGATATTGAGAATATCGCAGCGATGGAGGGTGTGGACGGCATCTTTATCGGTCCCTTCGATCTGTCTATCTCTATGGGGCTGCCTGGGGCCTTTGAGGAGCAGCGCTTCAAGGCGGCCCTGACGCGGATACAGCAGGCCTGCCGCCAGGCGGGCAAACCCTGCCTGATATTTGCCGGGGACGGTGCGGCCGCCGGTGCACGGCTGGCCCAGGGCTTCGACGGCGTGGCCATCGGACTGGATGCCACGATGCTGATCACCGGTGTACGGGCGCAGTTGGCCGCCTGCCGCGGATAAAGAAGAAAAGAGGACGGCGCCCCGTGGGGCGCCGTCCTCTGCATATTACATATCCTTCATTTTTTCCAGCAGCTCTGCCATCTTGTTGTAGAAGTACCGACATTCGCGGATGCTCAGGTACTCCTGAGTGGAGTGGCAGTTGAAGGCGTTGGGCGTCAGGGAGACGGCGTTAAGGCCCGGAATGCGTGTGGTGAAAAAGCCGATCTCGCCGGTGCCGCCCAGGTAGTAGGGGGGATACTCCGGGTACATCTTGCGGAGCATTTCCATCCACTCATCGCTGACGCTGTACTCCCACTCCGGCAGTTCACAGATCAGCTCAGTTTTTACGCCCAGCCGCGCACACAGCCGCTTGAGCTGCTGGTAGTTGTAAAAACGCTTGGTGTCCGTGCTACGGATGGTCACGGCCAGCTCGACCTCATCCTGCCGCGCCTCCAGTACGCCCACATTGGAGGTGCTGCCCAGGGTGTGCTCGAAGGTCTGGTGGGTGGAGCGCAGGCCGTCCGGCAGCAGTGTCATCAGGTCCAGCAGCATCTCGCGGTCGCCGTCGGTCATAGCGTCTGTTTCCACCTCGCAGGGGGAGACAGCGATGCTCATATTGGGTTCCCGGACGGAATACTCCTTTTTCAGCTTTTCCGCGCTGGCGGCCAGTACCGTCTCCGCGGCCTTGGTGTCCGGTACGGCGATGATGGCCGAAGCTGTGGCGGCGATAGCCGTGGCCATGCAGCCGCCTTCACGGCCGCCCTTGGCGGTGATGAGCTGGAAAGTGGACTGTTCCTCCAGATCCAGCAGCAGACGGTCCAGCAGAATGATGGCGTTAGCGCGCTCCAGCAGAGCCTGATTGCCGCTGTGGCCGCCGTGCAGCCCCTCTATCTTGAGACACAGGGCCTGCCAGCCCGGGCGGACCGGCTCGTGGCCGCGGGGCATGAGAACGCGGGCGTCGATCTCTCCGGCGCTGCCTACGGCGAAGCCAAATCCGTCAAGATTGACATAATATTTTGCTTTGAACTGGCTGTAGTCCAGATGGATGCCGCCGTTCATGGTGGTCTCCTCGTCTGCGGTGAACACGCACTCCAAAGCCGGATGCTTGGCCTGCTTGTCCGTCATGTAGGCCATCATAAAAGCCACGCCGATGCCGTCATCACCGCCCAGAGTGGTGCCCTCCGCCGTGACCACGTCGCCCTCGGCATAGACGCGGATGGGGTCCTTGGCGAAGTCGTGGTCCACGCCCTCGTCCTTGATGCAGACCATGTCGCTGTGGGAGTGGAGAATGACGGGTGAGGCATTTTCATAGCCCGGGGTGGCCGGCACCCGGGCGATGACGTTATACGCTTCATCGCGGTAGGCCTCGATGCCGTGGGCCTTGCAGAAATCCAGCAGGTACGAGGTGATTCCCTCCGGGTTGCCGGTCTCCCGGGGAATTTGGGAGATCGCGTAGAAGTTTTTCCATACACTGGCCGGCTCCAGGCCTGTCAGATGATAGTTTCTTGCCATGTTTCGTTCCTCCTGTTCCGTTGTTCTCTGTTTTATTTGCTCTCATTTTGATAGATCTGCCAATACATCATCAGCGCATAGGCCAGGGCGTCCTCGTCCACAGTAAAATGACTGCTGTGCAGCGGGTATATGGCGCCCTTTTCCGGGTTGCCCGTGCCCAGACGGAAGTAGGCGCCGGGGCACTTCTCCAGATACCGGGAAAAATCTTCGGTGATAAAGGTGTGCAGCAGGTCCCGACAGGGGAGGTGCAGCGCCTGCGCCGCGGCACGGACTGTATTCACCTGATCGGTGTGATTCACCAGCACCGGATAGCCCCGGCTGTACCGGAAGTCAAAGGCCGCGCCGTAGGCGTCGCAGATGCCGTGCAGCTCCCGCCGCAGCAGTGTCTCGATCTTTTCGAACGTCTCGTCATTGAAAGCACGGATCAGTCCGCCGAAGTTGGCCTCGGCCGGCAGCACGTTAAAGGCGCTCTGCCCATTGATATAGCACACGCTGATAATGCCCTCCTCGCCGGGGCCCAGCAGCTTGCCGGGGATGGCGTCGATGGCAGAGACGGTGTGACAGACAGCGCCCAGCACATCGGTGGTCAGGTGGGGCAGCGCACCGTGGCCGCCCTGGCCGCGGATAGTCACGTCAAAGCGGCCGGAGCCGGCCATGTAGGGGCCGTCCTTGATGCCGATGGTGCCCACAGATAGTTGGTTGTCCACGTGCAGACCGTAAATGCGGTCTACACCGGCCAGACAGCCGTTGGCGATCATATCGATGGCGCCGCCGGGATCCGGCTCCTCGGCGTATTGAAAGATAAATCGCACGTTGTATTTCAGTGCTGCACGGTGCTGCGTCATAGATCGCAGCAGGCCCAGCAGGGCTGCCGTGTGGCAGTCGTGGCCGCAGGCGTGCATGACGCCGGGGTTTTCCGAGGCAAAGGGCAGGCCCGTTTCCTCCTGGATCGGTAGGGCGTCCATGTCCGCGCGAAAAGCGATGGTTTTCCCGCCGGTATGGCCGTGCAGGTCGGCCACCAGACCGTTTTTCCCGCAAGGCCGCAGCGTGTCCGGGCCGAGTGCCGCGATCTCCGTGGCCAGATAGTCCCGGGCATCCTCCTCATGGAAGGACACGCAGGGGTGCCGGTGCAGATAGCGGCGCCGGGCGATCATGTAGTCCAGCTGTTTCTTCGCTTCTTCAGTAAGGTCGAAATTCATAGTATATCTCACCACGATTATATAGGAATACATATAACATACTCCGGCAAAAGCAGAGCGTAAAATATATATTTTATATGAAGCTATATGGGAAAACATATAACTTCGGCTTCCAAAAACGGACGAGACGTGGTATGATGGACGCAGATCACGGACATGGAGGCGGTTATGACACGACAGCAGCTGATATGTGCCCTGGAGGTCGACCGGGCGGGCTCCATCAATCGGGCGGCGCAGAACCTGTTTATGGCGCAGCCGAATCTTAGCAGCACCATTCGGGAGCTGGAAGCAGAGATCGGTATCACTCTATTCAAGCGCAGTTCACAGGGAGTGGAGGTCACCCACGCCGGTGAACAGTTTTTGCGGCAGGCGGCAGATATCGTGGCGCAGTTCGACGCGCTGGAGTCTGCCTATCACAGCCGGGACGACAGCGTCTCCCTATCCGTTACCACCGCGCGGTCCTCTGCCATTTCGGACCGTATCGCCCGGTACCTCAACGACTTTGCGGAAAGCGGCGTACCGTTCCGGGCGCGTATCTGCGAGGCCACCAATATGCAGGTCATCGAGGATGTGGCCGCCGGCAACGCGGATATCGGCATCCTCAAGCCCAACTATATGACCGCGGACTACTATCTGCACACGGCGTAGCTGCGCGGGCTGACCGCCGTGAAGCTCAGGCCGCAGCCTTATGTGCTGCTGCTGTCCGGCAGTCATCCGCTGGCCGGGGCGGCGCATATCATGCCGGAGCAGCTGGCACCCTACACCGAGGTGGTCCACGCTGACTACGATATGCCCATCTATCCCTATTCCGACTACCGCTATAGTGGTGGCCGGACGGCGGACCGCCGGAAAAACGTGATTTTCATCTATGACCGGGGCACGCTGATGGAGATGCTGTCCAACGTGCATGGCAGCTACATCTGGACCACGCCCACCGCCCAGGCGCTGAAGGATGCTTACGGTCTGGTGGAGCGCCCCTGCGGCGCGGAGCCAATCCAGGGTTGCGATGTGATACTGTATCAAACGTCCCGCCGCCTGTCCCTCTATATCCAGCGGCTCATCGACAGGATCGAGGGAGAAGACCGGGCGTTCCCGACGCAGTCCGAGCCGGAATAGCGTCCGACGCGAGCTGCCGTGAAATTTTGCTGAACAGCTGTGACAGCGCTGTGCGGCACACGGTAAAAAACAGATCCGCCTGAGGGCGGGTCTGTTTTTTGCAAAACGGGCTGTTCTGTGTAATGAAGCACCATGTGCGGCGGATGTATATTCCTCCGACACCGGACAAAGACTACGGATGTAAAATCTGCTTTGACTGGAGGAATTTCATATATGAAAGCAACAGGCATCGTGCGCCGCATCGACGACCTGGGCCGCGTGGTCATCCCCAAGGAGATCCGCCGCACCATGCGTATCCGCGAGGGCGACCCGTTGGAGATATACACCACCCGCGACGGCGAGGTTATTTTCAAGAAGTATTCCCTTATCGGCGGGTTGGAGGAGTTCGCCGCACAGTTCTGCGATACCCTCAGCCGCAGCACGGACTTTTCCGCCGCTGTTACCGACCGCGATGCGGTCATCGCTATCGCCGGGGCGGGGAAGAAGGAACTGCTGGGCAAGCCTGTCTCCCCTGCGCTGGAGCAGGTCATGGACCAGCGTGGCCTCTACTGCGGCGAGGGTGTGGCCGTCAGCGATGAGAACGAGCAGTTCCGGGCCGCTGTGGCGGCACCTATTCTCTGCGGCGGCGACGTGCTGGGCGCGGTGCTCTTTCTCTCTCCCGACGGCAAGCCGGCGGGGGAGACGGAGTGTAAGCTTGCCCAGACCGTGGCGTCCTTTCTGGGCAAGCACATGGAGTCCTGACAAAAGGCCCCGCGGCTTTCACCGTGGAGCCTTGCATAACGGCTTTCGCAAGCTTTTTGACCGGCCTGAAAAAGAGAAGCGCCTGAAGGGCGCTTCTCTTTTGACTTATCAGCGCAGCAGCAGGCTGACAACCATTCGTACGTCTTCGACGTTAACTTCGCGGTTACTGTTGACATCGCAGCGGAGGAACTTCTCCATGTCAAGTGCGGAATGCTTGGCATTATAGAGGTCGTAGATATACTGAGCGTCGTTGATATCGATACGGCCCGTGCCGTTGACGTCGCCGCTGTAGGATACCGACACAGTGGAGTTGCCCTTAACGGAGATCGCAGATTTTGCCGCGGCGGCGATACCTGCCGCCGTACCCTTGTCCACCAGTAGCCAGGCATAGGCTTCGTATTTCTCTGACCAGAACATGGCCGTATCACCGTAATAGAGGGACTTGGTCGCAGGGAGCTTTGTTTCCGGCACAGCGGTGATGAGCCACACGGCGTTGCCATTTATGAGCTTTACATACTCGGCTGCGTTCACCGTCATTGCAAGCTGCGCCGTTTTGGTGATGCTCACCATGATAATGCCGCCCTTGATGTATTCTCCGGGAATGGTGTAAGTGCTGGTATTTTCGTTGCGCTGGAGCGTGAGGGTTTTCTCGCCGGCCATGACGGTGACCGTGTAGTCAAATCCCTCTTGGTGACTGATACCGAATGTAAAAGCTTCACCGCTTTTTACGGTATAGGACGTAACGTCACCCCAGACATCGGCGGCGCCGCTGCCCGTAAGCACGATTTGCGTGGTGCCGCTTTGCGGGGCCTTCTTCACCGTAATGACCACCGGGCCGGTGACAGACGCCGCCGGGATCGTATAGGTATAGCGGCTGCCGCTGCTGTTGACAGTGCACGTCACCGGCTGGCCGTTCACCGTTACGGCCACCGCGTAGTCGTAGTTGGCCGCCTGCGTGACCGTAAAGGTATAATTCTGCCCATGCGTTGCGGAAGTGGGGGCGCTGACGTCGCCGGAGCCGTCGCCCTTGACGGTCACCGCGTATGTTTTGACAGTGGGTGCGCTGTTGGCTTTGATGACCAGCTTGCCGGTGACATTTTCGATCGTATAGCTGCCGTTGTCGTTGTTGATGATGTCAACTTTTTCATTATTCACAGTGGCCGAAAAGTCGTAGTTATAGCCGGGATCGGCGGTGAAGGTGTAGTCGCCGTTTGCGGTCACGTAAGCGTCACCGGTGGCACAATCCGGAAGCACAACAGGGAAGCCGCCGCACAGGATCGTCACCGTGTTGCTTTGGCCGGCCGGTACACTGGCAGTTTGGGCGTCCTTTGCCGCGTTGGCGCGGACGTCCATCTGTGCCTTGACCAATTTCACAGTGGCCTCACCGGCAGCCTTTACGGTGAAATTCAGCATGATAGAACTGTCGGAGCGCGGTTCTCCGTAGCCGCCTATGGTCAAACGACCAGGAACAGAGTGATCAATGACATCAGGATCTTTGCTGCCGATGGTTGCGCTTGCGAATGTGAGTTTTTCCGCATCATAGTCGATTTGGAAGAAATAGGTGTTGTACTCCCGCGATGTGGAATTTTGACCTAAGTATAGTCCAACCAATGCGGTTTCTCCGACCGCAGCGGTTGGGTTGCTGTACAAGTAGGCGTAAAAGCTCTCTGTGCCGCTGGCAGACGCCGGCAGCAAAAGCAGTACCATAACCGCCGCTAAAAGCCCGGAAAACCATCGTTTCATCTTAAAAACCCCTCCATTTCACCACTTTTCGGTAAATACCAACCTAAATTTATCACCGGCCACCGAACAATTCAATTCGCAATAGGCAGAAATTTAAGGGGGATTGTTGTGCAGAATGACGATAAAGCCCATGAAAATGGGCAAAAACCTTCCCCCAGGGGGAGGGCTTTTTCGCGCCCCTGTTAGCGTTCCGTTAAAACTGCGTTAAGAAATCACCGATTTTCTTGAAACTACAATCATAGAGTGCTACCATAAAACAACGTAGGGGGCGCGAGGTACAGGCCTCGCGCGACAGGAGGGGAGCTCCCGGGAGACAGATTATCTGTTTCCCGGGAGCCTTGCTTTGCCTACAAAAAACCCATCGGCCGCACAAAAATGCGGCCAATGGGTTTACCATAATTTGTATTATTGTCAACTTAGCCCTGTGGCTGCTCACTTTCTGCCACAGGAGTCTCGATGGTGGAATCGGCAGCGGGCTCCGGAACCGCCTGGGGTAGCGGCTCCTGCGGGGAAGCCTCGGGCGCAGCGGGGACCCGCGGGTCCGGCTCCGCCTGTGTGGCTTCAGCGGCCTCCTGGGCCTCACGGGCCAGGCGCTCGTTCTCCTCGCGGATGGCGGCCTTCTGCTCGCGGCGGGCATCAGCGGCAGCGAAGAACGCCCGCACCAGAGCCAGCAGCACGAAGAACGCCGCGATGGCCAGGCCGATCCAGCCCGCAGTGCGGATCAGGAAAAAGTCCCGGATGGTGAAATACTCCTTGTAGATCCCCAGGAAATACAGCGCCACGCCGCCGGCGGCACACAAAATGCACAGCAGCAGGCGGAAGAAGGCCCGGACCTTGTGCTTGCGCCCGGCCAGATACGCCACCAGCAGCGCCAGCGCGGCCAGAAACAGCGCCGGGGACTGGCAGCAGAGGATATAGCCCAACGTCTTGTCCAACATGGCCTCGCCTCCTTACAGCTGGCACTTGCCCCGGGGCAGGTATTTGCCGTCCGGCCCGGCCAGCACCTTGCCGGAGGACACCGCGGGCTTGCCGCGGAGCCACACCTGGCGGATGGAGCCCTTGGTGACCACACCCTCATAGGGGTTGTAGTCCGCCGCGCCCACCATATCCTCAGCGTGGATGACGTGGTCGGCGTTGGGGTCGTAGACCACGATATCGGCGTCGGAGCCGGGGGCCAGTACGCCTTTGCGCGGGAACAGGCCATACAGCTTGGCGGGGTTCTCTGCCAGCACACGGCACATGGCGCCCAGGCCGATCTTCTTCTTGGCCACGCCGAAGGTGTAGATCAGCTCGCCGCGGGTCTCCACGCCGGGGATACCGCCGGGAATAGCGGTGAAATCGTCGCGGCCCGCCAGCTTCTGCTGCGTGGTGAAGCTGCAATGGTCGGTGGAGACCGTCTGCACTTCACCCCGGCGGATGGCCCGCCACAGGGCCTCACGGTCAGCCGGTTTCCGAATAGGAGGCGAGCAGACGTATTTGGCCGCCTGCAGCCAGTCCTCGTTATAATACACGCTGTCATCCAATACCAGATACTGGGGGCACGTCTCCACAAAGACCTTCTGGCCCCGCCAGCGGGCGTTGGCGATCTCGTCCAGCGCCTCGATGTTGGTGGTGTGGACGATGACCACGGGGACGTCTACCTGTTCGGCGATGCGGAGCAGACGGCCCACGGCCTCGGCCTCCATGATGTCGGGCCGGGTCTCCGGGTGGCAGTGGACGCCGTTCTCGCCGGCGGCCTTCTTTTCGGCAATCAGCGCGTCGATGACCCCGGCGTTTTCGCAGTGGACGCCGCAGATGCCGCCCTTTTCCTTCAGCTTTTTCAGCGCCTTGTACATGGCCTCGTCACCGATCATCATGGCCGGATAGGTCATGTACATCTTGAAGGAGGAGATACCCTCGGCGTACATATCGTCGATCTCGCGCTCGATGGTCTCGTTCCAGTCGTCGATGGTCATGTGGAAGCCGTAGTCGCAGGCGCACTTGCCGTCGGCCTTCTCGTGCCAGAGCCGCAGGCCGTCGTGCAGCGTCTCGCCCTTGTTGGGGCAGGCAAAGTCGATGATGGTGGTGGTGCCGCCCCGCAGCGCCGCCCGGGAGCCGCTGGCAAAGTCATCCGCCGTGGTGGTGTTGCACACGTCCAGATCGAAGTGGGTGTGGGCATCGATGAAGCCGGGAAACAGCAGCATCCCGGTCACGTCCACCACCTGCGCGCCGATGGCGGGAATATCGCGGCAGACATCGAGGATCTTCTCGCCCTCCACCAGAACATCGGCCCGGCGGGGGCTCTTGCCGGTGACCACGGTACCGCCCTTGAACAGCAATCTCATCACAAGACCTCCTCGTTTGTGTTGATTTCTGTCGGTATTATACCACTTTTCGCCCTACTGTGTAAAGCACAATAAAAACGTCCCCAAGCCTTCCCCTTGGGGGCGCTCCCTCGTTAGCCTTCCCCTCGAGGGGCCCGTGGTGTTGAATGACACGCCCTCAAGCCTTCCCCTTGAGGGCGCCCCAGTGCGCACACTGGGGTGTGCACAGCTGAAGGTGTCAGCGAAGCTGACGGATGAGGGGTAAAAAGAAACTCTTATAATCCTCCCGCGTTAGCGGGAGGGTTATATATTTATCTCACCCCGTCAGAGGTGAGATATTATCTATCCCCGGCCGTCAGGCCAGGGATAATTAAGCGTAAAAAAGAAAGGCCCCACGGTCAAACGATCTTTATTCACCCCACCCTCGCCAGGGGGAGGGATAATTAAAGTCAAAAAAGAAAGGCCCGTAGGAAAGCAATCTTTACTATTCCTCCCG
>ENA-UOOA01001970-UOOA01001970.1-human-gut-metagenome-genome-assembly--contig:-P61old-NODE-1970-length-30955-cov-167.867184_pt1 | contig 30955 bp, 26 predicted proteins | sample MGYA00242467_ERZ724014 | MGnify/ENA metagenome assembly ERZ724014 | reverse complement strand
AGATGGCGCAGTTGAATCCGAAAATAGTATGACTCATTGCAATTTGTTCTCCTTTCTCGGCGTAATCCACGCCTTTCAGTTCGCCCCAATGCGTCCACCCGCTGCCGATTTTCGACGTGACAACGCCATACGCTGTGCCTTTGGCTTCGATAACCGCGCCCTCGCCGATATACAATCCGACATGGTGATACCCTTCCGAAGCGTTGAATTTGTAGACAGCTGTACCGGGTTTGAGCGGCGCGCCATCGGTTCGTTTCCCGGCAGACAGGCTCCCGGATGCGCTGTTGTAACGGCGGAACATGGTGTTGCTGCCGTGGTAGCAGTACCCGCCGAGCTGCCGAAACGCCCACGCAAAAAGGCCGGAGCAGTCCGCCACGCGGTGTCCGACCCACTCTTGACCATATTTCTTTGTCTGTTCACGGCTCGCGGCGTTCTGCTGTGCCTGCGTCCAGATTTCGCCCGACGCGCCGTAGATGTACCCCCAGCCCTCGCGCAGTGCCGTTTGGAACTGCGCAATCAGCTCGGAGGATAAAATGTTTGGCATGTGACCTCCTGTTTATATATGCAGACTTCCTTTACGAGGCACTGATGATTTTTCTCAGCTTGCCAGCTGATTCTCCGCATCCATCCCAGCAGGGTTCTGGACAAAGAACTGCGCGGCGGTGACCTCTGTCATAACAACATCGCCGCGCCACTTTTGCGTCAAATACCCCTTGACATACACCCGCGCACCGGGTTTCAGCGTCTGCACCGCCCAGTCCACAAGGCGATTCCACGCATGAACCGTGTAAGTTTCGTGAATCACCTGCTGCTGACGGTTGCGGTGCGAATGCCGCAGCTGACAGACAACGTGCGAAGTGTCACCCGTCGTGGGCGTCTTGACAAGAGTGAGAATCGTGCCGGAAAGGAAAAGTTCGTTCATGTTTAATGCCTCCTGTTAGTAGTGTGTTGGAAAATTGTGTAGTAGGTAAAGAAGGGGGGAATGAAAGCCAGCCCGTCGGCGGCTTGTGCGAGGGGCACAGGACGCGACGGGCCGGGAAATTCAGCATTTCAATATTATTGCAGTTCAGAAAATCTCAATGCTTGTTGACTTGCTCGTACATTAATATCAGATATGCTAAACTATTTTTTATTTTCAATACATCCAGCATTGTTTTTAATAATTAAACAGCAAGCAGCAGTCTATACCCAAGCATTATTAATGAAAGCAACACAACAGGAGCATCGAAAATCATAAAACAAAGCACTATTTTCCTCCGCCTTGGGTATAGCGGCGCATTTGGAGCAGTCCTCATATACACATAAACAGTAAAAGCATATATTATCGGGCAACCAAAAGAAAACAAATCTCCAAATATATTACTAATAGGAATAGTGTAGAAGTACTCTTCAGAAAATAAAAATGCAGGCAGAAAACCCAATTGGAAAATTGGAAGTATTGCAAAAATCATTGCAACTGACATCAGCAAGGAACTTTTAGAATATGACAATTGTTTCAAGGACAATACACCTCCAAGCGCATTACTTTTTGTCAATTTTTAAATAAAGAGGCAGCGAAATTCACACGCCACCTTGAGTCTCGAACCGAACCATCGCAATAGATGTCAAGATCAATATCATAACAATTTTTCAAGTCAAACCAAATATATCCATACATATGTAAGGCAATTTCTCCCTTCATTTGCTTAATATCAATTGAATCAAAATTGATACCATAACATTTATCAATTTCATAGGCCAACATTCGACTCAATGTAAGAAGGTCTTCATCGCTAATAACCGTTACAAGCTCGTCGTTACAGAAATCCAAGTAATTTATTATTACATGTACTTTCCCCTTCTTATTCACAGTTTCAGGAGAAGGCCATTCTCCTATATAATTTCTAAAAATAATTTCCGGAATTGTTTGACATGCGCAATTTCCAGCTATATCTTCAATCGTCGTTTCATAAAAAAGGCTATTTTCACGAGTCTGCCCATGCTTATCAGAAAAACTAACCGGCACATTGTCGCAATAAGCAAAAAGGTTATGCGATAGTAGTTTTCCTGCACCAATTAACACATCCGCATTAACAAACCGTCCCCACCCCGGATTATAGTACCGACTCCGCAGATAGTACAGCCCCGTTTCCTCATCAAACACATACCCGCGATACCTAAACGGCTGCACCTTGCCCAGCGTCTCCGCCAGTTCACCGGTGCACCACAGCGGCGCACCCCACGCATCGTAGCCGTATGCAACAACGGTATTGCCATTCTCATCCAGAATCGCAACAGATTCGCTGGGCAATGGCAGTATTCGCTATAGGAAGAGTTTTTTCCTGCTTTTACGGGAGATTTTGCTGCCAGCCAGTCGGTCAATTTCATTTCGACAAGCTACGGGTAACTTCACAAGAAACATAGCATATCGCGGTGCATATATCGCATCCGCAAACAAGTCTTCTATGTAACCATCAAATACTTACTGTAGAAAATGTAATAGTATAGAAGGAATATGTTCAAATGATGAGGATAGTTATGATTTTGGAGCGATGTCGACAATAATTTTAGAAAATGGATAATACTTGATTCTATAAGAATTATGCTCAATAAGAGGCTGCTGTTTTACGGTAACAAGATCAATGACGTGCTCTGCATCGTTAATACAACGGATAATGAAATATTTCGCAAACGTTTGTTCTGAAGCCCTGCGAGACACAGAAAAATGCGAATGACAGGACTGTATCTCTTGAACAGTGAAAGTGTGTGTAACTGATATATTTCGCATGAGATCCACTAGTGCCCAAATGCCGCGCTTCATATCACGTGAAAACACGCATTGAAAGATATAGAGCGCATATCCTAATACGATCAAGGCAGCTCCGGGTGCAACAGAAATAGTAACTAAACCAGTCAATGATAAAAGAATCGGGACCAAAAGAAACAGGGTTATTGACACCAGAGAATCAATGATCCATAGTCGGCATTCTTTCCACATAAATATCCCTCCTGAATAGGTTAATCGACACACGTTGCCGTAGTGGATACAAAGACGCTCAAAACAACATCTATTCCATATTCCTTAATAAGCTGGTGAAGGGTATTCTGATTGACGCCTGCACGGATTGCTTTATATACCTCATTAATCTGTGCTTGATCAACATTTCCGAGATTTGAGATAATGTGCTTTTTGGCATCACGAGAAAGCTGCCTCCAATATTTATCAACCCAATTAAGAAGCTGATCACCAACAAACTGCCCAACAACTCCTGCGACCGCGCCCTCAGCAAAATTGTCAATAACATCATAAATTGAGTCGATATCGCCATCGATCCAAGCGCCTACTGCATTTCCAACACCGCCCATAATAGCAGAGTTAATATAGGGGTTTCTAAATACCGGGATTACAGAAATCAAACCCGATACACCACCGGCAACTGCGGAGATGATAATATCCTCAACATCGCCACCTTTTGCAGCTTCAATAATGCCGCTAACTAAGGCACCAACAACAAAGCCTATTACGAGGGAAGTGAATAGGCCGCGTCCTTCTGAATCCAAATAGATGACGGGGCAGTTGTCACAATATGCATACTGATTGTAAGTGGTTACGCTAGCGTTGGCATCAAACAATCTATCCGCATTAACAAATCTGCCCAAGTTAGGGTTGTAATATCTACTCCTGAGATAATACAGTCCCGTTTCTTCGTCATAGACGTAGCCGCGATACCGGAACGGGTTGAGCGTCCCCAGCGTCTCTGCCAAAGTCCCGCTCTTGTCAATCGGTGTACCCCAAGCGTCGTACACATAGCTGACAACCACCGCGCCCGCTTCATCCAGAATCGCAACAATATCGCCCTGCAAGCTCTTGACATACGCATAGGGAACTCCATTGTACACCACCACCGCCGGGCGGTTCTGCGCATCGTAGAAGAAGTGCAGCTCATCCGCACCGGAAGTCATATGCACAATATTCTTGCCGTGCAGACAACCGCTCGTTGCTCTCGCCACGCCGCATTGTCATAGACGAATGTCTTTGACCGAGGCGAAGCTGATGAGCTTCGCCTCGGTTTTTTGCAACGTTTGTTATAAACAGTAGTATCGACATCCTCATTTAAGGAGATACAGCACAATTCATTCGTCACTTTATCAACTCATTTGTGCGATATTACCTAAATATTCTTTTTTGTATTATTCACATCAACTAAGATCTGTTAATAGTTTGTGATAAGATAGCTTGGAATCTTGATGGTATAAATACCCGCGTCAAGGTCTACCACATCAACACAGCATTCTCCATTAGGAACAACATAATCATATTTTCCGGGCAGCGTATAAATCAGTCTACATTGCCTGTCAAAAATATCATAGACATGTGTTAATGGATCATATGCCACAATGAGCGAATCCCCAATTAGAATCTCATCATAATGGGCGGCAATTGCAAAGCCTTGACTTGTATCAATTATTCCTACCAATTTTTGCTCATTGTCATTCCTTTCAATAAAGACCCAATAGACATTGCCGTCGTAAGATACTTCATCGTAAATAGGTGGAATGATCCATTCACCAAGGTCATTCTGTACTCCTTCTTTGCCAGAGGAGTCTTGGCAAATCGTATAATATGTAATACTGCTGGGAATTTGCACTTCGATAGGCATCGACTCTGTTTTTTGCGTTGTTGCTTTTTTGGTATCTGGATCATATCGAATCACTGAAAATATACACTGTTCCCGGAAGGTTTCTATATTGGGCTCGTCTTCGTTGTCAAGCACAACAATATAGTCCATTTCCCTCTCATTGTTAGAAGTTCCATAATAATTTGTACTTATTGAGTGATTGGATAGAGCGAGAAAGTCATATTCAACAAAATAAACAATTTCGGAATATTCTTCCAATTGCGTATAATACGGATCATAAATATCAAAATACAGAAACGCCGGACGGATAATCGCATTTTCTTCTGAAGCAGATATTTTAAAATGCAATATTGTTTGGAAACCATCACTAACCGCTTCATGCAAGCAAATCGTTGTTTCACCAATTGTTGTCACCCGTTCAAACGTTTGAACAGTTGATTCTGCTCGTTCCACCAATTCATCACAAAGCAACTTTTTTTTCAGAATGTCATGAATACTGTAGTAAGACCCAAATCGCTGCTGATACAGATTAAAGCCATCGTGTACTTCCGTCGCAATTGCAGGCACACAATTCAGCACAGAGCTCAAGCAACATAGTAACACAAGGATTCTGCGAATAAATTTCATGAAATCTCCTCCTTTGATGCGACGCACATCTCGCCAGTCAGTAAGAAATTCGTTCTATGAACTTGTAGCAACGATTAGGGACCTTCATTGGGAATCAGGGCTTCTTTGGTTTCTTCTCCAACTATTCCATCGACATTTTTTAAATTTGCGTTCCTTTGAAAAGCTTTTACTGCTGCTATCGTTGCTTCATCATACAATCCATTTTCTTCGCCGAAATATACCATCGCTTTTTTAAGCGCATATTGTAGATTTCTGATATATTGAGAAGGTACTGGATGATATGTAGAAATGACCTTCTTCCCAAACAAATACTCCTCAACTCTTGCTGTTGCGGTTACGTTGAATGCCAATGGAGAGCCTTTTACAACATAATCGTCACGTACAAATACGAATCCTCCTTCTATGTATTATGCTACATAGAATTCATGAGCACCCGTCTGCGTATTATGTTTATAGATATTAACACCAGTTGTTTTCGATTCATTTTCCGCTTTTAGAGAAATAGCATATCCAACATCATTAATAGGTGTAATGTAATAGTAGCCACCCTCGTGTAGCTCAATGCTTGAATCCACCACACAATCTTTACATTCTGGTACTGAGGAAGCTGCATCGCAGTCAGTATAAAGAGCCATGCAAAACGATGCAGATACTTTGGAGAAGCTTCCAGGAATAAATCCTGTCGGATCTTCATAATTAATCGCATCATTGTTGCAATATGAATATAGATTCCCGTTTAGCAACGCATCTTCATTCAAGAATCTTCCAACTACTGCATTATAGTACCGGCTCCGCAGATAGTACAGCCCCGTCTCCTCATCGAACGCATACCCGCGATAGCGGAACGGCTGCACCTTGCCCAGCGTTTCCGCCAGCTCGCCAGTGCACCACAGCGGCGCGCCCCACGCATCGTAGCCGTAGCTGACGACGGTATTGCCATTCTCATCCAGAATTGCAAGAATATCGCCCTGCAAGCTCTTGACGTAGGCATACGCCGTGCCGTTGTACACCACCACCGCCGGGCGGTTCTGGGCGTCATAGAAAATGTGCAGTTCATCCGTGCCGGAAGTCATATGCACAACATTCTTCCCGTGCAGGCAACCGCTCGTTGCTCTCAACACGCCGCATTGTCATAGACGAATGTCTTTGACCGCGGCGAAGCTGATGGGCTTCGCCGCGTTTTTTCGTAACGTTTGTTTAGACACCAGTGCCTGCATCCTTACTTAAAAGAGATACCACACAATTCGTTGGCAGCGTTGCTGATGCTCTTGTACGGTATTGTCTGAGAGCCTAATCTTATTTTACATCCGCCCTTTTTTCTATCATATATGTAATTACTTTTTCTGCATAAATCATGCTGAGTTGAGTAAGACAGATGAGAATAGATGCGAGATCTCTATTTCCACCGAGCGTTTCCGCAAGACGAGCTTTCCCGTTTGACAGTATAAACCAAACAGGAAAAAGTAAAATAAATATTTCCCAACTTGCATCAACAATATACAGAAGCCTATTCTTTCGATTAGCCAAGATTTGAGACAGTAACCTTTTGATTTTCATAATTAATCGTCTCCAATCCAATCTATATCCAACAATTCCTGCATGGTCATCTCGCCAACCTTTTGTTGCGGTGTTACCGCTTATTGCTACATTGTTTGAATCTTCAGAGATGGAGTAGTTGATGTTGTGTAAATCAGTTCATCATGAGGTTAATTTCATTTCCAGTAGTATCGATATAGTATTCATAGTAATCGTCATCAATCCACTTTCCCACTTGCGCCACTCCTTCTACGAAAGGTGTTGCCCAATCGTACTGACACTCAATAACCACATGTCCAAAGCGGTCTACATATCCAAAGCCTGCATCCCTGTCTTCTACCAGAACTAATTCATTGATTCCAATACCCTCGTCAGCAATTGTAACTGAAAACCATTGTGGTTCAACAAGTGTCTTGGTTGAAATGCAAAAGAATCCCATATATTCTTCATCATCAACGCAATCGATGATAATATAGAATCCATCACTCAGACCGCCAATGTAACTGTTAGAATCTTCAAATGGCGTTGACTCATAACATGAATACTGATCCCAGATGCTATCGTATCGGCATGGTACGAGATATTCGCCGTTTTCATCTATAATCCCCCACTGCCCATCGGTAGAGCAAACGGCTGCGGTTCCGCACCGATACCACCCCGCAACAGCCCACTGCGGCTGTATAACTATAGAACCAGTACGATCGGTATATCCCCACATGCCATTTTGTTCATGAGGTGTCAATACCTCAGTATATTCCTGCGACGTAGACTGATCAGCTGACACCTCAATCGGAAGGAATATCATAGGGAAGAGCAATCCAAGAACCGCACACACCGCTATAGTCAACACATGCCAGTTCGCCCCACTCATAGAAACCATGCCCAGTTTCTGGATTGTACAGCCGTTCTTCCAAATTCGCATAATGCATTCGATCTCCTTTTCCTGTGGTTTCAATAATACAATGCTCATATCCATTATGACTCCCGATGTAATATGCCATGTGCCTCTTTCCGTTCTTATCTGGAAGAGTAAATAGCACGGCACCATATGTGATTTCCTCCAAAGCAGTGGGATCAATATCTTCTAAGCGGGAAAGGTTGTTCGCTCGGATTCCACTTGCAGTCGCACAAATATTAGCATTCAAGGTTCTGCTGTTTTTGAAAAACTGTTGTCCCATGAACCTCGCACCGCCAATACAATCAACATATCCAAATCCCATATTGCTGCGATACTTCCAACCTTTTTTACCATCGACGACGTCGTTAACCATATAGTGGAGGCCATTCACGAAATAGAACACACTCATTTGCTCGCCATCAACGGCAGTTCCCCAACGAGGACTCTTCCGCAAAGGTTCAATCCAACCCTCAAGCCACTCTTCTTCTGTACCCATTGGTATGGGGAATTGCCCCCCTTACACGGTATCTCCAGTTTCTTGACGCAATAGAATTGAGCTGATACTATTATAAGCATACTCATTATAGGCTAAAACAATGCAGTGGGGATTACTTCGAATCTCTGAATAGGTTGTATGGGGACGTGTTTCGGCGTGTGAAGAATCAGATTGTATACAGATGTATTGCTGTTTACGCACATAGGGTATTGAGGCGGCATACATAACTTGAGGTAAGTTGACAACCCGCACATCCACTATGTCAGAAAAGTTGAAAGTACGTAATGCTTTCCCGGTAGGACTATACAATGCAACAATACGCTTGTCAACAATAATGTGTACATACTCGTTACATTTAATTGTTATCAAACAAGCTCTCCATGCTACGATAGATAGAATAACTGAAAAAAGAAATGAAATAAACACAATACCCTGCACTTGGTTTCCCAAATACAACACAAGGAACATGAGTATAGTTACCAATAGACTCGTTATGGATGTAATGGTACAGAAAAAAACACTCATTTTTCTATATACTGTCGGTAGAACAGGAAAATACACTCTAACACCTCACTCACAAACACAAATTAAGGCAATCCCGCACAAAGAAAGAACAGCCAAAAGGACGAAAAAGGGGTATAATAAAGAGGTGAAGAAGCAATTCAAGGAGCAGAATGAATAAATTTGTAAGAAAAACTATCGGTGCGATCCGGATTAGGCTCGATATATACTCTCGGAACGCGATATAGCAGAACCTCATTCGGAAGACAATTGACATCATGAACGACTTTACCATATTGCATTTTTTTGCATCAGGTTGTTTACAATACAGATACTCAATAGAAAATCCGTAACTGAGGATGTAAGTATATTGTGAAAAGTCAAAACCAACGAGAGAATTATACTGATTATAAATCAACTTCTCTTCCGACGAGACAAAATCATCAGGGTGAAAGAATGTGCGCCATGTGTACATATCTGCTTCGGCTTTATTATTGTTTTTATCTCTAAAGGAAAAATCGGAAGCGTGTGTGTAACACAATTCGATTGGAAGAGAACACCAAGATCCTATGTCAAACCACCAAACGAATTGACATATGAGCAAAGCGAAGATGAAAAACATTATCAACATATTCTTTTTCACCAGATACATTTCCTTTCATTACCATATCAGTCAATCCACATCCCGTCTTTTGAGAAGGTCACCCAGCAACTTGCATATAGCCAATTCATCAAGTTGCTGAAATTTTTCGACAAACCATTTGACCACTTGAGGCCAGGAGATTGATAAGGTATTCCCGTGCCTTCATAATAGTTAACAGAAGCGTATGCTGAACCCATAGTCGGCGCCCCACCGGCTTTTGAAGAAAGCATACCAATAGCTGTCATATATTCTGAGTTTGGCGTGGCGCCGTTACACGAAAGCAGGTAAATGCCCTTATTGACTCGTATCTCTTTCAATTCATTGATAGAGCTATAACAGTGGTTCCCGTTCGCATCTTCACCTGATTCAGTAGTTTCCTTCAAATAACCACCTGCACAGTCAATAGTGCCAGGGCTGCCGTGCGCATAAATGATAATGTAATCGTATTCGTAAGCTCCGGCATTGTTCCATGCTGCTATGAACTCAGGAATATTGGTAAAACCAGCAGGCATTACGTAATGGCCATTTTCCCGCAAAGCGTTGATTGCCATTCACCTTGAAGGGTTAGACCCTTATATTCAGGATGTTCATCTGTAGCATTGGGGCGACTATCATAAATGACATAGATACTGTCCTGTCCGTTAGCATCAGCACGGATTGTCGGAGCATTACGGGAATAAGCATAGGCATTTGCAGAAGTATGTGTACCACGGGTTGACAGCATTGAGTCAGCAGAGATACAACGACTGTTGTGTGCATTGTAAAATCTGTTTCTCAGATAATACAGCCCCGTCTCTTCGTCGTAGACATACCCCCTATACCTAAACGGCTGCACCTTGCCCAGCGTTTCCGCCAGTTCACCGGTACACCACAGCGGCGCCCCCCACGCATCGTAGCCGTAGCTAACAACGGCATTGCCATTCTCATCCAGAATTGCAACAATATCGCCCTGCAAGCTCTTGACATACGCATACGCCGTGCCATTGTACACCACCACCGCCGGGCGGTTCTGCGCGTCGTAGAAGAAGTGCAGCTCATCCGTGCCGGAAGTCATATGCACAACATTCTTGCCGTGCAGCGTGTACTTCGTCGCCACGCCGTTGACCGTTTTCTGCACACGCAAGCCGTCCGCGTTGTACACAAATTCAGCCGTCACGCCCGCCTTCTGCATCTTTTGCAGCTGCCGGCCGTTCTGCCAAGTGTACGTCCACGTCCCGTCATTCAGCGGATTGCCAATCGCATCATACGCAATGGCGTTCCCGTTGACCGCCGTGAGCTTGTCGCGCCAGTTCGCGTCACCGTATTCGTAGGTAACAGTTTCCAGAGGAGTCGTCGTGTCGGCATAGGCGAAGCGTTCCTTTTTCAGGATGTTGCCGCCGAGGTCGTAGGTGTACTTCCAAGTCGTACCATTTTCACCGGAACGGGTGTCGCTGTGGTCGTTGACCTGCACCAGCTGACCAAGCGCGTCGTAGCTGTACCCCGTCCACTTGCCGTTCAGCGTCGCACTCGCAATGTTCCCGTTGTCGTCGTAGCCGTAGCCGCAATTGCACCCCGGCTGGGTAATCGACGAAACGAGATTCGTCACGCTGCCGGTGCCGTAGCCGCCCGCCGCGAAATGGTACTCGCTCGTGAACGTTTTGCTGCCCAGCTTGACCGCCGAGAACGTCGTCCGATTCAGCTTGTCAATGGTCGTCGTGCTCTGCCCAATGGTGGCTGCACCCATGCTGTACGTCAGCGACGTCGGACGATTTTCGTCATCATAGCCGAATTTCGTCCCGAATTCCTGTCGATTTTCACCCACTTTCTCCGTAAATTCGCTCAGATTGCCGTACACGTTGTCGTAAGCGACCTGTCCCGTGTAGACGTGCTTCGCGTCCTCCGACGTTTTCACACGCACCGGGCGATTCGCCAAATCGTACTCACTCTGCGTCGTCCGATTCAGCAGATTGTCGCGGACTCGTGCCACTTGACCCTTCGCGTTGTAGTCGTACTCGTATCGCGGCGCGGTTTCCTCGCCGTACACCACCCCCGTCACGCGGTTGAAATCGTCGTACCGACTGCTGATTTTCGCCCCGTTGCCGTATGTCGTCGCGGTCAGCGTGCCGAAATTCGGCTTCGTCGGATCGTTCTGATACGCGCTCTGCGACAGGGAACGCTGATGAAATGAGGTGACCAGATGGCGGATGAATTTTTCGTCAGATGCAATTGCAAAAATCGAAGGTTTACTGGCGGTAAATCGAGATTTTTGCAAGCAGCAGATGGCGGAAAAGGCATTCGTCAGATGGTTGCCGAATGAATCAGCGTTCCCGTGGTCTGATTTCCGACCTTGACCGCCGTCTGACGACCCAGCGCGTCCTGCTCGAAGCTGTACACCACGTCGTTCGCGGCATTCCCGTCCGTATTGTGACGGATTTCGACCAGATTCCCACGCTTTGCGTCATAGGTATATTCGTTATGTGCTGTCAGAATTCCTTCTTTTGCGCCCACGCTTGCAGAAGTTTTTACAATTCGACGCAATTCGTCGTACTTGTATTCCACCGTCTGCCCCTTCGCGTCGGTCACGCTCGTCGTCGTGCCGCGCTGCGGATCGGTTTCCGTACGCACAATCTTGCCGCGCGCGTCCTTCTGCTCGGTAACATAGTTGCCGTCATCCGTGTACGAAGTTTCGCCGCGGATGAAGTAGCTCGGATTCGCATCCGCATTCTGCACCTGACTCGTCAGCGGATTCCCGAAATTGTCATAGCTGAACTTGCTGACACTGCCCAGCGGTGCAATGCTTTTCAGCAGCAGATGCTTCTTCTGCTCCTCTTCTGTGTCGCCGTAATGGAAGGCGCTGGATACCGTGCGGCCCGCGGCGGTGTGCTTCATCAGGTTGTCCGCATCGTCGAACTCGGATTTCTCCTGACCACCGTAGAGCATCTTCCGCGTCTTGCGGTTGCCATTTTTGTCATAATATACTGCGTACCGAACGCTTCCGGGTACAGGTAGATGCCGGTGAAGTCCGCAAAATTCATCTGCCGATTCATCTGCAAGACCACACGGATATAGGTGCAGTTGTTGGGCGCGACAATGCCCGCGCTCGCGAACTGCCAGTTGCCTTCTTCCGCATTGAAGACCGCCGAGCCGCCCGTCGCCCAGTAGCTTTTGTCCGTCACAGGGTCAGCGGAAGTAAACTGAACGGTAATTCGGCAGTAGATGTAGTTGTCCAGATCGTTCTTCTTCGCGAACGAGCTGCACCAGCCGCCCACCGTGAATCGGTCGCCGATTTTGCCGTAGTGCCGGAACTGCTGGTAATATGTTACGGTCCTGTCGTAGCGGCCTGCCAGACGAATTTTCTGCGTATTGTCATGCTTCAAACAGTCCGGCGCGTGAAATTCATCCTTCGGCGTCTCCAAAGGCAGCACTTTAACATACGACGCATCGTTTTTACCAACCGTCCATGCCTTCGGCTTGCCGTCCGTGCCGGTCACAGAGAAGTCACTGTTCTGAACCATATTGAAATGATTCAGCGTCAGCCCTTCTTCCAGCTGCATCGCATCGAACCAGCAATTGCCGCCCGCGAAGCCGTCCTGCATGTCGCAGTACGCCATGCAGTAAACCTTAGGTTCTGCGTTCTCCGGCAGTGTGAAGGACACCGACACGCGCTCATACGGCATGTTGTCCGTCTTTTCCCAAACCTTGCCCGGCTCAGAATCCAGCGTGACCGTCTCATTACCAACCGTATACGCAACGCGCATCACTCCGCGCGGGCCGCCAGAGCGCACATATCCCGACAGCGTGTACGACTTGCCCGGCGTGAGCGTCACTGCCTGACGGACATACACACAGTCACTCGACCAAATCGTCAGCCGATACGAAACAAGACCGAACTGCCGAGTCGACTGGTCGCGCGTAATCGTGCCGCTGCTGCTCTTTTTCCAGACGCTGCTGTTTTCCTCGCACATCGGGTCGAGCAGCAGATTTCGGACAACCCGCTGCATCCGGGAGCGTTCCGTCGCGTGGTTAATCGGCGCATTCGCGTTGTCGTCGATGCGGTCGTATCGGGTATACATCGCGTAGCCCAGCTCGTCATCGACACTAACTTGGTTGCCATCATCGTTGAAATGGTAGCGCAGCGTCTTGCCGGAAATTTCATCCTTAACCAGTGCCATATGATTGCCGTAGGTGTACGAGACGTTCGCCGCGGTCAGAGTTTCATCATTCTTCATGCCCGTCACGGTCGCGTGGGTGATGCAGTGCGGCAGTCCGTCGATGGCGTTCGTGTTGCTGTATTCGTAAGTCACGTCCGCCAGCTTCTTATCTTCCTGATTTTCGACGTGCTGTTCAATCGCAGATGCCGACACAAGCAGGTGATAGCCGTTGACCACTTTGTATTCGTACTTGCTCATACGCCCATCTTCATGCGTAATGTACAGCGTTTCTTCATTATTATAGTCGAAGCGCACGCAGCTGTTTTCATCCTGCCACGGTGTCTGAATCCGGTCGCACCGACCATCCGTGTAATGAAGCGTCGTAACTCGGTTCGCGCCGTCCATCACAGAAGCGATTTTCAGCGGAGCGTCCGCCACAGCCGTCACCGTAACTTCGTTGCCAACCGCATCCTGAATCTTCTGAATCAGTACCTTCGCGGTTTCCGGTGCATCCTCCGTTGGCGTATCAGATACCAGCGGGAACGTCATGACGTTGTCGCCCTTGTCGGTAATCGTGATGTTCTCGTCCCCGACTTCCAGCGTCAGAGACAAACCGGACTGGTCTGAATACTTCTTTTGGTCACTCTCATTCTTCTTAAAGAAGTGTTCCGTACCGTCTCCATCCGTATACACGAACTCCACTTCGCCATTGTACAGCACCTTGTGCAGCGTCTGGTGCAGCGAAGTCCGCCAGCCGTAGCCCATGCCGAACTCGTCCTTGTCGCTGTCGCAGGAATTGTAGTAGCGGATCACGGAAACCGGCAGACGATTGCCATTCATCGCGGTGTCCGTGTGGGAGAAGATCAGGTTGCCGTTGACGAGGCTGACACTGCCAGTCCCTGCCAGCCCAGCAGACTGATGGTCGTAAGTCAGATAGCTTTCCAGACCCGCGAGACTTGCATATTCCAGCACGAAGTACGGCTGATTCGCCGTTTCGCTCGAATGCAGCTGCGAAAAGCTGCTTTCACTTTTGGGCGCGCTCAGCTGAACACCGTGATTTTCGCCCAGATACCACTTGCGCGCAAGGCTCGTGACATCGAACTCTTTCCACGAATACTGATTTTTCAGCACGCGGCAATAGTCCTGATACACGCCGCTGACATCCGGCTGGTGGTCATAGGTGATGGTCTCCGGATTCCAGTCCTCCAGCACTTCCGTGCACATGATAGCGGTATCTGCCGTCGGTGCATAGACATTGCGAACGCACAGTTTCGCGGACGTGATGAAGTGGTTCGCGCCCAGACGCGGCAAGTCCACGACTTTCAGATAAGTCAGGCGATTGCCGTAGTAATTTGTGTTGCTGATCCACAGACGCTCGTCATGCGAAAAGTTCTGCGTAGAACCTTCCTTGACGTAGGTATCGAGGATGCCCGCGGCGTTTTCTGCGCTATTCGCGCTGTCCGCGAACGTCGCAATCGGGCTGTGCGCCTGCGCCGCCATCTGCTGGCGCTTTTCGGCGGACAGTTCCACCCACTGGTGCGTCGCCGCATCGTACTCGTGAACCGGCGTGGTCTGCACCACTGCCCGGAAACGGTTGTTGCCCAGCGCGTACACCTTGCCGCATCGGGTGCGCAGGTGTTTCAGTTCCTGCTGAGCCGGGAACTGAATCTGTTCCTGATTGGTTTCTTGGTTACTCATATGTTTCCTTTCTTTTCTGTGCGCTCCTCTGGCACACGTTTTTTCTATCGAATGGTACGAAAAAAGCCCCTCGCGCCATGCGCGCAATGTCATTTAGTTAACCCACCCACCTCCTATGCGGCTAGAAGAATCGCATAGGAGGATTTTTTTTGCAAAGCACTTGACAAAAGGATAAAAATGTGCGGTCTCTTTGCTTACCAAAGTAAGCAAAGAGGCCCTTGTAGTTAGAAAGTGTCCAATGTGACACAAAACTACAAGGAGTGAGATATGTGACTATCAGGCGCGTTAAGCAAACATTGGCGGATTCAATTAAGACACTTGCTGCGGAAAAGCAGCTGTTTTCCCGAAATCCGGGAAAAGACAATACTCGAAACCGAAAGCTCCCTTTTGAAAAGGTAGTTGCTGCCATTTTGTCCTTTCAGGGCGGAACGCTCAATCGTGAGCTGATGGATTTTTTTGACTTGAATTCAGCAAGCCCTACAACTTCTGCTTTTGTTCAGCAAAGGGCTAAAATTCTCCCTGCTGCTTTTGAATCGCTGTTTCATCATTTTACTGACCGTATTTGCGAACAGAAAACATATAACGGCTATCGCCTTTTTGCAGTCGATGGTTCCGACTTGCAAATCGCCGCTAACCCTCAAGATGCCGACTCTTTCTATCCGGGAGCGAACGAGCAGAAATCTTATAATTTGCTGCATATAAACGCCATGTACGATTTGCTCCAGCATATCTATGTTGATGCAATCATCCAGAAGAGCCGCAAAACTGACGAATCCGCTGCTTTAAGGCTCCCCCTTATAATTACGCCTAAACCATCCACATCATCCCCGCCGACCCAAATTTCGAGAAAAAGCGCAATTCAAACGCACTGTTTGCACGCGAAATAAACCTCGTTACGCAACCTTCATTCGATTGCGCGCAAGGTACAAATTCGCAAGTGCAAACAGTGTGCAGCAATGCTGATGCAATTTTTCCCGTCCTCGGTATCGTGTTTTGCAAAAATGAAAGATTCTCTTTATCACGCAAAACACATGTTCCACTTTGGAACGAACCGAGGATTTCGCATGTTCGATTGCCTTGAGCAGCTCGAACTTTTCGCCGCTTGCTTTCTTCAGCTACGACGGACGCTTGTTGATTTGATACCGGATAGGATGTCCTTCATTGTTGACAAGAATTGCATCATCCTTCTTTTCTGCGCCCAGATACCCGCTGTCCGCATCCACGCCGATGTGCTCCTTGTAGCCGAAGTACCATTGGTTTCCTTTTTTGACGGAATGAGCTTCCGGATCACGCTGCTTTTCCTTGTTTTTCGTCGATGAAGGCGCGGCTATCAGCGTCGAATCCACAATCGTTCCCTTTTTCAGCATCAGATTGCACTTCTGCAAACTTTCGACCACATTCGTGAAAAAAGCCTCGCCGAGCTGGCTTTGCTCAAGGATATGCCGAAAACGCCCGATGGTATCGCCATCCGGCACCTGATTGCTGGAGTCCACACCGCAGAACTGCGAGAACGCACGGCTGTCGATGATTTCATTGCGCGCCGCGTCATCCGCGAGGTTGTAGAGGTGCTGCAGCACGTATATCCGGAGCATCAATTCCAAGTCGTAGGGCTTATTGCCGCGCTCTCCTTTGTAATAGTGCGGCTGCACGATCCCAACCCATTGCGACCACGGAATCAGTTTCTCCATGATTCCCAGAAACTCTTTCTTCTTCGTTGATGCCTGCCCCAGCTCGTCGCTGATCAGGCTCATCGTCAATTGCTTCTTCACCTCTTTATTATACCTCTTTCCTAACCTTTTTGCTGTTCTTTCTTTGTGCGGGATTGCCTTAGACCTAAACCGCCCGATAAAACCGTGTAGGGAACTGTTGACTCCGTACTTCTACAGTAAAGTTCCCTACACAAGACTTTGACGCCTTCCGGAAGGAAGGCGTTTTTCTTATCTGAAACAGAAGGAGGTATCCTCTTGGAGGTCAAAATCAATAGAGAGATTCGGAACTATACCGAGTCTATGTTTTTCGGACTGTCCCTCAGACAGTTCGTTTTTTTCTTTACTGGCTGTCGGCGTTGCGGTGCTTTTGTACTGCAGATCATATCAAACTGGGCGAGAAATATGCCAGAGTGCTTTTCCTCAAGGACTACGCCAGCTATATCAAGGACAGCATGTTCTCGGAGCTGACCGAGCTAAACCGCAATCTCATGCTCTCCATTGATGTGATCCCCATCCCTACCGATGAAGCCGTCCGTGAGGTGGAGCGCCTCTTGCTGGGCGTGGAAACGAACATCACCGGCTGGCAGAGAAGGCAGAATCAGAACAACAATTTCTCCGCTGTGGTCCCCTATGATATGGAGCTTCAGCGCAAGGAATCCAAAGAGTTTTGGGACGACCTGACTACCCGTGACCAGCGCATGATGTTTGCGGTGGTCAGAATGGTGATTACCGCAGACACCAAGGAGCAGCTGGACCTGGATACGGAAACGGTGCTGTCTACAGCGAGGAAGCACATGTGCCAGATGGCGACGCTGAAGTATCAGCAGACGGACGGATTGAATACGGTGCTGCCCATCGGGACGAGGAAAATCAACGCGTTCCGAACCCTCACCACGGAGAGCCTGGCGGTACTGATGCCTTTCAAGGTGCAGGAGATAATCATCATCCCTGCTATGATAGAAATTGACGATGTTGTGAGCGATAGTTTTCGAATCAATCTTCTGACTTATCGTTTTCGCCCGCAGCTTGCCCACCTTCAGCGGTTTCAGGACAACTGTTTAGCTTTGGCTGGTTTTCAGAACCTTCATCCGCCGTTTCTTCCGGAACACATGAGACGACATTATCTTTCTCCTCGACAGGAGGGGCGGCCAGCTCGGACATGATTTCCTGCTCGTCTGATTCTGAGTCTGCATCTGCTGTAGTCTCTTCATGGATAGGCTGTCCAATCTCAGATGGAACAGCTACCTCTTCTGAAGGCTCTAAGCAATCCTCAGATGATTCTCCTGGCATAATCGGCAGATCATCGTGCTTCTCAACAGCTACAGCCTGCTCTGGCTGTTCCTTCTCTGAAGACAGAGAGAAAGTCATGAACTGGATATGTTATCTTGTTGACCAGATTGCCAGGTTTTGGGGAGGAAATGATAGCAGTTTCGTAATTTTCAGTCAAATCTAAATAATCCGCCTTTGAAAAATGTGGATTGTATTAAAGGCCGGCTCTTTATTATAGCGCTTTTCTCCATTCACAGTGAGTTACTTACCAAGGAAGATGCTGTAAAGGTTCTGCAGGTTGTAGATGATGCCGTAGCATCAGAATTCGTTAAAAAGATTATAGGCGCAATGGCTCGCGCTGCTAGAGTGGGCATGCAGAAGCCCAATGAGCAACAGACTACAGCTTCAGCTGAACGAACTGATGGAGATAGGTCGGGGTATGAACTGCCTGAAGAATTGAAGGGTTTGTTCGTGGTGTACAACAAGCTCGTCCAATTCATTAGAGATTCTCACATTGATCCGATCCGTAAGCCAAATTTCTCCTCTCTACTTCCTTCAGTTTTTTTAGCAGATGATTCTCCATTTCTGCTATGTACAGCTGGTGCTCCAACTGCGCAATTCGGATTTGCATCTGCTCCAGTTCGCTCCGCGGTTCTTGCTCATGCTTGCGCTTGCCGCGGCGATCCTCCAGCCCCGATTCGCCCGTCTCCCTGTATTTCAGCGTCCATGTGCGAGCCTGGCTTCGGCTGACTTCTTGCAGTTCGTTGTTACTGCGGCTTTCGGATTCTCCTACTTCCCGGCTGCAAGACCTTCCCGGCTTATACTATTTCCAGCTTCACCTGCGCCATCTGCTTGCGCCTTTTCCGTTCTGGCGTCCGGTCGTTCCATTTAGCGTAGCGCTGCTACGCTGCATTCCACTCCCGTTAGCCAGAGCGAAAAATTCGCGGCGCATCTTGGCGCATTCTCATTTGGAAATAGTATTAGTTGTTGCTCATGCCGGGCGCACCCCGAAAAAAGCTGCCGAGGATTTGCTCTCCTCGGCAGCCTTCCCTTTAGTCAATTTCCGTAATGGTCGGCACTGTCCACGTCTTGAGTGCCTCCATATCTGGCGTATAGATGCGCATAAACAGATGGAATCCGCCTTCCCCCACCGGAAGCCAATTGGTCGTGTCCGCCGGCGCGTCCTTCGACAAAATCACATCCACAGAGCCGTCGTCATTCCTCTTCAAACCCGAACGGTCGTTGATGCAGTAGCGGTCGAGCAGATTATCGATGAGGAAATCATCGTCACCGTATGCGGTGATTGACCAGAAACCGCCGTCAAGCACCTGCGGATCGCTTTCAAGGTGGAGAATGTAGGACTTTTCTCCCGTCAAAGGATTCCCGTCGGCGTCCTTTTCCGTCTTGGGATACAGTGCAATCTCCACCGTATTTGCCCCAAGTCCGGCAATGGCTACCAGCGCACGGTAGGCATATTCCGTACCAAAGTCTCCGATTGGCGCGCCGAAATAGCTCCACTGCCCCAGCTGGTTTGAAAACTTCATTCCCTCTGCTGCGAGCTTCGGCCGAAGCCCCTGCAGCATTTCCCGCCAATTTGCCTGAATATCTCCAGTCAAAACAGATGCGTCAAATTCCATGCCGGGGCCAACGTGAACTGCCGCGAGTTTTTCAAGTATTTCCGCATCAGCGGCGGACGGCGGATTGTCTTCCATCAGCGTGTTTGCTTTGTTGAAAAATGTGACAGGATCCAGCGACAGCACCTTGTTGATGGGGACATAGCTGTTTTCCTCCCGATAGCTTCCCTTCGGAGGCTGATATGCTTCTCCGCTCAGGTATACGGAAAGCGGTAAAAGCTGCATCTGCGCCTGAATGGCATACACATTCGGAAGATCCGCCTCTCCGGAAAGTACCGTTCTGGTAATGGCCCACGCCATAGCGGTAGGAACATCAATGCGGGTCACATTGTCCGGCAGGTCGCCCTTCCAAGTTGAGCGTGTGATCGCATAGGCTCCAGCCCGGTCAAGGACAGCGACGGTATTTGTCCATGCGTCAAGCACCTGCACCTTGCAGAAACGGTCTGTTTCCGGATGCACATAGATCATCGGCTCTTCGCTCAAGTCATACCACACCTGTGTATAGATGGTGTCCACGTTCGGCGTCACCACGTTTTTGAACTGCGCGTTGGCCAGTGCCACACCGTGCATGAACTGATTAACAGGCGCCTTGCCGGGTGCGGCTTCCTCCGTATTCGTTGCGGAAGTTCTCGTCGCGTCCATCAGCACCAGCGGGAATGCGTAAATGTAAGCCTCCTCAATGGTTTTCCACACATCTTCGGACGACGAGACAGCCTCCGCCTTGACACTCCATGCGCAGCCGGACAGCAGCATCGCCATGCAGAGCAGAATCACTGTGATTTTCTTCATCTTTTTTCCCTCCCTATAACGATTTTTCTTACGGTTCGATGATATTGAAATACAGGTCAAAAGCGGCCATACTGTCACAAAACGCTTGGAACAGCGCCTTATCGCCCTTTTCAATGGTGATGAGCTTGTCGATATTTTCCTGATTTCCGCTTGTGATGGCAAGAATCCCGATTCGGGGGGGAGAAATCGTCAGGTCTGCCTCATCCGAGAGCGCATCCTTATAGTACAGGAGCACGCCATGGTGGATCTTCAGCAGATAATCGTCGCCATCCGTCAGCTTGAGGTTGATGGTGAAGGAACGATTCTGGAGCTTTTCCGTATCCATGATAATGCCCATGTAATCCAGCATTGTCTGCGCGTCCATCCCCTGGGCGGTGGTACCAACGCCAAGTTGGGCTGCCTTCGGGTACAGGCCGGTGCCATTCCGCAGCTCAAAGGCTGCCACAAGATAAGCGTTTCTCCATGCGCCCGACTCTGCCTGATAGCCAAGCTGCTCCAGCGCATCGGCGCACAGATAGCGCGCTTCCTTATTTTCCGGGTCAGCATATACCAGCGTATTCGTTATCTGTGCGACCCACTGATATTCGCCCTTTTCATAATCGGCACGTGCCATTTCAAGCACCTTGTCCGTGTCGCCAAGATACTCCACAAGTTTTTTGGCATATTCGCTCGGCGTCAGTTCATCCAGATGAATCGGGTTTGCATCGTACCAGCCCATGTATTTCTGATAGACTGCCTTGACATTGTGCTTCAGCGTACCGTAATACTGCCGGGTATACCAAACCTTTTCCAGCTCCTCCGGCAGCCGGATCATGGAGGCAATCTCCGTGGAGGTATAACCTTCGTTGATATACAGGAGGGTCTGATCGTGGATGAACTTATAGATGGCAGCTGTGTTGGTCATGTATTCGTTGACGGTTTCCTTGCCCCAATGCGGCCAGTTGTGCGCCTGAAAAACAACCTCGGCGTCTGGGAACAGCGACTGCGCCTCGGTGATGTAGCGAGCCCAGCCATTCGCCTCCCGCACCTCCGCGCCGCGCAGCGTGTAGAGATTGTGCATGGTTCCGCTGCAGTTTTCCGCCATCCAGAGGGCTTTGCTGTCGGGGAAATAGGTGTTCATTTCGGCGGGAGATTCCGTTCCCGGCGTTTGCTGGAAGATAGCGGTCACGCCATCAATGGTTGTTTCGTAAATCGAATCCGCAACCTCGAAGGTCGGCGCGATATAACCGACACCGGTCTGCACTGCGGTCAGGCCAATGCCCACCGAAAGACGTCCCTGTTCGCCATAGGGAAGCATGGAGCCGTACTGGAAAAACGCCCGCCGCTTCATCGCCGTGCCCACAAAGACATTTTCCTTCATTACCGCGTCCGTAAAGCCTTTCGGCACAATAATTGCGGTCTTTCCGGATGCAATCTGCTCGTCAAGCGGCAGGCTGCTATCCGCAGCATCTTCGGGGGCAATCAGCCCTTCGATGCCGCCGTAGTGATCCACATGCGCATGGCTAATGACAATGGCGACAATCCGCCCATCGCCCATCTTGGAGCGGAAGAGTTTCAGCGCTTCCGCCGCGGTATATTTGCTGCTGCCGCAGTCCATGATGATCCATCCGTGTTCGCTGCGGACGAAGGTAATATTGGAAATATCATAGCCGCGCACCTGGTAGATGCCGTCAGTAACCTCAAAGAGACCGTAAATGTGGTTTAGCTGCGTATTCCGCCACAGGCTTGGGTTGGCGGTATCCGGTGCGTCTTTGTCAAGAAACGCATATGCATCCTGCGTCCACACGATTCTCCCGTTCTCGCCACGGAGATTCAGTGTGTCCGGCGCAGTGATGAAACCTCGTTCCGCATTCTCAAACTCCGACGTATCCTCAAAGTTCAGGAAGTCGTATACCTGCCGATTGACCTCAATGGTGCTTTGGGTTGCCGGCTTCGTCTCTCCATTGAACACGGCGGCAGTATCGCTGCTTTTCTCGGCACTGGCGCAGACCGTCAGCGTGGCAGCCAACATGGTCGGCACAAGGAGTAAGCTTAGCAGTTTCTTTTTCACAGGTGTTCCTCCTTTACTCAGACAGATTTCCCCATAGGGAACTGCTACGAAAGATGACATTGCTCACCTTCCGTCCTTTTCTGTTCTTATGTTTTCAGTGTAGCATAACTTTGTTTGAATTGCAACATACCTTGCGTGAACATCGTACAATCCTGCGCGAATGACGTTTTTTCTTTGCGTTGAATCTTGCATTGCATCTGAAGACATGGTATTCTGTAATGGTATTTTATAATGGTGGAGGAAGAGCTATGAGCTTCAACGATATTTCCGTTATTTCCAACCGCAGGCATATCAGCTTGCTGACAGAGGACATTCTTTATATTCAATTGTCAGGTCGCCAGTCGATCATCCATTTTTCCGATGGCAGAACCTACGAAACCTATGCCACCATCCATGAATTAGAAAGTATGCTTGGCAGCGGCTTTATCCGCGCCGACCGCGCCACGCTGGTATCTATCAAGGGAATCCACGACATTGGAAAGGAGATTGAACTCGTCAACGGAGAAACGCTGTATTATAGCTGTCGAAAGAAACGAGAGCTCAAAGAACAGCTGCGCGCCGGACGGCGGCAGATTGCGCAGAGCCTGTCTGACAGCGACGCGCCCACCACACAGGAAGAATATCAGCGGCACTATGCCAGCTATGACAGCGCGCCCTTTGCGTTTACCGACATCGAGATGGTGTTCAACGAGGAGCGCGCCGCTGTGGACTGGATCTTCCGCTACGGTAACGAGGCACTGGCTGAAATCGAAAAAACGCCGCTGCAGCAACTCATCAACCACTCTTTCGGCAGCATTTTCCCCAATATGGACGCAAAGTGGCTGCGCGTCTACGAGCGCACAGCGCTGTTCGGTGAAACGCTGGAAATTGTATATTACAGCCCGGAGATTGACACAAAATTGAAAATCATCAGCTTCCCCACTTTCAAAGGGCACTGCGGCTGTATGCTGTTCAAACAAACGGATATTCAGACAGTGGTTGAGTACGCAGCGCCATAACAAACGGCGCAGATGCGTGTCCCTGCTCTCATACTATTTCCAAATGAGAATGCGCCAAGATGCGCCGCGAATTTTTCACGTTGGCTAACGCGAATGAAACGCAGCGTAGCAGCGCTACGCTAAGTGGAATGAGCGGACGCCAACGGGGAAAAGGCGCAAGCAGATGGCGCAGGTGAATTTGGAAATAGTATCACACATACTGTTGACTTTTCAATTCTTTTCTGCACGCAAACAGGCGCTGGCAAGGATCTCACCCTGCCAGCGCCTGTTTTGTATTCAGCTTTACTGCCGCTGCACCGAAATTGGCTCATCCGTCAATTCCACCGTCTCGCCATACACCTGCACCGCCAGTTTGTCCCCCTGCGTCAGCTGGAACACGGTCTTATTCGCATCCATGCTGATTGCAATCACACGCCCACGGTACATGACCGAGAAGGTCAGCCGCTTCCAGCGCTCCGGCAGACGCGGGGCGAAACGCAGCATCGTGTCATCACTGCGCAGACCTGCGAAGCCGTAGACGATGTTCGCCCATGCCATCGCGATGCTCGTGATGTGCAAGCCCTCGCGCGTATTGCGGTTATAGTTGTCCAAATCAAGGCGCGTCGCGTAGCCGAAGAAATTGACTGCCTCGTCCATCTTGTCCAGTTCTGCCGCCAGAATGGAGTGAATCGCAGGCGAAAGGGAGGATTCGTGAATCGTGCGCGGCTGGTAGAAATCGTAGTTGATACGCTTCGTCTCGGTATCAAAAGACGAATTGTAGAGGTAGAGGAACATCAGCACATCCGGCTGCTTAATCATGTCCGTGCGGTAGATGCGGTCGTACGCCCAGTGGTCGTAGAGCGGGAACTCGCTGACCGGAATGCTGTTGATGTCCGTGTGCGGCAACTCGAAGAAGCCGTCATGCTGCTCAAACAGGTGGTCGGGCGTTTCCGGAATGTACATGTTGTCGGCAATGTGCCGCCACTGCGCGGGTTCATCCGGTGCAAGCTGGACTTTTTCACACAGTGCCGCGTAAGCCTCCGGCGCATCCGCCCGCATTGCATCCAGCACATCCGCCGCGCAGCGCAGGGCGCGCATCCCCATATAATTGGTATACGCGTTGTTGTTGACCATCATGTGGAACTCATCCGGGCCCATCACGCCAAAGAAGCCGTATTTGCCGATTTTCTCGCTGAAGCCGACGCGAGTCGCTTGGAATCGGGCAATTTGCAGCAGCATTTCCGCGCCGTAGCGGTACAAAAACGTCTTGTCGTCCGTCAGGTGGACATAATGCCAAATGCCGTAGGACACCGCCGTGCTCGGCTGCAATTGCAGGCTTGCGTGCTGCCAGAGCGGACATGCCTCGTCGCCGTTAAGCGTCGCAATCGGGTAGCATGCGCCCTTGCAGTCCAGCATTTTTGCGCGCTCCAGCGCCATCGGCAGCGTGTTGTAGCGGAAAAGAAGGAGCGATTTCGCGGCTTCCGGGTTCGTGAAGAGATAGAACGGCAGGCAGCAGGATTCCGTGTCCCAGAATGCATGACCGTTGTACGCCTCGCCCGTCAAGCCCTTCGCGCCAATGTTGTGGCGCATACTGCCGCCGTTGTAGGTCTGCGCGAGCTGGAAGGAGCAGAAGCGAATCCCCTGCTGTTCCGCTGCGACGGCTTCCACCATGCTTTCATCTTTCGGCTCAATGCAGATGTCGGACGTGTGCCAGTAAGCATCCCAGTACGCGCGCTGTGCCGCCTGTGCGTCATCGAGCGAGACGGCCTTGCTCTGCGCCATCGCGTCCTGCCCGCTCTGCCAGAGGTTGTCCCCCTGCTGACCGTTGAACAGCACGACGGCGCGCTTGTCGATTTGCACGGCTTGCCCCGGCGCAAGCAGAACATCCGCCGTCGCAGTGACGGTTTTGCCCTCGGCGGATGTGGTGGATTCGCCGGGCAGCGTCAGCCATGCGCCGCAAAACTCCTCCTGATTCGAGAGCGTCGTGCGGGACTGCGCCATCAGGCAATCCGGCTTCGCGTCGATGCGCGTCTCCTGCCAGAAGCACTTCTGTCGCCCTTCATGCACGACGTCGAAGGACACGCCGGACGTGACTGTCGCGCTGCCCGTGAAATTGAGCGCTTCGAGCGTGATACGCTGGTACGCGCGTTCGCGGTGGATCATATCGAGGAATCGAAGGAAGGTCAGGCGGATTTGCTTGCCGCTCTTCGTCGTCCAGAGGAAGCGGCGGGTGAGCGTGCCGGCGCGGAGGTTGAGTTCGCGGGTGAAGTCGGAGAATTGCGACTGCCCCAAATCGAGCGTTTCGCCATCGACGGAAATCGTCGTCATCAGCCATTCCGCCGAGGGAATCATGAAGTGCGTTTTGTCGATGATGCCCTTATAGGAGCGGCTCAGCTTCTCCATATCATAGATGCCATTGGTATACGCTCCGCGAAGGCTATCGACATGACCGCCCTCATCGAAACAGCCGCGCACGCCGATGCTCTCATTGCCCAGCGAGAAGATGGATTCGCTCACGCGCGCGTAGGCGGGGTCGAAGCCCTGCTCAATGACTTTCCACGGGTCTACTTGGAAATATACGTCAGCGGCTTTTGCCATTGTGCGTCCTCCTGTCGGTTCTTTCTTCTAATAAGAAAGAAGTAGAAGCTCTTTTTTCGGTGGTGGAAGTTGATTTTTCTTCCGTGAGTGGTCTATTAAGCAGCTTCCAGAGGGCAATGAAAACAGGCGAAGTCTGCGATCGCCCTCTGGACTCCTTCGGCGCGCCCTCCCATGTTACTGGGTGATAGGCGGAGTTTTTATAATGTCAACCCTTGATGCCCACAGACACGGCGTTTTCGGTCAGCTGCTTCTGGAAGATGAAGAAAAGGATGATGGGCGGAATCATCGAGAATACGACGGAGCGCATCATCGTGTCGGCGTTGACGGTCTGTTCCGTGCTGAAAACAAACAGGCGCACCATCACCGTTTGCAGCGCGCTGCCGCGAAGCACCAGATACGGCAGGAGGAAGTCCGACCATGCGGCGTTGATGGCGAAAATCGCAATCACGGAGCAAATCGGCTTGGACAGCGGCAGGACGATGTAGAAGAACGTTTGCAGCTGCGTGCAGCCATCAATCCGCCCGGCTTCGATGATGGAAGTCGGCAGCGATTCAAAGAACTGCACGAACAGGATAACGTACATGGCATTCGCGCCATAGCTCAGCCAGAGCGGGACGAACGAGCCGCCGAGACTCAGCTTCTGGATGTTCATGAACAACGGCACGATGCTGATGGTCGTCGGCAGGAGCAGGGAGAGCATGACGAGCTTCTTGACGATGCCGTAGCCCTTGGGCTTCAAAATCGCCAGCCCATAGCCCAGCAGACCGTTGAACACAATCGCGCAGACGACGCTGCCCGCAACGGAAATCAGCGAGTTAAGGTAGTTCTGCGCAATGCCCAGCTGCGACCACGTTTTCGCGAAGAGAGAAAAATCGAACACCTCCGGGAGCAGTTTGGCGGACGACATGAACTCCTTCAAGTCCTTGAAGCCCGCCAGCACAACCCAGATAATCGGAAAAACCGCGATGACCGTCATAATCAGGCAGAAGAAGATGATGAACCCATACCCAACCCGGACAGACGCGGAGTGCATATCGTAGTCCCGGATGACGCCGGTGCGCTGTGCTTTTGCCATATGCGTTCTCCCTCCTTAATCCCAGTCGGATTCTTTGCGGTCGAAGTAGGAGTAAATCGCCGTCATGACGAGCAAAATCAGCGTGACAATCACTGCGACGGCAGATGCCTTGCCATAGTTCATCGAGCCGCCGAACGCGTACTGCCACATCAGCTGCATCAGCGACAGGGACGCATTATCCGGGCCGCCCTTCGTCAGCACCATCGGTTCATACATAATCTGGAACACGGAGATGATTTGCAGAATCAGCAGCGTACCCGCGAGCTTCTTGATGGCAGGAATCATGATGTGGATGATGCGCTGCCAGATGCCCGCGCCGTCAATCGCCGCCGCTTCGTACAGCTCCGGGCTGACGCTGGACATGCCCGCCATGTAAATCAGTGCCGTCGCGCCCGCGCCCTTCCACGTCGCAATCAGGATGATGATGGGGATGACCCACTCCGAGCGCGTCAGGTACGTCTGCGGCGCAATGCCCAAGTGGCTGAGCAGGATGTTCAGCACGCCGGACTTCTCGCCGGAGAAGAACGCCGACCAGAGGATGACGACCGCCAGACCGGGCAGCATGTTCGGCAGATACGCCACCGTACGGAAAAAGCTCTTGCTCCGCACCGTCTCCCCAATCAGCAGCGCCAGCACCATCGGCAGAAAGAAGCCCAGCAGCAGCGACCAGAACGTGTACGAGAACGTGTTCGTCAGCGCCTGCAGGAAGTCATCTTTGCCCATGACGCTGATGTAATTTTTGAAGCCGATGAAGTTCACCAGTTCGATGTTGCGCGTCTTATACAGGCTCATCACCACGCTTTCGAACAGCGGTTCCCAGACAAAGAACAGCATCAGCACGAGGCTCGGCAGCATAATCAGCCAAGCATTGAGGTGGTCAACCGTCCGTGCGCGCAAGCCGACTTGCGCCTTTTTTCTGCTCATAGGCGTTCCTCCGCGAAGATTTGAGCGATTTTTGTGTAAAAGAAACCGGCATCGGTTCTCCTCCGCCGGTGTTCTTTTTTCCAATTAGAAATGAGGAATTAGCAATTAGCAATAATTGCCCGATGGCACCGCACTGCCCCGTCCGCATTGACTTTCGCTTGTCACCAACAAGGGCTAACCCAAAGTGCAGCGGCGCCGAAGGTTTCCAAAGGGCGATCGGAAAGCCCTTTGGAAACCTTCGGCAACAAACAGTGCAATGCCATGCAGAATCAGAAATTAATAATCATTGATTTCATCATCCAGATACTCCTGGAAGGAATCCTGCGCCTTCTGCAGCGCCTTGCGCACGTCCGCGCCCTCGCGGGTGATGACGCGCTGAATTACTGCGGTCAGTTCGCGGTACAGCTGCTGCGCAAAGACGGGTTCTTCGGAACGCAGCGTAATCGTGCCCTGCGTGATGGAATCGAAGAAGTCGTTGTACAGGCGCATATCCACGTTGCAGTATTCGTCAATAATCGCCTGCTTCGCCGCGTTGTAGTCCGCGTCGTTCCACGCGCTGATGGCGGGCAGAACTGGTGCGCCGCGGTCGCGCTTGGCAGCATAGTCCGCGCGCATCCCCTCGATTATCTGGTCATTCAGGTAGGGCATCTTGCCCAGCACGGTCAGGTATGCCATCAGCGCCGTCGCCTGATCATCGGTAATGTTCGGCGCGAACATGTAGCAGGTGCCGCCCGCCAGCGCATAGCGTCCCGCGTCGCCCGCCGGGAACGGAATCAGCGCGAAGTCCTCCACCGGCAGACCCTTGTTGGAGGTCGGCTGGTCAACCGAGTCATCCGCCGCGAAGTTCATCGCCGCTTCGCCCGTGCCCAGCAGAGAATGCGCGCCCGCCCAGTCAGTCGTGGTCGCGTCGGCATTGAGGATGTTGTACTTCCAGCGCAGGTCGCGGATGTACTCCATCGCCGCCACGCACTCGTCGGATGTGAAGTTGCACACCCAGCGCCCGTCTTCATCCTGATATTCCAGCGCGTTTTCACCCACGCAGCCGAAATTCCACGCGATATTGGTGAACAGCCAGCCGCCATACGTCTCGCTCGCCGGGAATACCAGCCCCGCCTTGCCCGTCTTTTCGCGGATAATCTGACCGTATTCCGCCACTTCCTGCAAGGTCTTGGGGTAAATCGGCAGACCTTCCTCGTCCACCAGCCCCGCCTCGCGGAACAGGGCGACATTGATGTGCATACCCAGCACATAGCCGTCGCGCGGCAGGCCGTAGATGCGGCCGTTCTCGTCGGACAGCATTTCGAGGTACGACGGGCTGAACTCATCCAGCACGCCCGCGCGCTCCAGCGCATCGGTCACGTCGCCGACAAGATGCTGGCTGATCAGCAGCTGCGGGTCGGTAAACGGCGGCTGGAAGATGCTCGGCGCCGTGCCGCCCTTCGCCATCGGAACGTAGCTGCTCAGGGTGTAGGAGTAGTAATCCGGCACCAGCGTCACGTTCGGGTACTGCTTCTTCATCGTTTCGCGGTAGCTCTCAAAGAGCGCCTTTTCCGCCTCCGCCGCCGTATCCGCGGGCCAGTTGCCCAGCGTAATCGTGCAGGTCAAGTCCGCATCAACGACCTCTTCCGCCATCGCCAGCGGCAGCGCGCCCAGCGTCAGGCACAGCACCAGCAGCATGGGAACCAATTTCTTCGACCCTCTCATGGGAAAACCTCCTTCACGAGTTCGTGGCGTATTTTCGTTAAGTTTAACGTTCAACCTTGTCTCTATTATAGTGTATCAAGCCCATTTTGTCAATCCCGTTTCGAGATTTTTTTGAAAAGAAAAGGGGCTGCTTCGGAGAAGCTGTGTCCCCGAAGCAGCCAAAGGAATGTATTATTTGCTTTCCTTGAAAACGACCATCAATCCCTGTGCATTTGCCCAGTCAATCACCTGCTGATTTTCCGCATCGCAGAGAATCACCGGATGGCAGCCGCTGAAGGCATCATCCGCCAGCGTTTGCACACTGTTCGGGATAATGACCAGCCGCAGTAGCGTACAGTCTGCAAAGGCGCGCTTTCCAATCGCAGTAACGCCCTCCGGAATATTCACCTGCTGCACCTGCCACATGCCGACAAAGGCTTCTTCCTCGATTGCCTTCAAATTCGCAGGCAGCTGCAAAATATGATCCGATGCAATCACATAGCCGTTATCCAGCCATGTGCCGCAAATCTTGCAAACCATGTCACTTATCCGCCCATTTTCCGTCGATGTTGCAGGCTGCACCGTCTCAATGTACGGCGTATGCGGTATGTCAATGCGGCTCGTAACATAACTGTACTCGGATTCCACATAGTTGTCCGCTGTCTGCGCAATGTAGAGAGCATATCCCAGGTCACAGCGAAGTGCCGAGAGGTCAAGCGTAATTTCGCGCTTGCCGTCTGGGTAAAGTTCTGCACGATCCTCCACATAGAAGTGCGTTATAGGAGCACTCGATATGCCGCCTTCCGGCCAGAAAATCAAATCCAGCTGCGCATTTTCCGGGAAAATATGTGAATCCGAAAGCGTCAGCGTCAGCTTGTTGTCCACCAGCTGTGCAGCATCACGAATGGGCGGCAGCTGGCATTCCAGCACCAAGTCAAATTCCGTCGGTGCCAGTGTGTTAATGTACTGGCTCAGGGTCGGGGTGAAGGTTGCATGATAGACCTTTCTGCCAGTAATGGTCTGTTTCTTTTCTATATCTTCTCCCCTGTTACTATATATTTGCCCCTTGATTTATGGCAGCCAGCCATAGGCATGGGAC
>ENA-UOOA01001955-UOOA01001955.1-human-gut-metagenome-genome-assembly--contig:-P61old-NODE-1955-length-31101-cov-11.196805_pt1 | contig 31101 bp, 30 predicted proteins | sample MGYA00242467_ERZ724014 | MGnify/ENA metagenome assembly ERZ724014 | reverse complement strand
CGCCGCGAACCGCCCCAGGTGCTGGGCGATGGCCAGCACACCGTGCGCGAACTGGTGGATGTGGTCAACCAGGATCCACGCCGTGGCGAAGGCCACGCCACCTCGCTCACCAAGATCCGCCTCGATGACATTGCCGTGGCCCGCCTGGCTGCGCAGAACCTCACGCCAGATTCCGTTCCTGCCAAGGGCCAGCGCGTCATCCTGCGCAACAACGCCAACCTCTCCACCGGTGGCACCGCCACCGACGTGACGGACGACGTGCACCCCGAAGTGGCCGCCCGCGCCATTGCTGCCGCCCAGATGGTGGGCCTGCACATCTGCGGCGTGGACATGGTGGCCGAAACCGTGCTGCGCCCGCTCGAAGAGCAAGGCGGCGGCTTTGTGGAAGTGAACGCCGCCCCCGGCCTGCGCATGCACCTGGCGCCCAGCTATGGCAAGCCCCGCAACGTGGGCGCGGCCATGGTGGACAAGCTCTTTGCCCACGGCGACGACGGCCGCATCCCCATCGTGGCCGTGACCGGCACCAACGGCAAGACCACCACGGCACGCCTGATTGCGCACCTGTTCACCGCCCAGGGCCTGCGCGTGGGCATGACCAACACCGACGGCGTGTACGTGAACGGCCGCCAGATTGACAGCGGCGATTGCAGCGGCCCCAAGAGCGCCCGCAACGTGCTGCTGCACCCCGAGGTGGACGCTGCCGTGTTCGAGACCGCCCGGGGCGGCATCTTGCGCGAAGGCCTGGGCTTTGACCGCTGCCAGGTGGCCGTAGTCACCAACATTGGCGCGGGCGACCACCTGGGCCTGAACTACATCACCACGGTGGAAGACCTGGCCGTGCTCAAGCGCGTGATCGTGCAGAACGTGGCCACCACAGGCTACGCCGTGCTCAACGCGGCAGACCCCATCGTTGCCGCCATGGCACCGGCCTGCCCCGGCAAGATCATCTTCTTTGCCAGCGACCGCCACCACCCCGTGATGGCCACGCACCGCGCACAGGGCCATCGCACCGTGTACGTCGATGGCGACTCCATCGTGGCTTCTGAAGGCTCGTGGCGTGAAACCATTCACCTGCGCGATGTGCCCATCACACGCAACGGCAAGATCGGCTTCCAGGTCGAGAACGTCATGGCCGCCGTGGCCGCCGCCTGGGGCGTGGACATGCCCTGGCAGACCATCCGCCGGGGCCTGTCGGGCTTTGTGAACGACAGCGACAACGCGCCCGGCCGCTTCAACATCATGGACTACCGCGGCGCCACCGTGATTGCCGACTACGGCCACAACCCCGACGCCATGCGCGCTCTGGTGCAAGCCGTGGACGCCCTGCCCGCCAAGCGGCGCAGCGTGGTCATCAGCGGCGCGGGTGACCGCCGCGACGAGGACATTCGCGAGCAAACGGTGATTCTGGGCGCTGCGTTTGACGACGTGATCCTGTACCAGGACGCAGCCCAGCGCGGCCGTGCCGACGGCGAGGTGATGGCCCTGCTGCGCGAAGGCCTGGCAGGCGCACCGCGGACCACACACGTCGAAGAAATCCGTGGCGAATTCATCGCCATCGACGCCGCCCTGGCACGCCTGCAGCCGGGCGACCTGTGCCTGGTGCTGGTGGACCAGGTGGAAGAAGCGCTGGCCCACCTGGCCCAGCGCTGCGCTGACGCCGGACCTGCAGCATGAAGCCCCACGCGCTGGCCGTGCTGGCGCTGTGCGCCGCCCTTGGGTTGCCGGGGGCCGCGCAAGCAGCTGCGGGCGAAAAAATCGGTACGGTGGACACTGCCTTCCAATGGATCGGCCGCGACCACGACATCATCGTGGAAGCGTATGACGACCCTGGCGTGCAGGGCGTGACCTGCTATGTGTCGCGGGCACGCATCGGTGGCATCAAGGGCACGCTGGGCCTGGCGGAAGACCGTGCTGAAGCCTCGATCGCCTGCCGCCAGGTCGGGCCGATCAGCTTCCCCGAGCCCCTCAAGAAGCAGGAAGAAGTGTTCAGCGAACGCATGTCCATCCTGTTCAAGCGCCTGCGCATCGTGCGCATGGTGGACGCCCCGCGCAACACGCTGGTGTACCTGACGTATTCCGAAAAGCTGATCGACGGCTCGCCGCAAAACAGCGTCACAGCCGTGCCGGTGGACAGGGCCCAGCCCATTCCGGTGCGCAAGTAAGCCGCCGGCTTCACCACCAACGCCCCGCAGCGGCCATCGTTGCGGGGCGTTTTTATTTGAGCATCAAAACGGCCTCTAGCGCTTTATCTATAAGCGCCAGCAGCTATCATTTTTGAAATCTCTCAAGACTGCGCTGCAATCTGCCGCAGGGCCTGCTCAAACACCTCCACCGGCTGCCCGCCGGAGATCAGGTGGCGCTCGTTGACGATGATGGCGGGCACCGAGTGGATGCCGTTTTGCAGATAGAACTGCTCGCGCTCGCGCACCTCGTCGGCGTAGCGGTTGGAGGCCAGCAGCGCACGCGCCTCGGCCGCATCCAGCCCCACTTCGCTCGCCACGCGCACCAGCACTTCGTGGTTGCTCGGGTTTTGCCCGTCGGTGAAATAGGCCGTGAACAGCGCATGTTTCAGCGCCTTCTGCAGGCCCTGCTCCTCGGCCCAGTGCAACAGGCGGTGTGCGTCAAAGGTGTTGTAGATGCGGCTGCGCTTGTCCATGCTGAAGGTGAACCCCAGCTCGGCCCCGCGCGCGGCGATGGCTTCGCGGTTCTTCTGGCTTTGCTCGGGCGTGGCGCCGTATTTTTCCTGCAGGTGCTCGCCAATGTCCTGGCCCTCGGGGCCCATCTGCGGGTTCAGCTCGAAGGGCTGGAAGTGCAAATCCAGCGCGACTTCGCCCTGCAGCCGCTCGGCCGCCTGCTCCAGCGCCTTGAGGCCGATGATGCACCAGGGGCAGGAGACATCGGAGACGAAATCGATCTTGAGCGTGGTGGTCATGTGCGGGCTTTCAGGGTGCAAAGCCGCCATCGTAGGCGGCCTTGGCGCCGGCCGCAGCATGGCCGGGGATGACCTTTGTTGCCCGCAGGGCTGCGCACCACCAAAAACCCCACGCCACCAGCCATTGATAGCGCGCAGATCCCCCCGATATGCCACGCTACCGCCCGCGCTCGGCCCGCCACCCGCGCGCACTTCCCTTGAATTGACCGTGGAAAGAGCCCTCCCATGAACCTGCAGCAGCAACAGTCCGTCCTCACCATTGCCATGCTGGCCGCCTTTGCCGATGGCGCCAAAGACGACACCGAGCGCGAGGAGATTCGACGCATTGCGCAATCGTTGGCAGCCGAGGGCAACATGCCCGACCTGCCCCGCCTGTACCAGGACGTGCTGCTGCGCCGCACCAGCCTGGAATCAGCCGCTGCCGCACTGCAAGACCCCACCCACCGCCAGCTCGCCTACGAAATGGCCGTGTGCGTGTGCGATGTGGATGGCCGCCAGACGCCTACCGAGCGTGAATTCCTGGCCCATCTCAAGCAGACCCTGCAACTGGGCAGCGCGGCCACAGATGCCTTTGATCAGGAAGAACAAGCCCTGCTCAACGCCCTGGACGGCGCCACCACACCCACCGCACCCACACCTGGTTTGCCAGTGCCGGTGCCTGCGGCTGTGCCCAGCGGCCCATCGGCCGCCGCCGTGCAGCGCGATGCGGAGCTGGACAAATCCATCCTGAACTACGCGCTGCTCAATGGCGCGCTGGAGCTGTTGCCGCAGTCATGGGCGTCCATGGCCATCATTCCGCTGCAGATCAAGATGGTGCACGCCATTGGCCTGGCCCACGGCGTAGAGCTGGACCGGGGGCACATCAAGGAATTCATCGCCGCGGCCGGGGTGGGCATGGCGTCGCAATACGTCGAGCAGTTTGGCCGCAAGCTGCTGGGTGGCCTGCTGGGCAAGGTGGCTGGCAAAACGCTGGGCAACATCGGCCAGGCCGCCACCGGCATGGCGTTTTCGTTTGCCACCACCTACGCGCTGGGGCAGGTGGCCAAGCGCTACTACGCTGGCGGGCGGGTGATGAGCACCGCCATGCTGCGCGAGAGCTTTCAAGACATGCTCGGCCCCGCCAAGCAGTTGCAGACCGAATACCTGCCGCAAATCCGGCAAAAGGCCGCCACGCTGGATGCGGGGCAAATCATGTCGATGGTGCGAGGCGCCTGAGCCCCTCTCCCCGAGGCGCGCCTTTGCCCAGAATGCGCAAGCTTCCACATTGAATTGCTATTTAATTGATAGCTGGTAGCGCTTACTGCCAAAGCGCCAGGCCCTTATTTGATTCAAAATTGGGGCATCCTTTAGCAAGCCCCGCTCAGCCGCTGCCATGCTCGGGCCGCAGTCTCGGGCGGGGGATTCATATGCGCAGCGGTGGGCCGCGCTACTGCGCCACGCCACCCGTGCTTTTCCCCGCATTGGACGCTGAAGCGGCATGCCAGAATGCGGCATGCCCGCCCCTTTGGTCACCACACCAACCGTTGCCCATATGACCCTGGAGTCTCCTTCCGACAAGGCCATCACCAGCCTGTACCGGGCGGCCCTGGGGCCGGTGAACACCGAGCGCTACATGCCCGTGTTTGCCCGGCTGGACGCCGTGGGCCGCACGCTGACGAGCTGGCACTGGTCGGCCTGCTTCTTCACACTGGGGTGGATGGTGTTCCGGCGCCTGTGGGGCGCCGCGCTGGTCTATGTGGCGGCCGCAGAGGGTGTCGCACTGCTGGTGTTTGGCGTGGGCCGCCCGCTGCTGCAATGGCCGCAAGCGGTGGAATGGGGCGTGGTGGGCGCCTTTGTCGTGGTAGGCAGCGTCATCCCGGGGCTGTACGCCCACGCCATCTTGCACGCCGACATTCGCAAGCGCGTGACCAGCGCCCTGGCCGCCTCGGCCAACATTCCGCAGGCCTGCGACTTACTGGCCGCGCAGGCTGTTTCGCGCAAGCGACTGCATGGCGTGATTGGCGGGCACGCACTCATCGTGGCCGCGGCCTTGCTGGCCTATGTGCTGTTTCCCCAAGGCCTGTTTGACGCGCCCGCAGCGCAGCCCGCTGCCGCTGCGCAAGAGCCCGCCAGCCGCGCTGCATCCTGGAACCTGCCCGAACCAACGCTGGCCACGGCCAGTCGCCCTGGCGTGACGGCCTCGGCGGCGGCGGTGCCCGCATCCGCACAGGCAGCACAACCACTGGAGGAAGATGCGCGTGCCACTGCCGTGGCAGCTTCCGCGCCCCTGCCCACCGCAGCGCCCTCCTCCAGTACGTCTGCGCCCGCAGCAGCCCCGGCACCAACCAAGCCCGCCAGTCAGGGCATCGCCACCAACACGCAGTCGCCCGATAACACCCGCAGCGCCAAACCAGCAGCAGCGAACACCGAGAACCGCACGCCCCCCCCGCCCACCAGCAAGGCCAGTGCGCCCGCCAACGCCAAAGCATCTGCCCCTGCGCCCGCCGCGTCCAAAACGGCTTCTGCCACCAAGTCCGCAGAACCTGCACGCCCCAAGCCAACCGCAGCAGCCAAAGCGCCTGCGGAGGACCTTGCGACCGTCGGCTCGGCGCCCGGCTTCTACATCAACGTGGGCTTGTTCGCCGACGAAAGCAATGCGCGCAAGGCACAGTCTCGGCTGTTGAACGAGGGGCTGCCCGCGTTTCGCCAGACGCTGGATGGCGCCAAGGGCACCCGCGTGCGCCTGCGGGTGGGGCCCTATGCGTCGCGCAGCGAGGCAGAGGCCGGCGCCGCCACAGTCAAAGCGTTGGGGCTGGAAGCCGTGGTGTTCCGCAAGCAGCCCTCACGGGAAAACATCAGTTGACAAAACCTCTTTCGTCAGTACCGAACCCCACTACAAGGTTACTTTAAGTAACCAAAAATGGCGCCCGGTGTTAAATTGATACAACAAAGTCTCTGAGCATCATCTCCAAGCCCGCATCAGACATTGACAGGCAGCCCGTGGAACTTAATCGCGAATTTCAACGCCGCAAGGATTTTTTGTCGTTAACCCCCGAGGATGAGCGCGCACTGCGCGGATTGCATTCTCTGCTGGGCGATCAAACCCCGGGGTTCGTGGAATCGTTTTACGACCATCTGTTGTCCTTCGGGGAAACGCGCGCGCTCATTCCCGACGAGTCCACACTGAACCGCCTCAAAAAGGCCCAATCCACCTACTTCAAGGCCCTGGTGGCAGGCGTGTATGACCGCCCCTACCTTGAAGACCGCCTGCGTGTCGGCCTGGTACATGCCAAGGTGGGCCTGTCCCCAGGCTGGTACCTGGGAGCTTACAGCCGCTACCTCACCGAGCTCCTGCCACGCGTTGCCAAGGGTATGGGGGAAGCGCAGACCGAAGAGCTGATGCACACCTTCCAGGCGCTCATCAAGGTGGTGTTTCTCGATGTAGGGCTGGCCATCGACAGCTACATCGCCCACCGCGACGATCTGATTGCCGACTTGCGCGACTATGGCGCGGCGTTTGCCAACCTGCCCTACGGCACGATGGTGGCCACGTCCGATCTGAAGGTGGTGTTTGCCAACCGGGCGTTTGAAAACCTGTTTGGCTTCTCCCCTAGCAACCTGCGCGGCTGCCCTCTGTCGAATGTGATGGATGTGTCCCATATCTCTGCGCTGATCGATGCCGCCATGCGCCAGCAAAGCGCGCGCGAGACGCTGGAGGTGCGCCCCCACCACAACCCGCTGGCCGTCCCCGTGAGCATCACAGCCCACACACTGCCCAAGACCGAAGCCGGCGACGAGCAGCGCTTGCTGCTGGTGTTTGAAGACCTGCGCGAACAAACACAGCTCACGCGCGAACTGCTCAACGCCCAGGCGGTGGCCAACATCGGCACCTGGCAGACGCATTTCGACGGTGCCATCACCCTCACCCCCCAGGCGGCGCGGCTTTTTGGCTGGCCCATGACCAAGCCGTTCACCTATGCGCAATTTCTGACCTCCATCCACGAGGACGACCGGGTTCGGGTGGATGCCGAATGGAACGCTGGCTTGCGCCTGGGTCGTTTCCGGTTTGAATGCCGGGTGCAGTCGAGCCCCCGCGTGCGCTGGGTGGAAATGCGCGGCGTGATTGAAAAAGGCCGCACGGACCAACCCATTCGCGGTTACGGCACAGTGCTGGACATCACCGACCGCAAGACCACCGAGCACGCCATGGAGCGCCTGGCGTTTTACGACTCGCTCACCGGCCTGCCCAACCGCACCAACGGCATGATGCTGGCGCAGCAAATGCTCGACCAGGCCCGGCAGGCAGGCGTGGCGGTCGCTGTGCTGTTTGTGGACTTCGACCGCTTCAAGGAAATCAACGACACCCATGGCCACATCGTGGGTGACAACGTGCTCAGCGAGCTGGCGGCCCGGTTTCGCTCGGCCTGCGCCAAGAATGATGTCTTTGCGCGCGTGGGTGGCGATGAATTCATGTGCGCTTACAAGCTCGCACCCGGCGAAGACCCACTGGAGCGGGCAAAGCAATTGCAGCACGCGCTCGGCCTTCCGGTGGTGTTCGACAGCCTGAAGTTTGAGGTAGGCGCCAGCATCGGCGTGGCCCTGTTCCCCGAGCATGGCGACAGCGTGGAAGACCTGCTCAAATATGCCGACATCGCCATGTGCGACATCAAGGGGCGCGGGGGCGACAGCCTGCTCTTTAACGAAGCGCTGGCCCTGAAGCTGGAGAGGCGCATCTCGCTGGGCGCCAAGCTGGCCCATGCACTGGCCCATTCGCAACTGCAACTGCACTACCAGCCCAAGGTGCACCTGGCCACCGGCACGCTGTGCGGCGTGGAAGCGCTCTCGCGCTGGTGCGACGAAGAGGGGCAATGGATCAGCCCGGCCGAATTCATTCCGGTGGCGGAAGAGCGCGGGCTGATCAACGAGCTGGGCGACTGGACGCTGACGCAGGCCGCGCGCGACATTCGCTACTGGCAAGAAGCAGGCGCGGCGGTGGTGCCCCGCGTGGCGGTCAACGTGTCTGCAGCGCAGATGATGGACGAAGGCTTTGCGGAGCGCGCACTCCACCTGGTGCGCGCGCAAGGGGTGGAGCCCCGCATGATCGAGCTGGAAATGACCGAATCCGCACTGATGAACGAGCCCGAAAAGGCGCGCCATGCGGCTTCGCGGCTGGTGCAGGCGGGTTTCTGCCTGTCCATCGACGACTTCGGCACCGGATACTCGTCGCTGGGGCGGCTGCAGAGCTTTCCCGTGTTCAAGCTCAAGATCGACATGTCCTTCGTGCGCGACATGGATACCAACGCAGGCAACCGCGCCATCGTCACGGCCGTGATCGGCATGGCCAAAGCGCTGAAGCTGGAGACGGTGGCCGAGGGCGTGGAGACTGCGGCACAGGCAGCCTTGCTGACGGAGCTGCATTGCGACGAAGCGCAGGGCTACCTCTATTCCAAGGCCGTGCCACCGCAAGTGCTGCTGCAGCGCTGGCTGCAACAACCCACAGCAGTGACAGCCCCCGGCAGCACACCCAAGGCTTGAATCTGCCCCTGCGCGACCCCAGTGTTGCGCAGGGCACCACCCACGGAGCAATGCTGATGGCGGCCAACGCTTTCATGGCCTATGCTAGCGGGCACTGTTCCCTATCAACGCAACGCACATCGCCATCATGAGCCTCCCTGATCAATCCGTCATATTCGGCACCGAAGACCTGCTGATGAGCCTGTGCAACTCTGTCACGCGCGTGCTCTCCGTGGCCACACAAAGCCAGGTGCACTATTCCGGCATGGTGCAGCGCATCTCCAAAACCTGCCTCAAGCCCGACATTGGCTGCTTTGTGCTGTTTGATGGCGGCTTCTCGGGCCTGGTCATCATCAACTTCTCTGCCTCCGCCGCGATGGAGCTGTACCAAAGCTACCTGCTGAGCATGGGCATGTCCAAGGAAGACCTGGTGTCTTCGTACACGTCTGATGAAGTCAGCAACGTGATGGGCGAGCTGATGAACCAGGTGGTGGGCGACTTCACCGGCAAGATCCGCCGCGAACTGCAAACCCACATCACCCAGAACCAGCCCAAGATGCTGGTGCTGAACAAGCAGGTGATGCTGAGCGTGGACGCCAACCTCGACAACCCCGAGGCCCGCCGAGTGACCTTCTATACCGGCAACAACAACATCTTCTACCTGGAACTGGCCATCGATCGGACCGAGTTCATCAAGCTCTACGACTTCGAGCCCCAGGAAACCCCCGACCCCGACGCGCTGATGGCCCAGGCCCACCAGCCCGCGCCCGCTGCTGCAGCACCTGCCGCCGCGACGGACACCGACACCGACGACCTGCTCAAGTCCCTGGGCATGTGAGGGCAGCGGCGGCAGCCCCTGCCGCATGCCTGCGGACTGCCACACGCGGCCCAAAGATCAAGGCACCGGAAACCCCGGTGCTTTTTTCTTGCCTTGACTTCCATATTTCAATTATCATTGAATTATGGAAACCAATGATGTTGTCAAAGCCATGGCGGCGCTGGCCCAGGCCTCGCGCCTGGAGATTTTTCGCGCCCTGGTCGTGGCCGGCACCGAGGGCATGACGCCCTCGGCCCTGAGTGATGCACTGGGTGTGGCGGCCAACACCCTCTCGTTCCACCTGAAGGAACTGACCAACGCCGGCCTGGTGGCGCAAGAGCGTGCAGGCCGCAACCTGATCTACCGCGCCCAGTTCGAGCGCATGAACGCGCTGATGGGCTACCTCACCGAAAACTGCTGCCAGGGCCAGGCCTGCCTGCCCGCGCAGACCACCCACTGCGCCTGCTGAGCCCCCCTTTTTCACCCCGGGAGATCCCCATGAAGCGCTTTCACGTTCACCTGCACGTCAATGATCTGGCCGCCAACATTGCCTTCTATTCGCGCCTGTTTGGCGCTGCCCCCACCCGCGTGGAGGCCGACTACGCCAAATGGATGCTCGAAGACCCACGCGTGAACTTCGCCATCTCCACGCGCGGTGCGCAAGCAGGGCTGGACCACCTGGGCTTTCAGGTGGATGACGCCGCCGAACTGGCGGCGCTGAAGGAACGCGCCACGGCCGCTGACATGGCTTTGCTGGACGAGGGCGCCACCACCTGCTGCTACGCCCGCAGCGAAAAGCACTGGATCACCGACCCCCAGGGCGTGGCGTGGGAACACTTTCACACGCTCGAAAACATTCCTGTGTTCAATGAAGCGGCAGCGGTGCCGCAAGGCGCCTGCTGCACCCCCAAGGCAACCGCTGCACCCCAGGCCACCACACAGGCCGCGTGCTGCGGCCCGTCCAAATCCTCTTCTTCCCATTGCTGCTGACCTGAGGCCCCGAATGACCGAATCCGCCACCCCTCTGAACGTTCTCTTCCTGTGCACCCACAACTCGGCACGCAGCATCCTGGCCGAAGCGCTGCTCAACGCCATGGGCGAAGGGCGCTTCAAGGCCTATTCCGCCGGCAGCAGCCCGCGTGACAACCAGCAGCCCAATCCGCTGGGCCTGCAGGTGCTGCAAAAAGCCGGTATCCCCACCGAAGGGCTGCGCAGCAAAAGCTGGGACGAGTTTGCGGCCCCCGGCGCGCCCCACATGGACCTCATCATCACCGTGTGCGACAACGCCGCGGGCGAGGTGTGCCCCTTCTGGCCAGGCCACCCGGCCACCGCCCACTGGGGGTATGCCGACCCGTCGGAAGGCCCTGGCAGCGACGAAGAAAAGCTCGAAGCCTTCCGCAAGACCCTGCACGCCATCCAGCGCCGCCTGTCGCTGCTGATCAGCCTGCCCGACGAAAAGCTGCACCACGCCATGCTGCAAAGCAGCGCGCGCGACCTGGCCAGCCACTGATCCTCCCCCACCCTCTGCTCCGTTTCCCCATGTCCACCCTCACGCCCACCTCCTGCCCACCCGCCGCGCCCCCCACCCAGGGCATGAGCATGTTCGAGCGCTATCTCACCGTCTGGGTGTTCCTGTGCATCGTGGTGGGCATTGCGCTGGGGCAGTTGTGGCCCGGCGCGTTCCAGGCCATCGGGCGCATGGAAGTCGCCCAGGTCAACCTGCCCGTGGGTGTGCTGATCTGGGTGATGGTCATCCCCATGCTGATGAAGGTGGACTTTGCCGCGCTGGGCGAAGTGCGCCAGCACATGCGGGGCATTGGCGTCACGCTGGTGGTGAACTGGCTGGTCAAGCCGTTTTCGATGGCGTTTCTGGGCTGGCTGTTCATTCGCCAGTGGTTCGCCCCGTGGCTGCCCGCAGACCAGATCGACAGCTACATTGCCGGGCTCATCCTGCTGGCGGCCGCACCCTGCACTGCCATGGTGTTTGTGTGGAGCCGCCTGACCGGGGGCGACCCGCTGTTCACCCTGTCGCAGGTGGCACTGAACGACAGCATCATGGTGCTGGCCTTCGCACCGCTGGTGGCATTTTTGCTGGGGGTGTCGGCCATTACCGTGCCGTGGGACACCCTGCTCACCTCGGTGGTGCTGTACATCGTGATCCCCGTGGCCATTGCCCAGGCGCTGCGCCGCGCCCTGCTGGCACGCGGTGCAACGGCGCTCGATGCTGCACTGGCACGCATTGGCCCCTGGTCCATCGGCGCGCTGCTGGCCACACTGGTGCTGCTGTTCGCCTTCCAGGGCCAGGCCATCCTCAACCAGCCGCTGGTCATCGCCTTGCTGGCCGTGCCCATTCTCATCCAGGTGTTCTTCAATGCAGGGCTGGCGTACTGGCTCAACCGCGCAGTGGGTGAGAAGCACAGCGTGGCCTGCCCCTCGGCGCTGATTGGTGCATCCAACTTCTTTGAACTGGCCGTGGCCGCCGCCATCAGCCTGTTCGGCTTTCACTCTGGCGCCGCGCTGGCCACGGTAGTGGGGGTGCTGATCGAGGTGCCGGTGATGCTGCTGGTGGTGCATATCGTCAACCGCAGCAAGGGCTGGTACGAGCGCACTGCGTAAGGAAGGCATCGTCCAGAACATCAAAAATGATAGCTGCCAGCGCTTTCCACACAAGCGCTGGAGGCACTTTTGGCATCAAACTGCTTCAGCACCCTTCCCACGCATCACACCGCCCCGTGGGCTTCCACATACAGGGCGTACAGCGAGTGCGAGCTGGCCATGTACAGGCGGTTGCGCTTGGGGCCGCCAAAGCACAGGTTGGCGCAACGCTCAGGCAGGCGGATGTGGGCCAGTGGCTTGCCCTGCGGGGTGAACACCATCACGCCATCCAGGTCCTCGGGCTTGCCCTTGAGCGGGTAGACCTTGCGGCCGCCCTGCTCCACCGGCTCGGCCTGCAGGGCGCCGTTGCTGCCCCAGCCGCACCGCAGGGCAGCCGACGCAAGGAGTGGCAGGGCGTGCTCAGCGCACCATGCAGGGCAGCTTGTGGTTGAACTTCCAGCCGGGAATCAGGTACTGCATGGCAATGGCATCGTCACGCGCGCCCAGGCCATGCTGCAGATAGAGCTGGTGGGCCTTCTCGACTTCCACCATGTCCAGCTCGATGCCCAGGCCCGGCTTCTGCGGCACCTGCACATGGCCGCCCACGATCTGCAGGGGGTCTTTGGTCAGGCGCTGGCCGTCCTGCCAGATCCAGTGGGTGTCGATGGCCGTGACGCGGCCCGGTGCTGCGGCGCCCACATGGGTGAACATGGCCAGGGACACATCAAAGTGGTTGTTGGAGTGCGAGCCCCAGGTCAGGCCCCAGTCGCGGCAGGTCTGCGCCACGCGCACCGAACCCGCCATGGTCCAGAAGTGCGGGTCGGCCAGCGGAATATCCACGCTTTGCAGCGACAGCGCGTGGGTGAACTGCCGCCAGTCGGTGGCAATCATGTTGGTGGCCGTGGGCAGGCCGGTGGCGCGGCGGAACTCGGCCATCACCTCGCGGCCGCTGAACCCTTCTTCTGCACCGCAGGGGTCTTCGGCATAGGCCACCACGCCGCGCATTTTCTGGCCCAGGCGAATGGCGTCTTTGAGCAGCCAGCCGCCGTTGGGGTCGAGCGTGACGCGGGCCTCGGGGAAGCGTTCGTGCAGCGCCACCACGGCTTCCACTTCCTCATCGCCGCGCAGCACGCCGCCTTTGAGCTTGAAATCGTTGAAGCCATAGCGTTCGCGCGCGGCCTCGGCCAGGCGCACGATGGACTCTGCGGTCATGGCCTTTTCGTGGCGCAGGCGGAACCAGTTGTTGTCAGCACCCGGGTTGGTGGCGTAAGGCAGGTCGGTCTTTTCGCGGTCGCCAATGTAGAAGAGGTAGCCCAGCATCTCCACGGCATCGCGCTGCTGGCCTTCGCCGAGCAACGCGGCCACGGGCACGTTCAGGTGCTGGCCCAGCAAGTCGAGCAAGGCAGATTCCACCGCCGTCACGGCATGGATGGCCGTGCGCAGGTCAAAGGTCTGCAGGCCTCGGCCGCCGGAATCCCGGTCAGCAAACTGCTGCTGCATGCGCTGCAGTACCCGCTGGTAGGCGCCAATGGGCTGGCCCACTACCAGCTCACGGGCGTCTTCCAGCGTCTGGCGAATCTTTTCGCCGCCGGGCACCTCGCCCACCCCGGTGTTGCCGGCACTGTCCTTGAGCACGACCAGATTGCGGGTGAAGAACGGCGCGTGGGCACCGCTCAGGTTCATCAGCATGCTGTCGCGGCCCGCCACGGGAATGGCGCGCAGTTCGGTCACAACGGGGGTGGAAGACGGGGTCATGGTCAGAGTGAGGAGTAGTTAAAAAGAGGGGCTGCTGTCCGTCGCGGCAACCTGCTGCCCACAGGGCCCGTCAGCGGGGCCCCGCGGGCAGGCACATCAATCGGCCTTGATGTTGCGGTCGGTGATCAGCTTCTTCCAGCGGGCGAATTCAGCGGCCTGGTAGGCGGCGAACTGCTCGGGCGTGTTGGCCACGATTTCAAAGCCCAGGTCCAGCAGCTTGGGCTTGACCTGTGCATCGTTCAGCCCGGCCACGATGGCTGCGTGCAGCTTGGCTTTCACATCGGCGGGCAGGCCGCGCGGCGCGGCAAAGGCCTGCCACGAGTACACGTTGGCGTCCTTGATCCCACCCTCTTCCAGCGTCTGCACCTGGGGCAGCAGGGGCGAGCGCTTGGCGCTGGTGATGGCCAGCGCCCGGAGCTTGCCCGCCTGGATTTGCGGCATGGCGGTGTTGATGTTCATGAACGAGGCATCGACCTGGCCGCCCAGCAAATCGGTCATCACCGGGCCACCGCCACGGTAGGGCACGTGCACGCCGCTGGTGTTGGTCTGCTGCCAGAACAGCTCGGCCGTGAGGTGGTCGCTGCTGCCGTTGCCCGACGAGGCAAAGGTCATCTTGCCGGGCTGGGCCTTGTGGAAGGCGATCACATCGGCCAGCGATTTGTGGGGCGATGCGGCGGGCACCACCAGCACATTGGGCGCCTGCACCGCCACCGTGAGGTAGTCAAAGTCCTTCAGCGCGTCGTAGGGCACCTTGGCCAGCAGGTGGGGGGCAATCACCAGCGGGCCCAGCGATGTCACCAGCAGGGTGTGCCCGTCCGCCGGCGAGCGCACCACCGCACCCGCGCCGATGGTGCCCGTGGCACCGGCCTTGTTGTCCACGACGAAGGTGCCGCCCACCTTGTCTTGCAGCTTGGGGATGAGCGTGCGGGCGATCAGGTCGGTGGAGCCACCGGGCGGAAAGGGCACGACCATGGTCACCGGCTTGTCGGGCCAGGCCAGGGCCGAGGTCATGGTCAACGCAGCAGCCACCGCGCACAACAGCTTCTTCATGTTTGTCTCCTTGGGTTGAATGAGAGCACCGGCATTCGGGCGACCGGCTGGGTGGGTTCAGGGTTGGTTCGCGGAGCCTCAGCCTCTACCAGCACCTCAGGCCTTTCCACTTCAAGAACCCCTGGCGGTGGTCGCATCACTCAAGGTGGTGGCGCCTGGCCTGGGTACCGAAGGGTCTGGCTTGCCGATGACCCGGTAAGTTTTGGTACCGCTACCAAATTCAGACGGGTAAATGGTAGCGGTACCAAAATTGGCCGTCAATGTCGTACAACTCAGGGTATTCCCGAAATTCTGAAAAGTTTTTGAGCGCACTTTTGCCAGCACCACAGGCCCAAGAACCCGCCACCGCCGGCCAAAAAACTCAGGTCGTATCGCGTTCGACGATGGAGAAGTCCACCTGCACCACGGCGGGGTCCACCTCCCGCCCCTCGGCACGGTCCATCAAATACTGGGCTGCCAGCCTGCCGATGTGCGCGCCATTGATTTGCACCGTGCTCAAGGCGGGCAGCATGTCGGCCACGAAGGGCACATCGCCAAAACCCATGATCGCCAGCTGCCCGGGCACGGCAATCTGCCGGGCGCGGGCCTCGGTCGCCACCCCCACGGCCAGCAGGTCAGAGCTGCAGAACACGGCATCAGCCTCGGGACATTCGTGCACCAGGCGGGCCAGAGCATCACGCCCGCTGCGCAACGAGCGTTGCGCCCCCACGTTGACCACATGCACCGGGGGCAAGCCCGCCTGCTCGGCGGCCTCGGCAAAGGCAGCGGCGCGCCGCGCAGCCCGCTCGTCTTCAGCGGTGACCAGTGCCAGGCGCTTGCGCCCCTTGGCAACGAAGAACTGCGCCACGGCACGGCCAATATCAAGGTGCGAGAAACCCACCAGCATGTCGATGGGCGTGGGGGTCAGATCCCAGGTTTCCACCACCGGAATGCCCGAGGCCACCAGGCGCGTGCGCCCCTTGCCTGCACCCATGATGCCGGTGAGAAAAATGCCGTCGGGCCGCCGGCCAATGATGGCCTCCAGCAGCAACTCCTCCCGGTCGGCGGAGTAGCCCGACTGCCCGAGCATCAGCTGGTAGCCCGCATCAAACAGGGTGCTGTTGAGCGCCTCGATGGTTTCCATGAAGACCGACATCACCGTGCTGGGCACCACCGCCGCAATCAGCCGGCTGCGCGCTGACGCCAGCCCGCCCGCCATGCGGTTGGGCACATAGCCGGTGCGCTGCACGGCATCGAGCACACGCTGGCGCACCTCGGGCGAGACCTGATCGGGGGTGTTCATCACCCGCGATGCCGTGATGGGCGCCACACCTGCGAGTTTGGCCACATCACGCAGAGTGATCGCACCACTGCTGCGGCGCGAGCGCCTGGGGTTGTCTTTTTCAGTCATCAGTGGTTTAAAATGGTACCGGTACCATATACATCACACAAGCCGGCGCGACCTGGGGAGGGATGCGCGCGAAGTGCCAGATCATAGGAGACAGCATGTCCGATTGCCCCACCGATGAGCCCCTGAAACCGCTCACCATCCGCATGCACGACAGCGACAACGTCGCCATCGTGGCCAACGATGGGGGCCTGCCCGCAGGCACTGCCCTGCCCTCGGGCATGGTGCTGCGCGACAAGGTGCCGCAAGGCCACAAGGTGGCGCTGGTCGATCTGCCCGCCGGGGGTGCGGTGCTGCGCTACGGCATTCCGATTGGCTATGCCATCAGCGACATTCCGGCAGGCAGCTGGGTGCACGAGCGGCTACTGTCCATGCCCGAGGCGCGCGAGCTGGACGCCCTGCCCATGGCCACCACACGCGGCCAGGCCTTGCCCCCGCTGGAGGGCTACACCTTTGAGGGCTACCGCAACGCCGATGGCTCGGTGGGCACTCGCAACATCCTGGCCATCACGCAAACGGTGCAGTGCGTGGCGGGCGTCACCCAATTTGCCGTGCAGCGCATCAAGCAAGAGCTGCTGCCTCGCTACCCGAACGTGAACGACGTGGTGGCGCTGGAACATGGCTACGGCTGCGGCGTGGCGATTGACGCGCCCGACGCCATCATCCCCATCCGCACCCTGCGCAACCTGAGCCTGAACCCCAACTTTGGCGGCGAGGTGATGGTGGTGAGCCTGGGCTGCGAAAAGCTGCAGCCCGAGCGATTGCTGCCCCCCGGCTCCATCCCCGTGGTGGACGAACGCAGCAGCACCCAGGGGCTGGATGTGGTGTGCCTGCAGGACGAAGCCCATGTGGGCTTCATGTCGATGGTGGAGTCCATCCTGCGGCAGGCTGAGACGCACCTGCAGCGCCTGAACGCGCGCCGCCGCGAAACCGTGCCTGCTAGCGAACTGGTGGTGGGCGTGCAGTGCGGGGGCAGCGATGCGTTCTCGGGCGTCACCGCCAACCCGGCCGTGGGCTTTTGCACCGACCTGCTGGTGCGGGCCGGGGCCAGCGTGATGTTCTCGGAAACCACCGAAGTGCGTGACGGCATTGCGCAGCTGACGGCCCGCGCCGCCACCCCCGAGCTGGCCGAAGCCATGGTGCGCGAGATGGCCTGGTACGACGCCTACCTGCAGCGCGGCAGCGTGGACCGCAGTGCCAACACCACGCCCGGCAACAAGAAGGGCGGGCTGTCCAACATCGTCGAAAAGGCCATGGGCTCCATCGTCAAGTCCGGCTCCGCTCCTATCGTGGGTGTGCTCTCGCCGGGCGAAAAGCTACAAACCCGGGGCCTGACCTATGCGGCCACCCCCGCCAGCGACTTCATCTGCGGCACCCTGCAACTGGCGGCAGGTATGAACCTGCATGTGTTCACCACCGGCCGCGGCACGCCTTACGGGCTGGCCGAGTGCCCCGTCATCAAGGTGGCTACCCGCACCGACCTGGCCCGCCGCTGGCACGACCTGATGGACGTGAACGCAGGCACCATTGCCGAAGGCAAGGCCACCATTGAAGAGGTGGGCTGGCAGCTCTTTCACCTGATGCTGGACGTCGCCAGCGGCCGCAAGAAGACCTGGGCCGAACACTGGAAGCTGCACAACGCCCTGGTGCTGTTCAACCCGGCGCCGGTGACCTGAGCCGCAGCAGGCCTCTTTCACGCAGCAGCCTGTGAGGGCGGTGCCTGGCAAAGCCAGCACCGCTCTTTTTTTAACAATTCGGCTTGATATTGATCAACTGTCGTTGTTGGGGGTACTCTTACAGTCAACGCTTCATTGCTTCTGCGCGCCACCATGTCCATCGAACTCTATCGCGACAAGAATCATGCTTGCATCATGTTCACCGACCTCATCGAGGAGGATGGGCAGGCGGTGCAGGCCAACCAGTTCCTGATCGTGGACGATGACACCGGTGCCATCATCGACCCCGGTGGCAACCTGGCGTTCAACGAGCTGTTCATGGGGATGACGAAGCATTTCCCCCCCCACAAGCTGTCGTACCTGATCGCCTCCCACGCAGACCCGGACATCATTGCCTCGCTGGACCGGTGGCTCACCAGCACCAAGGCATCGCTGGTCATCTCCCGCGTGTGGGAGCGCTTTGCACCGCACTTCACCAAGGTGGGCAAGACAGAAAACCGCGTCATCGGCGTGCCCGACAGCGGTGGTCACTTGCCCCTGGGGCGGCATGAACTGGTGCTGTTGCCAGCCCACTTCATGCACTCGGAAGGCAACTTCCATTTCTACGACCCGGTCAGCAAGATCCTGTTCACGGGTGACCTGGGCGTGTCGATGATGTCCGGCGCCGAGGCAAGCCGCCCCGTCACCGATCTGCAGGCCCACATTCCCCGCATGGAAGGCTTCCACCGCCGCTACATGGTGTCCAACAAGATCCTGCGGTTGTGGGTGAACATGGCCCGGCAACTGGACATTGCCATGATCGTGCCGCAGCACGGCGCCCCCATCATGGGCAAGCCAGCCATCCAGGATTTCTTTGCGTGGATCGAAAACCTCAAATGCGGCATCGACCTGTTTGATGACCGTGCCTACCAGGTGCCCACAGCGCACATCGACCCCGTGACGCGCCAAATGCGTCCCGCCTTGCGGCAGGTGGGTTGACACTCTGAGCAGGGCTGCTGGCTGGCGGCCCTAGTTTTCTGGCAACAAGCCGCACGACAAACGAGTTCTGGAGCCTCCCCTCGAACAAGGGCTCTCACCGCCTAGCTAACGACTTGGCCGACAGACCACCGCCGGTGGTCAGCCGTCGGCAGAGACTCAGCCCTGCTTCTTCAAGCGCATTTCCGCCGCCTGCGCATGGGCCTGCAGGCCCTCGCCGTAGGCCAGCTCGGCAGCGATTTTCCCAAGCACCTGGGCACCCGCTTCGCTCACCTCAATGAGGCTGCTGCGTTTCTGGAAGTCGTACACGCCCAGCGGCGAGGAGAAGCGCGCCGTGCCGCTGGTGGGCAGCACGTGGTTGGGGCCTGCGCAGTAGTCGCCTAAGGATTCGCTGGTGTAGGCACCCAGGAAGATCGCGCCCGCGTGGCGCAGCAGGGGCTCCCAGCGGTGCGGGTCGGTGCTGCTGACCTCCAGGTGCTCTGGAGCGATGCGATTGCTGATCGCGCAGGCTTCTTCCATGTCCTTCGTCAAAATCAGCGCACCCCGGCCGGTAAGGCTCTTGGCGATGATTTCGGCGCGCGGCATGGTGGGCAGCAGGCGGTCGATTTCGCGCTGTACGGCGTCGAGATAGGCGGCGTCGGGGCACAGCAGGATGGACTGGGCCAGCTCATCGTGCTCGGCCTGGCTGAAGAGGTCCATCGCCACCCAGTCGGGCGGCGTGGTGCCGTCGGCCAGTACCAGAATTTCACTGGGGCCCGCAATCATGTCGATGCCCACGGTGCCAAACACGCGCTTCTTGGCACTGGCCACGTAGGCGTTGCCGGGGCCGGTGATCTTGTCCACCTTGGGCACGGTTTCGGTGCCGTAGGCCAGCGCGGCGACGGCCTGGGCACCGCCGATGGTGAAGGCGCGGGTCACACCGGCCACGTAGGCAGCAGCCAGCACCAGCGCGTTCTTTTCGCCCTTGGGCGTGGGCACGACCATGATGATTTCTTCGACCCCCGCGACATGGGCTGGGATGGCGTTCATCAACACGCTGGAGGGGTACGCCGCCTTGCCGCCCGGCACATAAATGCCGACACGATCCAGAGGTGTGACCTTCTGGCCCAGCAAGGTGCCATCTTCGTCGCGATAGCTCCAGCTCTCGCCCGAGGCTTTTTTCTGCGCTTCGTGGTAGCTGCGCACGCGTTTCGCGGCGGCTTGCAGGGCATCGCGCTGGGCTTGCGGAATGGCATCAAACGCGGCCTTGAGCTCTGCCTGCGTCAACTCCAAAGCAGACAACTGCGAAGCCGTGAGCCCGTCGAAGCGGGCGGTGTACTCCAGCACCGCCGCGTCGCCGCGCTTTTGCACATCGGTCAGGATGTCGGCCACGCGCTGCTCGATGGCCGCGTCGGTGTCGGCAGACCAATGCAGGCGGGCTGCAAAATCAGCCTCAAAAGTGGCTGCAGCGGTTGACAGACGAGCGGGAGCAGCTACCAATTTCATAGTGCTTTGCAGTTCAGGTTTCAGTTTTGCTCTGCCGGAATGGCCGAGGCAAAGGCATTGATGATGCGGCGCAGCGGTTCGCGCTTGAGCTTGAGCGCCGCCTGGTTGACCACCAGGAACGAGCTGATGTCCATGATGCGCTCCACTTCCACCAGGTGGTTGGCCTTGAGGGTGTTGCCGGTGGAGACCAGATCGACGATGGCGTCGGCCAGGCCGGTGAGCGGGGCCAGCTCCATGCTGCCGTAGAGCTTGACCATGTCCACGTGCACGCCCTTGGTCGCAAAGAATTCGCGGGCGATGGAGGTGTACTTGGTGGCCACCTTCAGGCGGGAACCCTGCTTGACGGCGCGCTGGTAGTCAAAGTCCTGGCGCACGGCCACGCTCACGCGGCATTTGGCAATGCGCAGATCCAGCGGCTGGTACAGGCCCTGGCTGCCATGCTCGATCAGGGTGTCCTTGCCCGTCACGCCCAAATCCGCGCCGCCGTATTCCACATAGGTGGGCACATCGGACGCTCGCACCAGCACCACGCGCACGTCAGGCTGGTTGGTGGGCAGGATGAGCTTGCGCGACTTTTCGGGGTCTTCCAGCACCTCGATGCCCGCAGCAGCCAGCAGCGGCAGGGTTTCTTCAAAGATGCGGCCCTTGGAAAGCGCCAGGGTGATCGTCATGTCATTTGCTCCGATGTTCTTCGTTTCGCCCCGCGCCTTTGAAACCGGCACACCGCAGGCGAGGGCCGCCGTGCAAGGGCCGCCAAGCCGCGTAAGCGGCGCTTCGCTCGCGTGCACTGGCGGCGTCCCCCTTCCCACGCGCAGCGTGAGAGAAGGGGGAAGAGGCGAAGCCGCTCAGGGGGATGACAATTCATCTCACTCGCTCGATGTCGGCACCGATGCCGCGCAGTTTGGCTTCCATGCAGTCGTAGCCACGGTCCAGGTGGTAGATGCGGTCCACCATGGTTTCGCCATCGGCCACCAGGCCGGCGATGACGAGGCAGGCAGACGCGCGCAGGTCGGTCGCCATCACCGTGGCGCCGGACAGGCGCGGCACGCCCTCGATCACGGCCACCTTGCCGTCCACCTGGATTTTGGCGCCCAGGCGAACCAGCTCGTTGACGTGCATGAAGCGGTTTTCAAAAATCGTTTCGGTCACCGTGGCCGTGCCCTGGGCAATGCAGTTGAGCGCCATGAACTGCGCCTGCATGTCGGTAGGGAAACCGGGGTATTCGGTGGTGCGAAAGCCCTGGGCCTTGAGCGTGGCGCCGCCAGTGCTTTGCACGCGGACGCCGCCGTCCACCGCCTGCACCTTGGCGCCCGCTTCGCGCAGCTTTTCAATCACAGCGTCGAGGTGGTCGGCACGGCCATGGCGCAGCACCACATCACCGCCGGTGGCGGCCACGGCGCACAGGAAGGTGCCCGCTTCAATGCGGTCGGCCACCACGCGGTGGGTGCAGCCGTGCAGCTTCTCGACGCCCTGGATGCGGATGCGGCTGGTGCCGTGGCCTTCGATCTTCGCGCCCATGGCGATCAGCATCTCGGCCAGGTCCGAAATCTCGGGCTCTTGCGCGGCGTTTTCCAGCACCGTCTCGCCCTCGGCCAGCGCAGCGGCCATCATGAAATTTTCGGTGCCCGTCACAGTGACCATGTCAGTGGTAATGCGGGCGCCCTTCAGCCGCGTCCAGCCTGCGGGCAGCTTGGCGATCATGTAGCCGTGCTCGACCACGATCTCGGCGCCCATGGCGGCCATGCCCTTGATGTGCTGGTCCACCGGGCGCGAACCAATCGCGCAGCCGCCGGGCAGCGACACCGTGGCCTCGCCAAAGCGCGCCAGCAGCGGGCCCAGCGCCAGCACCGAGGCGCGCATGGTCTTGACCAGCTCGTAAGGGGCCTCGGGCCAGTTCAAAGCGCTGGCGTCAATGCGCACCGTGCCGTCGTCAGCCCGCTCGGCCGTCACACCCATGTTGCGGATGAGCTTGAGCATGGTGCTCACGTCCTGCAATTGGGGCACGTTGAGCAGGGTCACGGGCTCGGCCGTGAGCAGTGCGGCGCACAACTCCGGCAAGGCGGCATTTTTGGCACCAGACACCAGCACCTCGCCTTGCAAGGTACGGCCGCCGCGGATCAGGAGTTTGTCCATCTCAAAAAACCAGAATATGAATCAAAAGTGCCTCCAGCGCTTTCGTGTCAAGCGCCAGCAGCTATCAATACAGTAGCAAGCCGAATCAGGCCTGCTGGGTGGCCCACTCGGCGGGCGTGAAGGTCTTCATCGACAACGCATGCACTTCATCGGTCTGCATGCGGTTGCCCAGGGTGGCGTACACGCGGCGCTGGCGCTGCAGGGTGCGCTGGCCCTCGAACTCGGCCGAAACGATGGTGGCGTACCAGTGGCGGCCGTCGCCCTCCAGGGTGATGTGGTCGCAGGCCAGGCCAGCGCTGATGATGTCTTTGAGTTGGTCTGCAGTCATTTCAGTTTCTGATTTTGTAGCCAGTGCGCAGCAGGTGCACGGCCAGTGCGCTTACCGCAAGCCAGGCCAGGCCGACGATGCCCAGGCTGACCCAGGGCGACACATCGCTTTGGCCAAAGAAGCCGTAGCGGAAGCCGTCGATCATGTAGAAAAACGGGTTGAGGTGGCTCACGGTCTGCCAGAACGGCGGCAGCGACTGAATGGAGTAGAACACGCCCGATAGGAAGGTCATGGGCACGATGATGAAGTTCTGGAACGCGGCCATCTGGTCGAACTTGTCGGCCCACAGCCCCGCAATCAAGCCCAGCGTGGCCAGCAGCGCAGCGCCCAGCAGGGCAAACAGCAGGATCCACAGCGGCGCCGCAAACTCCGGCCGTGCAAACGCCAGCGTGACGATGAACACGCCCAGGCCCACCACCAGACCACGCACCACCGACGAGCCCACATAGGCCACGAACCACGCCCAGTGCGACAGCGGCGTGAGCAGCACAAACACGAGGCTGCCCATGATCTTGCTCTGGATGATGCTGGAGGAGCTGTTGGCAAAGGCATTCTGCAACACGCTCATCATCACAAGGCCCGGCACCAGAAACGCGGTGTAGCTGATGCGGTCGTACACCTTCACATGGTCTTCGAGCACATGGCCGAAGATCAGCAGGTACAGCACGGCGGTGAGCACCGGCGCGGCCACGGTCTGGAAGCTGACTTTCCAGAAACGCAGCACTTCTTTATAAAAAAGCGTCTGCCAACCCGTCATAGCGCCACCTCGGACAAGGGAATGTTGGAAGCCGAGGTACCCGACATCACCTGCAAGAACACATCCTCCAGGTCAGGCCGGCGGATCTCCATGTCCTGCACATCCACGCCGGCGACGCGCAGCGTAGCCAGGTGGTTTTCAATTTCCGCCGCGTCCTGCGCAGGCAACTGGACGATGCGCCCCGTGACCCGCGCGATGGATGCCAGCGCCGCAGGCAGCACCGCGTCGGTCTTGAACTGCAGCACGCTGCCCGAGGCGGCCTTGAGCAGCTCGGACGTGCGATTGAGCGCCACCACCTGCCCCGCCTTGAGCATGGCGATGCGGCCGCACAGCGCCTCGGCCTCTTCCAGGTAATGGGTGGTGAGCAGCACCGTGTGCCCTTCCTTGTTCAGGCGGGCGATGAAGTGCCACAGCGTCTGGCGCAGCTCTACGTCCACACCGGCGGTGGGCTCGTCCAGCACGATGATGGGCGGCTTGTGCACCAGCGCCTGGGCGACCAGCACGCGGCGCTTCATGCCGCCCGAGAGCTGGCGCATGTTGGCGTTGGCCTTGTCGGCCAGGCCCAGGTTTTCGAGCAGCTCGTCAATCCAGGCGTCGTTGTTCTTCACACCGAAATAGCCGGACTGAAAGCGCAGCGCCTCGCGCACGTTGAAAAAGGGGTCGAACACCAGCTCCTGCGGCACGATGCCCAGCTTGCGGCGGGCATCGGCATAGTTGGCTTGCACATCGCTACCCTGCACCAGCACACGGCCACTGGTGGCGCGGCCCAGGCCCGCCAGGATGCTGATGAGGGTGGTTTTGCCGGCGCCATTGGGCCCAAGGAGCCCAAAAAATTCGCCCTGTTCAATGTCCAGGCTGACTTGGTTCAGCGCCTGGAAAGGGCCTTTGGGCGTGGCAAAGGTCTTGGAGATGGCTTGGAATGAGACTGCGGGCATGAAGCCCTCGATTTTACGGGCTGGGGGCGGTCTGCGCTCGTCCGCACCCATCAGGCCGCGTCGTTGAGCAGGCCATCCACCCCATACAGCCCCGCCATCCCCTGCAGCGCCTGTGGCAGGCCCTGTACGGCAAAGCGCAGCCCGGCGGCCAGCGCTTCGCGCCGAAACTCCAGCAGCACGGCCAGGGCCGAGGTGTCAAACACGCGCAGCGGGGCGGCGTCTACCACCAGGGCGCTGCCCGGCGCCGCCCCACCCACCGACTGCAGCAACTGCGCCAAACAGGCCGTGGCCTGGCGGTGGGTCAGCTCGGAGGGCAAACGCAGTGCAGCGGCGGCAGAGGTCGTCATGGCTTGGGGAATGAAGAGAAGTTGCGCGCCAACGGTCAGCCTTTGGCGGCGTTCGACTTGTTGCGGGCCACCAGCGTGTCGATCAGGCCATCAATGCCCTTGGCGTTGATTTCCTGCGCGAACTGGCTGCGGTAGGTTTCCACCAGCCACACGCCCAGCACGTTGAGGTTGTAAATCTTCCAGCCCGCGCCCTCGCCCGGCGTCTTTTCCAGGCGGTAGTCGAGCTGAATGGGATCCCCCTTGCCCACGATTTCGGTGCGCACCAGCACATCCTTGTCGTCTGCGGCCGCCCGCATGGGTTTGATGCGCACCGTCTGGTCGCTCACCTGCGCCAAGGCGCCTGCGTAAGTGCGCACGAGCAAAACCTTGAACTCGTCCTGCAAGCGCTTTTGCTGTTCTGGCGTGGCCTGGCGCCAGCCGGGGCCCACCGCAGCAGCGGTCATGCGGCGAAAGTTCACGTTGGGCATCACGGTCTTGTCCACCAGCGCGATCACCTTGTCGATATCACCCGCCTGGATGGCCTTGTCCGCGCGCACGGTGTTGAGCACGTCCATCGAAAGGCGCCTGATCAGCGCATCCGGCGTCTCATCGGCCGCCAGCGCCGCCAGTGGCAGCCCCAGCGCATAAACGGTTCCAGCAGCAAGGGCAGCACGCCCCAATTCACGTCGATTCATCATTCTTTTGGCTCCAGCTGCACCACGGGCAGCCTTGATGGCATTTTGTTCTGGGCTCTCAGCACACAGGCTTCTGCTGTGTACCAAGGTGCAAGCATATGCAACGCCGCGCGCAATCCACGCAGCATCACGGGCTTATCGGGTCTTAGCGGTCGGGCTCGGGCGGCAGCACGCCGTCGTTGGCGCCGCGATCGGCATCGTCCTTGAACAGCGCCTCGCTCGACTGGCCCTTGCGCAACTGCAGGTACACGTCGCGGGTGAAGGAGTATTTGTCGAGCGCGGCATTGTCGATCACAGACCCGGCGCGCAACAAGTTCGCGCGCGTGTCCACCATGCGCAGGGCGTACAGCGAATTGCGGTCAGACACCGGACGCACCTGCCGCAACAGGTTGCCATTCACATCCAGCGGCAGTGCCACAGCATCGCGCAGCGTGGAGGGCCCCAGCAGGGGCAGCACCACATACGGACCGGTGTCCACGCCCCAGCGCCCCAGCGTGAGGCCGAAGTCCTGGCGGAACCGCTCAATGCCCAACTCGCTGGCCACATCCAGCAAGCCGCCCAGGCCAAAGATGGTGTTCACATTCACCCGCATGAAGCTGTTGGCCGCGCCCTCGGCACGCAACTGCAGCAGGTTGTTCACAAACGACCACACATCGGACAGGTTGCCGAAGAAGTTGCTCACGCCCGTGCGCACCGGCGTTGGCGTCACCTCCACATACGCCGTGGCCACGGGTTTCAGAATGGCCGCGTCCACATCATCATTGAAGCGCGTCATGCTGCGGTTGTAGGACTCGAACGGGTCGTCCGGGTTGGTGCGTGGGCCACTGGCGCAGCCCACCAGTGCCAGCGCGGCCAATACGGGCAAGCCCCGGCGGGCCCAGGCCGCGAGTCGGGGTTGGGCCGCCTTCACTGCGGGGGCGTCATTGACTGTCGATGTTTTCATTTGTTGGTGTCCGTCCCTGCGGATTTGCCGCCGTCTTCGGCCTTGTTGTAGAGGAACTGGCCGATCAGATTTTCCAGCACCACGGCCGACTGCGTGGCCGTGATCGTATCTCCGGCCGCCAGGTTTTTCTCGTCGGCACCCGCTTCAATGCCGATGTACTGCTCGCCCAGCAAACCGCTGGTCAAAATCTTCAGCGAGCTGTCTTTGGGGAAAGCGTAGCGATCATCCATGGACAAGGTCACGCGGGCCTGAAAGGTCTTGTCATCAAACGTGATGGATTCCACACGCCCGACCACCACACCCGCGCTGCGCACTGCTGCCTGGGGCTTGAGGCCACCGATGTTGTCAAACCGCGCACTGATGCGGTAACCCTTTTGAAAATTGAAACTGAGCAGGTTGGCCGACTGCAGCGCCAGGAACACCAGCGCCACTGCACCCAGCATCACAAACAACCCGACCCACACATCATTTTTGGAGCGTTGCACGCTGATCCTTCCACCACCGGGCGAGCCGGCATCAAATACTGAACATCAAGGCCGTGAGGACGAAGTCCAACGCCAGCACGGCCAACGAGGCAATGACCACCGTGCGCGTGGTGGCACGGGAAACCCCCTCGGGCGTAGGGCGGGCCTCAAAACCCTGCAAAAGCGCAATGAACGTCACGGTGAAGCCAAACACCAGGCTCTTGAGCACGCCATTGCCCACGTCTTTCCACACATCCACCCCGCCCTGCATCTGGCTCCAGAAGGCGCCGGGGTCGATGCCGATCATCAGCACGCCCACCACCCAGCCGCCAATCACGCCCACGGCGCTGAACACGGCAGCCAGCAGGGGCATGGTGATGACACCGGCCCAAAACCGGGGGGCGAGGATGCGGCGCACCGGATCCACGGCCATCATTTCCATGGCGCTGAGCTGCTCACCCGCACGCATGAGGCCGATCTCGGCCGTCAGCGAAGTACCTGCACGCCCCGCGAACAACAGAGCCGTGACCACCGGGCCCAGCTCGCGCACCAGCGACAGCGCCACCAAAAGGCCCAGCGCTTCCGAAGATCCGTAGCGCTGCAGCGTGTAATACCCCTGCAGGCCCAGTACAAAACCAACAAAGAGCCCCGACACCGCAATGATGGCCAGGGAGTAGTTGCCCAGGAAGTGCACCTGATCGCGCACCAGCCCTGGCCGCGCAAACGCCGCGCCCACCAACTGCATCAGGCGAGCAAACAGCCGGGCGCCACGGCCAATGTCGGCCAGTTTCGACCGCACGGCAAAACCGAGGTTGGCGGGATGGAACCAGTTCATGGCCGTGCCCCTGCGGTAGGGCCAAAGTCCTGGGCGGCATCAGGCCCTGGGTAGTGGAAGGGCACGGGCCCCACGGGCAGCGCATTCACGAACTGGTGCACCAGCGGGTCGGTGCTGGCCATGACCTCCGCCGGGGTGCCCTGCGCCGCCACCACACCCGGCCCCAGAATGATGACGTGGTCCGCCAGATGGAAGGTTGCCGTGAGGTCGTGCGACACCAGCACGCTGGTCAGGCCCATGGCGTCGTTGAGCTGGCGGATGAGCTGGGCCGTGGTGCCCAGCGAGATCGGGTCCAGGCCCGCAAAGGGCTCGTCGTACATGATGAGTTCGGGGTCGAGCGCAATGGCGCGGGCCAGGGCCACACGCCGGGCCATGCCGCCGGATATCTGGCTGGGCAGCAAATCCCGCGCCCCGCGCAAGCCCACGGCGTTCAGCTTCATCAGCACCACATCGCGGATCAGGGCTTCAGACAAGTCCGTGTGCTCGCGCAGCGGAAAGGCCACGTTCTCAAACACGCTCAGGTCGGTGAACAACGCTCCGAACTGGAACAGCATGCCCATGCGACGGCGCGCTGCGAACAGGCCGGCCGAATCGAGCATGCCCACGTCCTGCCCGTCAAACAGGACCTGGCCCTGCTGTGCGCGTTGCTGCCCGCCAATCAACCGCAAGACCGTGGTTTTGCCCCCGCCCGAGGCGCCCATGAGCGCCGTGACCTTGCCGCGTGGCACTTGCAGCGACACGTCGCGCAGGATCACCCGCTCCCCATAGGAGAAGGTGACATTGCGCAAGTCAACGAGGGCGGAAGTGTCTGGCATTCAAAAGTGCAGGGACAAAGCAAACGAAAAGGAACGGGCAAACCCCGATTGTCGCGGCGCAGCATTCACCGCAGAAGGCGCTATGGTAATCCATGCACCTATACATACATTCACATTTGTTTGTTTCTGAAACGTGAATGCTGTGTTCGCAATGTCGGAGGCTGCGCGCTAGTGAGTAACAGCTCTCCCATCCGGAGCGTCGGGGCAACCCACGCGCGTCACATCAGAGGCCTGCTACAGCATATGGTTCAAAAAAGCCCGGCTGCGCTCGTGGCCCGGGCTGCCAAAAAACTCGGCAGCAGGCCGCGTTTCCAGCAGCTCGCCCTGGTCCATGAAGGCCACGGTGTGCGCCACCTCGCGCGCAAAGCCCATTTCGTGCGTCACCACCAGCATGGTCATGCGCTCCTGGGCCAGGGCGCGCATGGTGCGCAGCACCTCGCCCGTCAGTTCGGGGTCGAGCGCCGAGGTGGGCTCGTCAAACAGCATGATGTCGGGCTCCATGGCCAGTGCCCGGGCGATGGCCACACGCTGCTTTTGCCCACCCGACAGGCGCGCGGGGTAGTTGTCACGCTTGGCACGCAGGCCCACTTTGTCCAGCAGCACTTCCGCGCGGGCGATGGCTTCGTCACGCGCCATGCCGCGCACCACCAGGGGCGCTTCGATCAGGTTTTCCAGCACCGTGAGGTGCGGAAACAGGTTGAAGTGCTGGAACACCATACCGGTCTTGCGGCAGATGCGGCGCACTTCAGACTCGCTGACATACGTGCAGTTCCCCGCAGCATCCGTCTGCGCCAGGGCCTCGCCTTCGATGGCGATGAAGCCTTGGTCGATGGTCTCCAGGTGGTTCAGGCAGCGCAGGAAGGTACTCTTGCCCGAGCCCGAAGGCCCGATCAGCGCCACCACTTCGCCCTGCCCCACCGTGAGCGAGACATTGCGCAGCACGGGCACACGCCCAAAGGTTTTGTGGATGCCCCGCGCCTCGATCATGGGCTGGCTGGCGGCAGCGGCGCATGCGCGCTCATTCGTCGTGCTTGGCATAACGTTTCTCCAGACGCTGAAAGCCCCAGGTGAGCACCAGGGTCATCACAAGATAGAAAGCCGCCGCCACGATGAAGGGCGTGGTGGTGAAGTCACGCTGCACGATGCCGCGCGCTGCACGCAGCAAGTCGTTGAGGGCCAACACGTAGATGAGCGAGGTGTCTTTGACCAAGGTGATGGTCTCGTTGCTCATGGGCGGCAGGATGCGGCGCACCATTTGCGGCAACACGATGCGGCGCATGGTCTGGCCATAGCTCATGCCCAGCACCTTGGCGCCTTCGTATTGGCCCCGGTCAATGGACTGGATGCCCGCGCGGAAGATTTCAGCAAAGTACGCCGCGTAGTTCAGCGCGAAGGCGACCACGGCAGCAGGAAAATCTGGCAGCCGCACACCGATCACCGGCACGAATGGCAGCGCAAAGTAGATGAACAACATCTGCAGCATGAGCGGCGTGCCACGCATGAGCCAGATGTAGCCATTGACGAAGGCCGACAAGGCCTTCCAGCGCGACACGCGCGCCAACGCCAACACCAGCCCCAGCGGCACCGCCAGCAGCAAGGTGATGACAAAAAGCTTCAGGGTGACGGTAGCGCCTTGCGCCAGCGGCCCCAGAAGTGAGAGAACGTAATCCATGCTGTCGCGACAGTTCCGTGTTTTGTTTCAGCGACCGTCCAAACAGGCGCTGCGCAGGCCAGTAGCCACCGCGCAAGGGCCGCCCCGCAGCGCCGGTGGCGTCCCCCTTCCCGACTTGCGCAGCAAGGCGAGAGAAGGGGGAAGCGGCGAAGCCGCTCAGGGGGATGTGCCGAAGTTATTTGATGATGTTCTTGCCAAACCACTGTTCGGCAATCTTGGCAGCGGCGCCATCGGCCTTCATGTCGGCCAGAGCCTTGTCGAGCTTGCCCTGCAGTTCGGTGTCGTCCTTGCGCACGCCCACGCCGTAGTCTTCCGTGCCGAAGTGGGCTTCCAGAACCACGTAGTCCTGGGGCTTCTTGGCCACGTAGTAACGGCCCACCACTTCGTCCACCACCACGGCATCCAGGCGGCCGGTGGACAGGTCCATCAGCGCGGTCACGTTGTCGCCAAAGGTCTTGAAGTCCTTGAAGCTCTTGAAGACGGCGTCTTCCTTCTTCACGGCGTCCACAGCGCTGCTGCCTTCCTGGGCGCCCACGGTCTTGCCGGCCAGATCGGCCTTGGTCTTGATGGCGGAGCTGGCTGCCACCACGATGATCTGGTGGTTTTCCATGTAGGGCGCAGTGAATGCAATGTTCTGCTTGCGCTCTTCGGTGATGGTCAGGCCGTTCCACAGCGCGTCCACGCGCTTGCCCGACAGTTCGGCTTCCTTGGCACTCCAGTCGATGGGCTTGAAGCTCACTTCCAGGCCCAGGCGCTTGGCGGCTTCCTTGGCCATGTCGATGTCAAAACCCACCAGTTCATTCTTCTCGTCACGGAAACCCATGGGCGGGAAGTTGTCGTCCAGGCCCACAACGATCTTGGTCACCGCGGCTGGCGCGGGCGTGGCGGCTGCAGGCGCGGGAGTTTCGGTCTTGCTGCACCCAGCAAGCAAGGCGCCCAGCAAAACGAGGGCAGCGGCAGCGGTCTTCTTCATGGCAAATCGATTCTCAAAACACAAAAATAAAACACGGCACGCAATCGCGGCCGTGGCGCA
>ENA-UOOA01001947-UOOA01001947.1-human-gut-metagenome-genome-assembly--contig:-P61old-NODE-1947-length-31131-cov-22.853295_pt1 | contig 31131 bp, 42 predicted proteins | sample MGYA00242467_ERZ724014 | MGnify/ENA metagenome assembly ERZ724014 | reverse complement strand
TATAGCATCTTTCTGCTGCTTTTCATAGTCCTTCGCCGCCCAATTCGCCCTGCTGGCTTCGCTCCTGCCAAACTTCGGCACGCTGATGCGGGCACTGTCCACTCTGCCACCCGTGGCCTGTGCAAACTCTGCAAGGCTCTGGCGGGCCGTTTTCAGGCGCACGGCGCTGTCGGTGGTGTCAGACCCGGCGGCACTCTCGGCCAGATACCGCTTCTTCCATTTGCGCACGTTCCGCTCCCGGGCACGCTGCATCTGGTTGACCTCGTACTGGGTGTACAGTTTGCCGTTGTACTCGATGTTCCGGGCGTTCAGCTCCTGCAGGCTCTCCTCCGTCCAGGTGGGCGGGTCGCCCAGCTCAGGGAATACGGCAAAAAAGGTGTGGCGGCAGTTCCAGCCGCAAAGCCCAGCGCCGGTTCCGTAGCCGGTGGCCTGCTCAAAGTCCGGGTAATGCTTGCCCAGGTAGTCCACAGCCCCGCCCCGATGGAAGCGCCGACCCTGCCACTCGGCGTGACTGGGGCGGGCACCACCGTGGGCGCTGGTCTCAACGAACTCCACGTTCATTTCGTCCATGCGGGCTTCCTGCAGCTTGCCTGCGGTCTGGTTGACACCGGTCAGCACCGCCCGGCGGGCCGCAACTTCCAGCGAATCTGTGTGGCCGCTGGGGTAAGTGATCTCCGGCATCTCGTCTGCAAGGCTGTCCACAGCCTGCTTGACGGCGGTTTTGTAGTCAAAGGCACCTGTGGCCACCTTGCCCCAGGCGACATCCAGCGTGCGCTCAAAGGCCCCGGAGACGGTGTTGGCCGTTGTGGCCGTGAGGTTCCGCCATGTGCCGCAGGTCTGCCGGGCACCGGCGTTGAGCAGGTTGTTCAGGGCCGCGCTCTCTTCAAAGGGTGTGGGCTCGAGGTTGTAGTGGTAATAGATGGCATCTTCCCGCTCCATGGCTTCGGTGGCAGCCTCTTTGAGCAGCCTGCGGATGGTGGCTTCGCTCTTGCCGCTGTACTTTGCCAGCAGCTTGACCACGTTCTCCCGCACCGCCTCGGTCTGCTGGTAGCGCCACAACTGCCAGTCGGCCGTTTCGGTGAGGGTACCCATTTTGCCGATGCGCCGGGCGACATCCTGTAAGATCTCATCCTCGACCTGCTGCGCCAGCTGCACAAAGGCATCCGGCATGGCATCGAGGTAGCTCGGCGGCAGCATCAGGCACCTCCGAAGGTGAGCTGCTCATCGGTCTGGCTGTCAGCCTTGGCCTCTGCCGCCCACTGGTGGGCCTCGTCCTCGCTCAGACCATACCGGGCGGACAGATACCGGCAGCGGGGCACAAGCCCTGCCAGAGCGTCCTCCCGCAGCTGTGCGGTGCGCTCCTGCTCGCTGACAATGTAGCTGTCGTCCCAGTTGACCGAGATGCTGGTGTCCGGGTCCACATCTGCACCCAGCAGGTTCTTTGCCGCCCACAGGATGGCCCGCAGAATGCCGATCAGTGCCGTCTCAATGGGGATCTGGTTTTTGTTGGCGTTCTGCACAAGGTCCTGTCGGCTGCCGGTGTACTCGGTGGCGGTGGCCACCTTGCCCAGCTCAAAACTGTAGCGGTGGCAGCCAAGCCCGCACTTGAAGCTCATCATGTCCAGAGCGTCCTGCACGGCCCGGTGGTTGTCCTCGGTGCGCAGGTCGGGGTTGTACTCCCGCCATGCGGCCGGCTGGTCGATGCTGCCTTCCGGTGCGGGCAGCTCGTAGAAGATCTGGCGGTGAACGGCATCCGGCGGCACAGCGTGCTCCACACCGTCCTTGTCCACCCACTTTTTGCACATGGAGCGGTCATAGAAAATTTTCTTGCCGCCCAGGCGGAGGTCCTGCCGGTAGTTGTCAAAGGCGTAATCCGCCATCTGGGCTGCGTCCAGCGCCTCGGAAAAGACGCTCATACCCAGCCCCATGCCGCCGTCGATGTTTTTGGCGACAGCCGGGCTGAACAGGCTGAACCATGCCGGCGCGCCGGTGACCGTGATGTGCTCCACCATGCCCGGCGGGGTCTTGGCCTTGGCAAATTTCGGCGTGCCGGAAACATCGTCCATCACCTCGAACCATTCATTCGTGATGGTCCGTTCGCCGCCCTTGCAGGTGTGGGTCTGCAGATAGACGGCGGGCTTACCGCCCATCACGCACTCGGACACAAAGGCGGCCTCGGTCACCACGCCCCGCTCCACGCTGATGGGCAGGATGCAGCAGGCGGGGTCATAGTCCAGCTGAATGCGCCCCTGCGGCGAGGGCAGGGCGTTCCCGGCGGCATCCACCGTCAGGCCTTCCACACTCAGCACAAAAGCACCGGTGCCGGACCAGTAGGCCTGCCCCACCAGCTTGTTGGCATTCTCCCAGAAATGCAGCTGCCGCAAAAGGCCGCCGGTCTGCTGCTCATCACTGCCCAGCAGGTAGGCGGCACTCTTTGCGTCGCCGATCTGGAAGGTGGTCTTGTCGTTGAGCAGCAGGTTTGCCCAGTCCTCGCAGACATGTTTCGGCATCCGCAGGGAAGCCAGACGCCGGGAAATGACGCTGCCGTCCGGGGCGTCCTCCTTCTGGTCGTGGATGTCGGGAACATCGCCCTTCCACCATTGCCGCCAGACTTCAATGTTGCCGTAATAATCCGCATCCAACTGCAGATGTTTGGTTTTGTTCAGATATTCGATAAAGGTCGAAACGTTCATCTTGCAGTCAGTCTCCTGTAATCACGCTCAATGGTGTACTCAAAGGCGTCGAGGGTGTCAATGTCGGTGGTGCCGTCGTCCAGACGCTCGTCCACGCCGGGGCGCTTCTGGCTCCACAGGGCGCTTGCAAGGGCGTCCCGCAGGGTGGCGGCCTCCGGCATATACCAAAAGCGCCCGCCGCCCATGAGAATGGACGTCAGGCGGATGCGGTCGATGATCTGAATTTTAGCGGAGTTGTTCACCCGGTCGGCCAGCCAGTACAGTTTAGAGGCCCGCAGCCGGGTGCGGATGTGGTTGATCAGCGTCTGCTCGGCGCTGTCACAGAACATGTAATGGATCTCGCCGTACCGTGCGAACACGGCGGTGCAGAACTCAATGAGCTGTGCGGCGAGGTAGTCAGCGTCCTGATCCTTCGGGTCGATGCGGGCGGATGCCAGACCAACGACCCCCGCGTAATACGGCAGGATGCCGGTGGCCACAAAGGCGTGCCGGGAGCCGTTGCCGCCGAAGTCCACCCCGATGTGGATGCGCCACGGGCGGCAGGGGGTGGCTGCGGGCCAGAGGAAACGCCCATCCCCGGCGGCAATGCTGTCTGCAAAAGGGCGGTAGATGATGCCGCCCGCTGCAGCCCACTGGCCGAGGATGAAGCGGTTATAGTACACCGTGCCGGTGTACTCCTTTTTCAGCTGCGCCACGAACTCCGGCGGCAGGGTGGGGTTGTCGTCGATGGTGTAGGCCTGACAATAGATGTCGGCGTCGCTGTCCAGAAAGCGTTTGAACCAGTGCTGCGGGTTTTCCGGGTTGCAGGTGCCGTCAAAATGGGAGTGCGGGCAGGACAGACGGCTTTTCAGCATCTGGAACACGCCCTCGTCCCAGGTTGTGATCTCGTCGCCGTAGGCGTACTCGAAGGCCGCGCCCTGGATGCGGGCAATGTGCTTTTTGTTGTCGGCACCGAGGACATACACCTTGCGGCCGAACAGCTGCACGATGTTGCCGGACGCCGAGGTGCGCACGACGCCCACCAGATCCGGCCCCCAGAGCGCCCGCATGGGCTCCAGCACGTTGCGTTCCAGCGTGCCCAGGGTGTTGCCCAGCATGACCAGCAGGCCCTCGTCCCGGGCCGCAAGGATGCGCTGCGGGATGGTGACAGCACAGTCCAGATAGGTCTTGCCGGAGCGTGTGGCACCGGTCTTGATGTTCCAGCGGTGGGAGCAGTTGCGGAGAAACTCCTGCTGATACTCAGTCAATGGCACTGTCGATTCCTCCCAGCAGCTTGCGGGCATTTTCCAGCGTGTCAGCACCGGGATCCTCCTGCGGGACTTCCTCGCCCAGCATCTTCAGCAACACCCCGGCGGCGCGGGCATCGCCGCGCTTGGCGGCTTCGGCCATGCCCATGACCACGCTCATCTGGTTGTCCACGTCCTCAGGCTCCACCTCGTCCCGCAGCAGGGCGTTCACCCGGCGGCGGTCGGTCTCCGGCAGGCTGAGGTAATAGTCGGCGGCTTCCTTCATGCTGCGTTTGCGGCGGCGTGCCTTGCCGGACGCAATGCCGCCCTGCTGGGCGATCTCTCTCTGTTCGCTCTCCGTTCGCTTGTTGAACGGGATAAGATTCTTCTCGTTGGACACGTCACCACCTCTCATGGTTCAGGTAAAACAAAAGCCGCCCCGGAGGACGGCCAGAAAGCAAAATAAGCAGCACCCTGCATTCAGTTGCGTTGGACAAGCGTCAAACGGTGGGTGCTGCTGCATCTGAAACTTACGCGGTCAGATGCCCCGCGTGCTGCGTGGCCCCCTCACAGGGCGCGCAGATGGAGCCGTTGGCCGGATTTGAACCGGCACCAAACCACACCAGCCATCTGCGGTGATTGGTCGCAGATACCTTCAGCGTGGATGTATCATCAGTGTTGACCCGCCTGCAAAAGCGGCGCTCTGCTTTGAGCTACAACGGCATATAAAAGCCCGCACGTTTCCATGCGGGGGGGGGTGACGCACATCCTGCCGGGGCCTAGCAAACCCGGCTGCAGATTCCCGGCGTATCATGCGCAGCAGTTCTGCGCACAGGGTGGAGGTCGGCCCCTGTACTGCTGCACCAGCCGGGTGGGGGATTAGTCCATGCGTCATGTGGGGGAGGTCCTGGAATCAAACCGGGCAGCGCCGACCTACGGACAGCCAGCGCGGCAAATCTGCACCCCCATAGAAGCAGCCCGCGAGCCAGAAAGGAGAACGGGAAGCATGAGACCCGTAATGGAACTAGCTCGGAGACTGCGTGCATCGGTTGGCCTTTGCGGCTTTGCCGATGGTACAATTCAACCACAGAGTTTGCTGCCCTGTAAATGCCGCTGGGCGTAAAAAACAGGGCGCTTCAGGTTGTGCGGATTGCACAAATCAACTAAGATTCAGCTCGGTTACGACCTCGGCAAGCTGATGCAGACCGGCAGAAATCGCGTGGGAGACTTTTTCAGGGCCGGAATAGCCGACCAGCGGCGCAATGTCCGCCTGCTTTTTGCCCTCAACGTAATACAGGATCAGGCAGCGGCTGCGCTTGATGGACGCCGGGTCTGCATGGAGCATGTAGGCCACTTCAATGGCTTCCTTCTGCATCTCGGCGTACTGGCATTTCAGCTCGGCAAGGTGCTGCTCGGCATCCATGGCAGCATCGCTGTTGCGGCCTACCTTGTCGCTGGTGCCGGAGCGGCCCGGTGCGCCGGATGTGCCGGATGTGGTCGTGGTGGCGGCATTCCGCAGGCTTGCAATGTGCTCTTGCTGCTGGCAGATCCGTGCCCGCATTTTCGGCAGGCGTTCAAACCACGCCCGCAGCTGCTGCACATTGCTGGCTTCGCCCGGCTTTGGTTCGTCGCTCTCAGGTGTCCATTTGCGGATCATGCGTTGTCCTCCATTTCTTCCAGCTTCCTCAGCAGCCCGTCCACGTCATACCGCCAGTGCACCCGCAGCTGGTGCTGCTCCACCTCGATGCCGTGCAGGGCGGCCCACTGCCACGGGATGCTCTTACGGGTCTGGGTGTTCAGGTAGTCCAGCACGGCGCTGGCGGGCACCGCAAAGGTGCGGTTCACCTTGCCCCGGTAGTTAATGACCACATGGGCTGTCTGGCCCCTGTAGGCCGCAGCAGCGGCCATGTCGGTGATGTGCTTCAGCTTGTGGTATTTCTGTTTGTCTCGGTCGAACCGGCCCAAAATCTTTTCTAACGGGATGCTGGGCGTCTCGATGGTCTTTAACTCGAAATAGTGGTGCATGGGGTAGCGGTAGACGTCAAAGTCACAGATGTTGTCAATGGAAAAGCTCAGGCTCTCGTTGCCGCCGTAGTAGCTGGCGGCGCTGTCCTTCAGGCGGTAGCACCACGCATCCGGTGGCATGGACTTCTTCCAGGCCGCTTCAAACTGTTTTCCGGTGTTCAAATCCTTCTCCTTTCGGTACAGCTGCCGGAGGGCGGCCCCGGCGGTGGGGTCCGGGTAGTATTCAGAGTTCCGGTACATGGGGGTCGTCCTCCTTTGCTGTGCTCTTCTTCAGCCGCTTCAGGCTCTGTTCAATGGGCGTGGTCAGGAAGTCGTTCCTGCCGGGCTCCGGTCGGCTCACGGGCCGGTTTCGTCCGCTCCCGACGGGATGGGCTTTCCGGTAGTCCTCCACCGAGTGGTACTTGCCGGCCTCTGCCTCCTGCAGCGCTGTGCGCACATAGGCCCAGCTGCGGCCGCCCAGATCCGCGCACCTGCCGATCACGGCGGACACCAACTCATTGCCCAGTCGGTCGGCGTATTCCGCCAGCTCGGCCTTGCCTTTGCCGTTCAGCTTGCCGATGCTGCTCTCGAACTCCATCACAAGGGGCTGTGTCGTCGTCCTCGTCCGGGGCGGCTGCGCAGCAGACGAGGACTTGTTAGCTTGTTGGTTGGTTATAATGGTTAAGTTGTTGTCGGTCGCCTGTCGGTTGCCTGTCACCTGCCTGTCACTTTGCCTGTCACCCGCAACGATGAATGTATAATTATTGATTGATATGACGCTGTATTTCGACCCGGTTTTGACTGTCAGATACCCTGTCACCTGTAGGTGCTCCAGAGCCGTCCGGACATTCCGGACGCTCAAACCGAGCTGTTTTGCGAGCTGTGACTGGCTGGTGACCAGCTCACCGGGGTGGATCGTGATGCCCTGCCATTGCTTCTCCTGCCAGTTTGCGGTGAGCAGCAGGTGGAAGAACAGCCGGGCGGTGTTGGGCTCGGTGTACCATTCCCACTCGGTCAGGCCGCGGGGAAAGGCTACGAACCCGCGTGTCGGGTCAATGCCCACGGCCGGACCTCCTTTCTGTGAGACGGGTTAAAACGGCAGGTCATCGGTGTCTTCGATGAGGGCGTCGTCTGCGGGAAGGTCTGCGGCGAGTGCTGCTGCACTGCGGGGCGCATAGTCGGCAAGGTGCTCACCGGGGTACATCTGGCCGCCCTGCAAAGAGGTCTGCAAAGTGGTCTGCACAGGGGTCGGGGCCGGAGGCGGGTCAAAGGGCGTTGCCTCCTCGGTGGGGGTCATCTCCGGCACGGCAGGAGTGGCCATCATGTCGGCCAGCGTCTGCATCCACCGGAAGGTCACCAGCCCGCCGGGTTGGATGTCATCAGCGTCCACGTTGTAATAGGTCTTGCCGTTGTATTCGCGGCTCTTCAGCTCCCGCGCATAGACCGTGACATAGTCGCCCTTCTGCAGCATCCCGTCCCACTGCTCCAGCCCGTGCCAGACGTTTACCTGCACATACAGGCCCTCCCAGTTCCCGGCGGCGTTCTTCACGCTGTGGGCCTTGATGTCAAACTTGAGCACCTGTTTCTGGCCGGCATTCCGGATCTTCGGATCCTTGGCGAGGGTGCCATGGAGCAGCACCCCGGTGCTCGTCTTGATGATCATGCGTCCTCACCTCCGGCAAAGGGGTCGTCAGCGGGTTCGTCGGCATCCTCCACGGCCAGGGCGTCCGCCTGGGCAGCGGTGTCCCGGATGCGGGTCCAGCGGGGAGAAGGGGCCGCATCATCCAGCTCCCGTGCCGTGCCCTCGGCATCCACCCGGACGGGCACTTCACTCTCATCGTACAGGGCGCCGAAGGTGGACGGAAATGCCTCCCGCAGAGCATGCACCAGGGCCACCTTACGGATCATGGTGGCCTTCTTGCCCTTCCAAAGGGATTTGCCGGTGTCGTACTCGGCCAGCTTCACCTCATCGTAGCTGGGGCGGGTGCGGTCTTTCCGGTAGACCTTGGCCCAGCCGCCCAGAAGCTCCTCGCCCTCATAGACGATGGAACCCTCCCGGTGGTCCAGCTGCCCGGCTTCCGTGTCCATCACGATGATGCCGGCCTCAAAGCCGTCAAAGGCCGGGTGCCGTTCGGCCATCTGTATGTAACAGTTCTTGCCCAGGACGATGGTGCTGGGGGTGTCCTCGCTGTTGTTGTCGTAGTGGATCAGATAGGCCTCTTTTGTGAAGGGGTTCAGCCGGTACTGCTTGCAGGTCTCCAGAAAGATCTTGCACTCGGCGTCGGTGGCCTTGGCGCAGATGAAGTTGCGCACGTCGGCAAAGCTGACCGTGAAATGCTGGCCGTCTGCGGCGGTGATCTCCACCGGCACGGACGGGGAAGCGGCCTGCAGGGCCGTGCTCTGGGTGGCGCACTGCTGCATAGCAGCCATGCGGGCTGTGGTGCCCTGGACCGGGGCGGAAGCGGGTGCGGACGTGGTGGGCGCAGATGCGCCGTTGCGAGTGAATGCCATATAAATTACCTCCTGCGTTACTTAACAGAACCATACCGGAAGCCGCGCTCTGCGGCCCCCTGCTTGAACCATGCGATGTCCTCCGGGGTGAACTCCACCCAGAAGGAATAGCGTTTGCGGGCCGGTGCGGCGGGCTGTGCGAACTGCTGCAGAACCTCACAATCCAGCCGACCGGAAGCCGTGACAAAGGCATTGCTCTGTGCGGTCTGCCGGGCTTCCTCCCGCACCTGCCGTTCCTCTTCCGAAGGCGGGGCGGTGACCGGTGCGGCGGCTTTTGCCCGCTCTGCGGCCTGCCGCCGGGCTTCGGCCTCGGCCTGTGCGGCGCGGGCATCCTGCCGACGCTGGTGCTCGTGCAGGGCGTCGTTGACGCTGAACGCCCGCAGGTATTCGGTGGTGCAGGCTTCGGCGTCATCGCCGCAGGTGTCCCGGATCAGGCGCAGTTCTTCCCGCCGGGTCTCCACCGCCAGGCGCAGCTCCTTGGACGCTCTGGCAAGGTCAAAGGTCTTGTTCAGCCACTGGGACACCAGCAGCCGGTCAAAAGAGATCAGCGGTTCCAGCTCCCCGATGCAGTCCCGGTAGACCAGCCGCAGGGAGGACGCTTTTTCCTCCCGCTCGGCCTGCTCCACGGCCTTGACCTGCTGGTCAATGGCCCCGGACACCTGCTTGCACTGGGCCTGCATGGCCTTGATGCGCTGGCCAAAGGCTTCCAGCGGGTCGGTATAGAGCTTCTTCGCGGCCCGCAGAGCGTCGCCCAGCTGCTTGTCCCACTTGTTGACGGCGGCCCGGTCGGCCTTGGCGTCCTTGATGGATTCCGGCGTGTACACCCGGCCGGTGTAGGCGGCCAGAAGCTCGTCCAAATTTTTCTGGACTTCTTCCTCATTCCAGCTCATGGCCGGAATGACCGGGCGTTCCACCCGGACAGTCAGTTCATTCGTCATCTTCGTCTTTCTCCTGTTCCGCCGCTTCCTGTGCGGCCTGCTGTTCGTTGGTCAGGAAATAATAACCATCCGGCGGCTCCAGCGGCGGGCCGTAGCCGTCCAGGGCAAGGTCATACATCGGGTTCATCAGGCGGCACCTCCGTCGTAGCCCTCCGGCTGGCGGCAGAGCAATGCGGCTTCCTGCCGGATGCTATTCAGCGTGTTGCAGATGTACGAGAAGGTGTTTTCCAGGTCCTCACCCGTCAGGCGGGAATAGCTGCCCTTGCAGCTGTTCCAGATGGCAAGCATTGCCTCCGGGCAGTGATTGGCGGTTTCAAAGTCGGTCTGTCCAAGGTCGTCCATCCGGCTGGTCACGGCCTTCATCCGGCGTTCCAGCTGGGCGCTGTTCTTTTTCAGGCGGTCATTCTCTTCCTGCAATTCCCGGTTGCGGGCATCCGCAAGACTCCACGCCTTTTCTGCGGCACGGCGGTCCACCTCTTCCTCGTCCACCACCGCGGTGATGGGCTGATGCTTCAGGGCGTCCTCGGCTTTGTGGGCGCGGGCCTCGGCTTGCTCCTTCTCGGCATTCAGCCGGGCGTTCTGCTCGGTCAGGCCCTGCACGTCGGCCATGGCGGCGGTCAGACTGCCCTCAGCCGTGTCGGCACGGTTCTCGGCATCCATGCGGGCTTTCTTGCTGGCTTCGCACTCCCGGAGCAGGCGGCCCTTCTCGTCCAGTAGGGCATCGTTCTGGCTGATCTCGTGGTCAAGGTCCGCCTGGGTCTTGGCGAGCTCGTCCTCTTTGACTTTGAGCTGAGCCATGACCTCCTGGTACTCTTTGTAAGTAGTGATATCGCCGGTAAACACGGCCTGTTTGACCTCTTCCGGGGTGGACGGCTTGGCGGCTGCATACAGCAGCTTCATGGGCTGTACATCAAAAATCGACTTGCCCTCTAACTGGATGTTGCCGAACTGTTCGGCAACTCTCACCATGTTGTCGCCGGTGTCCCGGCTGATGCCGACGGCGGCGCACCACTTTCCCCAGCTGCCTTTGTAGTGATTGGCTGTCAGGTCGTGGGCGTGCTTGGCTGCCATGATGCGTGCCATGTTGCCGGTGATGAAGGTCTGTGCATCCTGCAACAGCAGGGCGTTGGTCTGGTCATCTGCACCAAAATCAAAGCTGGGTGCAGCGGGCTTGTCCTCGGCTGTGGCCGCTGGGGAAGCGGCCTGTGCGGGCACCACCGCCGTTTCCTCCACCGGGTCGATGGGGGCATTTTTGCAGGGCTGAGCGTTCTGCAGAGCGCTCTTCAGGATATAGTCCACCTCGTAGTCCTCCAGCGCCTGGAACTGTGACGGATCCGACAGGAAGTCCTCCGGGGTGAGCAGCTTATCATATTCGTGGTTCAGGTTGTACTTCTTGGCCAGCAGGTGGCTTTCCTTCCAGATGCTGCGTCCCTCGTCCCAGAACCAGAACCGGCCGCCGTGGTAGGCATACAGCCGGTTGTTGGCCAGCTTCTTGCTGATAATATCCATTTGCAAAACCTCCAGCAGAAAGTGTTTACAGGGTAACGATGACCTTGCCGGTGTTAATCTCATCGTGCAGAGCGCAAAGCAGATACTTCCGGACAGCGTCCCGTGCATCCATCTTCCACATTCCGCCATCTGCGGCCGTCAGGCTGATGCTACGGTCGTCGTAGATTCGGAACACGAATTCACTCTCCGGCTGCTCGACCTCCGGGAAAGTGCGGTAAGGAGCCAGCCTCACGATAGGGTTTACCCGCCGGTTCTCGACAAAGCTCACACCCTTGCGGACCTGAACAGTCTGCGTCACACCGTTGTCATCGCTCTTAATGCTTTGATCGACGCTCATGTGGGAGAGCAGAGTCAGAATGTAATCCACATCGTTGGTTTTGCCATCGGCAGCGCGTTGGAGCATGGAGCGCAGCTTGATCTGCGCTTCCTCGAAGGTCCAGCGCACATCTTCGATCAGCGGCGGAAGGTCGGATGCGACCGCCACATACGGCTCCCAGCGGTGCAGGTCATCGGTGGGGTACGGTCTGGTGAATACTCGAACGGTCTTGTAGTTCTCGCAGGAAATATAGAGCGGATGATCGGTGAAGGAACCGATCTCGGTCTTTACCAGCGCCACAAGCGCGCTCAGGCTTTTGGTCGTTACCGGTTCAGGGCGGGGCTTTTCGGCTGGATAAACTTCTTTAATGTCGCCGCTGCCGGAAACAATGTAATTGTGGCCGTTTACGGCCAGGGGCTTCGGTTCTGCTGCCTTCTTGCTGAGTTCGGACAGGGCATTGATGGCGTCTGCAAGGAAGCTGTTTTTGATGTCCATGGCTTTGTCCTTTCTTTATGCGGTGTAGATTTCGTCGAATTTGAGGACTTTGCGCTGCGGGGCTTCGCCGCCGAACGCATCAAACTGGCCGGGGATCTGCGGGGTGAGTTCGACCGCAACGGTGTGGCCGCCTTCGTTACCGACGGCGAGAGCGGTCTTGACCGGGTGCATGGGTGCCAGAGTGCTGGATGCCGTTGCACTCACCTCAATGTGCTGGCGCTCTTCGTCCGGCTCCAGCGTGATCTTAACCGTGATTGTCCGCTTGGCAGCAGCTTTGGTGTTCGGGTCGCCGATGTTCTGGATCACGCGCCCCATCTCGTAATCAAGGCGCTCCTTGATGGCTCCGTTGGCCATGTCGATCAGGCTGCTTGCAATTGCTTGTTCCATAAGTTATCTCCTTTCTGATAGCGAATTTGGTTTGGCGGGCTGTATCGAAAACCGCAAAAAGCAAAACTCTTCTTGCGGATTTCCTCAAAATGTGTTATTCTCCGGGGTGATGGGGCTTGCAAATTCCATCACCCTTTGGGCTCGTCCGTGCTGCGAACACGGGCGGGCCTTTTTGGTTTGCGGGGCAGGCTGTCCACCTCGCTGCGCGGGATGAGCTCCCGCTGGTAGATGTACTTGACGTGCTGCCTGCCGTCCTTGAGCCAGTGGCAGACGGAAGCGGCAAAACTGTTGGCGCTGGCGTAGCCCAGCCGCCGGGCACACATGGCAGCCGTGCCGCTGGCCAGCAGGTCGCCGGTCTTGGCGTCCCACACGGTGTACCAAAAGGCATTGTTGACGAGGTCAGGCATGGGGCTTGTCCTCCATGAGCTGCAGCACACCTTCCAGCTCCTCGGCCACAATGTCATAGGCCTCGGCCCGGCCCTCGCACTGGTGCTGATCAGACAGCCAGCGGGCCGTCGTCACTGCATCCCGGTTGCGTTGGGCGAGCCGTCTGTATTGCCTGTGCAGGCTCTCGACGTACTCCTTGGCGGTCATGCATCAAACCACCTTCCGTTTGCTCTTCACGGTGTTCCTGGCCTGCTTGTGGACTTTCTTGCTGGCCCGCTCTTCGGAGTCCTGAGCGGCAAAACCCAGGCGCATCAGGGCAATGGACACGAGCACCAGCACCATGGCGGTGATGAACTCTCCGTCGGTGACGGGCTGGCCCAGCTGGGCCCCGCCCTCAATGCCCATGCCGTACAGCAGGCCCACGCCCATGCAGGCGACGGCCAGAGCGTGCAAAACAGTAGACTTAATCTTCATGCCTCTTCTACCTCCCAAGGACAGTCTGCGGTGGGTGTGCAGTCGTCCAGCGACCAGCCTACGACAGGGTGCCACTCACCGTCCGCGAAAATCTGCAGGCCGGTGTGATGCTCGTCCTGCGTGCGTCCGCCCAGCTGGTAGTGGCCGGATGCCGGGCTCCCGTCCCAACGGAACCATTTGTTCCAAAACAGCGGTGCAATGTACGGCAGGCCGATGGGGGCCTGCGCCCGCTCTCTGGCGGGGATGATGGTGGTTGTCATGCGGTTTCTCCTTTCTCGATGGCGGGGAAGAAATACTCTCCGATCTGCTCCTGCGGGATGTGAAGCGCGCGGCAGATGCCGTCGATCTCTTCCCAGTTCCATGTGCCGCAGCTCTCCGGCGCGGCAAAGCGCTTGCGCAGCGTGCGGGGCACGATGCCCGCCTTTGCGGCCAGCTCATCCGTGGTGATGTCCTGATCTTCGGCCAGCCGCCGGAGTTTCAGAAACTGTTTCTTTGCCATGGGTCAGTCCTCCTTTTCCTGACGGCCTTCAATGATGGCGGAGAGCGCAGCGTTGAACTCGCGCTCTGCCTTCTTGGGCTCGTAGTGGCCGTTCAGTACCTGGGAAATGTATTTCGGGTTCTTTCCCAGCTGTGCGGCCAGTTCTTTGCTGGTGACACCGGCATTGTGCATTTTTCCAACAAGCTCACCTGTCCATTGTGCAGGCATACAATTCTAACCTCCTTCAACTTAAAAACTTGACTTTGGTTAGAATTTGCGGTAAGATGATGGTGCTAACAATTATCCAGCGCAAATTCTAGCCTGAGCCATTCAGTTGATTCCGGGCTTGTTTGCTAACCGGATTCAACTGTGACACTATGATATCTGAATTTGGCTAGAAAGTCAATGGAATTTTCTGAATTTGGTTAGATTTAGCGCTCTGCACAAAAAGGGGCGTTGAAAATTGTGTTTTATGACGTATACAGTGAACTGTGCCAAGAAAAGGGCGTGAGCTGCAGCCGTGCCGCAAAAGAAATTGGTCTGAGCAACTCGACCGTCACGAAATGGAAGAATACAGGGGCTGTTCCTTCTGGCGATACCCTCGCGAAGGTTGCGGCCTACTTCGGAGTGTCGGTGAATGACCTGATCGGCGAACAAAAAAGCCCCGCCGGGCGTGCCGGTGGGGTTTCGGAGGATGATATTAAGTTTGCTCTCTTTGGCGGCGGCCCCGTGACAGATGCCCAGTATGAAGAGGTCAAGCAGTTTGTCCGGTTCATAAAGGAGCGGGATGCAAATGGGAACAAGGGCTGACTTTTATAAAGTTGCGGCCGAAAATCATGTGGAAGTCTTGCGCTATCCAATGCCGATCATTGGCAGTATGTCAACGGAAGTCAATGGGGCGTGTTATATCGGGCTAGACAATTCTAAGCCCTGTACCTATGCAGAAGAGCAGGCACGCATCGGGCATGAGCTCGGCCATTGCCTGTATGGCGGATTTTATTCCATGGCCACTCCGTTTGATATTGTGGAGCGGCATGAGGTGCGGGCAGATCACTGGTATATCCGGCATGCTATTCCGAAACAGGTCTTGTTTGAACTGTTGAAGCAGGGCCGTGATGCCGATGAGATTGCGGAGATCCTGGACACGACGGAGGAATATGTCCGGCGTGCTTACTACTATTACAAGGAAAATGAAAACTTAACCGAGGAGGAATTATATGGGTAAAAAACTTTCTCCCTATGGCCGCAAAGAATGGCACCGGAAGCATTCTGGCAATAAAACAGTACACAAGAGCATTGATGCCGTTTTCCGTGGAGCAGGAGCGATTGGAGGAGCTGCGTCAAAGATGCCCTCCGGAAAGACTGGCCTGAATGTTCCGATAAAGTTTGTTTTTATCAGTCTTGCGGTTGGATGTCTTGGGTTCTTTATCGCATCAGCATCTTGTGGACTTGGGATGTCTTTCGTTTGCGGCGTTGTCGTCTTTTGGGTTGCACTCTCGATTTTCAGCATGATCCACGGAACTGCAAAGGGCATCAAAGACGGGTATCTGCAAGGCGATGCCGAAGATTCTGATGATGCAAAGCAAATTTATACACCCAACCCTGAATGGATGGGTGAGATGGATCTGGTTGATTCTCGGAAAAACGCAAAGATTCTGGCTCCGCAGTTCCTAAAACAGGCGCGAGAGAGTGCAAGAATCCTTGAAACAACAACAGACCCGGCCACGTTCTTTATGAGATACGACTTTTGCGTTGGGCGACTGCTGGAACTGGAAAAATGCAAAAGGTATGGTGCACCAGTGAGCGCAACTGCTGATCTGAAGAAATATCAGAATCCTGTATTCCGGGAAGCGGCGGTGAATGAGATCATTCACCGCACAGCGGAAAAATACAGTGTTAAAATCAGGAGCTTGAAAACAACAAAGGCAAAGAAAGGTTGGGCAGAAAAATACCACCAGGCATTTGTTCCGTTTCTGCAATACATGAGTGATGCGCAAAAAACAGAGCTCGGCGAGGCGAGCGCAGAGCTTTTTGCCCTTGCCGAAAGTAATTCCTTAGAAGATGTATAAACAAAAACGCCCCACCGGCGGCAACCGGTAGGGCGTCAAAGAGTGGCTTGCTCACGAGGAACAATCCAGCCTAAGCAACTGTATTGTACCACCTCCGGGCAGGCTTGTCAAAGTGTACCCATGGAGGTGTATTTTTATGGGATTGCGGACCAACACGGCGGTCTGGCTGTCGAACCAGAACCGCTGGCAGATCAAGGTGCAGAAGGACGGCGTGCGCCGGACCTTTACCAGCACAAAAGCCGGTCGGACCGGCCAGCGCGAAGCGAACCGCAAGGCCGACGCCTGGCTGGATGAGGGCATCAGCAACACCACAAAGCGCTGCGCGGACGTGTGGGCCGAGTACATGATCTCAGTCAAAGCCACGGGCGGCACCAGCAACATTGAGCAGGTGGAGAAGTTCGGACGCAACTACATTTTGCCGGTGATCGGCCAGCGCCGGATCGGCGACCTGACAACCGGCATGCTGCAGGACGTGCTGAACCGCTCCTACAAAGAGGGCTGCTTGAATCCGGACAGCAAGCGCAAGAGCCGGGGCAACCTGTCCCGCAAAACACTGCAGGGCATCCGGGGTGTGGAGGTGGCTTTTGTCAAGTGGGCACGCCAGCACAAGTACACAGCCCTGCGCCCGGAGGACGAGGACCTGACCGTGCCGAAGGGTGCCCGCCTGAAAGGCCGGAAGATCCTGCAACCGGACAGTCTGCGGGTGCTTTTATCCACAGACACCCGTGTGGTGCGTGGGAAAGTGGAGCAGGACGAGAACGTGCACGCCTACCGCATCGCGGTCATGACCGGCTTGCGCCCTGGTGAGCTGCTGGGCCTGCGCGTGGGCGATCTGGATGGTGACCGAGTGCACATCGGGCGGGCCATCAACCGCCAGCAAGAGGTGACCAGCGGAAAGAACGAGAACGCCATCCGAACGGTGGTGCTGCACCCTCTGGCGGTGGAGGAGATCCGCGCTCAGCTCCGGCAGCGCACGCAGGAGGAAGAGCGCCCCTTGCGGGACGATGACCCGCTGTTCCTGCTGGCCAACCAGCAGAGCCTGTACAATTACTGGAAGTTCTACCAGCGCTGCAACGGCATTGACCCTCCGGTCAGCCTGTACGAGCTGCGGCACACCTTTGTCAGCATGATCGAGGATGCCGTGCCGCCCGCCCAGCTGCGCCGTATCGTGGGCCACAGCAAGAGCATGGACACCTACGGCTGGTACTCCCACGCCGTCACCGGCCGCGATGACGCCACCGCGCAGGCCGTCTCCGGTGTGCTGTCCGAGTACGCGCCGGGCCCCGAAAAATAACCCACTTTGCAACCCACTTTTAGCGTTCGAGCTGTTCCAGTGGTGCATCGCGCGTTCCGTGCCGTGCCCGAAAAGTGGCTTGAATGCTGCATTTTCTGACACGGAAGGAACAGACCGACCGAAAAAATAGTTGTTCGAATCCACCCGCGCCCACCAAGAAATAGCACCTAGAAACGTAAGTTTCCGGGTGCTTTTCTTTTGCTTGAACCCACTTTGCAACCCACTTTTTGGGCTAAGGCGATTTACACCCCTCTCACCATCCCATTATACAGCAGCTCCAGAAACTGCACGGCACTGGGGCAGCCGGTCAGCGGGTAGCCTGCCAGACGCTGCACCTGCGTGGAGTTGGTGGCCCATGCGGTCTGTGCGGCACGACGAATCATGCTCTGAATGGCAGTCCAGTCGCAGCAATGGCGGTCTGCAAGGGGCTCGTAGATCTCCTTCTGGACAGCTTCCAGTCGGTCCTCCTGCTCGTAGATCAGCCGGAGCGCCTCACTCAGAGTGCGGTAAGCCCGCATATTGCGGGTGATGCCCAGCGGGCGCAGCACCCCGTCCACCTGTGCGGCAAAATCGGTCATATCATAAGTGGTCATTTTTTACACTTCCTTCCGGTACAACTCTAGCTGGAAAATGCCGGAAATGTGCTGAAAGTGTTAAAATGCGTCGCAACATGTCGGAATGCGCTGCAAACAAAAAACAGCCCCGCAAGGCCGTCATGGTCCTGCGGGGCTGTTGTCATGCTATGCGGCCTTGCGGCCTGCCGCCGGGGCGGCTAAGTAGTGCGGCTGGCTTACTTGCCGATCTGGCTCTTCTTGTTCTCCAGGTACTTGTCCGCCTGGATCGCGGCGGCGGTAAAAGAGTTGTTCTTCCACCAGGCAATCAGCGCGGCCACCGTGGTGATGCCAGCGGTGACCAGCTGCTCCACGGTGGCGCTCTCGATGGGCAGCACGGGCTTGCCGCAGGCGGACAGAATCTGGTTGGTCAGGGCCAGCAGCAGGCAGGCGGTGCGGGCGATGGTACCGGCGGAGATCTTGTTGTTCAGGTTATTCATGGTTTGTCCTTTCTCCCGGCAACGCCGGGCTTGTGTGGGTGTATCAGTCACGGATGGGCAGGGCCTTGGCGCGGTTGTACAGCTCGGTGCCCGTGCCATTGCCGCCCAGGGCGTGATAGCTTTTGTAGAGATACTCCAAGTTTTTCAGGCCTGCGGTGTCGATGCCGCCCTGCTGGATGTAGTGGGTGCAGGACTGGTAGAGCCGGTCGTGCATGATGGCCAGAAGGCCGTCCTTGATGGTCCGGTACTCGGTGACCTTTTTGATTAGGTAGCCCCAGCCGATGCCCAGCAGCCAGATAGCCCCCTCCATCCAGTGGGCAGAGATGTAGGCAAAAACTTGCTGCATTGGGCTCACCCCCTCACAGCGTCCATCTGCTCTTTTTGGCGCGGGTGTCCACATGCACCCAGCCCTTGGCGCGTCCGGCCTTGACCGGGTAGCGGCCCACGCCGCCCCAGTCCGGCATCAGGCTCTCGGCGTATGCGGCCACGGCCTCCACGGTGGTGTCCGCCACCTGGATGTCCGCTGCCTTGCCCAGCAGGTGCTGGCTGGATTTGGAGCCGCCGACGGCGGTGTTGTGGGTTCCGGTGCGGTAGCCGCTGGTGATCGTGATGGGCTTGTTAAAATGCTCACGGATGGCCTGCAGCAGCACCACGAGGGTCTGGTCGATCATGATGGCGTCGCTGCCGTCCCGGCACCGGAACTCCCGCACCTTAAAGGCCGGGGACAGCTGTTTAGCGCCGTCCTTGGCAAGGCTGTATTGCTTGATTGCCATAGGCTCACTCCTCGCTCTTGCTGCCGGTCTTGGTCTCCAGCAGCTCGGTCAGCTCTTTGTACTCGGCTTCGGTGATGCGGCCGAGGGCGTAAAAAACATCAATTTTTTCCGCAAGGCCAGCGGTCTGGCCGCGCTCGATCAGGCGTTTACAGGTACGATACAACATAGGTTTACCTCCTTATGTGGTGGTGTCAGTGGTGGTGTCGTCGGTCAGCCCCAGCTCCAGCATAGCGACGCGGTATTCCTGATCTACCGCCAGGGCGTCCGTGTCCGCCTGCGCGGCCTGGGTCTCCGCCACCAGCTCTGCCAAGGTGGGGTAGTGGTAGCCGTCAATCCAGAGTTCCAGAGGGAACACTGTTTTGGATAAACAAGCAACATGAAGGATGCCGTTTGTTTGGAATGTGATTGTAAAATCGTCGTTACAGTTATAAATTGTCGTGCCACCGCGTGCAATGTTTTTTTCAGTGCTATTACCGTAGCTGCTGAACTTGCCTTTGGTAATGCATATCTTATCAACATTGCCTGGAATCTGAACATCCCAAGTTTTGAATCTTTCAGGAGACTTCGCATAGGTGTTCCACACCAGCCGTGGCTCCGACTTTACCGCCACGGCGGCAGCGATCTTGTCATTGAGCGTTTTGGCGCTGAGGGTGCCGTCCGGGGCGATGTCCAGCGCTTCGCCCACTTTCACGCCGCCCAGCTGGTCCGCTGTAGCGGGCGGCAGGCTGTAAGGCGTGCCGAACTTCCGGTCGGCCTCCTGCTTGGTGTAAAAGCTGCCGTTGTCCAGGTTCCGGATGCTCTGCTCCAGGCGGTCCAGCTTTTCGGTGCCCTGGGCCATCTGGGCGGCCTGGGCCGCCTGCCACTGGGCCACCAGCTGCTCCGTGGGAATGCCGGTCACGCCGTCCCGCATGACGCCGCACACGTCTTCGTCCGCGCGGGTGTCGGTGATGTCGGCGGCGGTGATCTCGGTGCTGCCCGCCGGGCGGCGGATCTCGGCCAGGCACAGGTCATACACCAGCGCGGTGCGGGTGATCTCCGGTGCCGTGGGGCTGGCGCTGTCCGGGGTGCCGGTCAGCACCTGCAGGCTGGTCTTTCTGGCGGCTGCGTCGTAGCGCAGCACCAGCCGGTCGATGCGGCTGCGCACGGCGTCGGCGGCGGTCAGGGTGACCGTCTCCGGCTGCTCCATGATGATGCTGCGGCCCCGGAACCGGGCCGGATGCACCCATGCCTGCCCGGCGCTGACGCTCACGGTCAGGTCGCCGTTTGCGGTCACGGCAAAGTCCTCGTCGGCGCTGTATACGCCGCTCAGGCGGGTGGCAAGATACCCGGAAGCGTCGTCGGCGTAGTACTGGATGCCGTTTTCCGGGTAGGTGATGATATCGGCCATAAGCCCTCCTTTACATCTTGTGCCAGCTCGGCGTGCCCAGCCGGATGGTCCGGGTGGTGCCGCTGGACTGGCTCTCGGTGATGATGTCGGCCACCCGCACCATGGCGGTGTAGCCCAGCTGGGGCAGGCTGACGCGCAGCACGTCGCCCACGGCCAGCGTGTCATCGTCCACGTCAAACTCGATGCTGCCGGTGCGCAGCTGGGCCAACAGTTTCTGCCCGCCCCGGTCGGCCAGCTTGTCGAGGTACGATTGGCTGGCGGTGGTCTCGCCCTTTTCCTTGTCGGGCTGGATGTCGCGGGCGTCGATGTAGATCTCCCGCCGATCGGCTCCGGTGCTGTCCACGTCTCCCACCCAGCAGGTGGCCCGCTGGTCGTCCTCACCAGCCCCCTGCACAAGGGCCACGTTGGCGTAGTCGGTATCGGCAAAGGACCACCCGGCGTTGAGCAGGTTGCCCCACTTGGGGCTGTACCGGTTGTTGGGGTTGAAGGTGGGCCGGAAGCACTCGAACAGCAGGCGCTTGCTGCTGCCCTTGCCGTCCAGCACGATACGGAAGCCAAGGTCGCATGCCTGCCCGATGGTCTGGCAGTACGCAAAGACAGTGCCGCCGGAGGTCTGCTTGTCGAAGGTCGTGTCGAAGCCGTACTCGGTGCCCAACTCCAAGCGCGGCCACGGCTTTGCCGCTGCCACAAGGCTGCGCATGGCGGCTTCCGCGTTCTGCCCCTTGATGACGGCCGCGCTGGCCCGCTTGGTCAGCAGCCATGTTGCCGGGTAGCCGCTCACCACGAGGTTTGCGTCCTCGTTCTGGTTGGCGCGGCTGCAGATGCGCATGGGGATGCGGGGCGTCTCGTCGCTGCGCACCAGCCACCGACCCTCGGTCAGCAGCTGCAAATTCTCGTCGGTGGGGCGCACCTCAAGGGTAAATCCGCCCTCGGAATAGTAGGGGCTGTCCCAGTAGAGGGACACCCACACGTCCACCCAGCCCACACGGACCAGGGTGTCGGCGTCTAAAACGTCCAGTCTCATAGCGGTTCCGGCAAAATACCGGCCTCCATCGGGTAAAAGCTCACGGATGCCTGCAAGTAGGCCGCGCCGCTGTCGGCCTGCATGGACAAAACGTTGTCGCCGGGCTGCAGCTCGGTCAGGGTGCTGTCCTCGTCCAGCTTGGCAAAGATGTTGCTGGTCACGCCCTCCCGGGTCAGGGTGCAGGCCAGCCGGTCGGTGGTGCTGCGGTAGATCTCCAGCCGGTCGCCATCCTGTAAGGTCAGGTCAAAGCCGATAAAGGCCCCGGTGTGCAGGTCTACCACGCGCGGGTGCTCCACCGGCATGGTGCTGCGCAGGGTTGCCGTAAAGGGCACCGGCAGGCTGCCGGGGTTGCGCAGCACTGCCGCCTCGCCGTCCTGCCGGATGCCGTAGGTGTGACTGTCGTAGCAGACCGGGAAGCTGAACGCGGGCTGGTAGCCGCCCAGCACGCGGGCTGTTGCGGTCAGGCCGTACCAGTAGGGTTTGGGGCTGTACAGCATCAGCTCACAGCGCGGCTCGGTGTAGCTGGAAAAGTAAGGCGTTTTCTGCACCACAAAGCGGGTGAAGTATGCGTCCCCGAAGTACATCGTGCCGGTGGTGTAGTAGGGCAGTTTGCGGGCAAAGGCGCGGGCATTTTCGAGGGCGTGACTGCCCCAGAACACCACACTCATGGTGCGGGACACGCCTGCCACGCTCTGCCGCTCGACGGTGGTGCCGGTCTGGTTGATGCCCTGCGCGGTCTGGATGTCCACATCCACGCCGTTCAGCGGGTCGAGGTTGTAGGGCGCGTTATAGTCCCAGCCCAGATGCAGGACGGCACCGGCGTCTGTGACCAGTTTTAAGTGATCCTTAAAAAGCATTGGCGTCCTCCTTTCATCGGCGCTGGGCCTTGGCGCGGTCGGCTTCCCAGCGGGCTTCCCGCTGGAGGTCAGCCGCCGTCTGGGCCTTGGAGTAGATGTTCTGGGTGATGTTGGTGTCACCCTCGAGGTGGTAGTTGTTGGCGGCTGCGGCCACACGGGCCGTGCCGGACGCGGCCACGGTGCTGCCAAGCCGCATGTTGTCCGAGAGGACCAGCGTGCCCGCCTGCCGGATCATGTCGGCAAGGGCGGCGTTGGTCTTTTCCAGCGCCTTGGTGTTGGCGTTGATGGCGTCCTCCAGGCTGCCGGTGCCGGTGGTGATATCCACGCTGCCCAGGCCGCCGGAGCTGCCTCCCCCTGAGCCACTGCCGCCACCGGAGGGCTTGGGGCTGCTGCCCTTCCGGCCTCCCAGGCCTGCCACGATGGCGGCGATGGCCACTCCCAGGGCCACCGCAGCTCCGGCCACGATGACCCCCATGGGAATGCCGAAAACGGTGGCGTTCAAAGCGGCACTGATGGCCGTGAGCATCCCCTCAAAGGCGGCACCCACGGAGCCGATCATGGTGCCCATGCCTGCGTAGATGGCCGGGAAGGCCGACAGCAGACCGCCGGACAGGCCCTGACTGATGGCCAGCGCGGCGCTGCTCAAGGGGGCTTTCAGTCCCTTAAAGATGCCTGTGAGCTGGGTACCGAGGATTTTGGCCTGCGTCCACACCTCGCCGAAGCCGGAGGTCAGGCCCTTGCAGATCTGACCGCCGATGTCGATGCCCTTCTGCACAAGGGCCGTCTGGGCGTTGCCAAGGGCTTCGTTGAGCTTGTCCACCAGACCGATGGCAAAGTCGTTGACCTGCTTTTTCTGCTCGGCGGTCAGGCCGCCGTAGATGGCGTTTGCCGCCCACAGGCCGATGGACTTCCAGTCCTTGTTCTTGACGGCGGTGTAGAGGTCATCAAAGGTGCCCAGCAGGCCGGTGTCGGCGTGGGTCTGGATCTCCTTCCACAGGTCGTCGAAGCTCTTGATGGATGCCTCTTTGGTGGTCTCGGCCACCTCTTCGGTGCCGTCGGCGGCAATGGTCTTGACCCGTTCCACGGTCACGAGGGCACCGTCCACCACGTCGTCGTAGGTCTCCGTGATGACCTTCTTTTGGGTTTCGGTGCCGTCGGTCAGGGTCTCGGTCACCGTCTTGGTGCTGGTCTGGATGCCATCCACGATGCCGGAAGTGGTGGCCGTGACGGTCTTTGCCACCTCCCGCACCGTCTCCATGGTCTGCTTGACGGTCTTTTTGCCCTTTTCGTCCACCTCGGTGATGGTCTTGATGTCCTTGAGCACGCCGTCCACCATCTGGCGGGAGGTCTCGGTGATGACCTGCTTTTGCTGCTTTTTGCCGTTGGATAAGGTTTCATTGACCGTCTCCACGGTGCGGGTGACGCCGTCCTTGACCGTGGTCGTGCTGTCCGAGATGGACTTGACCACCTCGGCGGTGGCCTTCTTAGCACTGGACGCTGCCTTTTTGCCGGAGGCGCTGACAGCAGATGCGGCTTTGCCTGCGGACTGGGAGATGGTCTCGGCGGCTTTCTGGCTTTCGGCCGCTGCGGCTTTTGCTTCGTTCTGGCGTTCAGTCCAGCTCTTGTTGCTGATGCCCTTGCCTGCCAGTGCGTCCTGATGCCGCTGGTCATGGTTCATTTCTTTGCCGTTGTAGGCTGATGCCACCGCAGAAGCAGCGCCGGACGCGACGCCGGTGGTGGCGGCTGCGCTGGCCGTGCCTACCAGATTGGCGATCAGTCCGCTGACCCACGAGGTCAGCTTGCCCCACAGCCCCGCAATGCCGTTGATGATGCCCTGGACGATGTTCTCGCCGATGTGGCCCCACTCGTCCATGCTGCCGTCCCACACGCCGATCAGCTTGGCGATGCAGGCCAGGGCGGCTTCGGCCAGATTTTCGAGGCTGCGGACGATACCCTGTGCCAGGGTGGCCAGAAGCTCGGCACCGCACGAGAAGATGTCCGGCAGGTGCTCGATCAAAGCGGCGGCAAATTTGGCAATCAGTCCGGCGGCACTGGTAATGAGCGCGGGCAGGTTGTTTGCAATGCCGGTGACAAGGCTCTCCATAAGCTGCACACCGGCGTCCACAATGGCGTCTGCGTTGTCGCCGAGGTAGTCCACAAATCCGGCGACCACCTCGGTGGCGCTGGTGATCAGGTCCGGGATGGCGTCAATGATGCCCTGCACCAGAGCGCCCAGCACTTCGGCGGCTGTGTCCAGCATCGCCGGTGTAGCTGCCACGATGTCCTCGGCCAGCTGGGTGATGATCTCCACGCCGGTGGTCATCAGCCCCGGTAGCTGCTCCGCGATGCCGGACGCGAGGTCGGACAGGATGCTGCCCGCCGCCTGCAGCATGGCTTCCGGCCCGCCCTCGGTCAGGGCGGTAGAAAGCTGGGTCAGACAGTCGATGCCCCACTGCGCCACGTCCGACAGGGATCCTTCCATGGAGTTGTACAGGCTGATGCCGAGGTTCTCGGCAAGTGTCTGCAGGCTCTCCACCTTGTGCTGGAAGGTGTCGGTCATGGTCTCGTAGGCGGCTTCGGTTGCGCCTGCGCTGTCCTGCATCTGGGCCAGAACGCTGTTGAACTTGTCCGCACCGCCGGATGCCAGCGAGAGGGCACCGGTGCCAGCTTCCACGCTGGACCACAGGCCTGCAAATGCGGTACTGTTGCCGCCCACGCTGTTGTACAGGATCTGGAGCACGTCGCCAAGGCTCTTGCCCTCAGCGTTCAGCTGGGCAAAGCTCTTACCGGTCTGCTTCTGCAGGATTTTGCCCACCGTGGAACCGGAATCGCCCAGCTCGTTGAGCATGGACTTGGTGTAGGTGGTGGCTTCGGCGGTGGCGATACCGTTGGCCGTCATGACTGCCAGACCGCTGGACAGGTTCTCCACGCTGACACCGTAGGCGGCGGCCAGTGGGATCACCTTGCCCATGCTGGCGGACAGCTCGTCCACGCTGGTTTTGCCGAGGTTCTGGGTAGTCAGCAGCACATCCGACACATGGGTGGCCTGATCGGCGCTCATTCCGTATGCGTTCAGGGCCGTGGTGAGGATATCAACCGCCGAACTGCTGGATGTAAAACCGGCAGCCGCCAGCTTGGAAGCCTGCCCGGCAAAGGCTACGGCATTGGAGGTGTCCTGTCCTGCACTGATGGCCTGATAGGTTGCCTCTGCGATGTCCGACGCAGCAACGCCCATCTTGCTGGACATGGCGGTGATTTGGTCACTGAGCTGCTGCGTAGACAGCTTGCTGGTGTCCGCAATGGTGGTAACCTTTGCAAGGGACGTTTCAAATGCCGAGCCGATGCTGACCGCTGATTTTGCAATTCCGGCCAGCTGACTACCTGCAGACTTGACAAAATCCGCAATGAGATTACCGGCGGCTACCGTCATGCTGCTTATGCCCTTGGTCACGCCGCTGGTGTCCAGCTTTGTATTGCCAAAGATGGAAAAGTCAAAACCCAATGTGTCCACCTCTCATTCAGAGCGCGGGCACAAGGGCACAGGCTTTACAGTTTGATCTCTACCTCCCGTTTGCAGGAGGGGTTTTTGCATTTGACCCACACGCCGGATGCCGCGGCCGTGCATACCGCCCACACGGGCAGGGGCCTGCCGCAGTAGGGGCAGGGCACCGGCACCCGCTCAGTGCCGGAAGCGGGCCAGGAATGCCGCATCGTGTTCGGCAACGGTCTGGGCAACGGCGGCACCTCCTCTCAAAGATGCAGGCAGGGCAAAGCGCTCTTTCAGCGCGGCGTAATGCTCCCGCATACTGCCCTCGTAATCGGCAAGGTCGGCGCTGCGCCAGCCCATGATCTTGGCCATGAGGGTATCTTCCGGCAGGGCGGCAAACAGCGCCCGGAACCGGAACCAGTGCAGCTTCTCGCGGGTCAGGTCGATGCCGTAGGCTTGCTGGAACGCCGCTACGATGTAGGGCGCGTCGCACCGGTAGTCGAACGCCGGGCCGGTGTCTTGGCCGCTGGCAGGCTTTGCCGCTGCTGGCTCTGCGGCCTGTTCTCCGGCGCAGTAAAACTCGATGAGCCAGCTGTATTTTTCCTGCAGGTCGGAGGGCGAAAAACGCTCGGTGTAGAACTGCCCACACAGCTGCAGGGCAAAGGCCACCGGGTCAGCCTCGACCTCTCCGTGGCTGTAGGCAGCGGACAACCGCACCATGTGCCGGAAGTCCGGGTCAATGCGCCTGCCGTGCCATACGGTGGGCAGGGCGTCCGTCAGCAGGTCAGACATGGCGCTCCGCTGCGATCTTCAGGGCGCAGTCGGCCAGCTGCTGCATGGCCACCGGGTCGTCCTTCAGGGCGTCCACGGCAGCACGGGCGTCTGCCAGCTTGAGCACGGCGTCTGCGGGGTTCCCGTGACGTGCCTTGTCCACCCGTTCCACCATCCGGGCGGCAGCGGGCTGCGGGAAGCTCACAGGCTGGCTGTTGACGATGCGGCCCGCCGTCTGGGTGCGCTGCTGTGCTTTCTTCTGCGCCCGGCGCTGCTCCCGGTTCATGGGCTGCTGAGGCTTGGGGATGCGGTCGGAGTAGCGCTTCTGCTCGGCGTCCATGGCGGCAAACAGCTCGTTCATCGCGTCGTAAATGGGCGCGGTGTCGTTCTCGTCCAGGCCCAGACGGTCGGACGCACCGGCACCCAGCACCTCGTCAAGGCAGTTCATGACGAGACGCGCCTGTGCACGCATATGGTCGCAGATGCGCACCCCGCCGCGCCGGAACTGCTCAAGCTCGGATTCTCCGGCACGCTGCATCTTTTCGTTGGCCGTTTCCAGCCGCTCAATGTCGTTGGCGTTCAGCGGCGAAAAATCAAATGTCTGTCCACAAATAAACATATTCTGGCTCCTTTCGTTGGGCCGTGCTCCGGTGCTGCCCCGGAGAAACCTGTTTCACGGCATAAAAAATCCCCGCTCCGGGCGGAACGGGGAAAGCTGCGGGGGAAATCAGCCAGCGGCGGCGGTATAGTCGAACTCGTCCGGGATGCCAATGCCCTTGACGTCGCAGGCAAAGGTGGCCGGAGAACCGGCAGCGCCGCCCGCGTCGCTGGTCACGATCAGGGTGCAGGTGCCCTTCTCGCCCTTGCCGGTGCGCAGGCTGAAATAGATGTACGGCACAACGACATCGCTGCCGGTGCCGTACTTGATCTTGTGGGAGAGCAGGAAATCCTGGAACGCATCGCCGACGCAGCGGTTGCCGTTGACCGACAGGGTGCGCTGGGTGGCGCTCTTGGTGTCGGTGGGGCCGGTGCGGATGAAGGTGTCGGAGTTGGTGGAGGCGTTCAGCGCACCGCTGTGCTCCTTGACGTGGTCGGCGCAGACGATCCAGGCGGATTCCTTGGTCTGCTTGGCGCTCTCGGTCTGGATGGCAAAGACAAAGTCATCTGCCGTCTCAATGCCGGTATAGGACGCGATGGGCGTGATGCCGGACTTGGTAATGGCTTCTGCTACGGTCATAGCAAAACTCCTTTCATTTGGGCTGATAATAGGTCAGGCGCAGCTGCATCTGCATCCGGCAGCTGCCCGCGCTGCTGGTGACGATGTAGCCGGTGGAGGTGACGGACACGCCGAGGGGCTGGCGGGGCGCTTCCATCGCGGGGAGATGGTGGCAGTCGTTTTGCGCCATCACCCAGTCGGTGAGCTGCTCAAAAAAGCCGCTGTTCTGCACGGTGAGCACGTCCGCCTCGCCGTACTCCCGGCGGGACAAAAAGAGGTAGTTCTTTGCCATGTCCCGGCCGGAGAAATACTCGGTGAGCACCGGGTCACCGGGGCTGTCCTCAATGGAAAAGGCGGTGGCGTCCTCGTCCAGCCCGGCAATGCGGAAGGCCGCGCCGGTAGCCTCCTGCTCCTCTGCGATCAGAGGGCAGCTCTTGAGCCACGCCCGCAGCGCGGCAATGGTGGGTCGTACTTCGCTCACTTTGCACCTCCGAGGAACTGTTTTGCGGCGTTGTGGGCGAACTTCACCAGCTCGTCCTTGTGGTCGGCAATGGCCCGCTGGCCCCAGTAGGAGCCGCGCAGGCGGTTGTCGCCGTGCAGGCCTGCGCCCTGTTCATGCAGATAATACTGCTTGCGGGCGTAGGGTGTGTTATACACTAGCAAGCCCTCGTCGAACTTCGACGCCTGATTGACGCTGTTCTTCAGCATGCCGGTGTCAAAGGGCACATACGGGTCAACCGTTTTGGCTACATGCTGGGAAAAGGCATACTGCACTTTTGCAAAGCCTGCATCCAGGTCGGCCTGCAGGCCGGGCCGGAAGGTGATCTTAAAATCAAAGACCGGTGCGCTCATGGTCTCAGCTCCCTTCCACATGCCAGTGCGGCAGCAGCGGTTCCCGGTTGTCCGAGATGGCCGACACGGTGCAGCACAGGTGCGTTTTTTCGAGGTGGGCATACTCTTCGGCGGTCAGGGTGCGCACCGCGCCCTGCACCAGCTTCCAGCCGCGTTTCAGCGTCCAGTGCCTGCGCTTTTCGGCGGCAGGCAGCGCCGCCCACTGGGCATAGGGCAGATAGCCCTGCGTGCACAGCCCCGCCGGGATGCGCACATGGGTGGTGCGCTCCGGGTCCTTGGCCGTGCCGGAGCCGGAAGAACCGCGCCGCTCCCGCCAGCTGCAGGCCGGAAACACCCAGCACTTGGGCGTATCAGTGTCGGCCTTGGGGTCGTGGATGAGGTTCACCACGGTAACAGACGTGTTCATCTCACATGATCCCCCTGTACAGCAGGCCGTGGGGGTCAGACCCGAGGGCGGCTTCCAGCACATGCCAGGCTTCAAAACGCACGGCAGCGGACAGGCTTGTGTTGGCCGCAAAGGTCACAGCATAGCCGTCATTGGAGACGCTCTGTGCGCCCGGTGCAGCACCCACAGCCAGCTGGGCAGCCAGCAGATCCACGATCTGGGCGCAGGCATCCGCCAGCATCTGGCGGCAGCTCTCGCACACGGCGGCATGGGGTTCCGCCTTGCCAAAGGTAGCGCTGTCGATGAGGCGGGACGCCCGGCTGCACAGCACACCGAACGCCAGCTCACTCACCGTGCCGCCCGCCGCCTGGTACTCCGGGTAGGTGCAGTAGTTCATGGGCGGGGCCCTCCTTACGCCTCGATGCGCTTGATGTACAGGGTCTTGGGCTTGGACACCTTGATGCCGTACACCTTGCGGCCCTGCACAGCGGACGCGCCAATGTACTTGCCGGAGCCGCCCAGATCCTGCAGGTGCACGGGGGTCTGCCACTCCATCACACGGTGGCACCAGTTGGGGTGGCCGCAGATGAACTCGGTGGTAGTTTTCTTGGTGCTGACACGGGTGGTGTTCTCGAAGTCCATGTTGTTGGATTCGTACACCGCAAAGCCGGCGATCTGACCCACCGCACCGGTCTGCACCAGCTGCTGGGACAGGTCACCCTGCTTGATGAACTTGTCATCCTGCATGAGGATCTCCAGATACTCAGGACTGACGATCATAAAGCGGCCGGTCTGGGGCACGCCGTTGCGGCTCAGGGTGCGCTTGGCGGCCAGAGCCTCTTTGTAGGCGGTGGAAGCGGTGCAGGCGGTCTTGGTGGCGCTGATGGTAGCACCGGTTGCACTCTGCAGCGCCTCGATGGACTTCTTGTCGATGGACAGGGCCATGGAGTAGGCGGCGCTGTCCAGACGCTCGGCGGTGATGCCGTCGGGCACGGATGCAGCGTCAAAGCCGTCGATGATCTCATTGACAGCCTCGTCGTTGTCGATGTCCAGATCCAGATAGGTGGTGGTGCCGGCATCGGCATCCACGCCGTTTGCCTTGTCGTATGCCTTGACGGTCACCTCGGTGTCACGCACCGGGATCTTGACCTTGCCGGCCTTGGGGCTGCCCTCGTAGCGGGTGTTGAAGATCGCACCGTCACGGGTGACCAGAGTGGCCCGCAGCTTTGCGTCTACCAGAGCGGAATACCGCTCCTGATTTGCATGTGCCATGTTGAACTCCTTTCGTTTTACAGGTTCAGTTCGGGATTCAGGGACTTAAAGGCGGCTTCCACACCATTGGATTCGTTGGCGGGCGGTGCGCCATGCTCAGCGCCGGTAGAGACCACGGCCACGCCGGCGGCACCGTCTTCACCAAAGGCCCAGGGGTTGGCCTTGGCAGCGTCGTCCAGAGCCTTGTCAATGTCGGCGCTGCGGTCCTTGGAGCCCTTCAGAGCGTCCAGATCCAGCAGGGCACGCACCGCCTTGACGCTGCGGCCCTTCTTGCCCAGGATGGCAGTGTTCAGGGCGCTGTCAAAGGCAAAGCCGTCCGCCTGGGCCTTCATGTCCGCCTGCAGCTTGGTCAGCTCGGCCTCGTACTCCTCGGGCTTCTTCTTGCCTTCAAAGGCTTTCAGGCCGTCCTGGGCGGTCTTGAGCTGGGCGTTTGCGTTGTCCAGCTGGGCCTGCAGGGCAGTGGCGGCGGCCTTTTCGCGGTTGACGTCGTTGCCGTTCTCCTGCATGATCCAGTTCAGCTGCTCGTCGGTGATGCCGGGGATCTTGTTCTTCACATCTTCGCGTTTCATGGTGGAAACTCCTTTCGTGTGTGAGACCTCAGTTTTTTTACACTGTTCTCTGTCAGTTATCCGGTCTTGGGCGGGGTACGCGCCGCCCGCCGCATGGCACCGTTTGCAGGGCTCGAACCTGCCGCTTCCGGTTTTGGAGACCGGCGCTCTTCCAACATGAGCTAAAACGGCATGAAAAAACCACTATGAAGCCTTTTTTCTGGGCACATAGTGGTTAAAATGGGAGATTTCTGTGAATGACTTTTACGGCTTCACCTCCACACTGGGCAGGATGTCAGTGTGGAAATAGAGCTTGTAGTGGTAGGGGTCGGTATGGGTGCCGGTGATGTCCTCTACCACATACATGGTGTAGTCGTTCAGGTAGATGTAGTCCTTGCGGTAGGAATCCGGGCCGACTTTCACCGTGCAGACCAGCTCATTGTTTGAGTTGTTGGAGATGGACATGTAGCCCTCGGCTTCCATAATGACCTTATCGGTGCGGGCGTTGTAGACGGTAATCTTGCGCTCACTCTCGAAGTAATCTGCCTGTTTGGAAATGTTGTAGTTGGCCTTTTCGGCTTCGCTGGAACAGCCGCACAGCAGAATGGATGCGGCCAGCGCAAGGGCGAGAAGAATCTTTTTCATGGTTCGTTCCTTTCTGTAAAAATGGGCAAAAGAAAACCACCGTCCGGGTGGATGGTGGTTAGTAATCGCGGAAGGGGCAGGC
>ENA-UOOA01001938-UOOA01001938.1-human-gut-metagenome-genome-assembly--contig:-P61old-NODE-1938-length-31210-cov-9.156925_pt1 | contig 31210 bp, 20 predicted proteins | sample MGYA00242467_ERZ724014 | MGnify/ENA metagenome assembly ERZ724014 | reverse complement strand
TTCTGAATGTTGCGCATGGGTGCAACATTCAGAAGCCGGGGCTTTGTAGAGACGGTCAGGCCGCTGTGTGCTGGCGCGTGTGCTCAGCGGCGGCAGCCAGGGCTTGCGCCTTGGCTTCAGGGCCCATGGCGACGCCTTCGGCGCGCACGAAGCGCACGTCCGTCACACCAAAGAACCCCATCACGGTCTGCAGGTAGCTTTCCTGGTGCTCCATGGCCTGGCCGCCAGCGCTGGTCGAATAAACGCCACCCCGTGCAGATGCAACGATCACGGTCTTGCCCTTGGCCAGGCCTTCGGGGCCGTTGGCACCGTATTTGAACGTGCGGCCTGGCTGGGCGATGCGGTCAATCCAGGCCTTGAGTTGGGTGGGGATGCCAAAGTTGTAAAACGGGGCGCCAATGACCACCACGTCTGCTGCCAGGAACTGGCTCACGAGCTGTTCGGACACGGCGTTTTCACGCTTCTGCGCTTCTGTCAAACCGTCGGTCTGGCCAGTGCGGGGGGCCATTGCGGCCATCGTGAAATGGTTGGGGGCGTTGACAGCCAGGTCCAGGTAAGTGACTTGGGTGCCTGGGTGGCTGGCCTTCCAGGCTTCCACGACCTGGGCCGTGAGTTGACGCGAAACGGAAGCATCTCCAGTGATGGATGAGTCGATGTGAAGCAGTTGCATGGTGTTCTCCTCGTTAAGTTGCCGCGACGGTCACGGCTTGAGAAGAATTGTCGATTTGTTCACAAAATTTGATAAGCCGCCTGAATCGCGATAGATTGTTCTATTAATGGAACAGTATTCAAGCTGACAACGGAGGGAGCGCGACATGCAAGATCTGAACGACATGCTGTACTTTGCCGAGGTGGTGGAGCGTGGCGGCTTTGCTGCCGCTGGCCGGGCGCTGGGCATTCCCAAATCGCGACTGTCCAGGCGTGTGTCTGATCTGGAAGCCCATCTGGGTGTGAGGCTCTTGCAGCGCACCACCCGCAAGCTGTCATTGACCGAAGTGGGAGAGGCTTACCTGCGGCACTGCCAGGCCATTCGCGAATCGGCCCAGGCGGCGGCTGATGCCGTGGCCCAGGTGCAGACCGAGCCGCGTGGCACCGTGCGGGTGAGTTGCCCCGTCACCCTGGCCCAGACCGTACTGGCTGAGTTGATGCCCGCCTTCCTGGCCCAGCATCCTTTGGTTCGCGTGGAAATGCAGGTGACCAACCGGGCGGTGAACGTGGTGGAGGAGGGCATTGACGTGGCGCTGCGGGTGCGTCCCTCGCTCGAAGACAGTGCCAGCATGGTGGTCAAACGCCTGGACCAAGCCCGCCAGGTGCTGGTGGCCAGCCCTGACTTGCTCATTCGCCAGGGCACGCCCACCAAGCTGGAAGACCTTGCCAAACTGGACAGCATTGCCATGTCGGCGCCCGATGGGCGGGCTTCCTGGAACTTGATCGGCCCCGGTGGCGCCCACCAGGTGGTGCACTACACCCCGCGCTACGTGGCAGATGACCTGCTCACCCTCAAATTTGCCGCCGTGGCGGGCACAGGTATTTGCTGGCTGCCCGATTACATGTGCCACGAGGAGATGCGCGATCGGCGGCTGGTGCGCGTGCTGCCCGACTGGGCGCCTCAGCCTGCCATCGTGCATGCAGTGTTCGCGTCTCGCAGGGGGCTCTCGCCCGCAGTGCGGCGGTTTTTGGATTACCTGGGCGAGACCATGCCGGGGCGCAACAGCCTGGACAGCCGCGCGGGACTGCAAGGCGTGGGCGGCGCTGGTATTTGAGGTGCTGGGAAGGCGGGCATTGCGCAATGCCCCCTCGTTTCCGTGCGACAGATCCTTCTGCCGATCTTTTGGCTGCACAATGCAACCAATTGAAACCGTGTCGAACCCGTACCGAAAGCGCGACCATGCCGGCTTTGATGTCAGTGCGATCCACCGCCGCGACCTCCCACTCCATAGACCATGACATCGAGACCGCCCGCGCCCACCCCAGCGTGCGCGCCATCGTCATTCCGCCCTGCCCAGACTCGCTGGTGAGGTTGCAGGAGATCGCGTCGGCCCCCGAGCTCGATTCGCAGGCCTTGGAGCAACTGGCTTCGTCAGATGTGGCCATGGCGGCTGCGCTGATCCGCAACGCCAACAGCCCGTTGTACGCCTTGGCGCAACCAGTGCAGACCGTGGGCATGGCACTCACGGTGCTGGGCTTGCAGCCTGCCCTGGAATTGCTTTCCGCCTTCATCACCCGCAATGCCCTGCATGTGCGAACTCCGCTACTGGAGCATTTTTGGGAAAGCTCCCAGCGCAAGGCCATCGCCTGTGAACACATTGGCCGCCAGCTTTACAGCTTTGACCCGGGGCTGGGCTACAGCTTCGGTCTTTTCTGCCACGTGGGCATGCCCGTGCTGGTGAAGGCCGTGCGCGGCTATGCGGGCACAGTGACAGAAGCCCTGGCGCGCAAAGACCGCACCTTCACGCAAACCGAGAATGCCGCACACCGCACGGACCATGCGGTGATGGGCGCCATCGTGGCGCGCACCTGGCATCTGCCCCCTGATGTGGCCCAGGCCATCTGGCTGCACCACGACTTTTCCTGCCTGAGCGATAAACGATTCGATGCCACCGTGCGGCATCTGGTAGCGCTGGGGTTGCTGGCGGAATTTTTGGTTCACCACCACGAAAACCTGACGCCGACCCGTGAATGGACGCTGCACGGCCAGGCATGCATGGACCACCTGTATGTCACGCAGGTTGAGCTCAACCACTGGATCGATGAGCTTTACCCTGCCTTCGAGGCCGTGGCGTTGTAGTCGATTGGGGTAGCCAGGACTGCCCGGCGTAGCTGCATATGCAGCTCGCAGGGCAGGAAATCAGAGCTTCTTCACCAGCACCTGGCTGCGGCGGTCCCAGTTGTACTTGCGCTTGCGCGCATCGGGCAGCCAGTCAGGGTCCACGGGCTGAAAGCCGCGTTTGATGAACCAGTGCATGGTGCGGGTGGTCAGCACAAAGATGCTGTCCAGCCCCATGGCGCGGGCGCGCTGCTCAATGCGCTTGAGCAGCTTTTCACCGTCGCCCGTGCCCTGGCTTTGGGGCGATACCGTGACCGCCGCCATCTCCGCTGTCTTGGCTTCGGGGTAGGGGTAGAGGGCTGCGCAACCAAAAATCACCCCATCGTGCTCGATCACGGTGTAGGTGGCGATGTCGCGCTCGATTTCGGTGCGGTCGCGCTTGACCAGCGTGCCATCTTTCTCGAACGGCTCGATCAGTTGCAAGATGCCGCCCACGTCATCAATGGTGGCCTCGCGCAGCTCTTCCAGCTTCTCGTCGATGACCATGGTGCCGATGCCGTCGTGCACATACACCTCCAGCAGCAGCGAGCCGTCGAGTGCAAACGGAATGATGTGGCTGCGCTCCACGCCGCCTTTGCAGGCCTTGATGCAGTGCTGCAGGTAAAAGCCCGTGTCGGTAGGCTGCTGCGCGGGCGGCAGCTTTGCCAGCAAGGCTTGGGCCGCAGCCAGCGGCAATTCGGTGTCGATGGGGTTGTCCTCGCTCTCGGGCTCGGTGGGCTGCATGCGAATGCCCGGGATTTCCGTGAGGAAAATCAGCTTGTCTGCCCGCAATTCGATCGCAACGCTGGTGGCAACTTCTTCCATGCTCAGGTTGAACGCCTCGCCCGTGGGGGAAAAACCAAAGGGCGACAGCAGCACCAGCGCGCCCATGTCCAGCGTGCGCTGGATACCGGCCACATCCACCTTGCGCACCAGGCCAGAGTGCTGGAAATCCACCCCATCCACAATGCCCACGGGCCGTGCGGTGAGAAAGTTGCCTGAAATTACCCGCACCGTGGCGCCTGCCATGGGCGTGTTTGGCAACCCCTGGCTGAAGGCGGCCTCGATCTCGTAACGCAACTGGCCAGCGGCTTCCTGCGCGCAATCCAGCGCCACCGAATCCGTGATGCGGATGCCGTGCGAGTACTTGGCGGCGTGCCCCTTGGCGGCCAACTGTTCATTCACCTGGGGTCGAAAACCGTGCACCAGCACAATCTTGACCCCCATGGCCTGGATCAGCGCCAAGTCCTGCGCAATGTTGTGCAGCTTGCCGGCGGCAATGGCCTCACCCGTCAGCCCGATCACAAAGGTCTGGTTGCGAAACTTGTGGATGTAAGGCGCCACCGACCGGAACCAGGGCACGAAAGTGAAATTGAAAACGGCAGACATGGCGGTGGGCAAGAGGCCTTGGAATATGCAGGGGCACAGACAACGAAAGGCGACCGCCTGGGTCGCCAAGTCGCGCATCATAAGCATGCGAAGCGCTGATGTGTGGAAAAAAGAAGTGGCATGAAACCGTGGAAACAGCGTGGCCACGGTTTGTTTCGGGCTGGAACAGGGACGTGGCTATCGATAATGCACGGCTATGTCTTCAGAACAGCGTCCGCCCGAGCTTCCCCGCACCCCTTCGCGCCCCGCAGCCCCCCTGCACATCGAGTTTCCTGAGTCGCTTCCGGTCTCCGGCAAGCGCGAAGAGATCATGGCTGCCATCGAAAAGCACCAGGTCGTCATCGTGTGCGGCGAGACGGGTTCGGGCAAGACCACGCAGCTGCCCAAGATTGCGCTGGCCCTGGGCCGGGGCAAGTGCAATGCCAAGCCGGGTCAAAAAGGCCAGCTCATTGGCCACACCCAGCCACGCCGAATTGCCGCCAGCAGCGTGGCCAAGCGCATTGCCGAAGAGCTGAAGACACCGCTGGGCGAGGTGGTGGGCTACAAGGTGCGCTTCCAGGACCGGCTGAGCCGTGATGCCTCCGTCAAGCTGATGACGGACGGCATCTTGCTGGCCGAAACGCAGACCGATCCGCTGCTCAAAAACTACGACACGCTCATCATCGACGAGGCGCACGAGCGCAGCCTCAACATCGACTTTCTGCTGGGCTATATCCGCCAGATCCTGCCGCGCCGGCCAGATCTGAAAGTCATCGTCACCTCGGCCACCATCGACGCGGACCGGTTTGCCAAACACTTTGAGAGCGCCAAAGGCCCCGCGCCCGTCATCATGGTGTCGGGCCGCACCTTTCCGGTGGAGCAGCGCTATCGCCCGTTTGAAGACAGCCGCGACTACGGTCTGAACGAGGCCATTGCCGATGGGGTGGATGAGCTGTGGCAGGGCAATGCGGGTGGAGACATATTGATCTTCCTGCCAGGCGAACGCGAGATCCGCGAGGCGGCCGACCACCTGCGCAAGCACTTGTCGCACCAGCCGGTAATGCGCAACGCCGAGGTGCTGCCACTGTTCGCGCGCCTGTCGCAGGCCGAGCAAGACCGCATCTTTGACGGCCACACGGGCCGCCGCATCGTGCTGGCCACCAACGTGGCCGAGACTTCGCTCACGGTGCCAGGTATCCGATATGTGATTGACGCAGGCACAGCGCGCGTCAAGCGCTATTCTTTCCGTAGCAAGGTGGAGCAGTTGCTGGTGGAGCCCATCAGCCAGGCTGCTGCCAACCAGCGCGCGGGCCGTTGCGGCCGCGTGGCCAACGGTATCTGTATTCGCCTGTATGACGAGGCGGACTTCAACAGCCGCCCGCGCTTTACCGACCCGGAAATCCTGCGCTCGTCCCTGGCCGGTGTCATCCTGCGCATGAAGTCGCTGCACCTGGGCGACGTAGCGCAGTTTCCGTTCATTGAGGCGCCCTCGGGCCGCGCCATTGCCGACGGCTACCAACTCCTGTCCGAACTGGGCGCGGTGGACGATGCGAACGAGCTGACGCCGATGGGTGTGGAGCTGTCCAAGCTGCCGCTGGACCCGCGCGTGGGCCGCATGATTCTGGAAGCCCGCGAACGCCGCGCGCTGGACGAGGTGCTGGTGATTGCCAGCGCCCTGAGCGTGCAAGATGTGCGCGACCGCCCGCTGGAAGCACAGCAGCAGGCCGACCAGGCGCACGCCAAGTTTGATGACGAAAAGAGCGAGTTCAGCGGCTACCTGAAGCTGTGGAAGTGGATCAACGAGGCCCGGGGCGGGGCGCCCAGCCTGCCTTCGGCCCGCGCGCAGAAGGCCATGGCGCTCAAGAAAGCGCCTTCGCAGGCCATCTTGCCCGTGGGGCAGCGGGCCGCAGCGCCAGCTCCTGCACCCGCCGCAACGCCTGAGGTTGCACCCACGCACAAGCTCAGCAACCGCCAGTACGAAGCGCTACTGCGGCAGAACTTCATCAGCATCCGCCGACTGCGCGAGTGGCGCGACATCCATACCCAGCTGCTCACAGTGGTGACCGAGCACGGCTGGCGCATCAACACGCAACCGGCCAGCTACGAGCAGATTCACTTGTCGATGCTGGCGGGCTTGCTGGGCAACGTGGGCTGCAAGAGTGACGAGGACGACTGGTACCTGGGCGCGCGCGGCATCAAGTTCTACAAGCACCCCGGCGCGCACCTGAACAAGAAGCCCGGCCGCTGGATCGTGGCGGCCGAACTGGTGGAGACAACTCGCCTGTTTGGCCGGGGCATCGCCGCGATTGAGCCGCAGTGGATCGAGCAAATTGGCGGCCACCTGCTCAAAAAGCAGATGCTGGACCCGCACTGGGAGAAGAAGGCGGCCCAGGTCACTGCGCTGGAGCGCGCCACGCTGTACGGCATCGTCATCTACAACAACCGCCGGGTGGACTTTGGCAAGGTGGACCCCCACGGTGCGCGCGACATCTTTCTGCGCGAGGCGCTGGTGCAGGGCGAGTGGGAAACCCGCCTGCCGTTTCTGGCCGCCAACCAGAAGCTGATCGCCAAGGTGGAAGAGCTGGAGCACAAATCCCGCCGCCAGGACGTGCTGGTGGATGACGAGCTGATCTACGCCTTCTACGACCAGCAGGTGCCACAGGATGTGTGCAGCGGCGCGAGCTTTGAGCGCTGGTACAAGGACGCAAGCCGCGAGAATCCCGAGCTGCTCAAGCTCACCCGCGATGAGCTGATGCGACACGAGGCCGCAGGCATCACCACCAGCGCCTTCCCCAAGACCGTGCGCCTGGGTGGTGTGGACTGCACCGCCAGCTACCTGCACGAGCCCGGTGATGCGCGCGACGGCATCACCGTGACGGTGCCGCTGTTTGTGCTGAACCAGGTGAGCGAGGAGCGCTGTGAATGGCTGGTGCCCGGCATGCTCAAGGACAAGATCCAGGCCCTGCTCAAAAGCCTGCCCCAGCGCCCGCGCAGCCGCTTTGTGCCGCTGCCCGAATCGGCCACGCGGCTGGCCGAGCTGTTCACCGCGCCTGAGCGCTTTGGCACTGGCAGCCTGACGGACGCGCTGCTCAAGCAAGTGCGTGACGAGACTTCGCTGGATGTGAAGCGGGCGGACTTCAAGCTCGACATGCTCAGCCCGCATCTGTTCATGAACTTCCGTGTGGTGGACGAGCATGGCCGCCAGCTCGGCCACGGCCGTAACCTGGGTGCCCTCAAGGCCGAATGGGGCGCCAAGGCGCGGGGGGCCTTCCAGGCGCTGGCGGGGCTCAAGCTGGGCGGGCAGAGTGGATTAGAGCAAAATACGGCTGTAGCGCCCGAAGGTAAAGCGCAAGCAGCTATTAAAAACGTAGCAAAAACTGCCCCTGCACCGGCTTCAGCACCTACGGCCCCGGCGGGCCAGCGCTACACCACCTGGACGTTTGGTGAGCTGCCCGAACTCATGGAAATCAAAAAGGGCGGACAGACGCTGGTGGGCTTCCCGGCGCTGATCGATGGCGGTGATGCGGTCACCATCGAGGTTTTCGACGAGCCTGAGGTGGCGGCCACCAAGCACCGTGCGGGTCTGCGTCGCTTGTTTGCGCTGCAGATCAAGGACGCGCTCAAGTACCTTGAGAAGAACATCCCCGACCTGCAGAAGATGGCTGTGGCCTATATGCCGCTGGGCACGCAGGAAGAGCTGCGTGCCCAGATCATCGACGTGGCCCTGGACCGCGCTTTTCTGCTCGACCCGCTGCCCACCGACGAGGCGGCCTTCAAACGCCGAGTGGAAGAAGGCCGGGGCCGCCTGACGCTGATTGCCAACGAGGTGGCCCGGCTGGCGGGCACCATCCTCATCGAATACGCGGCTGCCGCCCGCAAGCTCAAGGACACCAAGAACGCGCCGGACGCCACGGCCGATGTGGCCCAGCAGCTGCAGCGCCTGATGCCCAAGCAGTTCATTGCCCAGGCCCCATGGGCGCAACTGGCGCATTTTCCGCGCTACCTCAAAGCGATCACCCTGCGCCTGGACAAGTACCGCGCCGACCCTGCCCGCGACGCCGCCAAGCTGGCCGAACTGCGCCCGCAAGAGCAACGCTATTGGCGTCTGGTGGCCGAGCGCAAGGGCGCGGTGGACGCCCGCATGCAAGAGCTGCGCTGGCTGCTGGAAGAGCTGCGCGTGAGCTTTTTTGCTCAAGAGCTGCGCACGCCCCAGCCAGTGAGCGTGAAGCGGCTTGATAAGCTGTGGGCGCAGGTGAACAGCTGACGGTGGAGCTTCGGTGCTTGCGCTGTGTATTGGTCATCAAGGCACACCAGGGGCTCAGCAGATCACGCAGGCGGCGGTGAGTGACGGCGAGGCCTATGTCTTGGTCACCTTGGTGACGGCCTGGCGGGCGATCCCCATTGCTCGCTTGTCTGCAGGCATCTAGGCTTGCTGGCAAAGGAGACTGTTTGCCCTATGCGCTCGCACCACAAGTTCTGGCCCCGTCGTCTGCCCCATTCCCTCACTGTTCCATCCACCTCGCTGTGGGACAACCTGGCCATCAGCGCCCAGCGTTATCCAGACAAGGTGGCGCTGGTTTTCTTTGGTCGTACGCTGACTTATCGTCAGCTCAAGGAGGGCGCTGAACGCCTTGCCGCCTATTTGGCGACTTTGGGCGTGAAACGGGGCGATCGCGTGGCGCTGTGCATGCAGAACTGCCCTCAACTCGTGATGGCGCACTTTGCCATTTTGCGGGCCAACGCGGTGGTGGTGCCCGTCAACCCGATGAACCGGGCCGAAGAGCTCAAGCACTACATCACCGATCCCGACACCAAGATCGCCATCACCACGGGCGACCTGGCAGCTGAATGGGTTCACGCCAGTGATGCATTGCCACCAGCCGAGCGCCTGGCGCACCTGGTCGTTACCCAGTTCACCGATGCGTTCGAGGCCAACGTGAGCGGTGATGATGCTCCGCCCCCTGCGTGGGCAGACTGGCTGGGCACGCGCCACCCTTTGCCTGCACTGCAGCAAGGGCAGGCCCATGAGTGGAGCGATGCCATCGCCTGCACCAGCGAACCGCCCGCCCTGGTGGTGGGGCCGCAGGACTTGGCTTTGTTGCCCTACACCAGCGGCACCACCGGGCTGCCCAAGGGGTGTATGCACCCGCACAAAAGCATCATGCACAACGCGGTGGCCAGTGCGCTTTGGGGGGCTGGGTCGGCCGACAACGTTACTCTGGCGGTGGTGCCCATGTTCCACATCACCGGCATGGTCAGCGTGATGCATGCCTCGATCTACAGTGCTGCCACCATTGTGATCATGCCCCGATGGGACCGCGATTTGGCGGGCCGCCTGATTTCACGCTGGCAGGTGACGAACTGGACGAACATCCCCACCATGGTGATTGACCTGCTGGCCAGCCCGCATTTTGCAAGCTATGACCTGTCGAGTCTGGTCTACATCGGCGGTGGCGGTGCTGCCATGCCTCAGGCGGTAGCACAGCGGTTGCTGGAGCAATATGGGCTGCGTTATGCCGAGGGGTATGGACTGACCGAGACCGCTGCGCCGTCGCACTCCAACCCGCCTGACAATCCCAAGCAGCAATGCCTGGGAATCCCCTTCATGAGCACCGATGCCCGGGTGATTGACCCTGACACGCTGCAGGAGGTGCCTGTGGGTGAGCAGGGCGAGATCATCATCCACGGCCCCGAGGTGTTTGAGGGCTACTGGAAGCGGCCCGACGCCACGGCTTCGGCGTTCATCGAGTTCGAGGGCAAGCGGTTTTTCCGCTCGGGCGACCTGGGGCGTATGGATGAAGACGGCTATTTCTTTTTGACCGACCGGCTCAAGCGCATGATCAACGCCAGCGGCTTCAAGGTCTGGCCGGCCGAGGTGGAGGCATTGATGTTCCGCCACCCAGCGATTCAAGAGGCGTGCATCATCGCGGCCAAGGACAGCTACCGGGGCGAAACGGTGAAAGCGGTGGTGGTGCTGCGCGCTACCCACAAGGACATCACTGAGCAGCAAATCATTGACTGGTGCCGCGAGAACATGGCGGTGTACAAGGTGCCGCGCATCGTGCAGTTTGTGCCTGCCTTGCCTAAGAGCGGCAGCGGCAAGGTGATGTGGCGCGCGTTGCAGGAAAGCGAGCTGGCCGCCGAGGCAAAGGCCTGACGGCCGCCCCCGTTACCGCGGGGGATTACTCGGCAGAACTCGATGACTGAATGAGTTCTGCCAGATCGCGCTCCAGCAATGCGGGGTCACCCAGTTGCAGTTCAATCAAGCGCCGCAGGTGGGTGACGCTGTCCAGGTCAATACTTCTGCACAGCAGCCCTGCGCGATTCCCGTCCACATGGGCAATGCCTGCGGTCATCGAAATGCAGTCTTCCGTCTCGGCCAACGGCACATCGAGCTGGCAGGGCATACCGGCAGGTACCTGCGCGTTTTCAGGCAGGGTGATCAACGTACCCTTGAGAGACAAGTCCAGCACCTGTACGTTGAAGGCTGCAGTGGCCAGGGTCAACACAGCGGGTGCATCAAACTGCACGCGCACGTAGTGGCGTCGTTCATAAGGCATGACAGGCTTTCATGAGGGTGGGTTTTGCGCATGCTAATCCACTGCGCCACTTCGGTTACCAAATTTTTTAGCGCCGTCTGCACTTGCTATCGGTGCGTGAAGTGACGCTTTAGCCGCTTCATTTGCTGGACGGCTGTCAACAGCCGCTTACAAAAAACATCGCTGAGCAATGTTCAGTCCAGCGGAGGTGGTTACAAACGATGATGAAAGTACTTTGGAGTGAACAGATGATCGTGAATTTGTTGCGGCACAGGCTCTTGGCTGCTGGCGCTGGGCTTTTGCTGGGGTTGGCGGGCAACGTGGCTTGGGCGCAGAGCTACGTAAACGCCACCGTGGATGGACAGTTGGCGCCGGGTGTGTACGGTCGGATTCAGATCGGAAGCGGTGGTCCACCTCCGTTGATCTATGCAGAGCCCGTCATCATTCAACGGCCCCCGGTAGCGGTTCACCGCTCTCCTATTTACATGTATGTGCCGCCAGGGCATGCGAAGAACTGGGCCAAACACTGTGGGCGCTACAACGCCTGTGGTCAGCCGGTGTACTTCGTGAAAGAGCCTGGAAGCCGTCCGCCGAAGCGGGGCGGTCACCACGCGGGGCCGCAGGGCGATGACCACCGTCATGGGCACCGTGATGATCGGCACCCTCGTGGCAATGGCCGCGGGCATGGCGGCCACAAGGACTGACGGATGGAAGGGGGCTCGGAAGGGCTCCCTTTTTTATTTCAGCAGATCACGGGTTGGGCGGCGGCGCTCCAGAACCTTCCGCAGGAGCAAACAGATCCCAGCAGGCCATGAAGAGGGCGGCAATGACCGGGCCGATCACAAAGCCGGTCAATCCGAACAAGGCCATACCTCCCAAGGTGGAGATCAGCACGACATAGTCGGGCATTTTGGTGTCCTTGCCGACCAAAATCGGGCGCAGCACGTTGTCCACCAAGCCGATGACGAAAACGCCGAAAAGAGTGAGCACTGCGCTTTGCCAAATGGCCCCCGTAGCCAAAAAGTAGATAGCCACTGGCACCCAGATCAAGCCAGCCCCTACAGCGGGCAGCAACGACAGAAACGCCATGAGCACGCCCCACAGCACCGGCCCCTGGATGCCCAGAATCCAGAAAATCAGCCCGCCCAGAGCCCCTTGAGATGCTGCCACAACGATGTTGCCCTTCACTGTGGCGCGGATCACGGTGGTGAATTTGCTCACCAGCTTTCTCTTGTGGTCGTTGTCGAGCGGCGTGGCATGGTTGATGCGAAGCGCCAGAGCGCGCCCATCGCGCAACAAGAAAAACAGCAGGTACAGCATGATCCCGAAGCCGACGAGAAACTCCAGCGTGTTTTGGCCAATTCTCACCGCCTGGGAGGCCAGGAATTGGCTGGCTTGAACAGCCACGGACGAGAGCTTTTGCTGAAGCTCTGCCAAAGTGGTGAGGTTCAAGCGTTCCAGCAGCTGGGTGACCCAGGCGGGCAGCGCCGCTACCACCTGCTGAACGTAGGCCCCAAAGTTGAGCTGGCCGCTTTTGACCCGCTCAAAAATGGCCGTGGCCTCCTGTATCAACGACACACCGATGAGCGTCATGGGCAAAATCACCATGACCATGCACAGCCCCAGCGTGCACAGGGCGGCCAGATTTTCGCGTCGGGGCATGCGCTGCAGTATTTTTCGGTGCAGGGGGGTGAAGAGTATGGCCAGCACGATTCCCCAGAAAATTGCGCCATGGAACTGCCAGAGGATGGCGCCAAACGCGACGCTCACGATGGCCAGCAGCAGCAGAAATGCCTTGTTTTGAAGCGGGTGTTGAGTCATTTACCAGGTTGCATTCGGGCAATACAGCCCCGCAATGTACGACACGCCACCTGATTATTTCGCGGCAGAGCAAAGGCACTTTCCAGCTCGACCTTGGTCAATGCCCGGTTCAGTGGCACAATCGCCACCGCAACCCCAGGCCCTTCCCCAGCCACAGTCGCATCCGCCAACCGGTTCAGCCGTGTCGCGGAAGGTTTACCAACCAGCTAATGCTCCCTGCAGGGGAGCGGAGGTCAGCGGAATATGAGCGATACGACATCCGTCTATCAAGCCTACCAAGGCAACACCTACCTCTTCGGCGGCAATGCGCCGTATGTCGAAGAGATGTATGAAAACTACCTTGCCAATCCTGGCAGCGTGCCAGACACATGGCGCGAATACTTTGATGCACTGCAGCACGTACCCGCTGTGGATGGCTCCAATGCCAAGGACGTTCCGCACCTTCCCGTGGTCAACGCGTTCGCAGAACGCGCCAAGGCTGGCGGCACCAAAGTGGTGGTTGCAAGCGCTGACGCCGAAATGGGCCGCAAGCGCACCGCCGTTCAGCAGCTGATTGCCGCCTACCGCAACGTGGGTCAGCGCTGGGCTGATCTGGACCCCCTCAAGCGCACTGAGCGCCCCAACATTCCAGAACTGGAGCCTTCGTTCTACGGCTTCAGCGACGCCGACCAGGAAACCGTGTTCGACACCAGCAACACGTTCTTCGGCAAGGACAAGATGCCCCTGCGCGAGCTGCTGAACGCGCTGCGCGAGACCTACTGCGGCACCATCGGCGTGGAGTACATGTACGCCACCGACCAGGTGCAAAAGCGCTGGTGGCAGCAAAAGCTGGAAAGCATCCGCAGCAAGCCCAACTTCTCTGCCGACAAGAAAAAGCGCATCCTGGAGCGCCTGACGGCCGCCGAAGGCCTGGAACGCTACCTGCACACCAAGTACGTGGGCCAGAAGCGCTTCTCGCTCGAGGGGGGCGAGTCCTTCATTGCCGCCATGGACGAGTTGATCAACTCCGCAGGCGCAAAGGGCGTGCAGGAAGTGGTGATCGGCATGGCCCACCGCGGCCGCCTGAACGTGCTGGTCAACACCCTGGGCAAGATGCCCAAGGACCTGTTCGCCGAGTTCGAGCACACCGCCCCCGAGGACCTGCCCGCCGGTGACGTGAAGTACCACCAGGGCTTTTCCTCCGACGTCTCCACGACCGGCGGCCCGGTGCATCTGTCGCTGGCCTTCAACCCCTCGCACCTGGAAATCGTGAACCCCGTGGTCGAGGGCTCGGTGCGCTCGCGCATGGACCGCCGCGGCGACCCCAAGGGTAAACAGGTGCTGCCCGTGCTGGTGCACGGTGACGCGGCCTTTGCCGGCCAGGGCGTGAACCAGGAAACCCTGGCCCTGTCCGAAACCCGTGGCTACACCACGGGCGGTACGGTGCACCTGATCATCAACAACCAGATCGGCTTCACCACCTCCGACCCGCGCGACCTGCGCTCCAGCACGTTCTGTACCGACATCGTGAAGATGGTCGAGTCGCCCGTGTTGCACGTCAATGGCGATGATCCAGAAGCCGTGGTGCTGGCCACCCAGCTGGCCCTGGAGTTCCGCATGGAATTCCGCCAGGACGTGGTGGTGGACATCACCTGCTTCCGCAAGCTGGGCCACAACGAGCAGGACACTCCTGCTTTGACCCAGCCGCTGATGTACAAGAAGATTGCCCAGCATCCCGGCACGCGCAAGCTGTACGCCGACAAGCTGGCTGCTCAAGGCCTGGGTGAGACTCTGGGCGATGAGATGGCCAAGGCCTACCGGGCCGCCTTGGACGCTGGCAAGCACACCGTGGATCCTGTGCTGACCAACTTCAAGAGCAAGTACGTAGTGGACTGGTCGCCCTTCCTGGGCAAGAAGTGGACGGACGCTGGTGACACTGCCATTCCTCTGACCGAGTGGAAGCGCCTGGCCGAGAAGATCACCACGATCCCCGAGACCGTTACCCCACACCAGCTGGTGAAGAAGGTATACGACGACCGCGCCGCCATGGGCCGTGGCGAGATCAACGTGGACTGGGGCATGGGCGAGCACATGGCCTTCGCATCGCTGGTGGCCTCGGGCTACCCGGTGCGCCTGTCGGGCGAGGACAGCGGCCGCGGCACGTTCACGCACCGCCACGCCGTCATCCACGACCAAAAGCGCGAGAAGTGGGACGAAGGCACCTACGTGCCGCTGCAGAACGTCGCCGAGAACCAGGCTCCGTTCACTGTCATCGACTCCATCCTGTCCGAGGAGGCCGTGCTGGCCTTCGAATACGGCTACGCCTCTAACGACCCCAACACCCTGGTGATCTGGGAAGCGCAGTTCGGTGACTTCGCCAACGGCGCGCAGGTGGTGATCGACCAGTTCATCGCCTCGGGTGAGGTGAAGTGGGGCCGCTTGAACGGCATCACGCTGATGCTGCCGCACGGCTACGAAGGCCAGGGCCCGGAGCATAGCTCGGCCCGCGTGGAGCGCTTCATGCAGCTGGCCGCTGACGCCAACATGCAGCTCGTGCAGCCCACCACGGCCAGCCAGATCTTCCACGTGCTGCGTCGCCAGATGGTGCGTGACCTGCGCAAGCCGCTGGTCATCTTCACGCCCAAGTCGCTGCTGCGCAACAAGGACGCCACTTCGCCGCTGACCGAGTTCACGAAGGGCAGCTTCCAGACGGTGATCCCTGAGCAGGATGACGCCATCGAGAAGAAGGCAGCCAAGGTCAAGCGTGTGATCGCTTGCTCGGGCAAGGTGTACTACGACCTGGTGAAGAAGCGCACCGAAAAGGAAGCCGACGACGTCGCCATCATTCGTGTGGAACAGCTGTACCCCTTCCCGCACAAGGCATTTGCCGCTGAGCTGAAGAAGTACCCCAATGCGACCGAAATCGTGTGGTGCCAGGACGAGCCCCAAAACCAGGGCGCCTGGTTCTTCATCCAGCACAACATCCACGAGAACATGCTCGATGGCCAGAAGCTGGGTTATGCCGGCCGTGCAGCCTCCGCATCGCCTGCGGTGGGTTACTCGCACCTGCACCAGGAACAGCAAAAGGCTCTGGTGGATGCCGCCTTCGCCAAGCTCAAGGGTTTTGTCCTGACCAAGTAAGGCCGGAAACCCGAATACAGAACAAAACCCTCACTGAAAGAATTTGTCATGGCTATCGTAGAAGTCAAAGTCCCCCAGTTGTCTGAATCCGTGGCGGAAGCCACCATGCTGACCTGGAAGAAAAAAGCCGGTGAAGCTGTTGCTGCCGATGAAATCCTGATCGAAATCGAAACCGACAAGGTCGTGCTCGAAGTGCCCGCACCTGCGGCTGGCGTGCTGGCTGAGCTGGTGGTGGGTGATGGCGGCACCGTGGTGTCTGACCAGGTCATCGCCAAGATCGACACCGAAGGCAAGGCTGGCGCGGCTGCGCCTGCTGCTGCCCCCGCAGCCGCAGCTGCGGCCCCTGCTGCCGCAGTGGCAGCCGTGGCGGCACCTGCTGCTGGTGGCTCCAAGGGCGACGTGGCCATGCCTGCCGCCGCCAAGCTGCTGGCCGACAACAACCTGTCTGTTGGCGACGTGGCTGGCTCCGGCAAGGATGGCCGCGTGACCAAGGGTGACGTGTTGGCCGCCGTGGCTGGTGGTGCCAAGCCCGCTGTCGCTCCCAGCGTGATCCCCACAGGCGTGCCCACCAAGGCGCTGCCCCAGGTGGCAGCTCCTGCCGCCCCCAACCTGGGCGACCGTCCAGAGCAGCGTGTGCCCATGACCCGCCTGCGCGCCCGTGTGGCCGAGCGTCTGCTGCAGTCGCAATCGACCAACGCCATCCTGACCACGTTCAACGAAGTGAACATGGCCCCCGTGATGGACATGCGCAAGAAGTTCCAGGACGCATTCACCAAGGAACACGGCGTGAAGATCGGCTTCATGAGCTTCTTCGTGAAGGCGGCTGTGCACGCCCTCAAGAAGTTCCCCGTGCTGAATGCCTCGGTCGACGGCAACGATATCGTCTACCACGGCTACTTCGACATCGGTATCGCCGTGGGCTCGCCCCGTGGTCTGGTGGTGCCCATCCTGCGCAATGCCGACCAGATGAGCTTTGCCGAGATCGAGAAGAAGATCGCCGAGTTCGGCAAGAAGGCGGCCGAAGGGAAGCTGGGCATTGAAGAAATGACTGGCGGCACGTTCTCGATTTCGAACGGCGGCACTTTTGGTTCGATGATGTCTACCCCCATCATCAACCCACCCCAGTCCGCCATCCTGGGCGTGCACGCGACCAAAGACCGCGCTGTGGTGGAAAACGGCCAGATCGTGATCCGTCCGATGAACTACCTGGCCATGTCTTACGACCACCGCATCATCGACGGCCGCGAAGCCGTGCTGGGCCTGGTCGCCATGAAGGAAGCGCTGGAAGACCCAGCCCGTCTGCTGTTCGACATCTGATCGAGCTTTGACACCCGTCCTCTGAAACCGGAAACCCACCTGTGAAGCCCCTGGCGCAAGCACTGCGCGGCGCTGTTCACTGGTGGGTTTTTCTTCAACTGAATCAACGAGATTTCTTATGAGCAAGCAATTCGACGTCATCGTCATCGGTGGTGGCCCTGGTGGCTACATCGCGGCCATCCGTGCCGCCCAGCTGGGCAAGAACGTGGCCTGTATCGACGAATGGAAGAACGAGAAGGGTGGCCCCGCACCCGGCGGCACCTGCACGAACGTGGGCTGCATTCCCTCCAAGGCATTGCTGCAATCTTCCGAACATTTCGAGCACGCCAACCACCACTTTGCCGACCATGGCATTTCCGCCAAGGACATCAAGATCGATGTGGCCAAGATGATCGGCCGCAAAGATGCGGTGGTGAAGCAGAACAACGACGGCATCCTGTACCTGTTCAAGAAAAACAAGGTCAGCTTCTTCCACGGCCGTGGTTCGTTCGTGAAGGCTACCGAAGGCGGCTATGAGATCAAGGTGGCTGGCGCCGCCGAAGAAACGCTGGTGGGCAAGCACATCATCGTTGCCACGGGTTCCAATGCGCGCGCGCTGCCTGGCGTGCCATTTGATGAAGTGAACGTGCTGTCCAACGATGGCGCACTGCGCATTGGTGCCACCCCCAAGAAGCTGGCTGTGATTGGCTCGGGCGTGATTGGCCTGGAAATGGGCTCCGTGTGGCGCCGCCTGGGTGCAGATGTCACGATTCTGGAAGGCCTGCCCACGTTCCTGGGCGCCGTGGACGAGCAGATCGCCAAGGAAGCCAAGAAGGCGTTCGACAAGCAAGGCTTGAAGATCGAACTGGGCGTGAAAGTGGGCGAGATCAAGAACAGCAAGTCTGGCGTGAGCATTGCCTACACCAATGCCAAGGGTGAAGCCCAGACATTGGACGCTGACAAGCTGATCGTCTCCATCGGCCGCGTGCCCAACACCATTGGCCTGAACGCCGAAGCCGTGGGCCTGCAACTGGGCGAGCGTGGCGAGATCGTGGTGGACGGCGATTGCAAGACCAACCTGCCCGGCGTGTGGGCTGTGGGTGACGTGGTGCGTGGCCCGATGCTGGCGCACAAGGCCGAGGAAGAAGGCGTTGCCGTGGCTGAGCGCATTGCTGGCCAGCATGGTCACGTCAACTTCAACACCATCCCCTGGGTCATCTACACCAGCCCCGAGATCGCTTGGGTGGGCCGTACCGAGCAGCAGCTCAAGGCCGATGGCGTGAAGTACAAGGCGGGCACGTTCCCCTTCCTGGCCAACGGCCGCGCACGCGCGCTGGGTGACACGACCGGCATGGTCAAGTTCCTGGCCGACGCCACCACGGACGAAATCCTGGGCGTGCACATCGTGGGCCCCATGGCCTCCGAGCTGATCTCTGAAGCCGTGGTGGCCATGGAGTTCAAGGCCAGCGCCGAAGACATCGCGCGCATTTGCCACGCCCACCCGTCCCTGAGCGAAGCCACCAAGGAAGCGGCTCTGGCCGTGGACAAGCGCACACTGAACTTCTGATTTCAGAATTTCAGTCAAAATGGCCGCTAGCGCACTATGGATAAGCGCTGGCAGCTATTAAATTAATAGCTAACCCTCGCGCCACTGCGGGGGTTAGCCTTTTCTGAGGCATCAACACCGTGAGCGTCAAACAGGCGTACCTGGCCGAGCTGGCCGCCAAAGGCTTTCAAAGTGACCCTGCGCAGCTGCGTGCGATCGACGCTTTGCAGCGCTGTGCCGACGATTGGGCTGCGTACAAGTCCAAGCGGTCGAATGCCCTCAAAAAGCTGCTGAACCGGCCCGACATCCCGAAGGGCGTTTACATGTACGGCGGGGTGGGGCGCGGCAAAAGCTTTTTGATGGACTGCTTTTTCAATGCGGTGCCCATCAAGCGCAAGGTGCGCCTGCACTTTCACGAATTCATGCGCGAGGTGCATCGCGAACTGGTGGCGCTACAGGGCATGGTGAACCCCCTGGATGTGCTGGGCGCCCGCATTTCCAAGCGCTACAAGCTCATTTGCTTCGACGAGTTTCACGTCGCTGACATCACGGACGCGATGATCCTGCATCGCTTGCTGGTGTCCCTGTTTGACAACGGGGTGGGATTTGTAACCACCTCGAACTTCGTGCCCGACGGCCTGTACCCAGACGGTCTGCACCGTGACCGCATTCTTCCTGCGATTGCCTTGCTCAACGAGCGCATGGAAGTCGTCAACGTGGACAACGGCACCGACTACCGCCGCCGTGCGTTAGAGCACGTCAAGCTCTATCACACCCCGCTGGGGCCCGAGGCTGACGCGGCCATGAACGAAGCGTTCAACCAACTGGCCGGTGTACATGATGAAGACCCGGTGCTGCACATTGAGGCGCGCGAGATTCGTGCGCGCCGCAAGGCGGGCGGGGTGGTGTGGTTTGACTTCACTACGCTGTGCGGCGGCCCGCGTTCGCAGAACGATTACCTTGAAATTGCCACTCAGTTCCATACGGTGCTGCTGTCGGGCGTGCCCTACATGCCAGTCAACATGGCTTCGCCGGCACGCCGTTTCACCTGGCTGATCGATGTGCTGTATGACCGCCGCGTCAAGCTGATCGTCTCAGCTGCCGTGTCGCCAGAGCAGTTGTATACCGAGGGGCCGCTGTCCCACGAGTTTCCTCGCACGGTATCGCGCCTGAATGAAATGCAGTCCAAAGAATTCCTGGATCTGGAGCGGCGCTTGGTGGACACGGGGCTGACATGAAAGCACGACAACTCACCACCATAGCGGTCCTTGCCCTCTGGCTGGGGACGGCCGGGGCCCAGTCGGGCGAGCAGGAGGCTCTCGGTCAACACGCCGCAGCGGGTCAGGAGGCTTCGGCAGCAGCCCAGCGGGAAGCTGAGCGCGCAGCGATTGAGCAGGCACGCCGACGCAACGCAGAACAGCGCACGCAAGCGCAAACGAAGTGCTACCAGTTGTTTGCGGTGGAGGACTGCTTGCGTGATGTTCGCAACCAGTGGCGAGAGGTCGAGTCCCGGCTGCGCGCGCGCGAGGTTCAGCTCAATGATGCCGAGCGCAAGGAAAAAGCCCAGCAACGTCTTCGGCAAATCGAGGAGAAGCAGGCCTCAGCTGCTGCGGCGACGACACCGCCTGCATCGGCTGTGGTGCGCAAGGCTGAACCGACAGGCAGGTCTGGGGCACGTGAAAATACCGCCGGTTCCGTGAAGCTGCGTGACCGCGAAGCCGCAGCCCGTGCCAGCCAGCAACGCGAGCGTCAGCAAAGCCAGGCGGCAGAGCAAGCGTTGCGGGAGAAGGAATCGACAGAGCGAGCGGCCCAGGCCCGTCAGAGGCAGCTGGAGGTGGAGAAGGCCGCTCAAGCCCGCCGCGCAAAGCGCGAGCAGGAGAAGGCGGATGCTGCAGCCAATGGACACAAGCCAGCGGCCACCCTGCCCACGCCTCCTTGAGAGGCGTTGAGCCTGGAGTGTGATCGGCTGACCGTCTTTTAGGTCGGCACAGCGTGCCAGCTACTCGCTTTGCAAGAGCTGGAGCACTCTTGGCTAGAAGCGGGGCAGAAAGCATACCGCCTGCATCACGGCAATTGCAGTGCAATGGTTTGGGCGGATGGGGGGCGACTGGCGCCCATTTCTCTCAAGGCGCGGTGGAAGCCAGGCGCGGTATCTTTTTCTCTTCGACCAACGCTTCGATCTTGACGATGACGAGCGACAGGTTGTCGCCGCCGCCTCGGGCTCGTGAGCGTGCTTTCTCGATCAGAAATTCCGTCGCTTCGCGCGGGGAGAGCGAATCGACCACGGAGGCCAGCTCGGTGGGCGAGAAGTAGTGCCACACGCCGTCACTGCAGGCCAGCAGGACATCCCCTGGGCGCAATTGCGAAATCATGTGGGTTGTGGCCGGCGGGTCACTTTCTGTGCCCAGGCACCCGACCAGAATGTTCGAATGCGGATGGTTGTTGGCCTCAGCCTCCGTCAATTCCCCTCGGTCTACCAGCGCCTGAACGTAGGAGTGGTCACTGGTGCGGTGGAGTAGCCGACCACCCTGGAAATGGTAGATGCGCGAATCCCCGGCGTGCACCCAGTGGCAGTCGCCCCGCGGATTGATGAGGAATGCCGCAATGGTGCTGTGCGGTTCCTGTTCTGCCGAAATAGCGGTCAGCCGAATGACGATGTGCGCTTCTTCCACCATGGCTTTGAGCATGGCGGCAGGGTCGTCGGTTTCGGGGGAGTAGCGCTCAAAAAGCTGGCGCGCCGTCATCATGACCTGGTCAGACGCTTTGCGGCCACCACTGCGCCCGCCCATGCCGTCCGCCACAACCCCCAGCACGCAGCCGTTGTGACGGCTGTGAGAAATCAAGGACACCTGATCCTGCTGGTACTCCCGGTCTCCTTTGTGGATACCGGTGGAGGCGATAAGACGGAACGCTTTGGTCATTCTGAAGATTGTGGTGCGTGCGGGAGCGCTGCCGGTCGTTTTGGGGTGCTGAGCCGCTTATTATCGGCGCGCCTGTGGCATTTTCGCCATTTTGGTATGCACCGGACTTTGGTGAAAAGTACGGCAAGCTCCGTCTGCTCCAACATCTCCTCACAAATTCACTGGTTGGCCCCGTTTCGCCAGCGCACCTGGTGCACTGGAACATCTGCTTGAGATACGCATGACGATGACCGATTCCCAGACCTCAGCTGTGGAGCTTTGCGCCATGGTGGAGTCGGTGTTTTCCGTGGATGGCGTGTTGGCACGGGCGGACCCGCATTACCAGCCGCGGGAAGGTCAGCTGGCCATGGCCCAGGCGGTGGCCCATGCGATGGGAGCAGGGGAGGTGTTGGTGGCCGAGGCGGGCACCGGTGTGGGTAAAACCTATGCGTACCTGGTGCCCGCCTTGCTCAGCGGTGAGCGGGTGCTGTTGTCCACCGCCACCAAGGCGTTGCAGGACCAGTTGTTTTCACGCGATATTCCCCGCCTTGTGCAGGCGCTGGAGGTTCCCGTGCGTGTGGCGTTGCTCAAAGGGCGCAGCAGCTACCTGTGCTTGCACCGCCTTGGTATGGCGCGCCATGCCGTGGGGGGCGAGTCGCCGCAGCAGATCCGTGTGCTCGCAAAGATTGAAGAGTGGTCACGCAGCACCCGCAGCGGCGACTTGTCGGAGCTCACGGGCCTGGACGACCGGTCGCCCGTCATTCCCTGGGTCACTTCAACGCGCGAAAACTGCCTGGGCAGCCATTGCCCCAATGCCAAGGACTGCCACGTGAACCAGGCCCGCCGACAGGCCATGGCCGCCGATCTGGTGGTGGTCAACCACCACCTGTTTTTTGCCGACATGGCTGTGCGCGAGTCGGGGGTGGCAGAGCTGTTGCCATCAGTGCGCGTGGTGGTGTTTGACGAGGCGCACCAGCTCAACGATGCAGGCCTGCAGTTTTTGGGGATCCAACTAACTACCGGGCAGTTCGTTGAATTTGCCCGCGATGCGCTCTCAGCCGGTCTGGTGCATGCCCGTGGCTATGCCGATTGGCCACAACTGGCAGTTGGCCTGGAAGGCGCGGTCTTGCGGTGGCGCCATGCAGCGGGCGATGGTCTTGCATCTTCAGGAAAGCGCGGCTGGGCACAAGGTGCGCCCGACGGTGTTGTTGCACCTGACTGGGAAGCTGCCATGGCAGCGGTGCTCCAGTCATGCAGCCTGCTGGCGCAGGCGCTGGACGCGTACCATGACATCGCCCCGGACATCACCCGCCTGTCGGAGCGCGGTACGTCCCTGTTGGCGCGCCTGGAGCGCTTTGGCCAGCCTTGCCCGCAGGGCAGTGTGCGGTGGCTTGATGTGGGCGGCGGCTTGCGGCTCGTGGAGTCCCCCCTGGATATTGCCGATGCCATGCGCACCCGTTTTTTGCCCCAGCCGCAAGAAAGTGTGGACGACGATGGCTGGCCTGCCACCAGTGAAGGCCTGGGGCGGGCGTGGATCTTCACCTCTGCCACGCTGGGCCATGATGCAGAGCTTTCATGGTTTGTGAAACGCTGCGGATTGGAAGGGGCGCGCATTTTGCGAGTACCCAGCCCATTTGACTACGCCGCGCAGGCCGCTATGTATGTGCCTGAGGATTTCCCGTCACCCTCCGACCCACGGCACGGTAGCGCTGTGGCTGCGCTGGTCGCGAATGCTGCCATGTCGCTGGGTGGTCGAACCCTGGTCCTTACGACAACGCTGCGCGCTATTGCAGTGATTGCCCAGGTGCTGCGGCAGCAGTTGGCGCAACTGGGTTCATCCCTGGAGGTGCTGGCGCAAGGGGAGTGGCCCAAACTTCGTCTGATGGAGCGGTTCCGCGCAGGGGCAGGGCCACAGGGCGGCTGCATTCTCGTGGCTTCCGCCAGTTTTTGGGAGGAGTTTGATGTGCCAGGGGACGCGCTGCAATTGGTGGTAATTGACAAGCTGCCCTTCCCCCCGCCGGGTGACCCTCTGGTGGAGGCCCGTACCTTGCAGATCGAGCAGTCTGGCGGTAGTGCGTTCAAAGAATACGCGCTTGCAGAAGCTGCCGTGGCGCTCAAACAAGGGGCCGGACGCCTGATTCGCCACGAAAGCGACCGAGGCGTTCTGGTCGTTTGCGATTCACGCCTGGTGCGCATGGGTTACGGCAAACGACTGATTGCCGCGCTGCCGCCCATGCGGCGGCTGTCAGGTGCTGAGGAATTTCATGCTGCCCTGGAAGACCTGGCGTCTGTCACCAGAACTTCCACCACGGATCAGACTTTTCTCTGAACTTGCCGTCGCGCAAGTAGGTGCTTTGAGGATAAGAGGCGCTCATCACGCGGCGAGCGTCGTCGCGCAGTTGCGTCATGCCCAGTGCGTCGTATGAGCGGATCAGGATGAACAGCGCTTCTTCCAGCGCTGGCACATCCTTGTAGTCGGTCAGCGCCACCTGCGCGCGGCTGATGGCTGCCACGTATGCGCCGCGCTCGTAGTAGTAGCGGGCCACATGCACCTCATATTGGGCCAGCGAATTGACGATGTACGTCATGCGCTGACGCGAATCTTGGGCATAACGCGACTCAGGAAAACGGGTGACCAGCTCGTTGAAGGACTCGAACGAGTCCTTGGCCGCTTTTTGGTCGCGCTCCGACAGGTCTTGGCGCGAAATCCAGGAGAACATGCCGAGGTTGTCATTGAAGTTGACCAAGCCCTTGAGGTACAGCGCGTAGTCCAGCGCAGGGCTTGCGGGGTGCAACTTCATGAAGCGATCGAGCGTGGCAATGGCCTGGGCTTTTTCGCCGCCTTTGTACTGTGCGTAGGCTTTATCGAGCTGCGCCTGTTGCGCCAGCGGGGTGCCTGCCGCACGGCCTTCGAGCTTTTCCAGCAGCGGGACGGCCTTGTCGTAGGCACCGCTGTTCATTTCGTCCTTAGCTTCAGAATGAATGCGGTTCGGGCTCCAGCCCGCAGTTTTGTCTTCTGGCGTGCTGGAACACCCGACAAGTGCGAGAGATACAAGCACAACGGAGCAAACAGGCAGGGGAGCAAAACGCATCGCAAGCAGCTTTCAGGCAATTAGAGGAACGCATCTTCCGCGGTAGTTCGAATCGCTCTGTAGGAGCGTTTCACCCACCAAGGCAATGGACCGAGTCGGCATTGTAATGGCCCTGTTTGTGCCCGACATTGGGCGCGGGTGGGGATTTGCGGCATGGGCGCTTTCTACAATGGCGGCATGTACGTTCACTTGCGCCTGCACACAGAATTCTCCGTCGTTGACGGCACCACTCGTATCGATGAAGTGGTCAAAGCCGCTGTGGCAGACGGGCAACCCGCCCTTGCCATCACTGATCTCAACAACCTGTTCGGAGCCATCAAGTTTTACAAGGAAGGGCGTGGCAAGGGTGTCAAGCCATTGCTGGGCGCCGAGATTTACCTTGAAACCGAGGGAGGTAGCGACCCATCCCGGATGCTGGTGCTGGTGCAGAACAAGCAGGGTTATCTGAATCTTTCAGAGCTGCTCGCCAGGGCATGGACGAAAAACGTCGTCAAAAACCTGGCGGTGTGCACTTGGGCATGGCTGCAAGAACTGTCCGAAGGCTTGGTGGCGCTTTCGGGGGCGCAGGCTGGGCCTGTGGGGCAAGCGCTGCTCAAAGGGGATGAAACAAGAGCTGCCAGCTTGGCGTTGAAACTTGCGGGCATCTTTCCCCATCGTTTCTATATGGAGCTTCAGCGCGCTGGGCGGGCTGACGACGAGAGCCATGTGGCGGCAGCCGTGCAATTGGCTGCAAGGCTCCAGTTGCCGGTGGTGGCGACCCATCCCATCCAGTTTCTGACGGCTGATGACTACGAGGCTCACGAGGCGCGGGTGTGCATTGCGGGCGGCGAAATACTGGCCAACCCGCGTCGCGTGCGGCGTTTCACCCGAGAGCAGTACTTCAAGTCGGCACAGCAGATGCAAGAGCTGTTTGCAGACGTGCCCTCAGCGTTAGCCAACACCGTAGAAATTGCCAAGCGCTGCAGTTTGACGCTGGTGCTGGGCAAACCGCAGTTGCCGGCTTTCCCTACGCCCAACGGCATGCCGGCAGAAGAGTACTTCCGCTTTGCCTCGTTTGAGGGGCTGGAAGAGCGGCTCAAGCACTTGTATCCGGACGAGGCTCGGCGCGACAAAGAGCGGCCGCGTTACGTCGAGCGCCTGGAGTTTGAGTTGGGCACCATCCTCAAGATGGGGTTCCCAGGGTACTTTCTCATTGTGGGTGACTTCATTCAGTGGGCCAAGAACAATGGCTGCCCCGTGGGCCCCGGCCGAGGTTCCGGCGCAGGTTCTTTGGTGGCGTACGCCCTCAAGATCACGGATTTGGACCCGCTGGAATACAACCTGCTGTTTGAGCGTTTTTTGAACCCCGAGCGGGTTTCGATGCCCGACTTCGATATCGACTTCTGCCAGTCCAATCGTGACCGGGTGATCGACTATGTGAAGGAAAAGTACGGCAAAAACGCCGTCAGCCAGATCGCCACTTTTGGCACCATGGCTGCCAAGGCGGCGATTCGTGACGTGGGCCGTGTCATGGACATGAGCTACACCTTCTGCGACGGCATCTCGAAGCTGGTTCCCGGAAAACCGGGTATGTCGTACACCCTGGCGTATCCACCGGAAGTGAAGAAAGAAGGCGACAAGAACAACTACGCGCTCGAGCTGGAGCCCATGCTGTACGAGCGTGTGCGCAAGGAAGAAGACGTCAAGACCGTGATCGAGATGGCACAAAAGCTCGAAGGCATGACGCGAAACATCGGTATGCACGCGGGCGGGGTGCTCATCGCCCCGGGCAAGCTCACAGACTTCTGCCCGCTATACCAGCAGCCAGGCAGCGAATCGGCAGTGAGCCAGTACGACAAGGACGATGTGGAAGCCATTGGCCTTGTGAAGTTCGACTTCTTGGGGCTGGCCACGCTCACCATCCTGGAGATTGCGCGCGAATTCATCATCAAGCGCCACAAGGGCCAGGAAAACTTTGCCTACGAGAACATACCGTTGGACGACGGCCCCACTTACCGGCTGTTCTCCGACGGCAAAACGGAGGCCGTGTTCCAGTTTGAAAGCCGAGGCATGCAGGGCATGCTCAAAGAGGCACGTCCGAGCCGTCTGGAAGATCTGATCGCGCTGAACGCGCTGTACCGCCCAGGGCCGATGGACCTGATCCCCACCTTCGTGAACCGCAAGCACGGAAAAGAGCCGGTGGAATACCCGCATCCGCTGGTGGAGCCTGTGCTGGCCGAAACCTACGGGATCATGGTGTACCAGGAGCAGGTGATGCAGACCGCCCAGGTGCTTGGTGGCTACAGCCTTGGCGGCGCCGACATGTTGCGCCGGGCCATGGGCAAGAAAAAGGCCGAAGAAATGGCCGAGCACCGGGCCATCTTCCGCAAGGGAGCTGCTGAAAAGGGTATCGATCAAGACAAGGCGGACGAGGTCTTCGACTTGATGGAGAAGTTTGCGGGCTACGGCTTCAACAAGTCGCACGCGGCTGCCTATTCCTTGCTGGCTTACCACACCGGCTGGCTCAAGGTCCATTACACGGCGGAGTTTTTCTGCGCCAACATGACGGTGGAAATGGACGACACCGACAAGCTCAAGGTGCTCTATGAAGATGCCGTCAAAAACTTCGGGCTGAGTTTTGAGCCGCCTGACGTCAACCGCGGCACCTACCGTTTCGAGCCGGTGACCGACAAGGTCATACGCTATGGCTTGGGTGCGATCAAGGGCACCGGTCAGCAGGCGATTGAGGCGATGGTGGCTGCGCGCGAGGGCCGCGGTGAAGGGCCTCAGGGCTCCACCAAAGGCCCTTTCAAGAGCTTGTTCGACTTCTGTGTTCGTGTAGACAAGGCGCGGCTGAACAAGCGCACGCTGGAGGCCTTGATCAAAGCTGGGGCGTTTGACTCCATGAACATGAACCGCGCTGCGCTCGTGGCGTCGATTGACCGGGCCTTTGACTTTGCCGCAGCCACTTTGGCCAATGTGAACCAGGGCGGGTTGTTTGACATGATGGGCGACGACGCCCATGGCTCCAGCACACAAGAGCCCGACCTGGTGGATGCGATTCCGTGGGGCATCAAGGAGCGCCTGACCCAGGAGAAAACCGCCATTGGTTTCTACCTGTCCGGCCACCTGTTTGATGAGGTGGCGTCCGAGGTGCGCAAGTTTGTCCGCACGCAGATCGACGAGTTGATCGACAGCCGCGAACCGCAGGTGCTGGCAGGCATCGTGAGCGATTTCCGGGTGATCAACGGTCAGCGGGGCAAGCTGGGCTTGTTCAAGATTGACGACAAGTCGGGAATGATCGAAGCCTCAGCGGATGAAGCGCTGCTCAACACTTACCGAAATCAGCTCAAGGAAGATGAGTTTGTGGTGGTGGTGGGGCGCCTGCAGATGGATCATTTCAGCGGTGGCTTGCGGGTCAAGGTGCAACAGGTGTGGGACTTGGCCGGTGCGCGTTGCCGCTTCGGCAAGTATCTGCACATTGCCATGGGGGATATGCAGCCCGATGTGAAGCGACTCGTGTCGGAGTTTCCGCCGCGCCGCGAAGAAACCGAGGAGGGTGAAATCCTGCACGGCCTGCGCGTGCGCATGGGCGTGCGATGCCAGTCCGACCAGGGCGGCGCCGTGGCGGAGCTGCAGCTGGGTGAAGGAAGCCGGTTTTTCCCGACGGACGCTGCGCTGGCGGCCTGGAGCGCGCAGGCGGGAAGCGGCTCCGCCACCGTGGTTTACGAGTGAGCGGCTCTGAAGCAGGGCACCACTTATCACGTCATTGGTACGCGGGGCTGCAGTCACTTGAAAAATAGACTGCAGTCACCAGTTTTCTCATGCGGCCATCGGTCTCGAGGGTCGCTAGAATGAATTTCATGGCAACAAAACCACCTTCTCCCCCCACCGCGCTGCCCGTCTCCCGGCCTGCGCGGGATGACGGCGGTTCAGTCGTGCTTGAACGACGTACCCAGAAAACCAAGCCTCCGCAGATGTACCAGGTGGTGATGCTCAACGATGACTACACCCCCATGGAGTTTGTCATCGTGGTTCTGCAGGAGTTTTTCAGCAAAGACCGCGAGCAGGCCACCCAAATCATGTTGAAGATCCATCTGGATGGCAAAGGCGTGTGCGGGGTTTACTCCCGCGACATTGCTGCCACCAAGGTGGAACAGGTGCTCGATGCCGCAGCCAAGGCGGGGCACCCCCTCCAATGTGTCAGTGAACCTGTTGAATAACAGGTCTTTGATCCCGATCTACAGTCATCCCTTCCACGCAAGCACAAAGGAGTTCACATGATTGCCCAGGAACTGGAAGTCAGCTTGCACATGGCCTTTGTTGAGGCCCGCCAGCAGCGCCACGAGTTCATCACCGTGGAGCATCTGTTGCTTGCACTGCTTGATAACCCCAGCGCAGCCGAAGTGCTGCGCGCGTGTTCGGCCAACATCGACGACCTGCGGTCCTCGCTGGCCAATTTCATCAAAGACAACACCCCTCAGGTGGCTGGCACCGACGAGGTGGACACCCAGCCAACGCTGGGCTTCCAGCGCGTCATCCAGCGCGCCATCATGCACGTGCAGTCCACGGGCAATGGCAAGAAGGAAGTCACTGGGGCCAACGTGCTCGTCGCCATCTTTGGCGAGAAAGACTCGCACGCGGTGTACTACTTGCACCAGCAGGGCGTTACCCGCCTCGATGTGGTGAATTTCATCGCCCACGGCATCAAGAAGGGTGAGCCGCCAGAGCCCACCAAGACTGACGGCCCCGCAGAAAGCGAAGAGGGTAGTGGTGAGCGCAACGAGAAGGCGTCGCCTCTGGAGCAGTACACCCAAAACCTGAACCAGGCTGCCAAGGACGGCAAGATCGATCCTCTGATCGGACGCCACTACGAAGTGGAGCGCACGATCCAGATCCTGTGCCGCCGCCGCAAAAACAACCCGCTGCTGGTGGGTGAGGCTGGCGTCGGTAAGACCGCGATTGCCGAGGGCCTGGCATGGCGCATCACGCAAAACGATGTACCCGAGATCCTGGCCGAGGCCACGGTGTACTCGCTCGACATGGGCGCACTGCTGGCGGGCACCAAGTACCGCGGTGATTTCGAGCAGCGCCTCAAGGGTGTCCTCAAGTCCTTGAAGGACAAGCCAAACGCCATCCTTTTCATCGACGAGATCCACACGCTCATCGGTGCGGGTGCCGCATCGGGTGGCACGTTGGACGCGTCCAACCTGCTCAAGCCGGCGCTGTCCAGCGGCCAGCTGAAGTGCATCGGCGCGACCACTTTCACGGAATACCGCGGCATCTTCGAAAAGGACGCGGCCCTGTCCCGCCGCTTCCAGAAGGTGGATGTGGTGGAACCGACCGTGGCAGAGACGGTGGACATCCTCAAAGGGCTCAAGAGCCGCTTCGAGGAGCACCACAGCGTGAAGTACGCTGCAGCCGCCCTGCAAGCAGCGGCGGAGCTGAGCGCCAAGTACATCAACGACCGTCATTTGCCCGACAAGGCCATCGACGTGATCGATGAGGCAGGCGCAGCGCAGCGCATTCTCGTGCCCAGCAAGCGCAAGAAGACCATTGGCAAGGCCGAGATCGAAGAGATCGTCGCGAAGATCGCTCGCATTCCGCCCGCCAATGTGTCCAATGACGACCGCGGCAAGCTGCAGACGCTGGAACGCGATCTCAAGAGCGTGGTGTTTGGTCAGGACAAGGCTCTGGAAGTGCTGGCCTCCGCGGTCAAGATGGCACGCTCCGGCCTGGGCAAGGGGGATAAGCCGATCGGTTCCTTCCTGTTCAGCGGCCCCACCGGCGTCGGCAAGACCGAAGCGGCCAAGCAACTAGCCTACATCATGGGCATCGAGCTGATCCGCTTCGACATGTCCGAGTACATGGAGCGCCATGCCGTGAGCCGCCTGATTGGTGCGCCTCCCGGCTACGTTGGCTTCGACCAGGGTGGTTTGCTGACCGAGGCCATCACCAAGAAGCCGCACGCCGTGCTGCTGCTGGACGAAATCGAGAAGGCCCACCCGGACATCTTCAACGTGCTCCTGCAGGTCATGGACCATGGCACATTGACGGACAACAACGGCCGCAAAGCCGACTTCCGCAACGTGCTCATCATCATGACGACCAATGCGGGCGCCGAGACGATGAACAAGGCCACCATCGGCTTCACCAATCCGCGCCAGGCGGGTGACGAAATGGGTGACATCAAGCGCCTGTTCACGCCCGAGTTCCGCAACCGGCTGGATGCCATCGTCAACTTCAAGGCGCTGGACGAGCAGATCATTCTGCGTGTGGTTGACAAGTTCCTGCTGCAGCTGGAAACCCAGCTGGCCGAGAAAAAGGTGGAAGTCACCTTCACCGACGCCTTGCGCAAGCACTTGGCCAAGAAGGGCTTCGATCCGCTCATGGGTGCACGTCCCATGCAGCGCCTCATCCAGGACACCATTCGCCGTGCCCTGGCTGACGAGCTGCTGTTTGGTCGCTTGACGGAAGGTGGCCGCCTGACGGTGGACATTGACGTCAAGACCGATGACAAAGGTGTGGAGACTTCTGAGGTGCGCTTGGACATTCAGCCACTGCCCAAGAAAGAGCGCTCAGCCAAATCAGAGCCTGCGGAGCCTGAGGAGGCAACGACCGATTGATGGAAGGGCGAAAGCCCTGGCGCCCCTCTGGGGCGCTCCCCGTTGCTGAAAAGCCCGCTGGCGCGCAATGCCAGTCAGTTAAGAGCTGACTGGCATTTTTTTCGTTGGGAATTTGGA
>ENA-UOOA01001924-UOOA01001924.1-human-gut-metagenome-genome-assembly--contig:-P61old-NODE-1924-length-31391-cov-116.069249_pt1 | contig 31391 bp, 47 predicted proteins | sample MGYA00242467_ERZ724014 | MGnify/ENA metagenome assembly ERZ724014 | reverse complement strand
CGGCGCGGAGCTCGATGTGGTCATCGAACAGAAACACGCGCTTGAGGGTGGCCTCGCCATCGATCAGGACAGCGGCGATCTCGCCGTTCTCGACCATCGGCTGGCTGTGAATGGCTACGACATCGCTGTCTTTTATTTTAGGCTCCATGCTGTCGCCCTGGCAGAGCAGCGTGAAATCAGCGTGCCATGCGCTGGGGACTTCATCGTAGGCCTCGACATTCTCCTCCGCGAGGATGGGTGTGCCGCAGGCGATCTGCCCCACACGCGGGATGCGGTCCCGCTTCGGCAGCGGCTGGAACCCGGCGGGGATGGGGGGAGCAGCAACAGGGTCTTTCCGTTCTACGGTTGATCGCCCCATGAGATAATCCATGTCGACATTGAAAATGTCTGCGATAGCTTCAAGCGTTTCAAAATCTGGTTCGCGGCTGCCAGTTTCATACATGCCTATCGTACTGCGGGATACTTTTAGCAAGGCGGCGAGTTGCTCTTGCGTTATGCCTCTCTCGATGCGAAGGGATTTTATAATTGCCGAAAATTTAGCCATGCGAAGTCAATCCTCTCTGTGTACTAATCTTATAATATCACGAATCGTGAGAAAGTTAACCGCAAAATGTCACGAAATGTGTTGACAAATACCAAGAGCGTGATATACTGTATATATAGTCACGGTTCGTGACAAACGAAAGCGAGGTGATTCTGATGGATTCGGAGAAGATTGCGCAAACATTGGTTGAACTGCGAGGTGCTCGACCGCGCGCCGAGGTTGCAACAGCTCTGGGTGTAAGCGTTTCTGCACTGGCGATGTACGAGACTGGCGCTAGAATCCCCCGCGATGAAACAAAGCGTAAAATCGCGCAGTATTACGAGAAAACTGTGGAGGAGATTTTTTACGCCTAAAAATGTCACGATAAGTGACAAACAGCGTGTCCACCATGGACACGCCCCAAAGGAGGACTACTATGGCACGAGAAAAAGAGGGCTACCGTGATGCGCTGTACAAGTTCCTTCACCGGCATGACGATGAAGAAGACGAGCAGCGTGAAGCACGAATGCGCAAGGAAATGATCTTCCTGTCCCTGTATAGCGCTCTGCTGGGGACAGTTGCACTCGTTCTTGCTGTTATCCATGTGCTGCAGCGGATGGGATTTTTATGAGAAGTGCAAGACAACTTCAACGACAATCGTAACTGATGGCCACAGTAGGCCAAGGGGTGAACACCATGAACAATCTTGAAAATAAGCACCGCAAACAGCGCATTGAACTGGCAAACAACCTGACGCTGGCCGCAGTTACCGTTACGGCGATTGTCAACACCATCGCAGTTATTTTAAAAATAGCGCGATAGTTCCGGTAAAAGCGCCCCAGGCGGCAATTGCAAAAGTAATCCAAGCGCGAATTTCCGCCCAATCGCTGCGGCTGCGGGATTCATACGCTTCTGCGGCTGCGTTTGTCAGCGTGACGGTGGTTTTCTCGTCCATGCGGTTGTCGGAAAAGTCCAACATACCGACCCCTGCCGCATTTTGCAGATCCATATAGTCACCGACCTGGGTTGCATCCAGTATTTTCTGCAGCGTATGGTATCGGCACACGGCTTTAAAGATTTTGTACTGCGCATTTGTCAATTAACACACGACCTTTCTGCCCCGATTGTACCACGCCGGGCGGATGCAGGCAACAAGGAGGACTACTATGGCACGAGAAAAAGAGGGCTACCGGGACGCGCTGGAGCGCATCCGGCATGAGGCTGCGGGCGAGCTGGTGACAGTGCCCGAGGCCGCACACATCGTTTACGGAACAGACCCCTACGCCGCGCGCAAGGTCTGCCGCAACTTTGAGGGCTGGATCGGGGCCGGGCGCGACAAGCGCATCCCGGCCACCGCGCTGGCAAGACAGATCTGCTGAGGAGGTAAACAGATGACCGAGGATCAGATGTGCGCCGCGTTTGAGCATTGCGACCCGGCGCGGTATCAGGAGTTTTACAAGGCCGTCCGGGAGCTGGCCGCCCGGCCTGACATCAACCTGCGGCGCGAGGTGCAGTTTTTGCTGCTGGCTGCCGATCAGGGTACCCGCCTGTACTGGGCGCGTGTGAAAGGGGGCGAGCCGGACGATGAGTAAAAACACACCCGCAGCCTGGACGCCCGACGAGCTCCGCCAGATGCAGGAAGACTGGTGGCGCACGAACCACAACCTGAACCAGGTGGCCGAGCTCCACGCCTGCACCCGCGCTGACGTTATCATGGCGCTGGGGCTGACCGTGGCGGACATCAAGCGCAGCAAGAAGGCCCGGCGGGTGCGCTGGGAGACCGTCAACCCCGAAAAGGCCGCTGAATTTGTCCGCTTGCTGGAAGGCGGCAGCACGATGACCGCCGCCTGTGCGGCAGTCGGCATTGAAAAAAGAAACACCGGCTACGTCATTTACAAACGAATCAAGGAGAGGATCGCACTTATGAGCAACGAAGAGAAAATGGTGACAGCCGTGGCGCAGGAGATTCAGCCGCCCGCGGCGGATCAGCCGGAGCCCGTCCGGCCCGAGGATTACACCGTGGACAAGCCCGCCAAGCCCAAAAAGACCGCCCTGGCTTTGGCTGACGCCCTGGACGGCATGGACACGTTGGTGGACGTGCTCAACCGCAAAAAGCTGCTGTCTGCCGATGAGGTTGAAGTCTGTGAGCGCGTCATGGCGCTGGCCGATGCGTTCCGCGTCGGCATCGAATGCGGGGAGGAGCTGAAGAATGTCTGATATGAACGATCGCGGCCTGCCCGCGTACTGCTACGCGATAGAGCCCAAGACCAGACTGCCGGTACGGATTTTTCGGGGCGAGCACGCCATGTTCGGCGTGCGGCCTGACATGATGGTGAGCAAGGCCAACGCGCAGATCAGCGTGGACGCCCGGCAGGCGGCGGCCATGGTGGGGGGCGTGCTCTACGGTTGGGACGGTCCGCACGCCGACCCCGCCCAGTATGATGACGATGGGGTCTACATTGGCCCCCAGTAAGGAGGAACTGATGGAAAACGAAATTAAAACCAACGAGGGGCAGCAGGCCCAGGCACTGGGGCTGCTGAATGCTAAGGATGTGGTCGTCAGCGTCGTGAAGGTGACGGCGGAGGGCGTGAGCATCAAGCTCTGGCCCGATGCCGACGCGGTGCGCGGCGTGCTGGGTGAAGTAGCCCAGCTGGCGCAGGTACCCGGCGGGTACAGCCTGCGGCGCTACGTGTGCGGGCGGGCGCTGTACTGTGCCGTGCAGCTGGGCGACGCCACCCGGGACGCGCCCTGCCCGGCGGGCTACCACGTGCACAGCGACGCCAACCTCAACGAGGCCGACGGCAGCCTGATTGCGGCGGCGGCGGAGTGGGGCATCGGCAAGGGCGTGTTTGACCTGCCGCCCCTGCGCATCTCTGCGGGCAAAGTGCATATCGTGCCCAAGGCCAAGGCCGGCACCAACGTCATCGAGCGGTACATCCTGGACGATGTGCTGACGCTGGACGACATCACCTACAACGATGACGAGAGCGTCGCCGCCCTGCGCGTGCTCAAGCGGGATGGGGGAATTATTGCATGGCAGGCAAACTGATTGCCCACCTGGCCGCGTGGTACATCCCGACCGGGCGCACAGACCTGGACGGCATGGAGGGGCTGACCATTGACGGCGGCTACCTGCTGGAGGCCCAGCGGATGCACGCTGAGCTGGAACGCCGGGCACGCGGCCAGCCCTTAGCCGTAGAGATCGACATCCGCCCCGTGCGGAATAAGCGCACGCTGGACCAGAACCGGCTTATGTGGGCACTTTTGGAAAAGCTGGCCCAGGCACAAAGCGGCGGCACCCCCGGCGGGGTGACTGCCGAACAGTGTTATCTTGACCTGTTGGCCGAGTTCGGCGCGGAGGTCGAGACCTGGCGCGTGCCGGTCAAGGCCCTGCCCGCCCTGCGCAACACATACCGCGTTGTGCAGAAGGTGGAGCTGCTGGACGATGGCTATTGTATGGCCCGGCTCGGCCTGGGCAGCAGTAGCTTTACCCGGCAGCAGATGCACGACTTCCTTGAGCGCATCTTTGACCGCCTGAGCGAGGCCGGCGTGGACGACGCCGAGACAACCGAGCAGTACCGGGACTGGAGGCGCGCCGATGAATTGCGTTAAGTGCAACAGCAGTCAGGTGCGCGTCATCGACACCCGCGCCAAGGGGACCCGGCGGATATACCGTCGCCGCGTCTGCATGATGTGCGGCTGCCGCTGGACGACGGTGGAGCTGCCTGTTGGTGATGTGCGCCAGGCGGTGGATGCCGTCAACGGACTGGAGGAGCGCCGTGGCAAAAAGCATACTGCAAAGCGATAAAGAGTGCTACCTGTGCCGCAAGCGCTACAATCTGCGCACCACGCGCGGCCTGGAGGAGCATCACATCCTATTCGGGCGCGGACGGCGCGAGTTGTCTGAGCGGTACGGCCTCAAGGTCTGGCTGTGCCACAACCATCACAATGAGCCGCACCTGGGCGTCCATTTTGACCCCGCCGCCCGGCGGGAGTTGGAACAGGCGGCACAATTTGCTTTTGATGATCTCCACGGCCCCGGCAGCTTCGCCGAGGTGTTTGGGGAAGAAATTTAGTTTTTAGGAGGATGCAAACGATGAATGTATGGTATAAGCCCAGGCTGCAAAGCGTTGATAACATTATTAAGACGCAAGTTCTGGGCGGAGAAGTAAGCCCCAAACAGATTGATGCCGTCCAAGAAGAGGCGCTGGATGTCGTCCTCGCGGCGCTGAACGGCGAGGCGGGACTGTCTGGCCCGGATATCCCTTTTTTGTGCGCGGCGCTGCATTTCTGGCGCGATGAACTGATCGAGAGGATGCGCAGAGAACACCCTGACGACCTTGAGGCCGAGAAGGTCGCTTATATCATGATGAAGCGGCATTATAAGGGCGAGGGCGTAAAAGTTGGAGGTGATGAGTAATGCCCCAGATCGTAAACAAAAAGAGCGTGCTGGAGATGGCGATGGGCGCGATTGCCGAGATCACCGACTACGAGGTGGAGCGCGGCAGTGTGGTGGTGATGATCTGATGCTGAATATCTGTGCATTGCAGGGCCGCCTGGCCCGGGACCCGGAGCTGCGGCAGACCAACACGGGCAAGCAGGTGGCGACGTTCACCCTGGCCGTTGACCGCGGGCGCAGGGACGCCAACGGCAAGAGCGTGGCGGATTGGATTCCCGTCATTGCATGGGAGCGTGCCGCCGAGTTTGCCTATAAATGGCTCACTAAGGGCCAGATGGTAGCGGTGGACGGACGGCTCCAGAGCCGAACCTACACGGCCAAGGACGGCACCAACCGCACCGTGCTGGAGGTTGTGGCCAACAACATCAACTTCTGCGGCAGCAAGGCGGACAACGCCGCCCAGGGCTCCCCTGCCCCGGCGGGCCAGCCCCGCGTCACCGGTTCGGCACCGGCCTACAACCAGGGGCCGGGTGACGACTTCGCCATGATCGAGGATGAGGGCGACCTCCCCTTTTAAACGTTGAAAAATTGAAAAATGACCTTGCAGGGATGCGCCTAAAAGAGCGCGGCGCACCCCTGTGTTAAGGTCAGCCGTTTTTAGAAAGGCAAAGCTATGGAAAACCCCGGATTTTACGCTATTCTTCCATCCCCGGTACGGTACGACAGGCGGCTCAGTGCGTCCGAGAAAGTTTTCTTTGCAGAGATCACCGCCCTGTCCGACCAGTGCGGGTACTGCTACGCCGGCAACGGCTATTTCAGCGAGCTGTACGACACGAGTGACCGCACCGTGCAGCGCTGGGTGAAGCACCTGCAGGAGCTGGGCTATGTGGCCGTGACCAATGTCCGGGACGGTGCCGCAATGCAGCGTCGCATCTCCCCGCTGTCAGATGCAGGGCATGAGGAAGCCCCGGAAACGGAGGCCGACAAAAATGTCGGTGAGCGACACCCTGTGTCGGCGGGCGACAAAAATGTCGCTTACCCCCCGACAAAAATGTCGCCTACCCCCCGACAAAAATGTCGTCTAGAACAATACAAGAATAACAATACAAGTAATAACAACACAACGCGTGCGTGCGCGCGAGGGTTTGACCGGTTCTGGGCGGCTTACCCGCGCAAGGTCGGCAAGGGGGCCGCTGAACGCAACTTTGAGCGCATCCGCCCGGACGCCGCCCTGCTGGACAGGATGCTGCGGGCCATTGAAGTTCAACGTAAAAGCGACACATGGCTGCGCGGCTACATCCCCAACCCGGCTACCTGGCTGAATCAGCGCCGGTGGGAGGATGAACCGGACGGTGTGGCCGTCCCCGCCCAGCGCCCCGCCAGCACGGAGGATCGCCCGCGGGAGATCGGGCCGGACACCGACATACTTGATTTTTTGTGAGGCTTTGGAATGGAACGTGCAACTATAAGCCGACAGCAGCAGACGCAGCGGGCGTTCCTGGGCGCGGCGCTCATGGACCCGGCCCGCGCACGGGAGTACATCATCAAGCTGGTGCCCGGGATGTTCGACGAGGGCGTGAGCCGCGCGGTGTTCAGCGCGGTGCAGCAGCTCACCATGGCCGGGGAGCCGGTGGACGTCATAACTGTCATCAACCGGGCATCGGCGGGCCGCCCGGCGGATGAGATCAGGCCCGGCGTTGTGGCAATGGCCGAGACCTGCCCCAGCGTCTCTAACATCGGTAGCTATGCGGCTCAAATTTTGGAGGACTACCGCTACTCGCTTTTGCAGGGCGACTTGATGAAGTGCATGGCCAAGGATGCAATGGACGCCGACAGTGTCTGCCGCCAGCTGCGCCGCACGCTGGCGGTGCAGGATGCCATCCGCAGCACCCAGACCGACAGCACGGCCAGGGACTTTGACGCGGTGCTGGATTCCGCGCTGGCCCGGCTGGATGAGCCGGACGACAGCCTGAAACTGGGCTGGCCGGAGCTGGACCGGTACGGCGTCTTTGGTCGGCAGCGCGTCTGCGTTGTGGCCGGGCGGCCCGGGTGCGGCAAAACGGACTTTTCGCTCAACCTGGCGTCACGCCTGTCCAAAAAATACAAGGTCTACTACTTGACCCTGGAGGAGACCGCTGAGGCACTGATGGACAGGATCCTGTCCAAAGTGGCGCGGATTGATTCCGGCAAGATCACCAACAAGAGCCTGGCCCCGCGTGAGCGGGAGATCATCAACAATGCCGCCGCCCGGCTGCGCCAGCATCACAACATGATGCTGGACGCCGACAGCAACCTGACAATTGACGGGTTGGAGGCCAAGCTCATGCAGTACAAGCCGGACATCGCCTTTATTGACCACATCGGTTTGTTAAGTCCCACCGACCCCCGGCAGACAGAGTATCAGCGTATCAGCGAGATCACCCGGCGGCTGAAGGTGGCCGCTATGAAGATGGGCATCGTGGTTGTGGAGCTGTGCCAGATCAACCGCAGCGGCGTGAAGGGCAACGAGGGCCGCTTCTGCAATCTGGAGGACCTGCGCGGCTCCGGCACGATTGAACAGGACGCCAACAGCGCGATCTTTGTGGAGAACAGGCGCACCGAGGACAGCAAGGAGCTGCGCGGCGAGGACGCCTATCAGGATACCGCCGTTATGTATGCCAAGAACCGCGAGGGGCCGACGGGCGTTGTGTCCATGCGATGGCAGCCCCAGTACCATCAATGGCAGCCAACCCCGAAAGAGGATTTTGAAGAAATCGACCAGATGAACTGGCCGCAATAACACCCGCCGCCCCGGCGGGACAGGAGGATTACTATGATCAGCATTGCAATTATCAACTTGAAGGGAGGCGTCGGGAAATCCGTCACCGCCTGCAACCTGGCCGCCGAGCTGGCCGCCAAGAGTAAGAGCGTTCTGGTGGTGGACCTCGACAAGCAGGGCAATACAAGCAAGTTCTTTGGCGTCCTGGACTACGACAGCCCCAGCGTGGCCGAGGTGATGCTGGGCGAGGACGACATCCTGGCGGCCATTGTGAAGGGCGTCGATGTTTGGGGCGTACATCTGCTGCCCTGCGACATGCGAATGCTAAAGGCCAACCGCACGATACTGATGGACAACGGCCCGCGGCAGTTCCATCTGCGGGACGCGCTGAAATGTGTGGCCGGGGACTACGACTACTGCATCATGGACTGCCCGCCGGACTTGGACATGGGCAGTATCAACGCCCTGTGCGCGGCTGACTGGGTCATCATCCCGGTGGACTGTGACAAGTGGGCCTGCGACGGGATGCAGGAGATAGTAGAGCAGATCGAGCAGGTGCAGGCATACTACAACCCGCGCCTGAAGATCATGGGTGCGCTGATGACGAAGTACCGCCGCACCCGGTACGCGGAGGACATCATCGTTCAGCTGTGCGCGTCGGGAATCAGCGTGCTGGAGACCGTCATACGCTACACCGTCAAGGTCAGCGAGGCGGCGCATGCAGGCATGCCGCTGTTGGAATACTGCCCGGACTGCACGGCGGCGGTGGATTACAGGAAGCTGACGGAAGAAGTCGAGCGGATCGTGTCCAATGTGGACACAAAGGAGGGCTGAGCGATGAGCAAGGGATTTTCTATCAACGACATTCTCGGCAACACAAAAGCCAACGCCCCGGCGGGGCAGCGGATGCAGGTCGTCATGCTGCCGTCGGCAGACATCGAGCCGAACCCGGAAAACAGCATCTACGAGATCGGGGATGTGTCGATGCTCAAGGCGGACATTGCCGAGCGGGGCCTTCGCAGTCCGCTGGAGGTGCTGCCTGCCAAGGGCGGCAGGTACATGTTGATCGCAGGGCACCGCCGCTGGACGGCCTGCCGGGCACTGACTGCCGAGGGCGTGGCAGGATTTGAGGTCCTTCCCTGCGTTATCCGCCAGAGTCAGGGTGAGGATGACGACCTCATCGCGCTGATCACTTCCAACGCCACGGCGCGCGAGCTGACGGACGGTGAGCGGCTACGCCAGTACCGGGCACTCAAGCAGGCACTCGAACGCAAAAAGGCGGCAGGCGCGCTCGATGGCCGCATCCGTGATGAGATGAGCCGCATCACTGGCGACGGCACCGGCACGCTGGGGCGCCTGAATGCCATCGCTAACAACTGCGTGCCGGAGGTTCTGGCGATGTTGGAGCGCGGCGAGATCACGATGACCAGAGCCTACGAGTGCAGCAAGCTGTACAAGGTGCAGCAGGTAGAGTACGCCAAAAACAAGTACGCCAGTATGCCGCCCATCACCGATATGGCCCGGCGGGCGGCCATCGAGTATCTGGTCGAGTGCGGCCTGGCCGACCAGTTTAAGAAGCTCGACTACGTTCGCAAGAGCGAATGGAACTACGCTGACAACAGGCTGGATGCCCGAAAGCTGAAGCCAGTGACGCTGGATCTGACTGAGTGTGAGACGGATGCGCTGCTGCGCATTGAGCCTGTCGATTCCCGCGGCGTCCGGGTGCAGATGCGGGACCCTGCCGATACGGATGAGGTGCTGGCGGAGAGCCTGCTGTATCCTCGGGACTTCTTCGATGCCGCTAAGCGTCTGTACATCAATAGGGACGATCTGGCGGCTTACAAGGCCGAGGTGAAGGGCAAGCGTGATCAGGAACGTGCCCGGCAGGAAGAGGCCGAAAAGTGGCAGGTGCTGGCCCGGCAGGAGCTGGAGGCATTTGACAGCTGGCCGCTTGTGACGCGGCTGAATGACCTGGGCCTGACGATCCGTGAGCGGAAGATGGCAGACGGCGGGCGGCTTATCATTGCCGTGGATGATCTGGCGCGCTTTTCCGGCCATGTGGACGGCTTTCAATACCGCGAGTGCTTCGCGGTGCGCCTCGGGCCGAACGGCGAGCGCGCAGGCCGGGACGGAGACATCAATGCGCTGGAATGGTACAAGCGCTGGTACAGCACCGGCGTCGCCATCGAGAACTACATTGCCGGGGACATCGAGAGGAGCGAGAAGAAGTGAAGTGCATGTACAACCAGAGCAAGCGCGGCTTGCCGTCCGATGTGCGGACGATGGCGCTGCAAGTCGATGCGGTAGTCAGCCGCGCATGGAACGAGATGCTGGTGGCGATGGAGCAGTCCGGCCTCAGTGCAAAGACGATAAACAAGACAAGAGAGAAGTTGACCGAGGTCGTTCTGCCCTATGTGGATGAACTCCGCAACCCGGACGGCGGCCTGAAAAACGCTGGCAACCCGCAGAATGTGAGGAATGGCGACATTTGGATACAGGCCTATCTCGTGGCGCGCGGCATCAAGGCTTTCGATGTCCCGGAGGTGGACTATGGAGAAGATCACGTTTAAAGGCGTGCGCGTGTACCGGCCAGCCGCGTACAACCGGGAGAAGCGCATCAAAAACAAGATACGGCTGATTTTGTCCCCGGCTTTGTATAAAAGCTTTTCGGCAGTGCTGGATCGTGAGTACGGACGCCTTCCGCGTATAGACAGATATAACCCGAAACGGACGGACTACATGCCGGTGAAGCGGATGCCGGACGGGAACTGGCAGCTCAGCGTGAGGAGCACGAGGAAAAACAAGCAGTTTGACAACGCTGAGGCGGACGCCATGAGCGAGGCCGGGCGCATTGACTGCATTGTGTATCTCAACGCCTATGCGAACGACTGCAATCAGGGCGTGCGGTGCCGGTTGGTGGATTACAGGATCACGGAGGTGGACACATGAACTACGATGAGTGCGTTGCGTGGATGGGCCGCTACTGCGCAGCCAAGCATGCGGCACCGCGCCTGCGGGAAAAACTTGCCGAGGAGACCCGGCGGGCCGAGTATGCAGAGATCCTACTCAAGGCCCCGGCGGGTACGGCAGAGACAAATCTTGAGAGTGCCATTGCCAGCATCAATGCCCGGCGAGAGAAGCTGGCCGCCCAGCTGACGGCCGGTGAGGCCGCGCAGGTGGAGATCGAGGAAGCCATTGGCAAGGTCACGGACGCGCTGGAGCGCGAGGTCCTGCAGGCGCGGTACATCGATGGACGCACCAATCGCCAGATCGCCAGCCGCATGAGAGTGAGTGAGCGCTATGTGCGTAAGCTGCATCGGAGAGGGATTTTGCAAATTTTAAAATTAGTTCCGCTTAGTTCCGCCCAGGTGTGATACACTCAGGTTGCCGGGTGATGGGGCTTGACACACGGCATGCAATGTTTGCGAAACCTCCTAGAGGAAACAGCCGCCCCGATTGGGCCGGCTGTTTTCTTGGTATCCAGGCGCAGGGTATGCAGGGCGGGCGGGTACGCCTGGCCGGTTCAACTCCGGCAGCTTGGCCATGTATTTTCTCCTATTCCTTTCACAGCTGGCAGCCGGGAAAGACCGGCATTTTATATGCTGCGCTTGTCCGCATGAGGTCGAGCGCAACACCAAGGCCATGCAAGGGGCCTATCCTTTCCCCGTATCTGCTGGCGGGTAAGTACAGCAGAACCGCCGAGGGTCAAGCGGATCGCGCCAGATCATCCGAGGTGGCGCGTTTCCCGGCTGTTAGACTGCTCTGAAGCCGGGATTATATAAACTGCATAGCCTGTTGAGAGCTCGGCCTGACCTAGCGCTCAACAGGGGCGCTGTGCTCCGCAAGCAAGGCGTGGCGCAGGTGCAAGGCCTGCATGCAGTACGCAGTGCCGTTGATGTGGTTAAACTCAGCGGATGACGGGTGGCAACAGACCATCATGCCCGGCGGGCGGGAGAGGCTCACTCACATCGAGACAAAAGAAACTCCGTCTCGCGCCGCTGGGCATCTATGATAATTTTACGCCCCGGCGGGTGGAGGTGCAGCGCGTGTCCAGTGTGGACACGCAAACAGTATGCGGGAGTTTGCCAAAGCGTTTTACAAGAGCAAAGCGTGGCAGCGCTGCCGCGATGGGTACGCCGCTAGCGTGGGCGGATTGTGTGAGGACTGCCTGGCTAAGGGGCTGTATCGCCCCGGTGAGATAGTCCACCACATGACAGAGTTGACGCCGGACAACATTAACGATCCGGCGGTCTCGCTGTCATGGTCCAACCTGAGACTGCTGTGCCGTGACTGTCACGCAAAGCGCCACGGCGCGCGGCGTAGATACCGTGTGGACCCGGCGGGGCGAGTGACGTCGAGGTGGTGACCTCCCCCCGGTCGAAAAAACGAGCGGGGGTGTGGTAGACCGGGCCCCAAGGTTCGGAAAAGCACTAAAAAGAGCGTAAAGGGGGTGTTGTTGTGGGGAGAAAAGCAAAAACTACGCTGATTCAAGAGGAGTACAACAGGATCATGGCGCACTACGCCGAGCTGCCTAAAAATCAGATGGCGATTGTGGAGCCGCTGATCCAGAACGCGGCATTTATGAAAATCACACTCGACGATCTGCAAAAATCCATCAACGCTGACGGGTGCAGCGAGGAGTACATGAACGGCGCGAACCAGTACGGCAAAAAAGCCAGCGCCGATCTGCAAGCCTACAACAGCCTCATCAAGAACTACAACACCGTGACCGAGCGCCTGGGCAAGCTGCTGCCCCCGGAAAAGCGTGAGAGCAGACTGGAGCAGCTGGCCCGTGAATAATTACATCTACGAGTATTACCAGAAAATCACGGACGGCACCATCATCGTGGGCCGCTGGATCAAGGTCTGGTACAAGTATGTTGTGGACGGTCTGGAAAAAGGGCTGTTTCACTTTGACCCCAAAAAAGCGCAGAAAGCGATCCGCTTTGTGGAAAATTTCTGCCGACACCATGAGGGCGCGCTGGCTCCCCAGCTGATTGTGCTGGAGCTTTGGCAAAAGGCGCTTTTGTCGGTACTGTTCGGCGTAATGGATGACACAGATCACCGTCAATTCCGCGAGGTCGTCGTCATCATCGCCCGAAAAAACGGCAAGACGCTGCTGGCCGCCGCCATTGCCGCCTATTGCAGTTTTTTGGATGGCGAGTACGGCGGGCGCATCTACTTTGCCGCGCCTAAGCTGGAGCAGGCGGGGCTGTGCTACGATGCCTATTATCAGATGCTCAGCAAGGACCCAGAGCTTAGCCAGCTGTGCAAGAAACGGCGCACAGACATCTACATTGCCAACAGCAACACGAGCGCCAAGCCGCTGGCGTTTTCCGCTAAAAAGTCGGATGGCCTCAACGTCAGCCTGTGCGTGGCAGATGAGGTCGCCAGCTGGCCCGGTGATGCCGGGCTGAAATTCTACGAGGTCATCAAATCGAGTTTTGGCGCGCGCACACAGCCCATGCTGCTGGCGATCAGCACGGCAGGCTATGTGAATGAGGGCATTTATGATGAACTGATAAAGCGCGCCACCCGGTTCCTGCTGGGCGATTCCAAAGAGACGCGCCTTGCACCGTTTCTTTACATGATCGATGACCCGGCCAAGTGGAACGATATCAACGAGCTTGCGAAAGCCAACCCTAACCTGGGCGTGAGTATCAGTGTCAGCTACCTGCTGGAGGAGATCGCCATTGCTGAGGGTAGCTTGTCCAAGCGGGCTGAGTTTTTAACAAAATACTGCAACATCAAGCAAAACTCTAGCCTTGCATGGCTGGCCTCCGATGTTGTGGAGCGCGCCTGCGGTGCGCACATCGACCCGGCTGACTTCAAGAACTGCTACTGTGTAGGCGGCATTGACCTGAGCCGCACAACCGACTTGACCGCCTGCGTGGCGATTATTGAGAAAAACGGCAAGCTGAATGTGCTGGCGCATTTCTTTCTCCCTGCCGAGAAGCTGCAAGAGGCCACCGAGCGGGACGGACTGCCCTATGCGGCGTATGTACAGCGCGGCATCCTCACGCTGAGCGGTGACAACTTTGTGGACTATCACGATTGCTACAACTGGTTCAGGACACTGATAGAGCAGTACAAAATTTATCCCTTGCAGGTCGGCTATGACCGATACACGGCCCAGTATCTCGTGCAGGATATGAAGCAATACGGATTCCACATGGACGATGTATTCCAGGGGTTCAACCTGACGCCGGTGATACGCGAGGTTGAGGGACTGCTGAAAGACGGCACCATCAACATCGGGGACAACGACCTGTTAAAAGTGCATCTGCTGAACACGGCGCTGAAAGTCGAAAACGACAGCGGCAGATGTAAACTTGTGAAGATGAGCGCCACCGACCACATTGACGGCTGCGCCGCGCTCATGGATGGGATGACGGTGCGGCAGAAATGGTGCGCCGAAATCGGCGGCCAGCTAAAGAACGCGGGGTGATGAGTATGGGACTGTTTCAATCAATTTTCGGGAAGATAGCCGCCAAGAGCCTCGCGTCTGGATTCTGGACAACGCTTGACGGCTACACGCCCAGCTTTTTGACCTGGGGCGGCGAGCTGTATGAGAGCGAGATCGTGCGCGCCGCGATCCACGCCACGGCCACCCACGCCAGCAAGCTGAGCGTCACCGTGCAGGGACCGGCAAACCCGAAACTGCAGACTCGTCTCCGGCAGGGGCCGAATGAGTGGCAGACCTGGGGACAATTCCTGTACAGGCTTTGCACAATTTTGGAGGTGCAAAACACCGCCTTTATTGTGCCGGTCATCAATGAGTTTGGTGAGACCGTTGGCATGTTCCCCGTGCTGCCGTCCAGCTGTGAAATCGTGCAGTATGGGGCTGCGCCCTGGCTGCGCTACACATTCCGCAGCGGCCAGACCGCCGCCATTGAAATGGCGCGGTGCGGCATTATGACAAAATTCCAGTACAAGAGCGATATTTTTGGCGAGAACAACCACGCGCTGACGCCCACGATGGATCTGGTAAACCTGCAAAATCAGGGCATTGCCGAGGCCGTTAAAAACGGCGCGACCTTCCGCTTTGCCGCCAAGATGAACAACTTCTCCAGCGATGAGGATTTGAAAAAAGAGCGTAAGCGATTCAGCCGGGAAAACCTGCAAGGCGAGGGCGGCGGCATTCTGCTGTTCCCCAACACCTACACGGACATCAAGCAGCTGGAGGCTAAGCCCTATGTTGTGGCCGCCGATGAGATGGAGCGCATCAACACCAATGTGTTCAACTACTTCGGCACCAACGAGGACGTGCTGCAAAACCGCGCCTACGGCGACGCCTGGAGCGCGTTTTATGAGGGTAAAATCGAGCCGTTTTCCATCCAGTTCAGCGAGGTCGCCACAAAAATGCTGTTTACCGAGCGCGAACGCGCGGGCGGCACGTTGCTGATGGCGACGGCCAACCGGCTGCAATACATGAGCAACACCGAAAAACTGAACGTATCGGCTCAGATGGCGGATCGCGGCATTATGAACCGCGATGAAATCCGCGAAATTTGGAACTTGCCGCCCCTGCCGAACGGCCAGGGGCAAGCGTACACGATACGCGGCGAGTATTACCTGCTGGGCAGCGATGGCAGCGTGACCAAGAAAGGAGACGACCTAACCAGTGGAAAGTAATGAGAAATTGTTGAAAAAGTTGAACAATGGCCGGGAATACCGCGCCATGCGGCTGGAGGTCCGAACCGCTGACCCCGCCGCGCCGGACTCCAAGCAGGAAGTGGAGGGCTACGCCTGTACGTTCAACCAGCCCTATTTGCTGTATGAGTACAGGGGCGACAGCGGCACCTCCTACTGCATCATGGAGCAGATCGACCCGCACGCCTTTGATGACTGCGACATGGATGACGTCATCATGCAGTACGATCATGAGGGCCGCGTCTTTGCCCGCACCAAAAACGGCACATTGGCCCTGGCCGCTGACAGCGCCGGTCTGAAAGTGACCGCCGACCTGGGCGGCACCGAGATTGGGCGGCAACTGTTTGCCGAAATCAAGGGCGGCTACACCGATAAGATGTCGTTTGGCTTTACCGTGGCCGAGGATAAGCGTGAGACCACCCGCGATTTGGAAAACAACACCGTGACTGTGAACCGCACGATCACCAAGATCAAGAAACTGTACGATGTGAGCGCCGTGAGCCTACCGGCCAACGATGCTACATCGATCAGCGCCCGAAAATTCCTTGACGGAGAGATCGAGAGAATTAAAGCGGAGAGACTGCAAAGGGCGGATACCGCAACAAAAATCAAACTGAAACTTTTGGGAGTGTGAACCATGAGAAAGAAAACCAGTGAAATGACCATTGCGGAGCTGCGCGCCCGCGCTGCCGAAATCCGCACCGAGGTCAACGCCGAGGGTGCCGACCTGGACGCCCTGGAGGCCGAGGCCGATGAGATCAGCCAGCGCATTGCGCAGTACGAGACCGAGCAGCGCCGCCTCGGCATTGCCGCCAAGGTTGCGGACGGTGCCGGTGCGCCTCAGGACAACCCCACCGCCCACACCGATGCCCAGACCCGCGCCCAGCAGTTCAAAGAGAACCGCCGCGCCGTCCTGGGCGTGGAGGAGACCCGCGCCGTTCTGGTGAGCGGCGGTAAGCTGGCAACCCCCACCGAGGTCAACACCGAAATTCAGGACCGCGTTGGCGTCGGCGTCTCCAGCATCATTGATATGGTGTGGGTCGATGACTGCTCCGGTATGTCCACCGACCGCATCCCCTACGTCAAGCAGGATGCCGACGCTGCCGCCGATCAGACCGAGGGTGCTGCTGCCACCACCAAAGAGGCCACCTACGACTACATCGACATCACGCCCAAGTCGGAGGCGGTTCTGAGCCAGATCAGCAAGCAGGCCAAGAAGCTGACCCCGGTGAACTACTTCAACAAGTGCCGCGCCCAGGCCCTGCTCAGCCTGCGCAAGAAAGCATCCGCCATCGTGACCGCCGCGCTGAAAGCCAGCAATCTGGTGGACACCATTGACGCCACGCTGGACAGTGCCAAGAAAGGCGTCATCAACGAGAAAACCCTGCGCAATCTGACGCTGAACTACGGCGGCGATGAGGCCGTTGAGGGCGAGGCCGTCCTGTTCCTCAACAAGAAAGACCTGGTTGCGTTTGGCGATGTGCGCGGCACCAACGAGAAAAAGGCCGTCTACGAGATCACCCCGGATTCTGCCAACCCCAACACCGGCATCATCAAGGAGGGCGGCCTGAGCGTGCGCTACTGCCTCAACAAGAACCTGACTGCCTGTGCCGGTACGGCCCAGACCGCCAAAGCACAGCCCACCATGTTCTACGGCGTGCCGCGCTGCCTCAAGCTGGATCTGTTCAGTGACTACGAGATCGCCGTCTCCGACGACTTCGCTTTTGACAAGCTGCTGTCCACGATCCGCGGTGATGTGGAGATGGGCGCGGATGTGGTCGTCCCCGGCGGCTTTGTGGCGCTGACGATTGCGGCCAACGCCTGATAGGAGGCTGTGACCCATGGCTGACAACGACCTGCTGTCCAAAGTGACGGTAGCGCTGCGCCGGTCGGATATGCCGGAGGAGCTGACGCAGGAAGTGAGCGACCTGGTGGATGCGGCCCTGGCTGACCTGAAACAGGCCGGTGTGTCCAACCTGGACACGCAGGACCCGCTGATACGCCGTGCCGTCATCACCTACTGCCGCGCCAACTTCTGGCCGACCGGCGACTACGATAAGCTGAAAGCCTCCTACGATGAGCAGAAGGCGCAGCTGCGAATGACGACCAACTACACAGACTGGCCCGACGCATGAGCGCTGTGCTGTGATGCACCGCCGGAGTGCCTTGCGCCCTCCGGCGGCATTTTTGTTAGGAGCAACTATGTACTGGACAGAAGAAATCACCCTGATGCAAGACAAACCCGAAAAGAAGCAGGGCGTGCTGGTCCATTCCTACACCCCTGTGTGTAAGGTCTACGGAGAGCGCAAGTCTGTAGGGTGGCGGGAATTTTTTGCGGCAGAAGCGGCAGGCACCACACTGAGCGCCGTTTTTGTGCTGCACGCTGACGAGTACAACGGAGAGCGCGTGCTGTTGTGGAAGGGCAGCCTGTACAGTGTGCAGCGTGCCTATGAGACCGGAAGCACAGTCGAGCTGACCGTCAGTGACCTGCCCCAGACAAAAGGAGGCCCGCCGTGAGGATGAATCTGGTGTGGAGTGATGAACTTACAGAGCAGCTGGCGAGGATGGCAGACCTGGACGCGATTGCTCCGGAAATGCTGACCGCCGCGGCCCCGATTGCAACGGATGCACTGAAACAACGTGTCCGGCAGCACCATAGCAGCCGCGCAGACAAACACTTGGCGGACAGCGTGCGTGCTGGCAAACCAAAAAAGCGCAAGAAGGGCGGCTACGGCCTGGAGGTGAGCTTCAGCGGGTACGATACAGGCCACGGTTCAAGCCCGAAATATAAGGACAAAACCGCCCAGATGCAGAAGGCGGTATCACTGGAATACGGCTCTGCCAAGCAGGCTGCGCAGCCATTTTTGGACCAGGCTGCCAGCAGCTGTGAAAATGCCGTCAGTGCGGCCATGCAGGATGTGCTGCGCAGAAAGGGAAAACTATGACCGGAATCGACGCGGCCCTGGCCGCATTGGAGACCGTGTGCAGCAGCGTGTCCTTTGTGAAAAACGAGGACGACCCACTGCCGGACAGCTATGTGGTGCTGAGTGTGCTGGATGATACGCCGGAAATCTACGCCGGTGACCGGGACGAACAGCAGCATCTAAAGCTGCGTGCTGCCTGGTATGCCAGGGAACTGCCCCAGATGCGTGCGCGGTGTATGCGCAACGCCCTGAGAAAAGCCGGTTTTATCATTGGCTCTACTGAGTACGGCTATGATAACGAGACAAAACATCATATTGCATACGTTGAGGCGGAGACCGACGACGGCTGCGATTGGAACGAAAGCGAGGAATAAATTATGGCATATATCGGACTGCCTTACTACGGCTACTGCCCTATCACGGTAACGACCAACGATGACGGCACCGAGACGGAAAGCCTGGGCACTGGTAAAATCACCCGCGCAGTCATCAGCTATGTGGGCGAGAATGACAGCGACAGCAGCGAGCTGTGGGCCGGTGACCGCCGCGAACAGCGTGACAGCGGCTCGCCGTCGGCCAAGCTGACCATTGACCGCAGCTTCCTGAGTCTGGAAGATGAGGCCGAGCTTGGCGGCCACCACTACGACGCCAGCACCAAGACCCTGGAACGCAAGGAGACCGACACGCCCGCCATTGTGCGCGTTGCCTCCCTTGGCAAGCTGAAAACCCCGGAACGAAAGCTGGTCTACCGCCTGATCGGGTATTACCGCGCCAGCTTTGACCCGGTGAGCGATACCCTGAACACGGCCACCAAGAGTGTGTCCTACGGTACCACAAAACTCAACGGCGCTGCCGAGTGCAACTGCGACGGCAACTTTGAGAAAAAGCAGGAATTTGATGACTACGCCGAGGCGCTGGCCGGGCTGAAAGCCTTCCTGAACATCAAGGAGTGATACCATGGCAGAAATTGTATTGCGCGGGCGCAGATACCCTGCCCTGTTCGATTTGCAGAACGTGAAGGAACTTCAGGATCACTTTGGTGACCTGACGGTCGTAGCCGAGAAGCTGAACGATCCCGAGGAAGCCGCCTACATCATCTGGCTGCTGGTGCGCGAGGGCGTGGAGCTGGATAACGAGGAACACCACCGGGATAATGAAGCGCCCAGTCTGGCCGTGGTCAAAAAGCTGATTTCCTTTGCCGATTTGCAGGGCGGGCTGGTTGCCAGCGTGGAAGATGCCTTTATGGAGTTCTACGGAAAAAACGCATCAGGCCGTCAAACGCTGCGGGCGATGCAGAAGATGCTGAGCGAATCTGGGTTGACGACACCCCAGAGCGGCACTTTGACGGCGACCGAATCATAAATTTCCCCAGGCTGCAATACATCGCGGTGGGGCTGCTGGGCTATACCCGGCGGGAAACGCGGTTTTTGAGCCTGGATGAACTGCTTGCACAGTTTACAGAATACTGCGCCATGAATGGTATTGAACTGCCACAGGAAAGGGGGCTTGCAGATGTCGATGCCTAAAGCAGGTGTCAGCCTGGTCGTCGAAAATGACCAGCAATTCAAGGCGGCACTGAGCGAAGTAAACGCAGGCCTGCGGGTCAACAAGCAGCAGATGCAGCTTGTGGCCGAGCAGACCCGCGAAATGGACGACCGGCAGGCTGCCCTGCAGCAGCGGTACGAGGCGGCTCAGCAGACCTTGCAGAGCTACCGGGATAAAGTGCAGGTGCTGCAGCAGGCTTACGAAAACAGCGCCCGGCGTGAGGGTGAGGCCAGCAAAACGACCATGCAGTGGCGGGCAAGCCTGATCAGCGCCCAGACAGAGGTTGCCAAACAGGAAAACCTCCTGAGGGAACTGAGCGACCAGCAGGAGCGAACCAACAAGACAACCGTAAGCCTGGCCGATGTGATCAATGGGCTGGCCAACACGCTCGGCATTTCGCTGCCGCCCGGCGCACAGGCAGCGGTGGACAAGCTTGAACAGTTTTCTGCCAGCGGCGCAGCTGCCGTTACGGTGGTAGGTGGTCTGGTGAGCGTGCTTGCAAAATCCACAATGGATATGAGCAAGACAGCAGATGATCTGCTGACGCTGTCTACGCAGACGAACCTGACCACAGACCAGCTGCAGGAGTTTGAGTATGCCAGTGAGCTTGTGGATGTCAGCACGGACACGCTGCGCGGCAGTCTGGTAAAGCTGACCAACAATATGCAGACGGCGGCTACCGGGACAGGCTCTGCAGCCGAGGCGTTTAAAAAACTGCATGTAAAAGTGTCGGACAGCAGCGGGAAGCTCAAGGATAACTATGAGGTGTTTTTGAAAACCATTGACGCCTTGGGCAAGATGAAAAACGAGACCGAGCGCGATGCGCTGGCGATGGATATCTTTGGCAGGTCGGCAACGGACCTGAACCCACTGATCGAGGCCGGCAGCGGCAGACTGAAAGAGCTTGCGGAGCAGGCGCACGCGGTTGGCTACGTTGTCGATAATGAAACGCTGCAGAGCTTTGGTGAGCTGGATGATGCGATGCAGAAGCTGGACAAGCAAGGAGATGCTGTAAAACGCAGCTTCGCAGAGGCGCTTCTCCCTATCATTACTGCGTTTGCCGAGGCCATGAACGCTATCCCAACGCCGGTGCTGACGGCAGTTATCTCTATTACCAGCATCGCTACAGTAGTGCTGCTTGTGGTGAAGGCCATTAAAGAATTGCAGGGACCGGTTGGAACCGTGAAAAGCATGATCGGCGGCGCTATGAGCCATATGGACCTGCTGTACATTAAAATCCTGGCTATCGTAGCGGCCATCACGGCGCTGGTGGCTGTGATCGCTGTCCTGATCGGCAAAGGAAACGAAATCAACAGCGCCATGAGCGGCATATCCTCGGCTACAACGGGGACAATGCGCGCAGCCAACAGCAAGGTGCCGCAGTATGCCACCGGCACGCGCAGCGCGCGCGGCGGACTGGCTGTTGTGGGTGAGAACGGGCCGGAGCTGGTGAATCTGCGCGGCGGGGAGCACATCTACACAAACGGTCAGACACGCAGCCTGCTGGGCGGCGACAGCATCAGCATCGGGCAGATCACCATTGATGCCAAGAATGTCAAGGAATTTAACGATATAGTGAATATCGCCAGGAATGAGGCCGTGAGTATGCGCCAGGGGGTGACGACGTGAAAACACATAGCTGGACTACCAGAAACTATGCGACCAATTCTAAAAACCCCAATGCCAGCTACCAGGCATTCCGCTGTTCCTGGTTATTCAGCACCGGGATGGGAAACACGAACCGTTACATTGGCTCCATGCAGGTGCGCGTTCCGGCATATGGAAATGGCAGCCATGAAGTCAAGCTGGTAGGCTATGCGCTGGGTAACAGTGAAGGTTCGAGCTATTATTCCGACACAAGCAGTGTGTGCGAGCAAAGCAATTTTTCCTACGGCGATTGCTGGTTTGCATTTGATTCGTTCAGCCAGACACGAAAAAAGAACGTCCTTGCATACGGCGTCTATGTTAATGCAGAAAAGGGATACAGCGATATCGGTGCCAGCCGTGGGGACGCACAAATCGAATGTGTCAGCTACCAGGGCGTTATCACACCGACAGGCCAGACACTAACCAGCGGCACCGTCGCACGGTACACAAAGTATCGACTGCAGTGGACTACAGACGCCGAGGATGATTTTGAGCGCAGGAACTCGACCTGCAAGATCATCATCACCGATCAGGACGGCGGAAACAGCCAGACCTATTCACTTAGCAATGGTGCGACATCCTTCGACCTGGATACTACCGCATGGTCAAGCGGCAGCGGTATTCGATGGCGCGTGCAGGTGGGGGCTTATGGATCCGGCACAGTGGCGGAAAGCGCCACCTATTCCCTGTCGCTGGCAGACCCGACAGCCAAGGTCGATGACCTGCGCCCCACCAGCAAGACATATTACGGCTTTGACGCAGTATTCAGCTGGGCGTTCACCGGCAGCATTGCCAGCGGCGCGATCAGCGGTGCATTGCAGCAGGGGTCCGCTGTTTTGCAGTACCGGACTGACAACATGGCTGACCCGGCAGATTTTGCAAGCGTCAGCGATGGCACAACCCATGTGAGTGTCAATTGCGGCACATTGCCCATAGGAAGCTACCAGTGGCGCGTTGTCGCCAAGAGCAGCGTTGGAACCACACACACTTCAAGCTGGGTGCAATGCACCAATGTCGAGGTGCCCGTCTCCGTAAAGGGAACAACGCCTGCGGCGGGTGCGTCCGCGCCCAGGGCAGTTACAAACCGCTTTAGCTGGGTGTTCAGCGTTGACAGCGATGACAGACCCGGAGATGTGACGCAGCAGAGTGCGACACTGCACTTTAAGGCGAACAATGAGAGCGACTGGCATGAGGTTGCTGTGGCCGGTTCACAGCAGTATACTGACGTGCCCGCAAACACCTTTGCCGAAGGCGCTACAACACTGGACTGGTATGTTGTAGCGATTGCGAATACAGGCACAAAGGTAACCAGCGACACGATCAACGTGTCCACACTGGACACGCTCAGCACGCCTGTGGCGGTGAGCCCCGCGGGCGAGTACATGGATGATGCTGTGCAGGGCATCACATTTGTGTGGAAGCATGCCAATGTCACCGGCACGGCGCAGACAGGCTGGGAACTGAGTTATTCGGCAGATAGCGGTGCGTCCTACAATGTGCTGGCCAGTGCGAATAATGCGGATAATAGCTATCAAGCGGCCGCAGGCACGTTTAGCAGCGGCGTTATCTACTGGCGCGTGCGCACGAAGAATACGGACGGAGCGTTCGGCAGCTATTCCGGCGCGGCAATCTTTGCAATACGGCGAGCTCCTTTGGCCCCGGTCATCTCCTACTATGACAACAAGCCGCTGGCCAAAATGCGGTGGCAGGCCAAAGAGCAGGACGGTTATGAAGTTGCGGTGGACGGCATCAGCCTGGGTGTACGATACGGCACCGGGAAGGAATGGCAGTCTGACGCCGTACTGACGGACGGAAAGCACACCTTACAGGTGCGTATCTACAACACCTATGGGGATGTATCGCCCTGGAGCAGCTGTGAAATCAATGTCCAGAATCAGCCCGGTGCGGCATTGGCTGTTTATGCCGAGGAACGCTGGGGGGAGGTCCTGCTATGCTGGGGCACCGACAATGGCTATATCCTGCGGGATGGCAAGCTGATTGCCAAAGCAGAAGGCGGTACTTATACAGACAGAACCAGTGCAGCGGCACATCAGTACATTGTGCGCGTGTTCGATGCAGAGGGCTACTACACAGACAGCGCCCCGGTGCTGGCTGCGCCTAGTGTCCCCTACGCGGCCATTGGGCTGCGGGACGGCACGGACTGGCTGGCGATGAAATACGCCACCAGTTACCAGAATTACAGCAAGGCCGTCAGCCTTGGCGGCAGTTATCAGCAGTATTGGGGCAAGGAACGCCCCGTCTGGCACGATGCGGGGAATCGTGTGGTAACGCACACAATTTCCCACGCCTGCAAGCGCGAGGAAGAGCTGCTGGTGCTGCGCAGTCTGGCCGGTCAGGAAGTAATCTATAAGGACCGAGACGGGCACCTTGCCATAGGTGTGTTCAAGGACTTGCAGGAAAGCCGGGAGCACGGCTGCACGGCGCTGAGCTTCAGCATCACGGAGACACAGCAGGAGGCGGTGAAGTATGATCCGGTATGAGTTTATCGCGATGCGCAGCGGTGCGCCCTATAAAGTGCTGAGAGTCCCTGCGGACACCACGCCGCAGATTCGATTTACCGGCAACGCCGAGGTGAAAAGCACCATCACCCTGACAATAGAGCCTGACGCGGATGTGAACTGGTTGACCGATATGCTCAGTGTTGTTCGGGTCGATAATGCAGATCGAGTTCCGCTGGGGCTATTCAACATTACCACCTGCCCCCGCAGTCTGGATGAAAACGGCAGCGAGACGCAGGAGCTGACCGGGTATGACCAGGGCTACTCGCTGCGCAACCTGAGCGTACTGGAACGCAGCCTGACGATTCGGGCCGGGACCCGGTACACCACGGCCATCCGGGAACAGCTGCTGGCGGCAGGTATCAACGTTGTCAGTATCATTGATACCAATGAGGTGCTTATGACGGATCACGCATGGGAGACCGGCACGACCCGCTATGCGGTGGTGTCTGCCCTGCTGGCGGAGATCAATTACCGGGATATCTATTTCGACGGCAGCGGCGTGGCGGTTGCCGAACCGTGGGCACCGGCGTCCATCAATACCCGGACGCACCGCTATGGCGCGGCTGAGACGACCCTGCTGCGTATCCCCATGAGCGTACAGGCGGATACCTTTGATGCCGCCAATGTGTTTGTGGATATCGTGTCCAGTGCAGACCTTGACGCCGAACTGCGGGCCGTGGCCGAGAACGTCAACCCCACCAGCCCGCTGAGCATTATGCGGCGCGGGCGGCGCATTGTGAGCGTGGAGACCGTGGAAGGCATTGCATCGCAGACTGCCCTGGAGACCCATGTAAAAAACAGGATGCTGCTCAGCATGATGGGGGCGGCAAGCTATACGTTTACCACCTGCGGCGACGTGGAGCAGCCCCATAGGCTGAATGACAGCATCCTGATGATGCGGGATGGGATAGGGTTGCTGGAAGAACAGGAATGGGCGCTGGACTGCGTTCCCGGCGGGCAGATGACCCACACAGCAAAGAAGGTGTATTACAACATTGATTGAGAATTATCAGCAGCGCAAAGCACTGGAAGTGACCACGAAAAGCGGTAATATCGCCACGGTAAGCGCGGTTTACAGTGACGGCATTGCGCTGATCCTGCCCGGGGACATGGCTGCGTCAGATAAACACTACCCTTTTAATGCGGCGGTCCAGTTTGTGGCCGGTCAGCGGGTCCATATCGCCAGAGAATCCGGCACGATCATTGTGGAATACCCCATCGGGGGGACCGTGCAGAGCCAGAGCCTGGGAGGGTGATTCATGAGCAAGGTTACGATTTATTCGCCGCCGTCGGCAGCTCAAGTTAAAAACTGTACGGCAGACTTTGACCTGCGCCGTGCGCCGGTGCCGATACATTTAGTGCAGTTCGATAAAACAATACCGATTTTGGCTGTGGCACTGTATAAAGGCGGCACGGCCTACAAGCTGCCCGAGGATGCTGAGGCCAATGTGCGCATGGGCAAGCGCAACAACCTGTACGTTTACAACCCGGTGCTGGGGTGCAATGAGGGACGCACCCTTGTATATGTGGCTGTCACGCCGCAGATGACCACCCAGGACGGCGTGTTCTACCCGATACTGGAAGTCCTGGCAGGTGGCGGTGTGGCGGGAACCTCTCCCCTGCAGCTGGTCATCCAGCGCAATCCTGTACAAGAGGGGGACTTGGAGGATACCAGCGAAGCCCAAACGCTGGCAGACCTTGTGAACCAGGCAGCTGCCAGCGCGAATGCTGCGGCTGATAGTGCCAGAATCGTGCAGGAAAATAAGGATGCCATTCAGAACGCGAATGAGAACATCGAGGCCATCAAGGCCGCACCTGCCAACGCCGAGGCCGCTGCGGCCAGTGCAAAAGAGGCCCGCAGCTGGGCCGTGGGCGATACAGCATCCCGCCCCGGCGAGGGCATGGACAACGCCAAATACTACGCTGCGCTTGCCCAGCAAGTCAGTCAGGGCGCGGTAGGCTGGTACCCGAACTACGAGGCGCTGTACGCGGCCCACGATACCGGCTACGACGGCAACTGGGCCATTATAGGCGATACTGATACCATCTGGGTGTGGGACAGCGACACGGGTGTCTGGAAGGACACTGGTGAAAGCAGTAAGTTTGCGAATTATTACGACAAGACTCAAATTGACGCAAATTTCTACGGCAAGACCCAAATCGACGCAAATTTCTACAATAAAACGCAAATCGACGCAAATTTCTACGGCAAGACCCAAATCGATGAAAATTTCTACGACAAGACCCAAATTGACGCAAAACTGCCCAAGCCGGTGACGGTTACGGTGGCAGCCAGCGCCTGGACTACCGGTGATTACACGGTGTCCTGGGACGACGGCAGCACGAGCAACTACACCACCTGCGCCACTGTCACGGTGGCAGGTGTGACGGCAGGCAGCCGGATTGTCGTATCCGACCTCACGAGGGTGACGGATGCGGTGCGGATGGTGGCCGCGATGGAACCCGGCGCCGGGGTAGTTAAGTTTTATGCGAACGCAGTGCCGACGAGTGCGGCGGTGTTTGTTTTGGAGGTGAGCCAATGAGTGGAGCAGCGAATAATCCGTACTTTGAAACCAGTAAAGAGCCCAGTGGAGACGACCTGCTGCGCATCATGACTGCCCCCAACGCAGGAGCACATAACGCGGTACACCGGGGGAAGTATCTGGGCGCGAGCGCGACGGCAGCGCAGTATGCAGCTATTTCAGCCGGTACATTTGACAATTTGTACATCGGTGACTACTGGGCGATTGGCGGCGTCAACTACCGTATCGCGGCGTTCGATTACTACCTGAACTGCGGCGACACGGCTTGTACTGCTCACCATGTCGTTATCGTGCCGGATACTTGCCTGTACACTGCACAGATGCACAATACCAGTTCTGGCGGTTACGAAGGTGGTGCGGCAAATACTACAGATGGCGGCTATGTCGGCTCGGATATGTACAAGAGCAATCTCGAACAGGCTAAGACCACTATCAAGAGTGTGTTCAACGGTCATGTTCTCAATCATCGAATCTTTCTTACAAACGCTGTTGCGAATGGTCGTGCTTCCAGCGGCGCATGGTGCGATTCCGAAGTTGACCTTATGTGCGAGCATATGGTCTTTGGCGGTGGTATTTTTTCCCCTGTTTCTGACGGTAGCAATGTCCCGTCTAACTACCGTGTAGAGAAATCCCAGTTGCCGTTATTCCAGCACGAACCGAGCAGAATTTATAATCATGAGTTATTTTGGTTGAGAGACGTTATTAACGCTTCCGCATTCGCCCTTATCGGCACCGGCGGTAATGCGGACCACTACGGCGCTTCCGATCCTCATGGCGTTCGCCCTTTTTTTTGTTTATCTTAAATCTGCGCACCCTCTTGTGAGGCGCACAAGGAGGTATATTAACAAGTGAGTAAGCAACAGAAGTGACATGGATACACTATATACACAATTAACGGGGGTAACGAGATGTACACTATCACCCTTGCCAATGGCAAAAAGCTGACCGGGCTGGATATGAACGGCACGAACTACGTCAGCAAAGAAAAGGTGAATGAGACTATCTTCAAGGATAATCTATCTACTATGAAGGTCTCTGATGGAGAGACAGAGACTACCTACACAGATATGGTCTTCGTTCAGCAGATGGAATGGGCTGACGGCACTTTCTACCTCGCGTTCCGTGAGAAAACCAATGAAGAGAAGTTGGTAGCTGCCATCTCTGCCAATTCAAGCAGTGTGACCGATGTGCAGGTCGCGCTTGCGGAAGTCTACGAAATGATTTTGGGAGGTAACTAAACATGGCTAAGATTTACGTTGCACTGATTCGAAAGGGTCTCAAGACCATTGATGATGTACCCGAACAGCTCCGAGAGAAAGTTAAAAAGCTGTTGGAGGGATAATATCTCCCGGCTTTGCCATTTTGCGCGCTGGCTATCTCTACACCAGCTGGGCATATTAATGAAGCTTTAGCTGACCAACAAACAGAAAGGACAACAAACTATGAGACTTTCAAACGGTGAAGTGCTGCTGCGCTGGCCTTTGGCCCAGCACATCATCACACAAGGATGGTATTACAACGATGGCAGCTTGCATCAGGCCATCGACCTGCGCACCCAGATCGGCAATACCAGCACACAGCCGGTATACGCTGCCGAGGATGGCACAGTAGATCAGGTGCAGGACTGGGACGGATACACGCGGACGGGTATGCAGAGCTATGGAAACATGGTGCGTATCAGACACGCCGACTACAAGATCAAGACCTTGCAGACGCGGTACGCTCACCTGTCCAGCTATTTCGTCAAATACGGCCAGAGGGTCAAAGAGGGCGAGATCATCGGCTACAGCGGCGTGACCGGCAACGTGTTCGGCGCACACCTGCATTTTGAGGTTATTCTGGGCGGCAAGCGCACCAACCCGCTGGTGTGGCTGGACAACGACTTCACCACGGCGAGCGGGCAGGTGTTTACATACCGCCCCGGAGAGCACGCTGTACAGAAGCCCGAGCAGGCCGCCAGCGGCGCGCAGACGGCCCAGAACGGCACCGGCAAGCTGCAGGTCATCACGGTAGGGCCGGTCTCGCAGGGCGATGCAGACGCCGTCTTTGCCGTGTGCCAGAGCCGCGGGCTGACGGATGCCGGGCTGTACAAGAGCGAATGGGTCTGAGGTGGTGCCAATGGAGCAGATTATAATCGCGCTCATCACGGCCGGGCTGAGCCTGGTGGGCGTGATGGTAACGAACTACTTCAACAACAAAAGCCTGAGCGACAAGGTCACACACCAGCTGGAGGTTGCGCAGGCTGTAACGGACACCAAGATCGAGGAGCTGACACGCGAGGTGCGGATGCACAACAACTTTGCGCAGAAGATTCCAGTGTTGGAGGAGAAAATGTCCGTTACCAACCACCGCATTGAGGATTTGGAACGGCATGAAGAAAATGGAGGGAGAATCTAATGCAGGATTTTTGGAAGAACGTGGCCGCGCTCATCAAGGTGAAAACCATCGTGACACTAATCGTTGTGACCGTCTTTGCTGTGCTGGCCCTGCGCGGGGGCTTGCAGCCTGACACCGTGATGACAATCGTGACAATGGTTATCGCGTTCTACTTCGGCACCCAGAGCGAGGGGAAAAACAATGGGAAATAAGTAAGCGGCAGGCTGCTCAAATGTGGGCAGCCTGCCGCTTTTTTACGGTGATTTTTGGGGCGGATCACTACGAACTTTTTACGAACTTTTGGCCGATTACGAACCATTTACGAAGCATTATCTAACAGTATTCAACAGTATCTAGCACTATCTGATAAATGAAAAACCGCGATACACCAACCTTTGCAGGTTGTATCGCGGTTTTTACATTGGCGGAGTAAGAGAGATTTGAATTTGTTACAATGTGCGCTATGGTGTGGAAGATTGATTGTTTACGAAAATTATACGAACTAATGCGGTTTATGCGGTGAAGTGCGCGTTGAGGATCCGTGTGGCTTCATCGACCGCGCTGGCCTTGGCCTCGGCGTACCAGCGCTGGGTTGTCAGGATGTCGGCGTGGCCCATCAGCTCCTTGGCGACCTGCGGGCTGATGCCGCACTGTACCAGCGTGCAGGGGTTCGCGTCGCCGTGCATCTCGGCGCACCAATACTGCCAGATCAGGGAGAGCACCGACTTCTGCCCGGCAATGCTTTTGTAGGCGTAGCCCTGCGCGGCCATGTGCATCAGCTCGCGGTTGATGTCGGTGCTGGTGATCTCGCGCATGCCCTGCCCCTCAAACCAGCCCTTGGCAAGCTCCACCTTGTGGCGGTAGCCCCGGCGGGAGCCATACTTGATGCACGGCTCCTTGGCGCGCCAGAACGCCTCTGCGACCTCGCAGAAGGGGTCTCCCCTGTCCCGGCGGGTGCTGGCCTCAATGAGGGCTGCGTCGAGCTTGGCCTGCACCTCCTTTGCGGTGCGGCCATAGAAGTGACGGGTCTTGCCATCAATGACGCGGCAGCGCTCGATCAGGCCGTCCGCACGTTTTTTTGTTTTTGCCATGTAAAAACCTCCTTACGATACACTTTGACAAGCGTGGCAGGAGGTGGTACAATACGAGTTGGAAGGGTTTCGTATTGTGTCCACCTTGGACACGCCGAGCCACTAAAATGTCTCACGGTTGCAGCCGTGGGGCGTTTTTTGCTTTTTTGGTAATTCCTACAAAAGTGTTCGTACCGCTTGCATAATGGATCCGAACTGTGTATAATATAGATAAAGGAAGACTCGTGAAGGAAAAAGGCTGGGTTCCCGAATGGGAGTAGGCTTAATGCTTAGAATCCTTTGCCCCTGGGGTCTCCTCTTTTTTTGACCTTTCTTTTAAGACCTGGAGAATGTTCTCCGGGTCTTTTTCTATTTCCATAACAATCAAATCAATAGTTGCCATAGAGTAACTATACATAGGATGCGAAGGAACATTATAGCTGTAACACAATTTTGGATTACTCTTTATTCCATAATGCTGCACAAAAAGTCGAAAATGGTAGCTGTTGATTGTAACCGCAACGCCATCACTTGCCAAGCGTTTGTTTATTCTGGTAATACAGCGTTTTTCATTGAATGGGTAGACATTATTCGGGTCCTGTATTTCCTTGATGATAACACCACTCGTCTCTGCATTCTTGTCAATATGTATGGTCGAGGTTGCCTTGTCTTTGTCTTTTGTGATGTAGTGATAGTGTTCAATGCGAATGGCAAATGCTGCGTTATTTTCTTCTGCCGATAGGCTTTGTATGTCTGCGCTTGCCTGTAAAAGGCGGTTTGCCAATTCCGGCGGATATTTTGCACGGATCTCTTCCACGTCCAGCGGACGCATACTTACCGTCAATGTGAGAAAATTCTGCGGAACATACTTGTTTGCTTCAATGCCAAAAAAGTCATGCAGTTTTTCTGTATAGTTAAATACACAGGACTGAAACAGCGGCACATAGACCATCTCGTATTCTTCTGTGATGAAATGTGTGCTGGTATTCCGCAATTCGATAATCTTTTCAAGGTTCAGCCGCAAGGGCGCTTTTCTGTTCGTAAAGACCTTTTCGATACAATTCTCAAGGGATAATGTTCGGTTCGGATTATCCTTGTAATAGATTGACCTTTCCCCCTGCGTGTTCATCATATGTGCCTTAAGCAATAGCTCCCAAGCATTACAAATGAACATAGAGAACCCTTCGATGCGGTAATGAATCGTTGGCTTGTTATACACTTCAATCGCCATCAAAAAGGACTCGATTGATTTATCAATAAGACGGTTCACTGTGTTTTCCAATGCTTTCTCCTTAATGTTCCATAGTCTAAATTCTGTTCCTTTGAGTTTCGTTCAGTAGAGAAGGGCTATTTTTACAGTCCCCTGCACAGGCCGACGGCCTTGCCTTCGATGGTGATGGTGTTCATATCCTCGCCGATGCGCAGGATAG
>ENA-UOOA01001917-UOOA01001917.1-human-gut-metagenome-genome-assembly--contig:-P61old-NODE-1917-length-31422-cov-14.577582_pt1 | contig 31422 bp, 23 predicted proteins | sample MGYA00242467_ERZ724014 | MGnify/ENA metagenome assembly ERZ724014 | reverse complement strand
AAGAGTGCGGGAAGGACAGCGGGTTTGATATTATGCGCGGCGCGATCGATACGGACGCGCTTGTAAAAATTTTCGATAGAGAAAATATGCGGCTCGGCGGGCTGCCGAAAATCGTTGTTTATCCATTGAACGATTACGATTTACGCGCTTTGGGTGCGCTTACGGGCGCGTTTCCGAGCGTGAAACTCGGCGCGGCGTGGTGGTACAACGATACGGTGAACGGAATAAAGCGGCAACTGGAAACGGCGGCGGAATATTCGGCGCTCGGTACGCAGTACGGCATGCTTACGGACAGCCGATCGTTTTCATCGTACGTTCGCTTTGATTTTTATCGGCGGATATTAGCGTCGTTTATCGGCGAAAAAGCGGAAAAGGGCGAATACGACGAAAATGCGGCAATCGCGCTCGCCCGAAAAATCGCCTATGAGAATATCAAAGCGGCGTTGTTGTAGAAAATATGATAAAAAAGCCGTAATCGGTTTTGTAAATATCAAAAATGAACAGGGAGAACGAATCAATAAAAAAATAGGATTGTTTTTTTGCAGTATATTGGTTGCTTTAATGTGGAAGGAAATGTGCGCAATACGATTGATATCAAGGGCTATCTTTGCGATTCGGAAATTTCGGAAATACGCTGCAATGAAAAAGACGGTGTGCCCGTGCTCACGCATTTTGAAGGTCAGCTTGAAAACGTGAGTATTCATTAACTTACGCAAATCAGAAAAAACTTTTATTAAATTGTGGCATGAAAAAGTCTCGTTTTTCAAAAAACGGGGCTTTTTTATTTTTGATTTTTTTTGCGTCGTAAACGGAACTGCCCCTCACCACCGCCCTGTCGGGCAGAGCCTCCCCCCGAGGGGAAGCCTTGGGACAAGGCAGACAATTTTTGCCTCATTGTGCGTAAGCACGATGAGGCAAGGGGAAGCCTTGGAACAAGGCAGACAATTTTTGCCTCATTGCGCGCAAGCACGATGAGGCAAGGGGAAGCCTTGGAACAAGGCAGACAATTTTTGCCTCATTGTGCGCAAGCACGATAAGGCAAGGGGAAGCCTTGGAACAAGGCAGACAATTTTTGCCTCATTGTGCGTAAGCACGATGAGGCAAGGGGAAGCCTTGGGACAAGGCATTAAAAAAAATAAATCGTCCTGCGGAAAAATGCCGCAGGACGATTTTGCTGTGCTTTTGTATGCGGTTTGATGTTTTTTACAACGCCCGGATGGCTTCCACGGGCTTCTTTTTTGCCGCGGTGAATACGGGCAGGAACGTTGCGATTGCCGAAGTAACCGCCGCGATGGCAAGCAGTATCAATGCGGACGTGCCGCCGAATACGAAGATCGAGGCGTTGAGAGTTTCGCTGATTTCGCTATTGATCAAATTGCATCCCGCGACGCTGCCCGCGATGCCGAGAACAAGGCAGATCAGCGCGATGACGAACGATTCGGAATAGAAAATTTTGAATACGTCGGCACCGCGCGCGCCCACCGCGCGAAGAATACCGATTTCTTTCTTCTTGTAGGAAATGGACGTGGCAATGAAATTGGAAAGCAGCAGCATCGAGAACGCCGCCAGCACGATGCCTGCCCACATAAAGACTTTGGACAGATCTTCAACGATGCTGTTTACCATTTCGAGCGATTGTCCTTCGGCGTTGCCGATAGAAAACCGGGAATCGTCGTTGCCGTATTCGTAAGAAAACATGGATAAGTCGTTTCGGTGCGCCGAAGAGTAGGGCAGGAAAACGACGTCGTATTTCGCGTCTGTCGGTTCGGTGTATTTTGTTTCTTCCGTGCGCTTGGTCTGCGTGTTTTCGTCGGAAATTGTTTTAAACGTCGTATAATCGTTGTCGGAAAGAAGCATGAATCCGTAAGAATCGTAATCGTAGCAAATGCCGACGACGCGAAGTTGTTTTGCGGAGCTTTCCACAACGGAAGAATTGTAATTTATCACTACTTTCGAAGAGAGGAAAATGTCTTCGCCGTCGAAAGCGGTTAATAAAGCGGAGTAAACGCTGCGAATCTGATCGGCGTCTAAATATTTCGTTTCGGAAGAACCGTCGGGGAGGAATACGTCGTAGGATTGTTGCGACGCGGAGTCGAACCATTGTTCTGCCGTTTGTTCGTCGCCGAATAACGTTATTTTTTTATTGAAAAATTTTACGTACTTCAAATTTTCGGCATATTCGGGCGCGGAAGCGAAAGAGACGAGCGCGTCGTAGGCGGCTTTTTCTTCGGCGGAAGGAGTATCCGTGCCGGAAAGCCATGCGGAAATGCGGTCGCCGTACTGCGCGTAGCCGTTCTCGAACAAATAGCTATAGGCGTCTGACAAAAGAGCGTCTTTATTGTTTCTTACCGAAGACATGAAATTTAAAAACGCCGCTTTCGATAATACCGCTTCGTTATCGGATACGGACGATTTGCCGTGCGACCAGACGACGTCGGGCGCGTTGAGAACGGAAAGGGCTTGAAAGTTTACGTAAGAGTACAGGTCGTTCGTGGTGGTTGCCGAGTACGACGAGTTAAACTTATCGTAGTAATTTTTATTGCCGTTGTTATCCGAGTTGGATTGACGTAAATTTTCTGCGGTTTTTTCGTTGAAAAACGCAATCTGATGATAGCCGTCCTGAATCTGCGTGGTCATCGCCTGCACGTTTTTGAGTTCTTCTTTCGAAGAAGAATTTTTTACCGCTTTGGTTTTGTATTCCGCATAGCGCGCTTCGAGAAGACTGTCGCCGCTATCGAAAATGCCTGTAATTTTATAAGTTTTCGACGTATCTCCGTCGAAAGATATTTCTTTGCCGAGTAACGCGTTACGATCGGAGGCAGTTTCGAATTTCTTTGACGCGATCATGGCCGACGCGGTATACGTGGATATACAGATTTCGTCGTCGTTTACGGGGTAAGCGCCGCATACGATCCGCGAGCGCAACGCAGACGTTTCGGGCAGGTACGATACGTAAGAAATTTTGCTTGCGTTTAAAGAGGGATAGCCCAGCACAAAGTAATAGTAGTTGCCGAGTTCGGTGGTTTTCATATCGGAAATAGAACCGTCGAACCGATATACGCCGAACGCTTCGCCGAATGTTCCGGCGATGGTTTGCACTTCCCGCTCCGTAATGCGCGTTGGCCTTTCTTCGGTGCCGCTGTAAGAATCTCCGTCGCCGTAAGAGTAAGTGTAGCGAACCTGATACACTTTGTTTACGTGCAGCACGCTTACGCCCGCGTCGTTTAAAGTCTGGTACAGCGTTTCGTTTTTATCGTACAGCATCAATGTAGAGAAAAGCCCGAACATGATGAACGCTACCGAACAGAGCAGAATAGTGAAAATCAGACGGAACGGCTTGGATTTCAAGCCCGAAACGCCGATTCTGAACGCGTGCCGCATGGGTAGCTTCGAACGAATGAATTTCGTCTTTTTTCCGTCGTATTGCTTTTTCGGAATTTGTTTTTCGTCCGTTTCGGCAAAGTATTCTTTTCCTCCGTTTTCGGTGATGTGGCTTACTTTTTTGAAATCGGAAATTTCTTTCTCGCCGCTTGAAATAATCGCGTTTTTATTGCGCGATAAAAAAGAGTAAATGTACTGATAATCCTGCTGCGTGAGCGCCGCGCCGTTCTTTACCGAAAGGGTGTTTTCGCCGATGATTTCGAGGTTCGTCCCCAGCGCCTTAGCCGCGGCTTCTTCTTTGGTTACGTCCGATAAAATGTTGCCGTCTTTCAGTTCGATGATTCTGTCGCCGTACTCTTCCGCGAAATCGCGATCGTGCGATACCACGATAACCAGCTTGGTTTTCGAAAGCTTTTTCAGCGTGTCGAATACCTGTTTTCCGGTGGCGGAATCCAGCGCGCCCGTCGGTTCGTCCGCCATGATGATTTCGGGGTGTTTGATCAGCGCGCGGGCGATGGCGATACGCTGCTTCTGCCCGCCCGAAAGCGTGTTGGGTTTGCGCTTTGCGAACGAGCTTAAATCCACGTCGTCAAGAAGCTGCCGGATGGCTTTTTTATCTTTCGGCTTGCCCTGCAGTTCGAGGGCGAGCGCGATATTATCTTCTACCGTGAATTCGTTGAGAATGTTGTATTCCTGAAACACAAACCCGATAAAAGTATTGCGGTAAGAATCGAAATCGCTCTGCGAAAAATTTTTGCTGGAACGACCTTTTACGATGATTTCGCCCGACGTGGGGGAATCGAGTCCGCCGCATACGTTTAAAAGCGTGGATTTGCCGCTGCCGCTTTTGCCCAGCAGAAATACCATGCCTTTTTCGGGAAAGCGTACGGAAACGTCGTTCAGCGCCTTGGTTTCAACGCCGCCTTTGGCTTTGTAAATTTTTGTTAAATGTACTACTTCTAACATCAGGTTTCTCCTTTTATGGTTTTGCCTCGGTGTGCTAAACCGATTATAACATAAAATGCCGCAAAAAGCAAGAGATTCAACAAATATTTCATCTTTGCGGTCGGTTTTTCGTCGCGGCGTGCGCCGCAATGCTTGACAGCGCCTGCAAAAACTGCTATAATATTCACAGAACGGAAACGTTGCCTTAGGTAAGGCGGCGCAACCGAAAAACAGTAAGGAAGGCTTTTTTAATATGAAGTATGCTTTAAGAGGGATTACCGCAGAGGAACTCAACTACACCGTGAACCGCATTAAAATGGACAGGAACACGAAATTCGAAATCAAACCGCAGTTTTCGCGCACGATCAGAAAGGTGCAGGAAAACGATAAACTGTACTTCGTTGCGCTGGAAGTAAAGGTGGAATCTACCGAAGCGGAACCCAAGCCGTTTAATCTGAAAGCGCGTCTTGTGGGGATTTTCGAAGCGGAGGACGTGAATACCGACGAAGATCGTCAGGTGCTGGCGATTTCCACTACGGAAATCGTGTACCCGTATCTTCGCGCCGTGGTTTCTTCGCTTACGGCAAACGCGTTTATCAATCCGTTGATTCTGCCCGTGATTCCCGCCGGAACGATGTTCCCCGAGGACAGAGGCGAGCAGCCGTCGAAATCGTTTGAATCGCCCGACGTGTTGAATTAAGGGATTTCGAACAGAAAGGAAACGAAAATAAAAGTTTACCCCGAGGCGCAATAAATCATGCGCTCCGGGGTATTTTTTTCGATAATAAAAGACAAATCATGTACAAAATAACATTTTAAGCATGAAAGCCCTCAGTATGAAAATGCTTCAGATCCGAGATAGGTCACGGTTTTCGGTATTTCAACGGTTTTATACCTCAAGCTTGTTGCGTAAAAAGCCCGAGCTCCTATACTTTGCAAACCATAGGGCAGGCGGACGTATGTTAAATTCGAGCAGCCTTGAAAAGCTTGCGCGCCTATTTCTAAAAGTCCGTCGGGAAAGTAAACTTTTTCTAACGATTTGCAAGCTTTAAAAGCAGCGGGAGCAATTTTTAATAGTCCGGAAGAAAAACGGAGTTCTTTTAAAGACCCGCAAAACTTAAAAGCCGATTCGCCTATTTGTTTCACGGAAACAGGAATTTCTATTTCTTTCAATTCCGAACCTTCGAAGGCTTCGTCGCCAATGGCTGTAACGTATTGCGGGATTACGCTTGTTTGGCAACCGAGAATCAGAGTATTATCCGATTTTCTTATAATGCAATTATTTTCGCTTTTAAAAACGGGGTTGCTCGGATGAACCGAAAGCTTCGTTAAATTGACACCGTGTGAATAAGATGCGCCGTAAAATTCGATAACGTTTTCCGGAAGGTAAAAAGACGGACTTGAACATTCGACAAAAGCAAAATATTCTATTGTTTCAATTGTGGAAGGAAGAGAAAAGTCCTCAAACATTACTCCGACGAACGAAAAAGCAGCTATGGTTTTGATACCCGACGGAATCTCGCTTGCGCTGCACCCCGTAATTAGCCGGTCTGATTTTTTTTCGATAATGCAATTGCCTTCGCTGCGGTAAAATCGGTTGCCGTCTTCTACAATAAGAGAAGTAAGGGCGTTACAGCTTTCAATGATGTTATGGCCGATTTCTTTTACTTGCTGAGGGATGCGCAGACTTTTTAAAGATTGACAGTTGCTGAAAGCCGCATTTTGAATTTCGTCACAGGCAGGCAGCCGAACTTCTTGCAAGGATAAACAATTATAAAATGTCAAATTTGATATTTTCTTTAAATTTTTAGGCATGCGGATTCGTTGCAAGTTTGTACAGTCGGAAAAGGCACTAGGCCCGATTTCGAGTACGGAATCGGGAATAATAATGCTTGTAAGCTTCGTTGCGCCTTCGAAAGCGGAGGGGGAAATTGTTGTAACCGGCAAGCCGTTGATAGCGGAAGGCAATACGATTGTTCCCGACAGCTCCGTAGGATTGGCGGGTTTGATTTCATATTCGTTGTCATTGATTATGCGACAGTAAAGAGGGGTGCTATTTAAAACGTATTCGTACACGGGCGACCATTCTGATTTTTGGTAGTTAAACGTTTCGTCGCCGACGCTTTTGATTTGTATCCGGTAAGTTTTTGCCTCGGCGGTAATCATAAACAAATCCAGCGAAGGATCGTCGGCTTCGTATTCGGTGCCGTCGATATCCACAAGGTACCATTCGGCGTGCGGCGTAGCATCCCAAAGCAGATAATCATTTTCCACGCGGATATTTTCGGGCGGAAGAAGATTTTCTTTTTGCCGGTTGCAGGCGGCAAACGCCGAAAGCAAACAGATAAAAAACGTAAATACGGCAAACTTTTTCACGCGGGATAACATAGGCGCTCCTTAAATTACGGCTTCCCAAACGAAATAGAACACGGTGCCGTTCTTATAATTTTTTAATTGTTGAAAATCGAAAGACCTTGCTTTTGTAAAATGCGCAAGCGTTTTGGGTACTCCTTTCCATATTTTTCTAAAAATAGTGTTGCATTAAGCCAAAAAATGATAAATACTGTCTTTTTCTGTCTTGCGTAATGCCGTCGGCTTTTTGCGGGGGCGGCGTATCGCTTTTGTTTTATTTATTATATAATTTTTCAATCAAGAACGCAAGCGTTTTTCGCTATTTTGTTTATCGATTTTTCAATGCGAAACAATCGATTTTTTATATTATATGCAAAGCGTATATTTTTTGAGAATCGGGATATAATCTTTCCCGTCGTTTGGTTGCCGCACAAAAACGGCGCCGAGGCGTAAACTTTCGCGGAAAGGAGAAAGGGAAAATATGGCGGAATTTATTCGTTCGGCAATCGTATATCTGCGCGCGTTGTTCGCGGCGCTGCTTTCGGCGGCGCTGGTTGGTATTTTCGCGCTGCCGTTTGCGTTTCCGCTCGGCGGGGTTTTTCGCGGCGGCGAGGGCGGTGCGAAAAAGCGCGGGGTGTATACGCTGTATTCCGCTTCATCGAGCGGCTGTTTTACGGATAACCCCGATTTTCTGCAGCTTTTTTCCGTGCGCGGCGAGGCTGCCGTATACGAATTTTCTGCGGAGAATTCGGCTTCGCGCGAAGAAATTTTAAACGCGGTTTCAAAGGAGTTGAACGCGCAAGTGCGTTTTACGGAAGAGGCGGGCGGCGCAATTTCGTATTATTGTTATTCCGATAAAATCGGCGCGGCGCGCGCGAAAAAAATAGGGGATTCTTTCGTCAATCTGCAAGTGGTGTTCCGCGGCGGAGAAACGATACTCGGCGTGCCGCTTGTTTTCGGCGGGTATTAAGCGTTGCGGCGGAATAAATGAAAAATTTTTAGAAATCGGCTGTATAAAACGGGTAAAAACGGGCAATAACCGTACTACCGAAACCAAAAAGGAGATAAAAACATAATGAAAGAACAAAGCGAAAAAGCAGTGAAGAAAGGTTCGAGATCGTATTTTTATGCGGTGCTCGGCTGTATCGCCGTGCTGCTGGCGGCGGCAATCGTAATTACGGCGGTGGCGCTTTCCGGCAGAGAAGACGATATTGCCGGCATACCCGATCCCGGCGAAATCGTAACGCCCGGCGGCGACGAGCCCGCGGCGCCTACCGAACCGGACAAGCCCGACGAACCCGCGCCCGTTGTAAAACCGGACGGATTCTACGCGCCCGTGGCGGATATGAATTCGTTGAACCTGTACGGATTTTACTACAATAAAACGCTGAATTGCTATCACCTGCACGACGGAATCGATTTTGCCGCAACGGCGGGAGATAAGGTGTTTGCCGCCGACGACGGCGTTATCGAAGAAGTGTATACTTCCGATTTGCTCTGCGGCGGGAAAATCGTTATCAGACACGCGAACGACGTGCGTACCGTATACGAATACGTGGACGTTGCCGCGGGACTGAACGTGGGCGACAGCGTAACGCGCGGGCAGGAAATCGCCGTTGTGGCTGCGGCTACCGGCGCGGAATACAAAGAGGGCGCGCACCTGCATTTCGAAACGATTGAGGACGGCGATTCCGTAGACCCTTCGAAGTATCTCACGATGGAAGAAAAGTAAATGCGCCCGACGGCATACTTTTCGGAACTCCGTTAAAACGGAAAAGAAGCCGCGCGGCATAAACGCCGCGCGCGCGGCATACAATAACCTGCCGAAGAAGTTTTTCGGGAGGTTATTTTTTATGAAAAAACTGCGCGTTTTGCTGTGTCTGATTTTTGCCGCCGTATTTGTGCCGTGGGGCGCGGCGTGCAAAAGAACGGAGGAATCCGCGCCGGCTTTTTACGAATTACGGTTGATTTACAACCCGGAAACGCGCACGTTGACGGGCGAAGAAACGTTTGCGTACGAAAACCGTCGGGACAGCGCGCCCGCGGAGCTTAAATTCAATCTGTACCCGAACGCGTATCGCGAGGACGCCGTATATAAGCCTGTTTCCGAAAGCATGGAAACATCGGCGTACTATGCGGGGAAATCGTACGGAAAGATTGAAATTCTTGGCGTAGAGGGCGGCGGAGAATGGGCGATCGAGGGCGAAGATTGTAATCTGCTTTGCGTTTCGTTGTTGTCGCCGCTGCAAACGGGCGAAAAAGTTACGCTGAAAATCTCGTTCGTCGCCACCCTGCCTGCGGCGAATCATCGTTTCGGCGTATCGGAACACGCGGTGAATCTCGGTAATTTTTATCCGATTCTCTGCGGGGTATACGGCAACGGGTTTTACGAAAACGTGTACGCATCCGAGGGAGATCCGTTTGTATCGGACTGCGCGGATTACGACGTTTCGCTGACGTTGCCCGAAAATTACGCGGTGGCGGCTTCCGGACGGGAAATTTCGGCGGCAACGGGGGAAAACGGGCTGAAAACCTGCCGTTACGAAGGGAAAAACATGCGCGATTTCGCGTTTGTGTGTTCCGAAAAATTCAAAGTGGCGGAATGTAAAGCGAAAACTTCGAAAAATGCCACCGCTGCGGTGAAATATTATTATATCGACGACGCCGAACCGCAGAAAACGTTGGGCGCGGCGCGCGAGGCGCTGGAATATTATTCCGAAAGCTACGGGGCATACCCTTACGGAACGTATTCCGTGGCGCAGACGGGCTTCTGCTACGGCGGGATGGAATACCCGGCGCTGTCTTTTCTTGCCGCAGGACTTGCGGAAGAAGAGAAAATATACGCGACGGCGCATGAAACGGCGCATCAGTGGTGGTACGCGCTGGTGGGCAGTAACGCCGTTGAAGAGGCGTGGCAGGACGAGGGCGCGGCGGAGTATTCGGCGGCGTGCTTTTTCGGCGAATACAAGCAGTACGGCATCGATAAAGAAACGTTGATCCGTTCGGCGGAACGGGAATATCACGCGTATTACAGCGTGTATTCGCGGGTGTTTCACGGCACGGATACGCGGATGAGCCGACCGCTCGGCGATTACGCGGGCGACTACGAATATCGCGCGATTGCGTACGATAAAGGGCTGATGCTGTTTTCGGCGCTGGAAAAATCGGTGGGGAAAAAGACGGTAGAAAAAGCGTTGAGGGCGTATGTAAAGGCATGCGCGTACAAAATTGCGACACCTGCGGATCCGGTGGCGGCGTTCGAACGTTCCGGCGTGGACGTATCGGGGTTGTTTGCCTCGTTTTTAAACGGCGAAGCGATTGTATAAAAAGCGAAAAATAGGCCGGGCAGAGGCGGGCGCCGAACGCTTGCGTTTTTCGAAAAAAAGGAGTATAATATGCGTATTATCGCGGTACGGTGCGCGCGGAAGCGGCGCTCGAAAGAAGAAAAAGAGGTGGTAAAAATGCCGATTTTACAATACAAATGCAAAAAATGCGGAAAGCGTTTCGAAGAGTTGGTGAAATCGCACACGGATACGGTGGTGTGCCCCGATTGCGGCGGAGAAACGCAGCGAGATTATTCGGGAGAAATGTATTCCGCTACGGGGAAACAGACAAAAAAATGCACGGGGCATTGCGCCACGTGCGGGGGATGTCATTAAATTCGGTTCGTACCGGGTATAGGCGCGTCGAACACGTGTTTCGCCGATTTTTTTGGCGGCGGGAAATTGCGGAAAGAGCATTGTTTAATCGGGATATTCCGCGCTGTCGATAGTGCCGATTTGCCGCCACTTTTATTTGGCGGCGGGAAAATGCGGAAAGAGTAATGTTTAATCGGGATATTCCGCGCTGTCGATGGTGCCGCCGCCAAGGCAATTTTCGCCGTCGTATAATACGGCGAATTGTCCTTCGGTTACGGCGCGCTGTTTTTCTTTAAAATCGATATGCAGTCCGCCGTCGTCTTTTACGGTAACGCGCACCGCCTGATCGGGCTGGCGATAGCGGAATTTCGCATAGCAATCGAACGTCCTGCCGCGCTCGGCTACGGGCGAAGAGGGAATCCAGTTCATGCCGCTCACCTCGCAGGAATCGGAATACAGGGGCGATTCGTCGCCGTGGGAAACGTAAAGGATATTGTTTGGCAGATCTTTTTTCACCACAAACCATCTGCCCTCTTCTTTCTCGCCTTTCATGCCGCCGAGGTACAGCCCCTTGCGCTGCCCCAGAGTGTAGTACATCAGCCCCTCGTGTTCGCCTACTTCTTTCCCGGAAAGGTCGAGAATTTTACCGGGCTTGGCGGGAAGATAGCCGCTTAAAAATTTGCGGAAATTGCGCTCGCCGATGAAGCATATGCCCGTGGAATCTTTCTTTTTTGCCGTGGCAAGCCCGTATTTTTCGGCAATCGCGCGGATTTCCGGCTTTTGCATATCCTGCAGCGGGAAAAGCACGTCTTTCAGCTGTTCCTGCGAAAGTTGATTCAAAAAGTACGTCTGGTCTTTGTTCCGGTCGGCAGCTTTCTGCAGAAGATGCACGCCGTTTTCGTGGGAAATTTTGCAGTAATGCCCCGTGGCGATATAATCGGCGCCGAGTTTTTTCGCTTCGCGAAGAAACGGCCCGAACTTGATTTCGCGGTTGCAGAGCACGTCCGGGTTCGGCGTTCTTCCCGCGGAGTATTCGGCAAGAAAGTACGAAAAAACGCGGTCGAGGTATTCTTTGGCGAAATTTACGGTGTAATAGGGGATATCGATGACGGCGCACACTTTGCGCACGTCTGCGTAATCGTCGGCGGCGGTACACACGCCGTTTTCGTCGGTTTCTTCCCAGTTGCGCATAAACAGCCCGATGACGTTATAGCCTTGTTGTTTTAAAAGCAGGGCGGCAACGGAACTGTCCACCCCGCCGCTCATGCCTACTACTACTGTTTTTTGCATAAAGATACTCCGAAATTGTATGTTTTGATTGTTTTCAGCTGTTTTTCAGGCGATGAACGCAGGAAAAAATGCGCAATAATCGCGCAGGCGAAAAAATTTTTGAAAAATTTAAGAATATTATAGCATAAACGCTTGCAAAAATAAAGCGAAAAAGAGTAAAATAGATAGAGAAAAAGGAAAAAGGTTTACCGAAAGGCGAAATTGTGCCCGAAGTACCGAAAAATGTGCCCGTGGTGGAATTGGATACCATTAGAGCCTCCGACGTAGAAAGGGAACGGAAAACGGACCCCGCAAAACGCAGGAAAAACAGTGAAAAAGGAGTAAAAAACCGCAATTTCAGAAAATGCATAAAAATTTTACACCCAAAATTACACCCTGAGGGGTGTTATGCAAAAGCCTATGATTGGTGTTGGGGTAAAATCGTCATAAATGTACTCGTGGTGTAATTGGATAACATTACGGCCTCCGACGCCGTCGATTTCTGGGTTCGAGCCCCAGCGGGTACACCATCTTCAGTACCCGAAAAGGATGCTGATGACAAGACACCGAAAATATTGTGTTTTCGGTGTCTTTTTTTATTGTTAAACCACAATATATAGTAAAACTGAAAGAAGAAAATATCTTTTATTTTTGAGGATGCTTTTTAGTGCTTTTTATAAAAAACAGGAGTCGAACTACTTTCATTTTTAAGAAGTGTATATGCTGTGTAAAACGGCAGATTGCTTAGCCGTTATTTTTTTATCTTCTGCGCATACTGTCATTATGGCATACAGTTATAAGGGCAGCATAAGTTTCGGGTTGGTTTATATCCCCGTAACGCTACACAGCACAATAAAAGAGAACGACATTGGCTTTAATATGATAGACAAAAAGACAATGAGCCGAGTTAAATACAAAAAGACCTGCGCCGATTGCGAAGGTCGTGAAGTCCGTCAGGAAGATATCGTCAAGGGCTTTGAATATGAGGACGGTAAGTACGTTATATTCGAAGAAAAGGACTTTGAAAAAATAAAGTCTAAAAAGGATAAGAATATCACGATAGAAAAGTTTGTGAACCTATCCGAAGTCGATCCGCTGTATTTCGATAAGCCTTACTATGTCGTACCTACGGGCGCGGAGAAAGCGTTCGCCGTACTCTTGACCGCAATGGAGCAGGAGGGCAAAGCAGCTATTGCAAAGACCGTTCTCGGCACAAAGGAAACGCTTATACTCATAAGAGCTAAAGACGGGCAGATGCTATTGAACACGCTTTTCTTTGAAGAAGAGGTAACGAAGAATCCCGCAAAGGAAATAACCGAGAAAGGCAACGCCGCCGAGCTGAAAATGGCAAAGGCGATTATAGAGGGGATGACGGGCGAATTTAATCCCGAAGAATATAAGGACGAATACCGACAAAAGGTACAGGAAGCGATAGAGAGAAAGATAGCAGGTAAGGAAATCGTTGCGCCGAAAGAAAAGGGCGTAGGAACGGTTGCTAACCTTATGGACGCGCTTACAAAATCGTTGGAACTTACGCAGAAACCTAAAACAAAAAAGATTACGCCAAAGAAAACATCGGCAAGGAAGAAAGAAGCGTGAGAGATTTATTCGACGAAAAGAATATCTCGCCTATGCTCTTGAACGAGGTCAAAGAGCCGTTTGATGACGAGGATTATATCTACGAATTAAAGTTAGACGGAATACGGTGTGTGGCTTATATCGAACCTAAATCAGTAACTCTGCAAAATAAGCGTTTTAAAGATTTAACTCCTATATATCCCGAACTTACGGATATTTGCAAGTGCGTAAAGAAGCGGGTAATACTTGACGGAGAGCTTGTCGTTTTAACGGACGGCAAGCCCGATTTTTATGCCTTGCAAAAGCGCAGTCTTATGGGCGACAAATTCAGAATATCCCTTGCGGCAAAGAAAAATCCCGTGCAGTTCGTTGCCTATGACATTCTATATTTTAACGGCAAAGACTTGACGGATAAACCGCTGATGGAACGAAAAGAAAAGCTGTCAAGCGTGGTGACGGAAGGCTACAATTTGAGTGTTTCCCGTTGGATAGAAAAGAGCGGCATCACCTTTTTCGAGCTTGCAAAGAAAGAGAGTTTGGAGGGCATTGTCGCCAAGAAAAAGGACGGACTGTATCATATTGGCAAGCGTACTTCTGATTGGATAAAAATAAAGGTAATGCAGGATGAGGACTTGTTTGTGCTTGGCTATCAACCCGACGAAGATGGAAATGTTAAAGATTTAATACTCGGCTACTATGACGAAAAGGGTGTGCTTAAATGTCGGGGCAAGGTCTATCTCGGTGTATCGAAAGCTGAGCAAAAAATCATAGCAGAGTTTGCTAAAAAGAATACGGTCAAAAAACCGTGGTTCGATAAGTATAAAAATGCGGTGTGGTTGAAACCGCAGCTTGTGGGTACGGCACACTTTATGCACGAAACGGAAAGCGGCGGTATGCGTCAACCTGTATGGAAAGGGATGAGAGAGGATTATTAATAACAGATATTAGCGTGATGCAGGTCTCGAAAAGTGAATTATATCGACACCTCACATAATGTATTTTGAGAAATGAAGTAATAAATTAGCTTATCGCTTCGGAGGTAGACGAAACCGAGTAAGAGAGCTTATTATAGGCTCGATAAAAGCTGGATACGCTGTTAAAGCCGCATTGGAATGCTAAATCGATAATACTTTTTTCGTTATTTTCGGGAAGATTTTTTAATGCAATAACATGTTGAATACGAACGTTATTGATAAAATTTCTGATATCTATTCTTATATAGCGACCAAATAATCTACTTAAAGATAAAGGGGCATAATGAAATTGTTCGGCAATAGAGGAAAGAGTAAGTGGCTGACTGTAATTATCATAAATGTATTGAATAATTTGAGGCATGGCATTAAACCCTTTCTTTTTGCCGGGAACAGATCGAACTCTAACGCCGTATTCGGACGTTATGAGATGAAGAAGCATATTGGTATAAGAGAAACGCTCCAAAGAGAGAACGTATGATTTTTATTGGAGAGAAAAGTTATATAATCAAAAAGACCTTTATTTTTCTCTTTGTCGTTCAATAGAACGGGAGGATACCGGTTGGGATAAATATCGTAGAAAGTTTTCATATAAAGGCTTCCTAAAAGTGCAAATCCGACTTCGGTACCTTTTTCGCATGTATAAGAATGTATTTGCCAACTACTGACAAATACAGCGTCCCCTGCCGTAAGTTCGTATTCTTTGTCATCGATAAAAACCTGAGCAGAGCCGGAGAATATGCAAAATATTTCTACATTACGGTGAAAATGAGCATAATACCCGGTTGAAACATATTTTTCAACGTGGAAATAATCGCTTTGGTCGCGTTGAGTTTCTAATTGAAATTGAGATTCTAATATATCGTGTTGCATACTTTTATTCTACCGCTAAATAAGAGAAAAGTCAACATATTATAGAACAAAAATAACGCCAAATGCATATATTTGGGAAAAAAATGAATAATTTCGGGTTGAAATTCGGAAATGGTAGTGTTATAATATATGTATAAATTAGAATATAATAGTTGTTTGTGCCAAATAAGAAAGGCTAGAGAATATTTGCTTCATCGTGGAAATATTTGCAGAGGTAGACACTCTGCTTAGAAATAAAAAAAATTTAAAGGTAAGAGGTGGTTTTTATGAAAAAATCAATTAAGAAGACGGCTATGGCGTTAGTGCTGTCCTCGACTTTACTGTTTTCAGTTGCCGGATGTGCAAATGGATCAAATGAAGAAGTTCCGGAGGGTTTCACCGGTATCACGTTCTATTACGATCCGCAAACGCGCGGCGACGCTGAATATCGCCAGTTGATAGAAACATATAACAGAACGCAGGGGCAAACGGATAAGGTTAAGGTTTCCGGTCGTTCCGTGTCGGGAGTAACCAGTAGTGCGCAGACGCATATGATGAGGAATAATGCGCCTAACGTGGTAACTGTTGGCGACAAATCATTTAAGTCCTTAGCAGTACAGGACTTGATGCTCTCGTTGGAAGAATATAATGAAGAAACCAACACAACCGCAGATATGCCTGCCGAATTGGTTAATCGCTTCCGTTTCTCCTACAGTACTAAGGAAGCGGGGACTGGGGCTGATTTGCTCGGGGTACCTAACGGAAACGATCCTAAAATGTTATATTATAACGCTGCATATTTCAAAAATCAAAATATAAATATCATTTCCGTCGCAGAACAGGATTTGGATAACTATAATAAACAAAACGGGACAAGCTTTATGCCTCACGGATATGCGGAATACGACGCAAGCAATACGCAAATAAAAGCTTGGGCGAGCAAGGCTAGTTTAGTTGCGTCGACAAATCTTGCCGGCGAAAGCGTATATAAAGTTTTTAACGAACAAATTCCTACCAATTGGGAAGAATTACGCTATCTTTCCAAATGTTTTACCAAAACTTATAATAGTAGTTCTCCTTCAAAGTTTGGATTTATGACCGAATGGTGGTTCTCGTGGGCATGGTCTGTAGGTGGTGACTGTATCGGGTATAATGGTGAAAAATACGAATTTACCATTCTTGATGATACGTCTAATTACCTTGTGACGGGCAAAGAAACAACAGTTAATGGTAATACCTATCAAAGAGGCGAGATTATTTCGTATGAAGATAAAATCAAGGATTCTTCGGTTGCAACTAATGCTAATCTCTATGCAATAAAGTCGCAGTATGACGCTTTTTTGGAATTTAACCGCTATACGAAAACGCAGTCCGGAGTTGCAGATGAGAAAACCGTCAACGGGGAGAAGGTAACTTATAAAGGTTACGGGCTTATCGATTCAGGTAATTTGACCAACAGAGACGGTGAATTCATCGCCGGAAACGCCGCTATCCTTGCTCGTGATTATGCGTTCGGCTATACTCTTAAAGCCAGCGGATTACAAGATTGGGATGTTGCGCCTGATGTGCAATATCGAGAATATGTTGGTGGTAGTGTTTATTATAAGAATGACACCGATAATTTCGCTGATGAATATCTTAAAGTTATCGGAAAAACTTATGACAGCGAAACCTATACCGGTGAGCTTTATACGGTAAACGGGACAGATATTGTGGGACTCAGGGCTGTTAACTCCGTGTCGGAAGCCTATGTAATTTCCAAACGTTCTGATCCTGATAAATATGAAGCTGCTTGGAAGTTTATTACTTGGGCATCGGGGACTGAAGGACAGCTGATTCTTGCAGGATGCAATCTCTGCGTACCTAACCAGATGTCATTGGCTGTAAGCGATGACTTTGTAAATAATCAGAATCGAATAGTAGACAATCTTGCGGCAGTCGGAGCATCGGTCGTGGAAGGAAGAATAGGCGACTGGGGATATTTCGAAGAGGGTTCTTGGGTAACTGCTTGGGCAAATGTACTCAATGGTTCAGTCCGTGCCGGAAGTATGACTTTGTCAGAGTTCTATGAGAGTACAAAAGCAAATGCAAATAATGCTCTTGCGAAAAAAGAAATTGTCATCCGGAGATAAACTATGAAAGAAAAAAAATCTCAAAGAAAAAAGAGGAAGTTACTCGCTGATTCCGTCATCGGGTTGGTAGGGGTGCTGATTCCGATTATTGGCTTTGTATTTTTTAATATCTTTCCAATAGCTGTTTCGTTTGGTGCGATGTTCTGTGATATGGAATATTATGATATCGGATCAATGATATGGAATAACTTTCAGAATTTTAGCAATGTATTCCAGGATGCGCGTTTCTACAAATCGTTAGGTATAACTTTTTGGGTGGCTGCGGCACAGTTCATTTCTTTGGCTATCGCTTTAATTATTGCGGCTCTTTTAAAACGTAACCGTAAGGGTTCAAAAGTATTCTTAGTGCTGTTCTTTATACCTTATATATGTTCTACGGTAGCCGTTGCTATTATGTGGGGATGGATTTTTGACTGGCAACACGGTATTCTTAACAGCATATTGGGAACAAATATCAACTGGTTGAACAATCCTGTAACGCCATCTACATTAACTTGGGCTATTATCATAACAATCATTTGGCAGGCGCCGGGTTATGGAATTGTAATGTATCGAGTGGCTTTTGCCGCAGTCGATCCATCTCTTTACGAGGCGGCTTCATTGGATGGAGCGGGAGGTTTCTCGCAGTTCCTGCACATCACTCTTCCCGGCGTTGCGCCGACGACGTTCTTCCTGTTAATGGCAGGTATTTTAGCCGGATTAATGACCTTTGATGCGGCGACGATTCTTGCTCCGATAAGTTGGACAGGTATTGCGGGACAGGACGATATGGCATTGACATTGGTATATTATATATATGTTTTAACAGGTTTTAATGCGCCGAGTTATATGGATATGCCAAAAGCTTCAGTTATAACTTGGATATTGTTCCTTATGACGTTCGTTTTCGCTTTCAGTACGTTTTTAGTTCGCAATAGGAGAATGAAAAATGAATAATATGAAAAACGTAGTAGTGAAAACCAAGTTTATAAAGGCGATCAGTAAACGAAATCCAAAGAAACGCATCGTCTATATTGTTGTATTTTGCTGCTTGATATTATATACCCTGTTCCTGTTTGTTCCGTTTTATACTATCATCGTTTCTTCTTTTACGAGTAACGCTGAAATCAATGGTTCATTGGACTTCGTTTGGATACCTTCGCAAATCTCGTGGGAAGGATATGAAAAGATATTTTCCGCCGACTCTTCGTCGGGTTCTGTTCTATTCCTTTCCGGTCTGTTAAATACGTTATGGCAGACGCTTTTGCCACTTATAATTGGCTTATTTGTTTCAGGATTTGCGGCATATTGTTATTCCAAAATTAAATTTCCTTTCAAAGAAAAATTATTTTTGGTTGAAATTGCAACTATGACGATGCCTCTTGGGGCTTTTGGTATTATTTCTTATCTGTTTTATTCTTGGCTCAGATGGGAAAGCTCGGCATTGCCCATTATAATTCCCGGTATGTTTGGTTCTGCCACTATGATATTTTTCCTGCGAACTTATTTTGATGGGATTTCGGATGGAATAATCGAGGCTGCTAAAATAGACGGAGCCGGAATTTTTCGCATATTCTTTAAAGTAATCATGCCGATAGCTCTTCCTGCTTTTGTGGCGCAATTCATTTTCGGATTTGTAGGTGGTTACAATAATTATGTAGGTCCATTGATGTACCTTTCTTCGGAAAAGAGTTTGTGGCCTTTGCAGTTAGTGCTGTCCAATACGATTAACGATTCTTTGATTGCGCCATATGTAAACGCAAAATGTGCTGCGGCACTTGTAGGAATGCTTCCTTTGATTATTTTATATTGCTTTATGCAAAAGTTTTTCATTGAAGGAATTTCAGCCGGCGGCGTCAAAGAGTAGATTGGAATGCTTAACATAGTGTTTAAGATAAAAAATAAAGGAGAAAAAATTATGAAAATCAAACCGATAATTACGGCTTTTATCGGGGTGACCATTGCATCCGTCTTTATGTTTTCAGGGTGCGCAGAAAGTGTTCAGACCGTTTATAAATTGCCTCATTATAGCGGTACAGAATTTGAAGAATTGACTGGCGAACCCGTTTATAATCAAGAACTTTGGCGTCTCAATACCAGTGAAATCGGGCTTCCCGATCCGTTTGTTCTCGATAATACGGAAAGGGATGGTTACTATTATTCATATGGTACAAACGGATTATTTAGTTGTTATCGTTCGCAAGATCTTTCTATATGGGAGCCTGTTGGAGAAGTATTATCACTTCCTGCAAAAATGAGCGGAGCAAGAGACCTTTGGGCTCCAGAGGTGGTGTTCGATGCCGGTGATCCGCAGACGACGGATGACGATTGCTATTATATGTTTTTCAGCGTAACGCCCGAAAGTGATGGATTAAGTGGAAAATATGAAGGTACCGCACAATATATGATGATGGTAGCTCGTTCAAGCAATCCTGACGGTCCGTTCACAATTATTGATTTTACGGATGAAAATAGTTGTGGCAAGGGAAATGTTCATACATATCAGACGAGTGATTTTCCTCAGTACTATGCTAAATACGCATACTTTGATCCTCAGATTCATTACGATAAAATTCAAGAAATCGATCCTTCTTTGTATGAGGAAAACGGACTTAAGGGCGGATATCTCGACAATATAGACCCGCATCCGTATGTAGCTCCTGATGGACAAAAATATTTATATTTTATCCGAAATAATCCCTATGGTAGTATTATCGGCGTAAAGATGAAGGACAACAATTGGTTGACGCCCGATTATGACACGTACACGATTCTTACTCGTTCATTGTATTATACAATAGAAGATTATGAAAAAGCACAGAGTGGAGAAGCGGTAGAAAAAGTGTCGTACGAAATGTGGGGTAGCGGCCCTGTTAATGAGGGACCCGAAATATATTACCATAACGGCAAATATTATTTGGCATTTTCTGCTAACGGATATGGAGATGCAGGTTATTGTGTAGCACAGGCGGTTGGAGATTTTCCGTTAGGACCTTTCCGTAAATTGAGAGAGGAAGAAGGCGGCGTTATTATTTCGGGAGATCTCGGTATGAATCCGAAAGTCTCCGGCAGTGGTCATAATTCATTCTTAACCGTAGGCGATAATCTTTATATTGCTTATCATAAACATAATGATATGTCGACCGTAGAGGCAGGCAGACATTTTTGTATCGACGAGATAAAATGGGTAAAGATTGAGGATATTAACGGGGAAGAACTCGAAGTAATGTATTCTACTCCGACTACCACTGTTCAACCCAAGATTGTTTCAGATTATAAGAATATAGCTGCGGAAGCAGAAGTGAGCTTAAAAAGCGGATCGCTGGAAAATGGTTCGTCGCTCGACTGCCTAACCGACGGATTACTGTCGTGCTATAAATATGTAAATGTGGATTTTATCGAACAATACGTCAACGAAACGAAGATTACGAAAAAATCAACGTTTAGTCTGAATTTTAACGCACCCAGACAAGTTAGAGCCGTAATGCTTTATAACTCTAAAAACGAAACGGATATTTTTACAGAGATTGATGAAATTCGTCTGTTCTGTGAAGAAAACGGAAGAGAAGAAATCTATATCATTCGCGATGTTCCGTTCCTTGTGGAGAGGTTTGCAGAAGTTACACAGTTTGAAGATGAGGTTAGTATAGACATGCTTGTGCCTTGTGCAGCAGCTTATGCCGAATTTAAGGAAATAAGTGTAAAAAGCATAGAAATAACTGTTTCAGTACCTGATTCAAACAAATGCGTCGGAATTTCTGAAATTGCGGTACTTGGTAAATGAGGAGGGAAAGGGTATGAAAATGAAAAAAACACTCGTTGGATTGATTACCTTTGCTCTTTTAGGTTGTTCCGTTGTTCTTGGTTCATGCGGACAGAATGTAACAGAGAAAATAATAGAAACAAACGAAACGTATTCATTTGTTAACCCTCCGTATTCTTTGGCTACGATGGATGAGGATGTAACCATCGACGGAAAATTCGATGAACCCTGTTGGTCAGAAGCAAGAGGACGCAGATGGTTGCATGCTAAAAAAATTTCAGGCACAAACACCGCCGACGTGGGAGTTACCACCTATTTTGGAAACAATGGATTATACTTCGCATTTTCTGTCAGCGAAAGCTCTCCTATTAGTTTCAATCCTGTCCGTTCTGCCAACTATAACAGCGGAATTGAATTTTATTTTGCATTCTCTGACGCATCAACATGGTTAGACGGTTTATACGAAATCGACGTGTCTGCCGGTGAACAGTTCAATATTCGTAAATATGCAACCGGAGGATACAGATTCTACGGTTACAACCGGGAAAGTGCTCCTGTTATGGCTGTAGTACGGAACGGGGATATTTATGCTGGAACTTGTACGGCATATGATATCGAATTGTTTTTACCTTATTCGATGTTTGGACGTACAACAAAACCGACGTCGATTTATTTAAATCCCACTCATATTGCACCAACAGATCCTAAAACGCAGAATCGCGAGTGGTATAATCTCGGGCAAAATCAAATTTCTTTCTACGGTTGGGAGAAAACGAATCAAGCCTATACGTTTGATATAGGAGGATTTGTAAGTGATAAGTTGATTTTGGAAGCTAGCGGAGGCGTTGTTTCCGAAGAATGGGGTTATGATTTCGTTGTGGCTGGGGACAGAGTAAATTTGTTTCTTACGCCAGAAGATGGAAAAAAACTAAAGGTCTTTACGGTAAACGGAATCGATCGTCTGTCGGAGGTCAAAGATTCAGTTTACAGTTTCACGCATGACGGAATGGGACAAGTTCTTGTGCATGCTGAATTTGATTAACCTTGTATTACCGTTCGGTAAAAAATAGGTGAAGCGTGCTGTTTATTAGGTGGATCTATCATTAATTTACAGAATAGCAGACACTCATATAAATGATAAATTTTTTAAGGAGGATTATATGAAAAGAAAAGCATCTGGTCTTATTTTTGTATGTATGGCGATGGCAACGGTATTAGGTGTTGCCGGTTGCGGCGGCAAAGGTAACCATGAATTGCGCTTAGTCGAAGGAAAAGATTCAAGTTGCTATGAGACGGGTTACGAGGCATATTATGTATGTGATGACTGTGGTCTCTTGTATGCGGATGAGGCGGGAAAACAACAGATTGAAGAGCCTGTTATAATACCTTTGAAGTCGCATACATTGACTGAGGTGGCGGAGCATGAGGCTACTTGTACGGAAAACGGAATTATTCACCATTGGGAATGTACCGTTTGCGATAAGAAGTTCTCTGACGCAGAGGGTAGAAATGAAACTACCGATGTTGTTGATTATGCTGTTGGACATGACGTTGTTTATTTCCAGGGGCAGATGCCGACAACTGAATCTGATGGCACAATTGAGCATTATGAATGTAATAAATGTGGCGAACTCTTCCTGGATAAAGCAGGTTCTAAACCGATAACGGAAGATAAACTTACTATTCCAAAGGTGCAGGAAAATTTAGATGGAGCATTGACTGAGTCGTTCTATTCTTCTGATTCTACTTTATATCTGGGTGGAAGTGATTTGAGTGAAGGCGGAGTCGGTTTAATCGTCAATGCCCGTACGGGAGAACGTGGTGTATATCTGCATATGCAGCTTAACCATAATTATTCTCATACAACTCCGGATGGATCACCAACTTCTTTCATCAGGCTTTATTTAGCTGCAAACAATAATGAAACGAATTCATATACCGGAAGAGGTGTGGGTGAAGTCGGTCGTGACATTAAGATCGAATTCGGTTTAGACGGTACTATAGATGGCGACTCGTTGTACTTCGTTAAGTATCAAAAAACGGTCGAGAATTCTTCAAATAGTAAAACGCCTTATACTTCGTTGTGGGAAGTATTTATTCCTTTTGAAAACCTTGCTTCTGCTAACAACAACGCACTTGCCGAAGCATTTGAAGATAACAACGGCATTTGCTCGATAAAGAAAGGATATAATATGTTCTTTACCGTTGTGGGAAGTATGTTCGTCAATACGCAGGAACAGGTAGAAGTCTTTACGCCAACGGATGCGTCCGGTTGTGACGACAAGGATGGTTGGTATTTCTGGTTTGTGAAAGGTTATGGCGATTGGAGCAATGACCAAAAAATGTGGGTTTTGAATGAGAATGGTCTTGTTCAGTACATTCCTAATGCGTATGATGTTTTAGATATACAAACTATAGAAAACGAACACATAGCAAATTGGCAAGTTGACAAGACGGTTGACTATGACGGAACTATCAGCGGTTCAGTAACGGCTGATAGCGGATATGTCGTCAGCGGTATTAAAATTAACGGAAAGATATTTACGCTAAATTCTTCTCTTGTTGAGGGGGAAATCGCATTTGGCCCTATTGCAACATCCGATCTCGGGTTGCGTTGGTTCGACTCAGTTATTGAAATCGAAGCGATTGTAACAGAGCGCGCATTCCAGGATATTGAGATAAACATAAATGTTCATAAAGATGGTACCACAACTGCTCTGCCTCAAGGCGCTTCCGTGGTTCTTACAGACGTTGGCGGAAATGAATATACCGGTATAGTCAGCGATGATAATGGTAAAGTAATATTCAGTAACGTTTTGATTTCCGATTGTACGATTTCATCTGAAGAATGTTTTGGAAAGTTCCCCATCACCCTCACGAAAGGTATAACCGCATATGGTCCTGTGACTCTGGAATATAAATATGCAACGTCAACGGGAACCGACGGCTATGGTAAGCTTGACTTATCCAATATGAATGAAGCAAACCATGCGCTGACGTTGGACGGACTTGGTGGCGCAACGGGTACGAACGTATACGTTGAAGCAAAGTTAAATCTTCCCGAAACAGTAGCAAACTCTAAATATGTGATTGTAGAAACTACGTTGAAGTTCAACGGTTATGTAGGGTTCTGGTCGCATCGTTTCGGAATCAAGATGATCGAAAACAAGGGTATAGGAGTAACCATGCTTCCTGCGGATGCCGCCGAACCTCGTCTGCAAGTATTCGAAATGTACGCAGAAAATGCAAACGCACTCGACGGCTGGAGCAATACATATACGCAATATTATAGTGCGGTAGCAACAGCGCTTAACGGCGAAGGATTACAAATTCGTATAGTTCGTTCCGATACGCAGATTATACAGTACGCATATATAGACGGAGCATGGGTACAATTCGGACCTGCAGTGACCTGTGATACAAACGCAAAGACAGATATTCGTTTCCTCATTTGCGACGGTTCGTGGACGTTCAGCAATATCAAGTATGATACTCTTGAATACATAGAGGCAAAGGAACCTCAACTCGGCGTAAGCGGAAACTATGCGCATTTGCGTGCAGAAGACGGAAAGTTGTATACGCTTAACGGACAGGAAACGACGGAAGAAGCAATTACAATTGCAGCATTAACAGCTTTTGAGCTGGAAGTAACCGTAAACGGCAGGAAAGATGGAACGACCAACGCACTTGCGGACGGAACGGTAGTAATATTAGTACCTGAGATCGGAGAACCTGTACAGGCAACTATAACGGGTGGAAAGATTACGGCAACATTGCAGTCCTATGGCACGTATACGGTTACATCAGGAGATTATGAAGGAACGGTAATCATAGCAAAGGATGCGCTTCCTGAAGAATTGACTCTGGAATATAAATATGCAACGTCAACGGGAACCGACGGCTATGGTAAGCTTGACTTATCCAATATGAATGAAGCAAACCATGCGCTGACGTTGGACGGACTTGGTGGCGCAACGGGTACGAACGTATACGTTGAAGCAAAGTTAAATCTTCCCGAAACAGTAGCAAACTCTAAATATGTGATTGTAGAAACTACGTTGAAGTTCAACGGTTATGTAGGGTTCTGGTCGCATCGTTTCGGAATCAAGATGATCGAAAACAAGGGTATAGGAGTAACCATGCTTCCTGCGGATGCCGCCGAACCTCGTCTGCAAGTATTCGAAATGTACGCAGAAAATGCAAACGCACTCGACGGCTGGAGCAATACATATACGCAATATTATAGTGCGGTAGCAACAGCGCTTAACGGCGAAGGATTACAAATTCGTATAGTTCGTTCCGATACGCAGATTATACAGTACGCATATATAGACGGAGCATGGGTACAATTCGGACCTGCAGTGACCTGTGATACAAACGCAAAGACAGATATTCGTTTCCTCATTTGCGACGGTTCGTGGACGTTCAGCAATATTGTGATTTCAGATAATACGACGATGGAATAAGCCTGTTACCGAAGATAGAATGGCGAAGGCCTCTATTGCGGCTTTCGCCATTCTATCAATCGAATTTATGAGTAGTAGAAACAATTTTAAGGCGGGCGGAATGTACCGTTCGCCTTTAGTTTTAGATAACAAAACTTTTTCTTCTTACCCAAAAGTACAAGTAAAGGATTAATATGAAAAAAATTACATTAAAAGAGTTGACCATAGAAGAAAAATTGCGCCTTATTTGTGGTAAAGATGTTTGGCATACCGAAGATTTAAACGGTAAAATACCGTTCGTTCGTATGACGGACTCAAGCATGGGCGTGCGTATGCCGATCGATCCGGAAAAGTGGGACGGAGTTAAGCCTTCAATTGCATATCCATCTATGCAAATTTTATCGTATAGCTGGGATTTAAACATTGTTCGCAAGTATGCTGAATGTGTGGCAGACGACTGTCTTGACGCAGGTGCAGATATTCTTCTTGGACCCGGAATAAATATTAAACGTTCTCCGTTATGCGGACGTAATTTTGAGTATTATTCCGAGGATCCCTATTTAGCAGGGATAATGGCTCGTGAGTATATCATAGGTTTGCAAAGCGAAGGAGCGGGAGCTTGCGTAAAACATTTCTGCTGTAACAATGCGGAAACTAATAGATTACAACAGTCAAGTGAGGTGGATGAACGTACCTTACGTGAAATTTACTATAAGCCCTTTGAAATAGCTTGCGAAGCAAAACCAGTAAGTTTGATGTGTAGCTATAACAGAATCAATGGGGTTTATGGTTCGGAATATAAAAAAGGATATGACGTTTTGCGTAAAGAATACGGCTTTGATGGCGTAATTATTTCTGACTGGGATGCAGTTCGAGATAGAACAAAATCTGCAAAGGCAGGATTAGATCTGGAGATGCCGTTCCATCCCGAACATTACGATGCTCTCGTTGCAGATTATGAATCGGGAAAAATTACTGATGAAGAACTCGATGCCTGTGCTGAACGTGTTCTCGACCTTGTTTATGCTTGTAAAGGACTGCAACAGGACAAAAAACGCAGACATACGCAAGAAGAACGTATCGCCTTTACGCAAAAAGCTGAAGAGGAAGGAATTGTTCTTTTGAAGAATAACGGTGTTTTACCGTTGAAAAAAGGTCAAAGCCTTTCCCTCTGCGGGTGGTATGGTCGACCCTGTGCCTATAATAATAAACGCCCGGACTTGATTTCCGGTGGCGGATCGGGAAAAGTTGAGCGTATAACGCCTATGTTTGATATGCTGGAAATTTTGAAAAAACAACATGGCGGGGAGATTACATATGAGCCTGCGTTTTCTGATATTGGAATGGACACCGCATTTATGAATCTCGGTATTGCTGTAGAGAATGCGGCAGAAAGCGACGTGAATATTGTTTTTGCAGGAACCGGAGCATTTATCGAACACGAAGGCGTCGATAGAGCGACAATGAAGCTTGATAAAACTACTGAGCAAACGATTTTAGACACGGCAGCGGTTAATTCCAATACGGTGGTGGTTTTATTTGCAGGTTCGCCGATTGATATGAGAGAATGGATAGATGAGGTTGGTGCTGTCGTTTACGTTGGATTCCCCGGTGAAAAAGGTGGCGAAGCAATTGCAAATATTTTAACGGGAAAAGTCAATCCAAGCGGTAAACTCACAGAAACGTTTCCGCTTTCCTATAACGATACGCCAGCTTCGCAAGGCTATGTAGACAGTAAAGTTACCCGCTATGAAGAAGGACTGGACGTTGGTTATCGCTTTTTTGATACTTACGGCATACCTGTTTTATTTCCGCTCGGACATGGCAAAAGTTATTCGCAGTTTGTTTACAGCGGATTGAATCTTAAAACGGACGGTAAAGCCTTGGAAGTCAGTTACGAGATAGAAAACTGTTCGGATATCGATGGTAAAGAAATATCTCAAATATATGTACGTGCGATGAGCTCCTACATCTATCGTCCTTATAAAGAATTGAAAGGGTTCGCAAAAACATTTGTTGAGGCAGGTGTAAAGCAGTCGGTTTACGTAAAACTCGATATGCGTGCTTTCGAATATTGGTCTACGGCAAACGATAAATGGATGGTAGAGGATGGCGTTTACGAAATAATCGTTGGGGCGTCAGCGACGGATGAAAAGCTCAGAGAGAAGGTAAAGATCAAAGAAGGAAAAATTATACTTTTCTAAATTATATAAAATTATGGAAAAAAAGATTATGGAAAAAAAGATATTTATTGGGGCGGCGTATTATCCCGAATTATGGGATGAAAGAGAAATTGAAAAAGACATTTTACGTTGCAAAGAACTTGGAGTGAATACTTTGCGCATAGGCGAATTTGCCTGGAGTAAAATGGAACCCAAAGAGGGCGAATACAATTTGTCCTGGCTTTTGCGCATAGTAGAAGAACTGTATAAAAATGGAATTAACACGGTGATATGCACGCCTACCTGCACTCCGCCACGCTGGATGCTGAATAAATATCCCGAAATGCGGCGAGTGATGCCTGATTTAAATAGATCGGACGTTTCTTCACGTTGCCATGTATGCAAGTCCTCAAAAACTGCAAGAGAGAAAAATGCGCTAATCGTAACGGAAATGGCAAAGACTTTTGCGGGCGTAGAGGGAATTATTGGCTGGCAGATAGACAACGAGCTGTTTCCTTATGATGACGGTTGTTTTTGTGAAGATTGTAAGAATGGATTCCGCTCGTATCTGAGAGACAAATTCGGAACGACGGAAAAGCTAAATAAGGCATGGGGTATGGCTCGCTGGTCTTTGGAGTACAACTCGTTTGAAGAGATCGAGCCTCCATATCCGAATCAGTGGCGGCATCCGTCTTTACGAAAAGCGTGGTGGGATTATCAGTGTCATCTCATTAAAACATTTTCCGACGAACAGGCGGACATTTTGCATAAATACGGCTGTAGCAATATCGGAACAGATATGATGCCGCATAACTTTCTCGATTACTATGCGGTCAATGAAAAACTTGACGTAGTGCAGTATAACCATTATGATGCGGCGGATGGATTATTTAGGAATGTGTTTGCATACGATTTTTTGCGTTGCGTAAAGGATAAGCCTTTTTGGGTGACGGAGACACAGGTTGGTTGGAATGGCAGCGAATTTGCGGAGTGCGGATACCGTCCGGTGGGGAACTGTTATGTAAACACATGGCTTCCGATTGCAAAGGGTGCGGAGATGAATCTATATTGGCTGTTCCGTGCGCATCCAAATGGTCATGAGATAGGGCACGGTGCACTCTTTTCTTCAGCAGGTCGGGCATACCGTGTATCGGAAGAAGTAAAAAAAGCGAGCGAAGAGTTCGAAAAATGTGAAAAGTATTTGACCGATACAAAAATTAAAAGCAAAATTGCATTGCACTATTCGGCGACTGCAATGAATATGTTTAATGTCGCTCCGCTTTTGAAAAATTTGAACTATCGTGAAACCATATTAGGGAAATATCATTCGGCACTCCGCCATTACAATGTGGATGTTATCGATACGCCGCACTCTATCAATGAGTATGATGTAGTTATTTCTCCGTTCCTTGCGTGCATAGATGAAAACGGATTTAAGGAACGTATAACTGAATGGGTTAATGCGGGCGGAACGTGGATCGTAGGTCCGATGAGCGATATAATGGATTCCAATGTAAGTAGATATACGCATGCGCCGTATTCTTTCCTTGAAGAAATCGCAGGCGTATATACCAAATATCAAAAACCTATCGAAAATGACGTTTTTAAAGCGGAATGGCAAAGCGGTGAAAGTTGTTTGGTTTCAATGTGTTACGACGCTTACGTATGCAACGATGGAACGACAAGTTTGGCGCAGTATGTTGTAGGTGAGTTTGAGTCGCTTTCGGTTATTACTGAACGGAAAGTGGGAAAAGGTAAAGTAATACTTGTGGGAAGCGTAATTTCACACGAGGACTTACGCCGTCTGGTCAATATACCACCGATTGCGGAAGCAAGCGAAAATGTTGTTTTAACCGAACGCACGGGCGAGCACAACTGTATAATTGCCGTTGAAATAGAGAATAAATGCGGCTATATTTCCTTGGACAGCGAATATACCGATCAGTTGAGTGGGAAAAGGTATAAAGGAAAAACAGAGATTGCGCCTTACGAAGTTTTAGTATTAGAAAAAGTAAACAAATAGGATACTGAATATACAAAATACGAAATCAGATTTTATCTGTAGGGATAGGTAGGGAACAGATGAACAAAGGAGAAACATCGGCTATGACAAAAGATTCAGTAAGAACGAGAGAAGAAGAATTATATTATGCAAAATCGATTTGATTTTAACAAAATCTTTTTCGCGTTTTGCTCGTAATACCGTAGATAGTTTGAACTATGTTCGTAAATTGAAAGCTCTTGGCATTGGAGTTTTTTTTGAGGAACACAACCTAAATTCTTTGACAGCAGATAGCGAAATGTTTGTTGGCTTATACAGTGTCATGGCACAGGCAGAGAGTGAAAATATTAGTGCCAATGTGCGTTGGGGATTGCAACAACGTATGCGTTCAGGAACATTTGCTTTTCATTATAATATATTAGGTTAGATGAAAAAAAATTACATGCAGCAATTTGTCGTGGATTGACAAAGTTGCTTGAAAATAAAGATGAGGTTTTGGATATGATTATTTCTAATCTTGCGAGTGTGATTACAGGGGATGATGACGTTTTAGACACTGGTGCAATAGAAAATCAGATTCATTATTTGAACGATGAGGTAAATGCAAACGTACAACTTTTAATCACGACGGAAGGTGATAAGCAAAAATATGTTGATGTGATTAGCCAATTAAATGACAAAATCGCTGTTCTAAACAAGCAACTTGAAGCAGAAAGAGAAAAAATCGCTGCTAATCCCAATTTGAAAATGCAGATAGAAGATATTAAAGAAACCTTATCCAACACGGAACTTTGTTTTAGTGAATACGATGATGTAATGATTAGACGGCTTGTCGGTTTAATAAGAGTAATGAAAGATAAGTCAATAGTTATTTACTTAAAAGGGGGATTAAGTATAACTGAGATGGTAGCATAAAAGAAACGAGTCGATTAAGTCGGCTCGTTTTCTTTATAATAACCTTGAAAGAAGAAAAAACATTGACAAGATAACACAATTTTGGTATAATGTAAATTGTAAAAACAGTTTGAAGAGCCATTGCGTTAAAAGTTGTAACTCAAAATTCTCTTACACATAAATGAAAAATTATTGGCAAGGCAAGCCGTTTTGGGTGAATAAAAAAAGCTACCGAAATGGTGGGGGGGGGTAGCATTTTTATACACTAAACCCAATACTTAGCAAAGCCCTACGCATTATACGCGTAGGGCTTTAAACTTTTTATTGATGAAATGTTAAATTTTCAAATTATAAAAAATTATTGCCAATTAAGAATTTACGCAATAATGTTTTCCGTTTACGGTAACGTTGTTGTCCGAAACGGCAGGATTGCCTTTTCCGCAGGCGCGAATGAAAATGTGGTGCGAATCGGCGTTCGCTTTCGGAATATTGCCGAACGAAAAATTCTCTTCTTTGGCAACGGAAACAATCTCAAAGCCTTTGCATACGAAAAACGATGAGAATTGCCACAGTTTTTCAAATTTACCGTTGCTGTCGGCAATCAGGCAAACGTTCGAGTTTTTGTGATAAGCGGTAATGCGATAGTAGTGATTCATAGTAAAATCTCCTTAAAAATTAAAAAATTTATTTGTCGTATTTCATAAAACGCGGATATTGCAGGAAAAAAGCGGGCGTTTTCCATGCCGACCACGTTTCTAAGGTAAGCGAGTTCTGGTGTCGGACAATCGCAGGAACGCCCGCAAGAGCCAACTGCAAATACGTCATATGCACGCACCGTAAATCGATGTCGGAACAATCGATGAAGCAATGCCGGGCGTAATTGATATTGTAAGTGTTTTTCAAAACGTCAAGAGCGGCAATCGCCATTCCGCCCCCGCCACAACACGGATCGCAGATAGAAATAATGCCGTCGTTGTCGGTTAAAGCAAGTGCGTCTTTTTCGGCGAGCGTTATTTCTGCCATAAATTTTGAAATATGGTACGGCGTGAAGAATTGCCC
>ENA-UOOA01001915-UOOA01001915.1-human-gut-metagenome-genome-assembly--contig:-P61old-NODE-1915-length-31442-cov-7.872686_pt1 | contig 31442 bp, 23 predicted proteins | sample MGYA00242467_ERZ724014 | MGnify/ENA metagenome assembly ERZ724014 | reverse complement strand
AAATAACAGGAAATAATTAAGATAAGGAAAAGCAAATATGCGGAAAGTGTTGACCATCTGCTCTATGTTTTCATTTGCGGCACTCCTCAGCGCCCAGGTTGCGCGCCCGCCCATGGATCCGATGATGAATCCGGACTACAATCCGAATAATCCGAATAAAAAGAAAGAAGTCAAACGGGTCGTTTTCAAGGATAAAGTATCTTCCAGCGCTTATCCGTTATCCAATAAACGGGTCAAACAGATCAACGAAGTGGTGAAAGGTTTTCTCGACCGCAATGAAAAACTCAATGATGAAGCGGTCGTGGACACGATTTATGAACAGGTCGGAAAGTTTGTAGCCCTGACGCCGGAAAAGCCTGCGGACATCAGAAAATTCGAAGACTTCCAGAAAGAAATTGCGCCGGTCGTCAACAAAAAATTCCCTCTTGATCCCAAACAGATCCGGGAGGAAGCCGAAAAGGAAGCTGAAAAGAAATTTACGATGTACAAGCCGCAGGAACAGGTCAAAGTCTTTTATCAGCGCGGCAGAAGCGTCTACTCAACCAAAGGCACCTTTTACGGTTTCGGCGGCGGCAGCATTCAGGTCAATGAACGCCATATTGCCATGTTCGACCTGCTTCCGGAGTCACGGATCAAATTCGATAAAGCCTATAATCAGAAGGCAAAAGAAGAATTCATCAACAAGAAAGTCATGGATTACACCAATAAGAAATATGCGTTTTCCAATGATCTTTTCCGCAAGGCGCAGGCACAGCAGCGCACTTCCAATGAAAAACTCGGTTATATTTACGCCGACCGGAAATGGAATACCGCGAAAAAGCTGACGGATGATGCAATCGCGGAAGCCAAAGTCGAAGCCGCGCGCAGAGCCGAAGAAGCCAAGCTCAAAGCCGAAGAAGAACGTAAGAAAAAGGCAATGGAGAATCCCGGCGGATATATGCCGAACGAGCCCCAGAATCCAAATGCAAATATGGGCGATGGATACGCTCCGAATCCAGCCTATTGACCGGAAACGACGGAATATAAATGCAAAAGCCGGTGAGAAAAAAATTTCTCCGGCTTTTTTGTGCGGGGGACATCAAAGAGCTGTAAAAATATTTTTTACAGCCCGTCTTCCAGAATTCCGACATAAGGCAGATTGCGGTAATGTTCATCGGAATCCAGCCCGTAACCGACGACATAACGGTCGGGAATCCGGAATCCGACCCAGTCGGCAGGAACGAACTGTTTGGTTTCCAGCATCTTATCCATCAGGACACAGGTCTTGACGCTTGCTGCGCCAAGACCCAGGAAATAATGAACGGCGTATTTCATGGAAAGCCCCGTATCAAGGATATCATCAACCAGCAGAATATGTCTTCCGTGAACCGGCAGTTTCAATGCGGAACGCACTGTAATTTTTCCGGTACTCCGGTCATTTTCGTAACTGGACGCGGAAAAACAATCGACATAAAGCGGCAAATCAATCTTCCGAAGCAGATCGGCGGCAAAAATCACTGCTCCGTTCATCATCACAATGACTGTAAGCTCCTTCCCCCGATAAGCTTCCGTGATTTCTCCGCCCAACTGCGCAATCCGCGCGGCAATCTCATTTTCCGTAAGAAGAACCTTCATCCGTTCATACCTCGATAAAATCAAATGCGGCGACATCCACCACGCCGCGGTCCGTGATCCGCAGGAACGGAATCACCGGCAGCGGCAGGAAAGCAAGCTGAAGAAACGGAGTTTCCAGCGGACAGCCGGTCACTTTCACTGACTTGTGAATCCGGACCAGCTCTTTTTCCACAGTCTTAAAATCACGGTCGGAAAGCAATCCCCCCAAAGGCAACGGCATCACATCGACCACTTTCCCCCGGTTCGCAACAGCAAAACCGCCCTGCGAATCAATCAGGGCATTCACAGCCAGCGCCATATCCTCATCGGAAACACCGACCACGCAGATATTGTGGCTGTCATGCCCGACACTGGATGCAATCGCCCCGGATTTCAAGCCGAATCCTCTGACGAAACCAAGCCCGATATTGCCGTTTCTGCCGTAACGTTCCAGAACTGCAACCTTAGCAACATCCTGTTCAGGAGCGCATTTCTTTTCATACCCGTCAAACGGCAGGTCCAGTTTCAAATGCTCCGTCGTCAGGGACAGCTCCAGAATACCGATCACGGGAGTCTCCGCTTTCTTCGAGAAAACCTTGAAGGAATCTGCCGAGACCTTTTTCAACCTGACGGAATTCAGGAATGCCGACGGATCAGGCGGAAGCCCGCGCGAAGCAAACAGAGCCTCATTCACAATCTTCCCGTTTTTCAGGACAGTTGCAATCCGGCATTTCTTCAAGTCCGAAAGCAGGACGATATCCGCCTTGTATCCGGGTGCGATCAGACCGCGGTCACGCAATCCGAAATGCTGCGCGGGAGAACAGCAGGCGACCCGGTACACCGCCAGCGGATCCGCGCCAGACTCAATCGCATGTGCGATCATATAATCCAGATGCCCCGTTTCCGCAATATCCAGCGGATTGCGGTCATCGGTGCAGAAACAGAGAAACGGAGCATTCCGTATCGTAACCAGCGGCAGAAGCGTGTCCAGATTCCGTGCCACAGAGCCTTCACGGATCAGAATCTGCATCCCCTTGCGCAATTTCTCCTTCGCCTCGTCCAGCGTACTGCATTCGTGACAGTTGCGGACTCCGGCTGCAAGGTAAGCATTGAGCGCTTTTCCGGTCAGCATCGGGCAGTGTCCGTCAATTCTGCCGTGGAAAGCCTCCACCTTTTCAAGCACCTCCGGCACTTTGAACAGAACACCGGGAACGTTCATCAGTTCGGCAAGACCGGAGGAAAGCGGTTCGGAAGCATATTTGCAGACATCTGCCGCGGAAAGTGCGGCGCCGGCGGTCTCCAGCGGCGTGGAAGGGACACAGGAGCTGATCTCTACCCGAAGGTCCATGCACATACGGCGGGCGGACTCCAGAAAAAAGTCAATCGCTTTCGTTCCCGCAACATTCGACAGCTCGTGCGGATCGCAGACCGCCGTCGTCACGCCGCGCGGCAGAACGCACCGTTCGAACTCGAAAGGCGTAATCATCGAGGACTCCACATGAACATGCGCATCAATAAACCCCGGAACGGCGGTCAGCCCGCTTCCGTCAATCTCGCGCTCACCGTCATACGTTTCCCCGACACCGACGATCCGGTCGTCGCAGACAGCGATATCTCCCCGCACCGTCTCCCCTGTGATCAGATTGAAGACAGCGATATTTTTTATTACGAGAGACGCCGGGACATTCCCCTGCGCTTCATCAATGATCTTTTCCAACATTCCAAGTCCCGGCTTCATAGAGATTCCTCCCCGAAAAAAGTTTGATTCGCAAGATACTCTCAAAACATGAAAAATACAACTCTTTTCGCTTGACAAACCTTGTATTTTTCAGGAAAACATGATATTTTTTATGTATTTTATGAAACAAAAGGGAGCTTCAATTGAATTCAGAATCTTCACGGGAACAATTTGCGTCCAGACTGGGATTCATTCTGATGACCGCAGGCTGCGCCATCGGACTGGGCAATGTCTGGCGTTTTCCCTACATCACGGGGCAGTACGGCGGCGGGCTGTTCGTTTTTCTGTATCTGTTTTTCCTGGCGGTTCTCGGCTTTCCGGTCATGATGATGGAACTGTCTCTCGGCCGCGCCGGGCGCAGCACATTTCCGGGAGCGTTCCGCAACCTTCAGAATAAAAACGTCAGATTCCGCTGGGACTTTCCCGCATATCTTCTTTTCTCCGGAAACATGTTCCTGCTGATGTTCTATACCGTCATTTCCGGCTGGCTTCTCGCTTACGCCTGTTACTTCGCAGTCGGGAAATTCAGGACGATGGACGCCGCGCAATGCCAGGCATTCTTTGAAAACTTCCTTGCCTCGCCGGGGCTTCAGACGCTGTTCATGCTGATCGTGCTCGGTTTGACGGTATTCGTCTGTATGGGCGGAGTCCGGAAGATGATCGAAAAAGTCATCAAAGTCATGATGATCGGTCTTTTTCTTCTGCTTCTTCTCCTCGTGGTGCAATCGCTCCGCCTCCCGAATGCCATGCAGGGCGTCCGCTTCTTCCTCTATCCGGATGTGAATAAATTTCTCAGCGACGGAGTCTGGGCGACGGTTCACGCCGCAATGGCACAGGCATTCTTCACATTGAGCCTCGGAGTGGGAAGCATCGCAATCTGCGGGAGTTATATCGGGCGCGACCGCTCACTGCCGGCGGAAGGCGTCTGGATCATCAGCCTGGACACTCTGATGGCGATCTGTTCGGGACTGATCATTTTTCCCTGCTGCGCCGCTTATGCAATCGCACCGAACGCGGGTCCCTCCCTCATTTTCATTACCTTGCCGAATGTCTTTCACAACATGGAGGGCGGTCCGTTCTGGGGTTTTCTTTTCTTCCTGTTTCTTTCCATTGCCGCGGTATCAACTCTGATCGCCGTGTTTGAAAACCTTGCGGCATTCGGCATGGACGAATTCCGCTGGAGCCGTAAAAAATCCTGTTCCATCTTCGGTATCATCCTTGCGGCGCTTTCCATGCCGTGCATTCTCGGATTCAACCTCTGGCAGAAGTTCCGTCCGCTTGGAAAAGATTCCAACGTGCTGGACCTTGAAGACTTCATCGTCAGCGACAATCTTCTGCCTCTCGGCGCACTCTACCTGACGATTTTCTGTTCCAACCGTTTCGGCTGGGGCAGCGAGAATTTTTATAAAGAACTCAATACCGGAAAAGGCTGGAAGTTCCCTCATTTCTTCATACCCTATATGCGCTGGGGACTTCCGGCAATCATTCTGGCAATCTGGGTAATCGGGATCGTCAAGCGGTTCCATCTGTTCGAATTCTGACATCATAATCATAATAAAACAACAATATAATCAAAAGGAGAAATCATGTTCTGGTTTCTTGGCGGCATCATACTGCTGATTGTCGGTTACTTCACCTACGGACGTTTCGTTGAAAGAATCCTTGAACCGGATGACCGGGAAACGCCCGCGAAAAAATTCTGCGACGGAGTCGATTTCGTCGTGATCCCAAACTGGAAAAACATGCTGATCCAGCTTCTGAACATCGCCGGAGTCGGACCGGTCATCGGCGTGATTCTCGGAATCAAGTTCGGCGCGGTGGTCTTCCTGATTATTCCGGTCGGCAACATCATCGGCGGTGCGGTGCATGACTTCGTATCGGGCATGATGTCCATCCGCCACGGCGGCGCCAATCTGCCGAAACTGATCCGGATCACGCTCGGAAAGCCCTACTATGCGTTCTTCTCGGTGTTCATGTGCTTCCTCCTGCTGCTTGTCGTCGCGGTCTTCATCAACGTCCCTGCGACCATCTTCAATATTCTCACGCCCGGACACGAGTTTTTCTGGCTGGCAGTGGCAGTGATCTTCCTGTATTACATCTGCGCGACCATGTTTCCGGTAGACAAGATCATCGGCATGATCTATCCTTTCTTCGGCGCAATGCTCATGATCGGAAGTTTCGCGCTCTTCCTCATGCTCCTGAAAGCGGGAGCCGCCGATCCCGGACTGTTCCAGGAATCCGCGGCATTCAAAGCCGGCATGTTCAAGGAACCGATCATTCCGCTTCTGTTCGTCACTATCGCCTGCGGAATTCTTTCCGGTTTTCATGCGACACAGTCGCCGATCATCGCCAGAACCATGGAGACGGAACGCCACGGGCGCCGCAACTTTTACGGCATGATGATCGTGGAAGGCATCATCGCAATGATCTGGGCGGCGGGCGGACTCGCCATTTACAACATGTTCCCGGAGCTGATGGCGAAAAGCCCGAACCTTGCGCTTGAATTCATCACCAAGACTTTCCTCGGCAAAGGAATGGGAGGCATCACGCTGATCGCGGTCATCATTCTTGCAATCACATCGGGCGACACGGCAATGCGCAGCCTGCGCCTGAGTCTTGCGGAAATCTTCAAAATCGACCAGAAACCGTTCAAAAAACGTCTCGGCATCTGCATTCCGCTTATCGTGATCGTGGCGCTTCTGCTCTGGTGGTCGAACAGCAGTGCGAAATCCTTCAACAATCTCTGGAACTACTTTGCATGGGGCAATCAGGTTCTCGCCGCCTCGACGCTCCTCGGAGCGACCGTCTGGCTGGTCATGCAGAAAAAACCGGCATGGGTCACGCTCCTGCCGGGGATGTTCATGACGTTCATCGTCACGACGTTTATCCTCTGGACCTCCCCCAGGCACTCCGCAATACTCCCCTACGGCGTCGGCATGGATCTTCCGGTAGCCTACGCATGCGGGGGAATCATCACGGTCATACTTGCGGCATGGGTCATGCGCCGCGGCACGGCAATGCAGTCAATCAAAGTCGAAGATCTGTAACCGTAGAACCTTCGGGCAGCATGCCGCCGCGCACTGCCCCGTCATCCCCCGTTTACCGGGGGATGGTCTCTGCCGGAGCCGTTTTCCGTTTTCAAAGAGAAAGACTCGCCATTTCTTCCCCGTTCTCCAAGTTCAGAATCCGGAGAGCATGATCTCTGTAAAAGCCGAACGACGGAGGGTTTCCGCCTTTCGGAAGCGATATGGAGCCGGGATTGAATACTGTCAGCCCGGACTTTTCCTTCCGCAGAACCGGAAGATGGATATGCCCGAATGCAAAAACAGAATCCGGCGGAACCGGTGGCAGCTTTTCCGGATTCCAGAGATGCCCATGCGTCAGGAAGAAGCGACGCCCGTCGGCAAAAACAGTGGAATAATCCGCCATGAGCGGAAATTCGAGAAGCATCTGATCCACCTCCGAATCGCAGTTGCCGCGAACGGCAATGATCCGGTCCCGGCGGACATTGAGCATTTCCGCAACTTTCCGGGGAGCATAATCCGTCTTCAACGGATTGCGGGGTCCGTGGTAAAGCACATCTCCGAGCAGAATAAGCTGATCCGGCTCCAGCCGTTCGGCCTGCCGCAAAAGCAAATCCAGGCTTTCCGGCGATCCGTGCACATCGGAAAAGAATAATAATTTCATTATGACCTGCCTTTCCTGTTTTCCGGCAGGAAATATAACCGGTCCGCGGGAATTGTCAAACCGCCGGGCAAAGGAAGCGCCGTAATGCCGGACATGCCTTATGAAACGAAACTCTGAATTATTTTACCCGAAAAAGAGTTTGGCATTTGAAAAAAGCATTTCCGGCTGTATCTTTCCACTTGAATTTTTAACCTATTTTACAGGGATCAGGACTATGGACTTCAGAATAGAGATTGCCGTAAAAAGCAAGTGGAGCGATTCGAGAGCGCAGGCGGTGCTCCGTTCCATCAAAAATTTTACCGGTTCCGACGCAGTGAAAGGCCTCCGCACGAGAGACGTGTTCACGATCTCAGCGGATATCGACAAAGCACAGGCGGAGAGTATCGCAAGAGAGCTTTCCAATCCTGTCACCCAGGAATATTTCATCGGGGAAAACCCGAAAGTCGATTTCCGGTATGACTATATCGCGGCTGTCGGATTCAAGCCCGGCGTGACGGACAATGTGGCGCGCACGGCGCATGAGGCAATCGGAGACATCATCGGGCGCAAACTCCGCAAGGACGAGATGGTATTCAGTTCCATCGAATACATGTTTCAGGCGCCTGCCCTTAAAAAAGAGGATATCGCCAATATCGCCAGAGGCATTCTCGCCAACGAACTCATCGAAACGGTCACGGTGCTTTCCGCGGATGAAGTCAGGGCAAACGGGATTCCGCTCAACAAACCGGTTGTCAAAGGCACGGAAGAAGGCGTAGTCCGGGAGTTCAATCTGGAAGTGCCGGACGAGGAACTTTACGAGATCAGCCGCAAAGGCATTCTTGCTCTGACGCTTCAGGAAATGAAGGTCATCCAGAACTACTTCCGCAATTATGAGAACCGCGAAAAATACGGGCTCTCCAAAAATCCGACCGACGTTGAACTGGAAGTCCTTGCACAGACATGGTCCGAACACTGCAAACATAAAATATTCGATGCGGAAGTTGATTACGAGGATCTTGACGCGGGAACAAAGGAACACATCGTTTCCCTTTTCAAATCCTATATCAAGAAAAGCACCTCCGAGATCGCAAAGAAAATCGACTGGCTCGTTTCCGTCTTTTCCGACAATGCCGGAGTCGTCGCATTCAACGACAAAATCGACCTCGTTTACAAGGTCGAAACCCATAACAGCCCCTCCGCTCTCGATCCCTACGGAGGCGCAATGACCGGTATCGTCGGCGTCAACCGCGACCCGATGGGAACCGGGCTCGGCGCAAACCTGCTGGTCAACGTATGGGGCTACTGTCTCGGTTCCCCGTTCACCGACCCGAAGGATGTTCCCGAAGGGCTGCTTCATCCGCGCAGGCTCCGTGACGGTGTCCACAAGGGCGTCATCGACGGCGGCAACCAGAGCGGCATCCCCTACGGCCTCGGCTGGGAGTGCTTCGACGACCGCTACATCGGCAAACCGCTGGTCTACTGCGGCACCCTCGGAACGCTTCCGAAGAAGATCAACGGGCGCAACGGCTGGGAAAAGCAGATCGAACCCGGCGACCTTATCGTCATGACCGGCGGACGCATCGGCAAGGACGGCATTCACGGCGCCACATTCTCCTCCGAAGAACTCCATAAGGACAGCCCCGTTCAGGCGGTTCAGATCGGCGACCCGATCACGCAGAAGCGCATGGGCGATTTCATCTATGAGGCGCGGGACAAAAACCTCTACCGTTTCGTCACGGACAACGGCGCCGGCGGACTCTCCTCCAGCGTCGGGGAAATGGCATCCATCTGCGGCGGCTGTGTCATGGACCTCAAGAAAGCGCCGCTCAAGTATGCCGGAATGAAGCCGTGGGAAATTCTGATTTCCGAAGCGCAGGAGCGCATGAGTTTCGCCGTCCCGCCGGAAAAGATCGACGAGTTCATGAAGCTCGCGGCGGACCGTGATGTGGAAGCCACGATTCTCGGTAAATTCACCGACGACGGCAAGTTCCGCATGATGTATGGCGACAAGACGGTGGCATGCCTCGACATCAAGTTCATGCACGAGGGACTTCCCCGTCTCAGACTCAATGCGAAATGGAAGGCTCCGAAATTCGCCGAACCCGATCTCAAGGGCAGAGACGTGGAAAAGGATCTTCTCGGACTTCTCGCGAAACTCAACATCTGTTCCTGTGAATACAAGGCGCGGCAGTATGACCATGAGGTCAAGGGACTGAGCGTCGTCAAACCCTTTGTCGGCAGGGAGCGTGATGTCCAGGGCGACGCCTCCGTGTTCATGGTCGAACCGCTCGGCAGAGAAGGCGCAGTGCTCTCCTACGGCATTCTCCCGCGTTACAGTGACATCGACTGCTATCACATGATGGCATCCGTGATCGACCTTGCAATCCGCCGCGCGGTCGCGGTCGGCGCGCGCGTCGATATGATCTCCGGTCTCGACAACTTCTGCTGGCCGGACCCGGTCCAAAGTGAGAAAACACCGGACGGCGAATACAAAATGGCGCAGCTTGTCCGTGCGAACAAGGGGCTTTACGACTACACATGCGCATTCAATGTGCCGTGCATCTCCGGCAAGGACAGCATGAAGAACGACAGTACGCGCGGCGGCAAAAAGATTTCCATTCCGCCGACGGTCCTGTTCAGCACCATTTCCAAAGTGGAAGATATTTCCAAATGCGTCACGCCGGACTTCAAGGAAGCAGGCGATGATGTCTACATGGTCGGAATGACCTGTCCCGAGCTCGGCGGCAGCGAATATTTCGACATGCTGGGCGCGACAGGCAACAACGTTCCGAAGGTCAACGCGGAAAAAGCGCTTGCACTCTACAAGGCGATGGAAAAGATGATCCATGCGGATATTCCGAGCTCGATCATCACGCCGTCCCTCGGCGGGCTCGGCGTCGCGGCGGCAAAAGCCGCAATGGGCGGACGTGTTGGACTTGTTCTCGACCTGGCGAAAGTTCCGCAGGAAAAAGGCATGAGCGACCTGGAAGTTCTATTCTCCGAATCGAACAGCCGTTTCCTGATCAGTTGCAAACCGGAAAAATCCGCGGAACTGGAAAAAGCTCTTGCAGGTTTCCCGCTGGCGAAAGTCGGCAGAACGACCGAAGACCGGATTCTCGCGGTCAAAGGCGCCTCCACGGACATCAAAGTCAAAATGGAAGACATGCTCGGCAGTTACAAATCCACACTCGCCGGAGTCTGATTCTCTTTCAGAGGTTCCCGACGCCGTTCCCGAAAAAACGGGAACGGCGTTTTTATATGATATTTTCAGTTTCCCGGTTCTCCCGGAAAGTTGAAAAAACAAACGGGTGTGATATATCAGCTGTTTCACTTTTCATAACATGAGGATCAACCATGCTTACAGATTTCTGCACCAATCCGGTTTTGCTTTCCGTCGTCATACTTCTGATACTGTCCGCTTTACGGCTGAACGTCGTGTTTTCACTCGTCATCGCCGCGCTCTGCGGAGGAATGCTCGCGGGAATGAACGGAACAGCGGCAATGAAAGCATTCACCGGCGGACTCGGAAACGGAGCGGCCATTGCTTTCAATTACGCGATGCTCGGAGCATTCTCCATTGCCATTTCACGTTCAGGCGTCACGGAACTCATCGCGCGGGAGCTTTTCAAGCGGATCGGCGGAGAAGTCACGAAGAAAAAGCTCTTTTTCTTCAAATACACCCTTCTCCTGATCCTGACTCTGGTTGCCATTTCCTCACAGAACCTGATTCCCGTCCACATCGCTTTCATTCCGGTTCTGATTCCGCCCCTGCTCCCTGTTTTTGAAAAAATCCGCCTCGACCGCCGCGCAGTGGCCTGCATCCTGACATTCGGGCTCATCACACCCTATATGTTCCTGCCGGTCGGATTCGGTAAAATCTATTTGAATACGGTCCTGATCGGCAATCTGAACGCAAACGGGCTCGCAGTCGATCCGGCGCTGGCGCCGAAAGCCATGCTGATTCCCGCGCTGGGCATGGTCGCGGGGCTCCTGATCGCAGTCTTCCTCTCCTATCGCAAACCGCGTGATTATAAGACCTGCATGACGAAGCAGGAGGTTCTTTCGCAGGAACCCGTAGAAATCAAAATGCGGAATGTCGTGGTCGGCGTCATTGCGATTGCCGTTGCTTTAGCCGGGCAGCTCTGGCTGGACTCCCTCGTCATAGCATCCGTCGCGGCGATTCTGGTCTTCGTCATTGCACGCACGATTCACCTCAAAGACACACAGGATGTATTTACGCACGGAGTCTATCTCATGGGCGGAATCGGCATCGTCATGATCGCGGCAAGCGGTTTTGCCGAGGTCATGAAAGCCACGGGAAGTGTGGATACGCTTGTCAGGATGGTCTCGGACTCGATCGGCAATTACCGCAGTCTGGCGGTCTTTCTGATGCTCCTGATCGGACTCGTCATCACAATGGGAATTGGCTCCTCGTTCTCAACGGTTCCCCTGATCGCGGCGATTTACGTGCCGCTCTGCATGAAACTCGGCATTTCGCCGCTGGCGACCGTATCAATCGTCGGCGTCGCAGGAGCTCTCGGAGATGCCGGGTCGCCAGTCTCGGAATCGGTTCTCGGACCGACAGCCGGACTCAATGCGGATGGTCAGCACGACCATATTTACGACTCCACGATCCCGACTTTCATTCATTACAATATCCCCCTGCTGATCGCCGGCTGGATTGCGGGCATGGTTCTTTAGCGATCGCGGCAAGACTCCAATTTTGTTTTTCAGCGCTTCGCTTTCAAATCCAGAAGCTTCTTATAATATGCCAGACGGTTTGCCGCCGCCTGTTCCAGATGGGTGCCTTTCCGGATTGCCAGCGCTTTTTCCTGAAGCGCAACGGCTCTTGCGGCATCTCCCGTTTCCGCGCAGATTCTTGCAAGAGTCTCATGAGCAACTGCCGCAACCGGCGTTTCCCGGTCCTTCACTTTGTTATATGCCTTTTCCGCGTAGGCAAGCATGACCGCGGGATCCATGATTCCATAAGGGGAATTCTCCAGAGCGTAAGCCGTCAGGAAGACCAGGCTGTTGCCCTTGTCTGCGGCGAAATCATAAAACGCTTTTTCTGCCGCCTGCTTGTAAGTCTGCGTATCTCCCTGATTCAGAAGGATATCAAGCTGCATCATGCAGAGTCTGGAATCCTGCGGATTTTTAGCGCAGATCTCCCGGATGAACCTGACGGCTTCCTGCGGCTGTCCCTTGCTGTTGAACGCGAACAGTTTTGCCTGAATTGCAATCCTGTCATCCGGTGCGATCCTGAGAATCCTGTCGGCGGAGTTGGAGATGACATCGGGCAATCCTGCCTGAATCGCCATCTGGAGTTCCTGCCGGACCGCCTCAATCTGTTTCTGCCTGGACGCAGAGAATTTGCCGCTTACGACCTTCCGGATTACGGATTCCAGTTCCGTCGGATGCCCTGACCAGACGACTTTGCCGTCCTGTGAAAGAACCGCATAGGGAAAAAGCGATTCCGTTTCGGCAAAACGGATACGGCTCTTCAGGTTGTTGTCCGCCGCCACCGGAATTTGGAACGGGCCGTTGTCACGCACAACTGCGTCCGTGGTCTTCACCGGATTGATCGCAACCGCCGCAATCGCCAGATCCGGAGTTTCCGCATTCATGGCTTCCAGCATCCGGAGGGTATTGACTGCATCTTCGGATGTAATATCCAGCAGGACAACCGCCGCAAGCCCCTGTGCGGGAAACGTCACCGGTTTGGTATACCACTTTAACGCATCGATTGCCGGCATCGGTTTGCCTGCGTCGATTGCGCCCAGTGAAAATGTGCAGAGCGCCGCTGTGGAAAGCAGTCCGAAGATGAAGTGTTTCATGGTTCCTCCGTAACGGTCAGAGCGCGACCGGTTCCCATTGAGTATTTTTCGCGGCGCGGTACATGGCTTCCATGACGACACTGCGCTGAGCCGCTTCCCGCGCGGAAACAAGCTTGGCTTTTCCTCCTGTGAGCGCATCAAGGAACAGGACGAACGCATGCGGCCATGCATCCGGCAGAATGGTCCAGGGCTCCTTGCCGTCGGCACCGGTCACATGATTGCTTTTGAAGAAAAGCTGCCCGTTGACGACGGAGGCATGGCCTTCCGTTCCGCTGATCTCGCAGGTCACGGGATTTGCCAGATCGACCCAGCCTCCGGCAAGCGTGCCGACCGCTCCGCATGGGAAGTGCAGGAGCCCTTCGCCGGATTCATCGCAGTCCGCGCCATACCGTCCCGTTACAGTATGGATATCGGCAGTGACCCGTTCCGGCATTCCCATGAACCACAGCATGATATCAAGTGAGTGTGTCCCCAGATCGCCGAACGCGCCGCATCCGGCAATCGCCGGGTCAGCCATCCAGCGCCACTGGGTATCGAACCAGCCACCGAGAGAGCCGCAATGGCAGTTTGAATGACGGATTCGCGTGATCTTCCCGAATGCACCGGCTTCGATCTGCTGTTTCAGGAACAGGTGAACCGGGTTGCCGCGCATGAAATACCCGGTCTGGAAAAGAACGCCCGCCTTTTCGATCGCGTCCGCCATCTCCAGGGCATCCTTTGCGGCAAAGCCGAGCGGCTTTTCGACGAACATGTGCTTTCCCGCTTCCGCTGCGCGAAGCACCAGCTCCTTGTGACGGTTGGTTTCCGCGCAGATGACGACCGCGTCAATGGAGGGATCATTCCAGATTTCAGTATCGGAATCATATCCCTGTGTGTTTAAAATCTCTGCATTCTCACGTGCGCGCAGGGAATCGTGATCCCAGACTCCCGCAACTTGGAGGTCTTTTCTCTCTTTCAGCGTTTTTACGAAATTCGGCGTGTGGATGTGTGCGCATCCGGCAATAGCGATCCGTTTCATCTGCTGTTTCCTTTTCTGGTTAAGGACCTGAATTGCATCAGGCTTGACGGACGGGTCCTCTCCGACCTTTTACTGTTGATAAAATTCTTTTTGAAACTTCAGGAAAAGACGGGGAGGAAAAGCTTTTTCCAAAACTCTTTCCCCGTCTCTTTTCCGGCAAAATCAAATGTCTCCGCGTTCCAGTTCAAAGGCTCGGGCGGTTCGGAACATACGGTCCTCCGCAAGATCAGGCGCAATCAACTGAATGCCGACGGGCATTTTCGTATTTTCATCCATTCCCGCAGGAACACTGATGCCGCAGGTTCCGGCAAGATTCAGCGCGGTTGTGAAAACATCCGAAAGATACATCTGCATCGGATCGGATTTTTCTCCGAACTTGAACGCCGTCGCCGGCGTGACGGGCGTAAAGATCACGTCACACTGTTTGAACGCCTCCGTGAAATCGCGGCGAATCAACGTGCGGACTTTCTGCGCGCGCACATAATAAGCGTCGTAGTAACCGCTGCTGAGCACATAGGTACCGAGCATGATCCTGCGTGTCACCTCCGGCCCGAAGCCTTCGCCGCGGGAGTCCAGATACGTGGAGATCAGATCCGTCGCGTTTGGACTGCGGTATCCGTAACGGATGCCGTCGAAACGCGCCAGATTCGCGCTGGCTTCGGCAGGAGCGATGATATAGTAACACGCCATTGCATATTTTGTATGCGGAAGCGAGATCTCCACAAACTCGGCGCCGAGTTTTTTCAGTTTTTCCTTTGCATCCGCGCAGACTTTTTTCACTCCGTCGGAAATGCCTTCGACGTCGAAATACTCTTTCGGAATGCCGATGCGCATACCTTTCAGAGTCGGCGCCTTTTCGAATTCTTCGAGATCCTTTGCAAATCCGCCTTCCGGAACAGGAGCGGGAAGGCTGGTCGTGTCTTTCGGATCGGCTCCGCAGATCACATCCAGCATCGCCGCCGCGTCATAAACGCTTTTGCTCATGGGTCCGATCTGATCCAGCGATGAAGCAAAGGCGACAAGCCCGAAACGGGAAACGCGCCCGTAGGTCGGTTTGACTCCGACAATTCCGCAGAATGCCGCGGGCTGGCGGATCGAACCGCCGGTATCGGAACCGAGGGCGATCACGGTTTCACCGGCAGCCACAGCCGCCGCGGAACCGCCGCTCGAACCACCGGGGACACAATCCGTATTGAGCGGATTCCTGGTTTTCTGATATGCGCTGTTTTCGCAGGAGGACCCCATCGCGAATTCGTCCATATTGGCGCGCCCCATCAGGACGAAACCGGCGGCTTTGAGCTTGCCCGTAACGGTTGCATCATACGGGGAAACAAAACCCTTGAGAATCTTTGAGGCGCAGGTGCAGGGATATCCCTTCGCCGCGATATTGTCCTTGACCGTAACCGGAATTCCGTCGAACGGCCCAAGCGCCTTCCCTGCGGCACGGCGCCCGTCCGAGGCTTTCGCCTGTTCGAGCACCGCCTCTTTATTAAGTGAAAGAAGCGCCTGAACGGATGGTTCAACTTCGGCAATGCGTTCAAGATACGCCTGACAGAGCTCCACGGATGTGACGGCTCCGTCATTCAGGAGTTTTGCAGCCTGCCGGAGTGTGAGATTTCTGACTTCCATTACGACATCTCCTCTCCCGGCAGAACCTGCGGGACTTTGATCAGTTCGCCGTCAACGGTATCGGGCGCGTTCGCAAGCATGGCGTCACGCCCGAGCGGCGTTCCCCGGACATCGTCACGGAGGACATTGGAACGCGGAACGGCGTGCGCCGTCGGTTCGATGCCCGTCACGTCAAGTTCGGAAAGCATCTCGACGTATCCGACGATGGATTCCATTTCCGACTGGAGCTTCTGAACGGAGCCGGGCTCAATGCGCAGACGCGCAAGCGTCGCGATATGAGCCACATCAATACCTTTTGACGAATCGGACATGGATTATTTTCCCTTCTCGAGAGCAAGGGTCTTCGTTGTGATGTCGGCGACTTCCGCAGGGCCGAAGAACTGGATCGGGCCCGGATAAACATAGCAGGTCTCGACCGCCCATTTTTCACGGTTTTTCGCGAGCTCCCTGAACGGCGCGCCATCGAGTTCGACAAGAGCCTTCTTGATGACCGGCTTGTCTTCGCCATGGCGTCTTTCCATATTCATCATGGCGGTCAGCGGAATTGCTCCGGCGATCCACTTGTCTGCGGGCTCCGTGAGGTTGCGGACAGAGGACATGTAGCCGGTTTTTCCGGTGCTGATGATGGAAGCGGCGTTGTAACCGAGGCTGTAGCAGTAATCCGCATCGAAGTTGGACGGCATGGAACAACGTCCTTCATAGCCGAAGAAGTGTGTCTGCGCGGAGAATTTGCCGGCATATTTGCCATCTTTCTTCCATGCCGCAAGTTTGTTCTTCACGAGTTCGACAAGCAGCTTTTCCGTTTCAATGCGGGAAACCTGCACGTTTCCATGCGGGTCGCGGTCCATTGTGAGCTGCATTTTGATCTCCATCGGGAGGGTCGCAAAGACAGCGCCGGAGCCGGTGGAAAGTCTGGAGCTGATGAACGCCGCCTTTTCGTCGTTGGAAGCGAGAGCGGCATAGGCTTCGCCTTCTTTCGCAAGCAGATCGTTGAGTTCGGCGATCAGGCTCTTGAAGTCCGGAATGAACTCGATCAAGCCTTCCGGAATCAGCGCCACGCCGAAGTTGTCGCCGTTCGCGGCGCGTTTCGCGACGGAGTCGGCAATGATCGTGACGACTTCATCCGTAGACATCTTTTTCGCTTCGACTTCTTCGGAAACAAGCGTGACATTGGCATGGGTCTTGAGTCCGCATTCAAGAGCGATATGGGAGGCGGAGCGTCCCATCAGCTTGATGAAGTGCCAGTATTTCTTGGCGGAATTCGCATCGCGCTCGATGTTGCCGATGAGTTCGCTGTAAACCTTGCTGGCGGTATCGAACCCGAAAGAGGTTTCGATATAGGCGTTCTTGAGGTCGCCGTCAATGGTCTTCGGGCAGCCGACCACAATGATTCCCGCATTTTTCGCCTTGTAATATTCTGCGAGGAGGCAGGCGTTGGTATTGGAATCGTCGCCGCCGATAATGACGATCGCTGTAATTCCGAGCGCTTTGCAGTTGACTTCCGCTTTTTCGAACTGTTCCGGTGTTTCGAGTTTGGTTCTGCCGGAACCGATCATGTCGAAACCGCCGGTGTTGCGGTAGGCGGCGAGAAAGTCGGCTGTGATTTCAATGTATTTGTTGTCGGTAAGTCCGCTGGGACCGCCTTTGAAACCATAGAGTCTGGATTCGGGATTGAGAGATTTCAGCCCGTCGAAAAGCCCGGCGATGACGTTGTGTCCGCCGGGAGCCTGTCCGCCGGAAAGAATCACTGCAACATTAATGGGCTTGGCGATTTTTTCGCCGTTTCCGGGTGCGAAGGTCAGAAGCGGCATATTGCTTGTGGACGGGAATTTTGCCGTAATCTTTTCCGTATCGGCGAAAGCTGCGAGCTTTTCACCTTCGGTGCATGCGACGTTCGCGCCGGCTTTGAATGCTGCGGGGAGTTTCGGGGCATAAGCCATTCTGGCCTTCTGCAGGGGGGAAACGGTACAATCCATTTTTTTCTCCTTATTGGTTTAATTGAGTTATGGACAAAAAATCATGTTGTAATTTAGCTTCCGAAGTTGTTATAATCAAGTGAAGCGTGGTTCAAATCTCTGAAAAACGGGAAAAATTGATGATGCGGCGCTTCTGCCGGAATTCCGGAAAGGACGGGAAAGACGGAAGGCGGAAAGATTGCAACAGTTGATGGAAGCCAGTCTGACCACTAATCACTGACCACTGACCACTGACCACTGACCACTGACCACTGACCACTGACCACTGACCACTAATCACTAATCACTGACCACTGACCACTGACCACTGACCACTAATCACTGACCACTGTTTTGAGTCACATTTTTTGAAACTTTCCGCGCTTCCGCTTGAAAACACAGGATTTGAAGTATATTTAACAAAATCAGAATAATTGAAACGGGACAGTCAGAATATGAAAGATAAGAATACAGGCTCTGGACATGGAGACACGACCAGAGAAATTGATGCGACAATCGTTCTTGCAGGTGCATTGGGACATCGCGACGAAAATACTTTTTCCGGCAGTGATTCGGAACCGATGCAATCCCCGGACTTTTCCGAACGTTTTCAGTATATTTGCGATTTCGGCGCGGGAGGCGTCGGCAGGGTCGCCAAAGCGCGGGATCTCGTGTTCGACCGTGTGATTGCAGTCAAGAGCCTGAACGAAAGCTTTCAGGATAATGCCGATGCGGTCCGTTCCTTTATCGAAGAATGCCGCCTGAATGCGAAACTGGACCATCCTTCCATTGTCCCTGTTTACGACCTGGGAAAAGACAGGGACGGACATTGGAGAGTCGCGATGAAGTTCATCAACGGCTCCTCCCTGAAACGCTTCATCAATACGATCCGCGGCACGTATGACAAGAAAAAAGTAAACGCCTCGCAGGAGCGTCATGCCCTGATCTCGCGCTTGGAGTATTTTCTGAAGATCTGCGCCGTCGTCGAATACTGCCACAGCCTGAAAATCGTACACGGGGACATCAAGCCGGACAACATCCTGATGGGAAACTTCGGAGAGGTCTATCTGATGGACTGGGGATGTGCGCGCACATTCGGCACAGTGCCGGAAAGTCTGAGCGGCACCCCGAATTATCTGCCGCCGGAATTCCTGATGGATAAAATCGTGACTCCGCTGGTGGATGTTTATTCTCTGGGAATGCTCCTGTTCGAAATGACGACTTTGCGCCGCGGCAACAACAACTGTCCGATGCCAACCGAAGACAGCACAACATGCTGCGATGTGCATAACGAGCAGAGTTACCGTCATTATCTGCCGTTTCTGAAGATTGCGCCGAGAATCAGGGCGATTATCCGGAAAGCCGTGAACCCGGATCCGTCCGGACGCTATCAAAGTGTGACGGAACTTGCCGCCGATGTGCGCCACTTCATCTATGATGAGGAGGTTTCCGCCGCGCCGGACAACCTGTTCCAGAAATTTTTCCGCATGGTAAACCGCAACCGCGTGAAATCCATCCTGATCACCGGTCTGCTGTTCGCCCTCCTCTGCGGAGAGCTGTTTTATTCCTACTACCGGACCAACCGCAACAATGAACTGCGGACGGTCAACACCATGCGCCGCCTGAAACTGCAGGGATATACGGATATTCTTGCGACGGCTGTGGAAAAAAACATCCTTCAATCGCAGGCGCAGCTTCTGATCTTTGCCGACAACCTGATCGAGGATATGCAGGAGTGCGCCTATGCTCCGCCTTCCTCCGATTCGAAGTTTTACAGCAATGAGGACTACAAAAACCCGGAAACGTCGCCTCCCGGCATGGTCGAATCCCCTCTGTACCCGAATCCTGTCAATCTGGCTTACATGATGCGGATGCTGCCGGAAAAACCCTCGAAGCTCAAACAGCGCCTGCTTGACGCCAGGCAGTATGTCGAAATCTGCAACAAGGTGATCAGTTATGATCTGACCAGCCATCGCATCAACGAAGCTCAGAATCTGCATCGGGAACTCCTGGGGGACAAGAGCATGATCCAGCGCCTGTTCGTCAAATGGGCGGACGGAGTCCGTTACGTCTATCCGGGAACCTATGATGATCCGGCAACGGCAACATTCCGGAAATGCTGGAACACGTTCGTCAATCCCGGCATAAACCGGAAGATTGTGTGGACCGCTCCCTACAGGGGAGTGCTGGACGCGCACCGTATCAGTTGCCGTTATCCGATGTTTGCCAAAAACGGAAATTTTCTTGGAATCGCCGGACTTGAACTGCGCCTGGAACGTCTGCTTGCACCTCTCGCCAAGGCAAACGACATGGATCCCGTCCATGAACTCTATCTGCTGGATCACAACGGCAACGCGGTAACGGTCCATGAGGGGCGGATTGTTCTGTTGTCCGGCAGGAAAAGCCCCCTAAGTGAGTTTACGGATGAGGAAATAAGGGAACTTGCCGGAGAACTCCGCGAAAACAGAATGGCACAGTTCGAGAAGACAATCCGGGGAAAGAATTATTTCATATCCGGCTATCTCATCAAAACAATTGATGGCATGTTGCTTCAGATGATCGAGGAGAATGCAATGGCACACCACAATCACAAGGACATCACGCTGTAAGATTCCGCAATGCGTGAAACCGGCAGAATCAGTTACATGCGACGGCTGTCATATGCCCAGTTCAGAAGCGCCTGCCGTTGTTTCCTGCGGCAGGAAAGATCATCGGCGCGGCAGTTCCAGTGAATCTGAGCCACATGGCGGATCATTGCGCGCCAGCGTTTGATCTGACGTTCATCGTCGGGACAGCGGCGGCCCATGTAATAACGGCAGTACCATTGGAACCAGCCGCGCGGGTCCTCATCCCATATCCAGCCCTTTGCACGCCAGACCGACAGCGGAAGGGACGCTTCGATATGGAAGAAATTCAGCTCCGGATCGTGCCTTTCATGGCAGAGTTTTGCATTTTCGAACCAGTCGTCCGGAAACTCTTCCGTGCAGTCGGTCATGTATTTCCCCCCGAAAACACCGAGCGCAAGCATTTCTTTCGGAGTCAGTTCCGGCTGAAAACCCGCATGAAAATTCCTGCCCGGCCTTTCGGTCAGGAAATAGACATGATTCTTCTGCATCAGGTCATTTACAACTACTTCGCGCTGGAACATGGCACCGTCTCCTGTTTCGGGTATTCGAGCCTGCCGATATCAAACCCCCGGCTTCTCAACTGTTCGAGAATCGCCGACAGGCGTTCCTGCGGAAGCTGCGGCGTGCGGGAAAGAATCCAGAGGTAATCCATGGTTCCTGAGGTCACGACCGCATGACTGTAATCCGGAGCAAGGTCAATGATCCGGTAATCCCCGTAGAAGGGGCGGAAAAAAGAAACGCGGAATTCTCCGGCGACAGGATAAACATCTTTATATTTGAGTTTGGCGATTCCCTCCGCCTGACTGAATTTTCCATCGCGCTTTCCCCTGTTGACGACTCGGACAGTGTTGTCCTCATTGAGCGTATAATCTGCCGTGACATCATCCATATTCCGTTCAAAAGAGTGCGGCATACGCGCGATTTCATACCATTTCCCCATATAGCGCGGTATATCAAGTCCCTGAACCGACGGGATTCCCTCCGTAGATGCCGCGCAGGCGGCAAGCAGCATGAGCAGACAGGACGATACGGCAGTGAGAATGAATTTCATAAAAGCCTCCTTGATCTTATTGTTTTGGAGGCATACGCGACCATCGCACATGATCCTCCCCCCTTGCAAATAAAATACTGCGGGTTCCGGAAAAGTCAAATCAGCGGGCAGCAGGACCGGCGCCCTGACTTGAAAAATATGCTTATGCATTCTTCCGTCTCAAAGCCGTCCTCCGGCGGGATCAGGGCATTCAATCCCAGTGGAATAAAAGAAAAAATCCGGATCGTCAGTCCGGAAATGCGTTTTTGGGGGGAGAGAGTGCCGCATTTCCGTTCCTGCCGACCCGGATGAAATCAATGTTCGCCCTTTTCCTTGATCTCCTCGATCTTCTGACGGTCCATCAGGGAGATATTTCCTTCGACACGCCCGTCGTCCAGAGGATTGTCAACCCGTGCGGCAAGGTCGAGAAAGAGACGGCGCAGGTCGATACATCCGCCGATCACCATCCACACGGTCGAGATGATGCCGATAACGCAGGCGACGATGATACTGCCGAAGTAGAAGTAAGTGCTCCACCACTCTTTCGGCCACGGGGAAATGGCGTTCCAGACCACCACGATCACAAACATGAACAGCAGTTGGTAGACGAAGCTGTAGAAGAACACCGACCATGCGATGATCTTGTCGCCGCGGGTGTATTCCGGCGTGATGTTGATCAGCTTGCTGAACACATTCCGCCAGGTCCACGGGGACTTGATGCGCTTCTCGCCGTCGATGCTGTAAATGCCGCGGTGAAGCATCTGATCCAGATTGTAGGGCTTCTTGAAAGTGATCAGCGACACGACCACATAACAGAGGATTCCCGTAATCATCGCGATGAAGAATATCTCCATGGAATTGATCGGGAACTTGAGGGCATCCATCTTCCATACGATATACGGGGAGAACGGCGCGGAAATCGTCTGAAGCATATAGTCGATCGAATCGCAGTAACCGAGACGCGCCAGCCACGGATAGATGCGTTCCGCCCAGTTCTGCTGCATCGCGATGCCGCCGACCGAAACCACGGCGCCGCCGATCAGCGAAGCGAACGCGCCCGCCGTCGTCCCGAAACGGCTGTAAAGACCGCCGATCATCACGGGACCCGCACCGCCGCACCAGATGCTTGTCATGATCGTGAGAAACATATTGATATAGTCCATCTGCGCAAGGAAGATCGAGCCGCAGAGGAAGAATACCGCCACGCCCAGCGACAGGAATCGCAGATACCACAAATGCTGTTTCGGAGTCAGCGGCTCCTTTTTCAGCGGCATGATGATATCCTGCACGATCGTGGACGATGCGTTGAAGATACGCGAATCGTCCGTGGACAGCATCAGCATGATCATCAGCAGAGCAATCAGCCCGATCATGAATCCCGGCAGAATGTTGCGGAGAACGACCGGCATCATCATCTGATAATAAAGCGTGCGGAATCCCTGGTAAGTCGCATTGCCGTTCTCCTGCTTCGTGATGATATCCGCGGCTTTGCTCAGATACTCCGTGTCGGGATTGTGCACGCGGGAGAACTTCTCGCCCTCCTGAAACACGATCTCCGGCTGTGCCGCAAGAGCCGTGACGACCTGCCGGCGCACCGCGGAATCCTCCACGGTCTCGGCGGCGACTTTGGCGGAAAGCTCATTGCGGATCTTTTTCGCCTGCGGAGCAAAATCCCTGTGCGCCATCAGAGTAATCATGCCGATGGCGATGATCATGCACATCAGGAAGCCGAAACCGTTCCGCCATGAACCGATGATACCCGCCATTTTCTGTTCATGCGGGCTTTTTCCGCAACCGCTGGTGTCGTTGCCGATCCAGCTTGCGCGGTTCAGGATGTTATTCGTGACAGTCACCACCAATGCAAACAGGTTGAAGTCGCGGAGTTGATTGATGTCATAGGGATCAAGGAAACTTTCTCCGGCGACACGGTTCGCCATGACGGGGGCGATCTGGGCGGACCACGAAAATTCGCCGAGAATGAAGAAAACGAAAATCACGAAAATCGGATAGCTGATGAGCCCCTGAAAACAGTCGGTCACAATCAGGGAAACCCGTCCCGCGGGCCAGATCACGACCATGGCGAGAATCAGGCAGAGAATCAGAATCAGGACAAAAGAGGGAATCGCCACGCCGAAGACCGTAACAGCGTGAGGCAATCCGAGGAAGTAGATGAAGAAGCGCGCGGCAACGGCGGGCCCGATCGCGTTCGTCAGCATTTCGGCAATCGTCCGGAGAGACGCGGCAAAGATGCGGAACGGACGGTTGTAGCGCATCTCAAGGAACTGCCCCATCGACATCGCTTTCGTTTCGCGGAAACGGTAAAGACAGTAACCGGTCAATGAGGTCACGATTGAGATCGGCATGATGATATGGTTCCAGAAATTCAGCGCGAAACCGCACTGATACTGCTGTTCCACCAGAGCGATGATCGTAATCACGCCCAGCATTGTGGACAAATCCCCGACGGAAATCACATAACGCCCTGCGACGCGTCCCGCCGCCAGATAATCCGCCACGCCCCGCACATATTTCCGCGAATATACGGCAAGCCCGAGGATTCCGATCACAGGAATCAGCATGACGCACCAGTTGATAAAACTCATAGTAAAAAAAACTTTCCCTTGTCTTTTGGACTAGATTACATTATAAATAAAATACTGTTGAATTAAAAAAAAAACATCCTCAAGCCTCTGCACCGGAGAAGAAGAACCGGCGGCTGGAGCCTCCGGCATTTCTTCTCAAAAAAAAGGGAAATATTTACTTCTTATTTCCCCAGAAAGGTGTCCCGTCATCTACAAGAACATTGATAGGAATCTTTGTATGAGACAAGGCTTCCGCATGTCCGTCAACGAAAAGAACATTCACCCCTTTATTTGCCTGATGACGAAATCTCCCGCCGTTGACAGTGAGCTGGGATTTCGTATCACAGCATGGGGAAGTGCCATCGGTGCGTCTCTCCGATGCACCGTCGATAAGCTCCATCGTCCTGGACGGCTGTTTCACAGACTTTACGTTGAATGCGGCATAAGCTTTCGCCCATGCATCCATTCCATAGTTGCTGAGATAGGAATTGATCAGATAATGTCCCATGAATCCATAGACACCGCCGCTGTTCCAGGGCATATCTTTCGAAGCAGGACAGGCAAAAATATCATACGGACGGGTAAGCGTGGTGTTGTCCTGTACTTTCCAGTGCAGTCTGTTTGCAAGAGTTTTATTGCTCTTCAGAGCATACAGTCCATCCTGCCAGCGACCGCTTCCGCTCCAGCTTCCGGCTCCACTGTTTAAAAGCCCGTTTGCTTTCGGAAATTGTCCATTGTTGTTATCCGTATAGAAATTCATCAGAAGCCCGAGCTGGCGCATGTTCGACATGCAACTGATGTCTCTCGCCTTGTCTCTCGCCTTGTTCAAAGCGGGCAACAGCATCGCCGCAAGAATCGCAATAATTGCAATCACGATGAGGAGCTCTATCAAGGTAAAAATTCCTCTATCCCTCCTCTGATTTTCAACATGATTCATCTGAATTTCCCCAAAAACATCTTGTGAATGCACTCTCATATTCATCCTCCGAATCTCAGTTTTATTACCCTTCTTGCAATTTTCCTGTTTCCCTCTATATTTTTGTCCAGTTCCAGAGGCGGCGTTTGCGTCCTCGTCACCGCCTCTGAAATGGCACGTTCAGAACAAGCTCACCTCACACCGATCCAGAACTTTCCGCCGGTAACATTGAATGCAGTTGGAATATCCTTCGCCAAGGTCGGTTTGGCATGTCCGTCAACCATAAGAGTATTCAACCCGCGCTTGTTCGAATGCCGATACGGACCTCCAAAATTGATATTGGCATATGCATCGGAAGCATATGCATTACCGCCGATAAATTTCTTCATGTGAATGCCGACCTCATACTTCTCACTTCCACGGTCGCCATCACAGACATGCATAACGGAAGAAGGATTTTTGATCTGAGTCAAAAGACGGGAAGCATATTTAGCACGGTCATCACTTGATCCCCACGAACCGGTTCCTGTATTGGAAACATATTTGTTTATCAGATAATGTTTTGTTCCTCCCGCCTGAGCAGAGTCCTTACCTGCACGCAAAGGCTGGGAAGGACAGGCAAAAATACCGAAAGGACGCAGAGACGGATTGGAACCTCGGTCATCATAATGAACAAAGTCACGATAACTGACACCAGTTGCCCAATATTTCTGCGGATTATACAGTGAAAACAGCATATCCTGCCATTTACCCGCAGTACCAGAAATATTACCTTGATAAGCCGGCAGTTTATCCTGATTCTCTCCCGCATACATCGCCATCAATACACCGATCTGCTTCTGATTGTTCAGGCAGGAGATATCCCTTGCCTTTGCCCTTGCCGAGTTCAGCGCCGGCAGAAGCATTGCAGCCAAAATTGCTATTATAGCAATTACTACGAGGAGCTCTATCAAGGTGAAATCCCCTCTATTCCGCCTCATTTCCAGCATCTTTCCGTCCTCCTCTTTTATGATATGACTTGTCTGGCTCCGGGAAAAACGTCCTGCAAGAATCTGTCTGAATGTCTTCATTTTTTCTCTCCCCGACTTTTATTTTTTGCTGTAACAGCACTTTCCTGTTATTCCGGCTGCCCCTGGAAATCCGGAGGCAGCCCGGAGTTGTTTTACTTCATTTCATTCTTAAGCTGACCGTTCACACGGTACTGATACATGTTTTCGCCGACCTCTCTCGCGGCTTTCGTCATCTCCGGATACGGAGTGTCCGCCACGTCGACGAAACCAATCTGATATCCCTCGCCGTCATACCGTCCGGTCAGCGGCTGGTCGCGAAGCTGGAAGTAGTGGGCTCCGACATAGTTCGGATGCACCAGCGCTCCCTGCATGTATCTCTTGTAGGAGACGGCGCGATCCTCCTGCGAATACTGCGGCATCAGGCTGTTCGAGAACATGCCGCGGTCATAGGTTCCGAAGTGGAACTCGCCGATAATCACCGGACGGTCGCGGAAGTCGCCGCGGTTCGTGTTCGCGATACTGTTCGCATAGGAATTGACACTGGAAATGTCGCAATGTTTCGTGGAAGCCTCCCAGACAGCGCCCGGATTGCGGAATCCGACGAAACGGCATCCGAGATAAAGTCTGTGCGGAGCGGCGCTCTTGATTCCCTGACGGCAGATCCGGAAGTATTCATTCACGAATTTCTTGTAAAATGCGCGCTCGTCTTCGCGGAATCCCTTGCTCTTGGGGGTCGCCGTGTTTTTCGCGACGTCCTCCCATGTGGCGAACTTCGTATCCCATGCCTTGTTCAGCGCCTCAACGGAATCCTTGTATTTGGCTTTCAGATCTTTGACGAACTCCGCCTTTGCGGGCTGTTCCGCGGGAGCCTTCATGACCGCCTTCATAATATCGCCGAACCTGAGTTCGTTGTCGATGAAATAGCCGATGCACATCGGATCGGTGATGGACTTCTTCACGATCGGATCGGTCGCTGCACGGTTCGCCAGCATATTGCCCATCAAATCTTCAAACTGCGGATCGAAGACATCGTAGAATTTGACGCGGCTGTTTCTGACAGTCGTCTTACCATCCTTGACCTCGACTTCCTTGAACTTGGGAAGATCGCGGTCATAATCGCAGAGAGACAGCACATAGGGTTTCTCGCCCATGAGCATGTGTCTTCTGTCGCCCCAGTTGCCGATGGTGTTGATGCCCCATGCCGTCATGCGTTTGTTGAGCACCTTGTAGAAATCGTCCGCATAATCTTCCTTGCCGTATTTCTTCTGGAGATTCCAGTGAGTGAACGGCAGTGTTCCGTCCTCGGGAACAGGCTGTGAGAACCATTGCGGATGCTTTCTTCCCTGCGTGGCGTCGGTATGGGTGCGGAGCACGTCAATTCCCGTAGACCAGAAGAGGCGTCCCTCCGGATCGACAAGCCACCACTTGCCCTGGTACTTCGAGACTCTGAAATAGCCGGTCGCTTTCAGCTTGGGTCCATTCTTCCACCCGCCGAAACGATCCCATTCCGCAGGAACGGAAGTCTTCTCAAGCTCGGCAAGTTCCTTTTCATGATTCTTCTTGAGATCCTCGTCGGAATGAATCTTTTCCGCCCATTCGCCATGCTTGTACTGCCCGTAGGCGTCAATGAAAGGCATATACTTGTCTGCCGGAATTTTCTTTGCGGCTTCCGGTTCCCCCTCCAGACGGAGATTCGAGAGACGGCAGTATGCCAGATCTTTCTTTCCCGCCTCATACGGCCAGATCATTTTGAATTCGATGGCATTGATTTTGTCGGTGTCCAGCGGATTCTTCAGGTTGCGCGCATCCTTGCCGACTTCAAAAATGGCTTTGTGCGGCAGATACATGCGCATGGTGCGCTTCTCGCCGGGATTCAAACCGATTCCGGTATAGGCTTCGCGGAAATTTTTCTCCTTGCGGCTGCCGCTGGAAATGTGCATGGTCAGACGCATCTGATTCGTCTTGGAAAGATTCTCCACATCGACGGCAAGAACTTTTCCTTTGGAAAGATCCAGATACTTCTCGCCTTTCACAGGGTTGACCTTGACGCCGGAATCCCATTCGGCGGTATCGGTCCTGAGGATCAGGTCCTTTCCCTCCCATGTGACTTTCGCCTTGTAGCGCGGCTGGCACTGCTCTTTCGTGAAGGACAGCTCCGCACCGGAAAGCGCAAACAGAACGGACATTGCCGATAAAACGGATGTGAGTTGTAAGAACTTCATGTTTCTCTTCCTTTTATAATATTGTTGTAATTGAGTTTCGTTCAATCAGGCGGACCTGCATTTTGATCTGACGGAGCTCTCGGAGATCGTCCCTCAGAACCAGTTCCACCGCTTTTTCAGCCATTTCGTGCAGAGGTGACGCGATCGTGGTAAGCGACGGGCAAAGGAATTCGGAGATTCCGGGGTTCTCAAATCCCATCAGGGAGATATCCTCGGGCACCCGTTTTCCCGCCAGTTCCTGGATCAGCCAGTTCACTTCCAGCACTTTCATATCTTCACCGGTGACCCATACCGCCGTGCATTCCGCATCGATCAACTGTTTGACAGCCAGGTGCAGCGGCATGGAATTCGGAATCTTCATCAGGTTCTGCGCGGGGTCGATCCCCTTTCTGCGCATCGCCTCGCCGACTCCGTCCGCCCGCAGATGCCCGGCGTAATCGACATCATGGATCACGGCAATCCTGCGGTGCCCCTTATTGACAAGGTAATCCCCCGCAAGGTTTCCTGTTTCCGTTCCGTCGATGTAAATACAGTGAAAATACTCTTTGTAAAGGTTGCTCAGCCAGATTACGGGAATATTCTTTATCCCTTTCAGGATCTCGATCGTATGATCCTCCCAGGCGACGCCGATAATGCCGTCGAACCAGCAGTTGACCAGATTGTCGATCCGGTCCTCCGTGATCATCCGGACAGTTGCATCGGAGCGTGAAAGCGCATGGCAGATGTACTGCGTCATGGTATTGACATATCCGCCCATCACGGTTTTCTGCGGAGGTTCGGTGATCAACGCGATCTGCGGGGTCCTCACGCCCACACGGGGACGGAATCCCAATTCGCGGGCGGCGGAAAGCACACGGCTCCGGGTTCCGTCCGGAATCAGTTCGCTGTTGTTGAACACCCTGCTGACGGTTCCGGAGGAAACACACGCCTTTTTTGCCACCTGAGCAAGCACGGACGAAGAGTTGCCCACTCTTGCTTTTGTTGCTACAGACATTGATAAATCTCCTCTCTCAGGATCTCTCTTTGTTTCTCTCTGCCTTTAAATTATAAACAAAATCATGCAAATGTCAAGGGTATTTCATAAAAATTTTAGAATTTTATGCAATTTTTGCATGAATCAATAAAAGATTACAGCACCACATCGGATAATTGCAGAATAATGAGAAGTGAGAAGTGCAATAATCTTCCGGTCTTTCCAGTCCTTCAGGAATCCCCCCTGCCAATCAGGGTGCGGTCATGATCCGGAAATAATCCCCGATCCAGAAAGGTTCAACGACAGGCTTGCGGTTACTCAGGAAACACGCATCGGAATCTTTGTCATCAGGAGAAAAGCCATGCATTCCGGGAAGCGCCATGCCGCCCATATCGGAAGGCGCAAACTGGACTCCGGCATCCAGAAGATAGATATCGTCCCCATAACGGTGATCTGGAAAATTCACATGATAACGCTCCTGTTCCTGTTCCGACAGCCAATGCCCGTGCCCGGCGGAAGCCACGGCGGCTCTCAGCTCCTCTTTCAGTTCAGGGCGAATCCACCAGAAACGCGCCATCGTGGAATCCACAAAAGAAATATAGTCTCTACCCCACCGGTATTTCCCCAAGACCGGGCGCAGGTCAAGCGAACAAGTCAGCGGCGTCATCCCGTGGTCTGAAAGAACGCAGAATTCCACCTCGTCATAACATGCCACCGCCGTCTCATACAGTCTGCGCATTCTCTCCTCATAGCGTTTCAGCTCCGCTCTTACCGCCTCCGGCTCCCCGATATGCCGGTGCAGAAATCCGTCCAGAGCGGCGTCATAGATGAAAGCGCATTCGAAGCTCCCCCGTTTCAGGAGTTCTTCCGCTTCCTGAAAGTTAAACATTCCGGGCTTGCGCCAGTCGGAAATATGGTAACTGCGTCCCTGCCATGCGTCCGCCAGATTCGGGACGCCATCCATACCGCCGGGAATGAACATGTCTCTCTTTTCACTGTAGTTCAGATAGGGAAGATGGCGGAACGGCACACGGTAAAGCTGGAAATAACCGGTATAGCCGAGCACTTTCTTCAGAACTTTCGAAATATGATGCCGGATACGGTGACGACTGAAAATGATGTCCGGCAACAGAAAGGACGGCAGATACTTCAGGAAACGGAACGGGGAGTGATGCGGATCATAATAGAAAAAGCTGAAATGCCCGTGCTCCGGCGGAGTCTTCCCAGTCAGGATCGTAGGCACGGCGCCGGCGGAATATCCCAACTGCGTCACAACATCATAGCGGCAGGGCAGAAAATCCGCGCAGAAATGATAACGCTCCGCCAGTTCCCAGCCCAAAGCATCAATAAAAATATAAAGCCGGACTTTCCTTGACGCCGTATTTTCCAACTCTGCCATCTGCCCCGTATCGCAATCTTTTGTTTTAAGAGTAACAGAGAATGTAGCCGTTCTCTCCGCATTTATCAAACAGAGAATGCGGAAAAACAGGAAAAAAGACTCAATCTTCCGGCATCTCCGCCGAGAGTCCGGCAAAGCTCTCCTTTTATCACAGTTTTGCCCTGTCCGTCATAGCTCGTCCTGTCAATTTTCTCTGCCCGTTTCCGGAGTCCGGGCTTTTGCAAAAGCATCTTTTCAAGAAAAAAACCTCACATTTTCTTCATTTTTTTCTTTTCTCCCCTTGTCAAACGCAAAAAACCGACTATAATATGTTCATAAAGGACGCAAATATATGCGAAAACAACAAAAAAATTGGAGGAAAACAACAAAATGAAAGCACGCAAAGACCGTGGTTTTACCCTCATCGAGCTCCTCGTCGTGATTGCGATTATCGCAATTCTGGCGGGTATGCTGCTCCCCGCCCTGAACTCTGCACGTGAGAAGGCTCGCCGTATCGCATGCACAAGCAATCTGAAACAGATCGGTCTCGCCGCCAAGATGTATTCCGGCGACTACAGCGAGAAATTCCCGACCTATTATGATGGCTCCAAATATTGGCATAACGGTCGGTCTATTTCAGCTCTTGTCAGCACAAATTATCTGACAGACTTCAAGGTATATATCTGCACATCCTCAACAACCCCAACCGCTACATTGGATAGTTCTATCACACTTGAGAATTGGGAAGGTAAAAATGCTGTGTCAACGGACTCGACTAAACAGCAACGTTTTCAAGGTACAGGCACAATAACCAATTTCTCTTATGGTTATATTGGGCTTATGACAGAAAATGAAAATCCTGACAGTGGTTTGGCGTTTGATTCAGCTGTTGATCCCCAGAGTAAAAAATCCAACCATGAGAAATATGGTAATGTTCTTTATGTAGATGGTTCTGCAAGAGCTTCTGTTGGAGCGAATTGGGGTGCAGCAATCAGTTACTTTGGAAAAGGTAAGAACCCGACAGGAAGTTTGGCTGATGGCGGAGGTAACTTCAAAACAGATACTGCAACTGGAAGATTCCCGACACAGGATGATGCAGGTGTTGTCAGCACTAGCGGGACATCCGTTGCCGTAGCAGATTAATTATTCAGCAAAGAAAAACTCTAATTTTCTATAGAGTGAAAAAGAGAGAATCATTTGGTTCTCTCTTTTTTTATTGTCCCCTTCAGGACAATAAAACTACCGGCTTTGCCGGTATGTTCAGTCAATCT
>ENA-UOOA01001896-UOOA01001896.1-human-gut-metagenome-genome-assembly--contig:-P61old-NODE-1896-length-31630-cov-8.649153_pt1 | contig 31630 bp, 14 predicted proteins | sample MGYA00242467_ERZ724014 | MGnify/ENA metagenome assembly ERZ724014 | reverse complement strand
CTGACCTTACTTTCATAAAACCAGAAGTTCTCTTTTTTTTCAGCTTACTGCCTTTGTAAAGCGGACATTCGCAATCCGCTTTCGCTACTTGCTCATGAACGCAGTCGCTTTGCGACCTGTCAGTGGGAGCTTTTAACTCCCACTGACATAAGCATCCCCCTTACCCACCGCTTAGTGCTCTACACACTTGAAGAGGGGGATTGCTTATTCTGCGTTCAAACAGTATCTGTACTTATTTCTTATGCTTCTGTAATACGATCCATCAGATCTGCAACGTCCATCAGATCTACGGTTCCGTCACCATTGATGTCGCCAAGGTAAGTATCTACTTTCTCACCGGCTGTCACTTTATCCAGAAGCTGAGCTGCATCTGTCAGATCAATGACTCCGTCGCCGTTGATGTCTCCCAGTGTGCCGCGGGCTGTTCCTACAAGAACGGTGCAGCGGGTCGGTACTACGGTTGCATCTTTGTATGTATTCATACCGCTTCCACCGTATCCGGAGCAGGTATAAGTACAGGTTCCGCTTACTTCGATGGTGTATTTACCATCTTTCGGGAAGGTTACTTTGAACTGTCCGTGCTCATCTGTCTTAGTTCCAAGTGCTTCTGCTACGTTTCCATTTTCATCATAAACAGTAACGGTTGCATTAGCCGGAGCTGCTGTAACCGGGCTGTCCGGACCGCTGTTCATAACGCTGAGACCGTTTACGGTAAAGCTGTTCTCTGCGTTGACATCGGTTTTGTATGTTGTTTCATCAAACCATGTGTACAGATCGGAATATTCCATCGTATTTGCATATACAAAGAGTCCCAGCTGATCGCCATCATTTACTACGGTCTGTGTACCGTATACCCATGCATGGTTCAGTACATAAGATACCATACCTGTGTTGACACCCCAGAAACGGGTTATCCATCCACCGTCGGTGTCTGCATATCCGTCTGCGCCACCGTAGTAATATTCCTCATGTAATGCGCGGAATACATCGCTCATGGTGTATTGTCCATCACCGTCTCTGTCGTATACAGTGACCGGTGCATTCCACAGTAACGTTCCTTCTGAACCGGATACAAAAATACCCTTATCACTGTAAGATACATATGCCGTAATATGAGCTGCTGTCTCCACTTGTTTGTCTTTTACGGAAATGGCAAGTTTTGCATCTGCAATATCTGCCACTGCATCTTTTCCGGTATAGGTGATGGTAACTGCTTTATCTTCTTTGGTCAGTCTGCTCTTCGGTGCATAACGGTACGCCGTGGTTTCTTCTGTGCTGCCATCCTGATAAGTAACAGTTACTACCATACCAGTCGGGTTGAACAGATCGCCTTCCTCATACTCTGTCTTGTTCGGCGCTTTTGTTACCGCGATAGAAGCCACCTTGTTTACCGTAACTGCTACAGAAGCTGCTTTGCCACCGTAAGTAACCAGTACATGATCCGTGTCTGCTGCGATGGTGTCCGGTGTCACTTTATAATCTGTGATCTCACGTACACTTCCGTCGTTGTAGGAAGCTGTCACTACCATACCTGTGGTATCGAATTTCTCACCGATGCGATATGTTGTCTTTGCAGGCGGTGTAACGACTTCCAGTTTCTCCAGAACTACGTCTTTGACATCTACGGATACATCCGCCGTCTTTGTTACGCCACCCAGTGTGTAACTGATGGTCACATTCTGTTTTCCGGATGTTGCAAATGCTTCTTTCGCAAAGCTGTAATTGCTGATTTCTTTTGTAAAGTTTCCTTCGCTTCCTTTATAGGTTGCGGTTACTTTCATGCCGGTCGCATCAAATTTCTCGCCTACATAGTAGGAAGTTTTCGTCGGCTGTGCGGTTACGTTAATACTCTCCAGTGTTCCTACCGAAATAGAGATATCCGGAAGCTGTCCCATGTACGCTTTGGTGTTCGGTGCCAGGTCTCCCCAGGTCTTGATCATGGCACGGTGTGCACCGTAATCGCCACCGAATCCCGCTACGTTGAAGGTACCTTTGGAAAGTACGAATTTCTCTGCGGAATAATCTTCCGGAACTGTCAGGGCACCTTCTATCTCAACGGTTGAGTTACTGTACTCGGAACCGTCTACGCTTTCTTTTGCAAAGTGTTCAACGGTCTGCTTTGCTTCTGTGGAACCGAAGAAGTAATAACCGAACGGGCCACGCTGACTACCGGCTTTCTTTCCTTCCAGACCACTAATCTCATTGTAGATCGCTGCCGCATCTGTATTATACAGTTTCATACGGGTTACCGGATTGAACAGCGTATCAAATTTAACGGATACTTTCTCGCCCGGTGCCACTACTGCCTCATCCAAATCCTGTCCGTTTACTTTTACGGTTACCTGCTTTGCGGTGATAACCTGGTACTCGGATTTGCCGTCTTTTTCCAGTTTTACAATGTTACGTCCGTTTTTCAGAGGTATGTTGTAACTGCCGTCTTCCTCTGCGGTCAGTGCCTTGAATCCACTGAAGCTCAGTGTGTTATTTGCAAGGCTCGGATTTGCTACAGATACTGTTACCCCTTCGGTCTCCGGTGTAAAGGTATAAGTACCTTTCTCTCCAATAAAATAAATCGGATCCAGTTCCGCATCCAGTGCATCACCTGCCTGTTTGCTGCTCTTGCCTTTATTCAGATCCTTGTTCAGTGTCATGCCTGTAGTAATTCCACTGTCACCGGAACCTACGGAAACAACGAATACGCCTGTATTCTCCGGCCAGATGGCACCGTAGAATCCGTTCGGATCATAACTGTCGTAGGAATATTTTACATCATCGTGATAGTTCAGCGTCATGGATTCATAGGTAACAAGTACGATAGCTGTTCCGTTTCCTACTGCTTTTACGGTTCCATCATTTCCTACGGTAACCACATCGCTGCTTGTCTTGCCATCCAGTCCGACAACCTGATAATGGAAATCTGGCTCGATAAGACGGTAATCTCTTCCCAGTACCCATGTGACATTGCTGCCCCACCAGTTACGTTTTGGATTCAGTTTGAAGGTACTTCCTTCTTCCTCCAGTTTCAGGTATCCCTGCGCGTTGACATTCAGATACAAATCTGCCAGGTTTGCACCACCGTTGGAAGCTGTGTTGCGGTCAAGGGTTGTCTTTGTATTACCGGACGGATTCAGCATATCTGCGCTGACTACGATCCTTTCGTCAGATCCATCCACGGTTGTTCCGTTGTATGTGACATAGGATGCTCCGCTGACACGGTAGAACATTGCATCGGTCATTGCCACATGGAAGATGTAATCTACGGTTCCGTCTTCCTGTGCTGCGGCGCTGTCTGCTTTGTACTCTGCAGTCTGTCCGCCTGTCATCTGCTCACAGATTGCGACATCGGCATCCGCCGGTGCATTGATGGTCAGCGCGCCTGCCTTGAATTCTGTGTTCAGAGACAGTACCGAAGGATCTTTTGCAACTGCCACACCCTGCGTTTTTGCCGCCATGACATTGTGCGCTTTCACATACGCATCCGATGGTGTCACTGCCAGATAGTAAGAAATCGTATCACTTGCACTCAGCAGTGCCGGATATACGGCATATCCACCAGCATTTTCATAAGAATCGCCTATGGTCGCTGTGCTTACCTCATTGGTCAGCTGTACGGAAAAATCATTTGCATTCGCTTTCTGTCCGTCAAATTCATTTGTCACGGATACTTCCGCCAGACGCAGGTAGGCACGGATGGTATGTCCGTCCATGGCACTTGTCTGACTGTCCGGGAAGGTGAATGCTCCGCCGCCCAGGCTTCTGCCCTCTGCGCTGACTGCACGGTAGGAATACGTGCCCGGATACAGTGTCATGGTATAAACGTCGTATGCATTGTAAAGTTCTGTATCTGCACTGACGTCTGCGATCACCTGTTCCGTATCAAAGATGTCATGTCCTGCTTTATCGAGACCTGCGGATGGAGCAAATTTCAGTCCGTTTGCTGCCAGGATTCCCTTTGGTACATAGACTTCCACATTGTATGGCTGCTCTGTGACGGTTACGTCGCAGGAAGCTTCCACACGGTTACCCAGTGCATCTGTTGCAGTGGCGGTAACGATAGCATGCCCCGGTGTCAGACCGGTAATCTTCCCATCTTCCACACTGACAACCTCCGGTGCGGAACTGCTCCAGCTTACTGTGGTCAGAGAAGTTTCCGGTGTCACCGATGCTTCCAGTGTCCTGCTGTCGCCCTGGAGCAGATCGACTTTCGTATCGGATAAAGTTACTTCTTTTACCGCTTCTTTTGCACTCTGGATCACAACCGGGAATTCTATGGATTTTCCATTGACTGTAATGGTCAATGTTCCGGTTCCCGCTTTGATACCGTTGATCTTGTAGCTTTTCACAATATCCTTCGGTATCCCGCTACCATTTGTAACAATCTCAGCAGTAAAAATACTTTCATCGGAGGACTTTACACTTACTTTGTGCGTGCTGACCACCAGTGTGGTGGTAGTGCTGACTGCCTCAAATTCTTTGCTTTCCCCTTCCGGTACCTTTGCAACTTTTTCATTAATTCTTGAAACTGTACCAGTTCCTTTGAAATTGATTTCTGCCTTTGCGATTCGACCGTCTCCCGCACTTGCGGTAAAGGAAACTGTTTTATCCGATGTATATGCACCAAAAGTAACCAGACCGGTACTTTCACTGATGGCACAGTCATTATACATCTTCAGATTTTCCGGTTTTGAACTTCCACCGGACCAGAGTACACCTCTGACTGCAGGTTCACCACTTGCGAACAGCTGAAGTTCTGCCGGCTCTCTGCCAAGGAATGCGGAGTTCAGGCAATCGATATCCGCACTTGCCGGTGTCACATCCAGTGTTCCTTTCAGCTGATATACCATCTGTACACGGTCACCGACTTCTGTTTCAGCCACCACCAGTACCTTGCCTGTATTGCTGGATGGGCGTTTCGTTGCTTTGGCAGTTACTTCCTGCTCCACACTGCGCATTTTGGAGAAAGAATCCTCACACTCGCCTAACAGTTTATCGGCATCTTCCGTTTCTCCGTCGTATACACGCAGAGTAACAGCTATGGAAACATTCGGAAGCTCTTTCGCCAGCTGTGCAGAAAGGTTCAGATACCAGTCATCTCCGGTTGAGGGAAGTTCGTATCCAGTGATCTCCATATGGCTGATCTTGTACGGGCTATCAAAGATGGCACGGTATGTCATATCTTTTTCCAGTGTTACCTGTGTTCTGGCCTCTCCTTCCATGGCTGTCCATGTCTCACCGCCATCGGAGGACTGCTCCCAGCGCACAAATTCATACCGGGAACCAGGATCTGCGATCAGGGTATGTGTCTCGTCTCCGGCACGTACCTGGCTGATGGTTCCTCCCGTAGTCTGCACCAGACTGATCTGGTGAGCCATCTCCGGCAGTTTTTCAAAAACAGGTGTGATATGACAGAGTTTTAACGCTCCATCCTTTGTGGTCGTTCCTTCATACTCTATAAAATAAGACGTTCTGTCATTATATGGATTCTGGAACAACTTTAAATCCCAGTCAGAATCTGCAACTGAAAGAAACTCTTTCAGTGCATCCGTTTCATTTGGGCCGGCTTTGACAAACGCATCCATAGAAGCCGTTCCGTCAAAAAATGTATCTCCGATCTGCCAGCCACGGAAGATATAGGCATCTGTATCCCAGGCAGTATCATGCAGCTGTGCCACTTTTCCGGCAGATGCCCCGATGTTTGTAATTTTTTTCGGCAACGTACCATTTGATCCATACAATGGGACTTTGCTTAATGTATCGTCAGATACCAGTGTTCCATCTTCCTGACGGAGCATCGCCTGGTCAATCTCCAGCCCCGGACGTGATCCCTCCAGATAAGCGATCTTTGCAATCGCAGAAGTCGTGGATGTCGGTGTCATTCCCTCTTCCAGACCTTTGTTCGTTATGACTGCCCGATAATACCTGGTCTGTCCCGGTGTAAGCGTCGGTGTATAAGTGCTCATCAGAACTGCATTCATCGAACCTCCGACACCTTCGATGTCCGTAAATGTGGTTCCATCATCGGACACCTGCCATGCAATGGTCAGGGTATCTTTGCTGTAAGCAGTTTTGTTGATCTTGATCCGCACACGCAGCGCAGCTACTTTTTCCGAATCACCGGCATAATACGTTGCTGACTGCGTACTCAGGTTCATGGTGCTTCCCATAAAAACCGGTGCAGGTGCTGCCGTCGCTGTATCCTCAGCCTGCCATGCGACAGAACTGCTGCTACCTGCTGCCAGTGCTGATATGGATGACATCGGTAACAGGCTGAACACCATCAGCAGGGCAAGCATCAGCGACACCATTTTTTTGCTGTGTTTTTTCATTGCCTTCTCCTTTTCTCATGTACGCTCCCCAAAACCTTCTCCCCCTTGTAGTCAAAGATTCCGAGTATTTGTAGTTAATATCTATATAAACCGCGCTCCCGCGGATTGCTTCTTGTTTTTGGGAAACAAAAATAAATCCCCGATATGCTTTCGGACATTTATCTGCTGAGCTTTGGCTGCCTGTATTCTGACTTAAAGTTCTAACCTACTCATTGTCCCTTCCCGGATTTCCAGTGGTACTGACAACTTTCGTCCTTATTACAGCGGAGATAAACCGTGCCGGATTCTGACCGAACTTCCTGGATTGTATTTCTATCATTCCGCAACTTTATAACGCTCCATATGTAATTTAAGCATATCATACCCCCCCTAAAAAAACAATGTTTCCAAAGCAAACTTTTATCATATTACTTCATGATATCATCCCATATTCATATGACTGATTCCTGACAAAAAAGAACTTCTGACCTTACTTTCATAAAACCAGAAGTTCTCTTTTTTTTCAGCTTACTGCCTTTTTCAAACAGTATCTGTGCTTATTTCTTATCCTTTTCTTATGCTTCTGTAATACGATCCATCAGATCTGCAACGTCCATCAGATCTACGGTTCCGTCACCATTGATGTCGCCAAGGTAAGTATCTACTTTCTCACCGGCTGTCACTTTATCCAGAAGCTGAGCTGCATCTGTCAGATCAATGACTCCGTCGCCGTTGATGTCTCCCAGTGTGCCGCGGGCTGTTCCTACAAGAACGGTGCAGCGGGTCGGTACTACGGTTGCATCTTTGTATGTATTCATACCGCTTCCACCGTATCCGGAGCAGGTATAAGTACAGGTTCCGCTTACTTCGATGGTGTATTTACCATCTTTCGGGAAGGTTACTTTGAACTGTCCGTGCTCATCTGTCTTAGTTCCAAGTGCTTCTGCTACGTTTCCATTTTCATCATAAACAGTAACGGTTGCATTAGCCGGAGCTGCTGTAACCGGGCTGTCCGGACCGCTGTTCATAACGCTGAGACCGTTTACGGTAAAGCTGTTCTCTGCGTTGACATCGGTTTTGTATGTTGTTTCATCAAACCATGTGTACAGATCGGAATATTCCATCGTATTTGCATATACAAAGAGTCCCAGCTGATCGCCATCATTTACTACGGTCTGTGTACCGTATACCCATGCATGGTTCAGTACATAAGATACCATACCTGTGTTGACACCCCAGAAACGGGTTATCCATCCACCGTCGGTGTCTGCATATCCGTCTGCGCCACCGTAGTAATATTCCTCATGTAATGCGCGGAATACATCGCTCATGGTGTATTGTCCATCACCGTCTCTGTCGTATACAGTGACCGGTGCATTCCACAGTAACGTTCCTTCTGAACCGGATACAAAAATACCCTTATCACTGTAAGATACATATGCCGTAATATGAGCTGCTGTCTCCACTTGTTTGTCTTTTACGGAAATGGCAAGTTTTGCATCTGCAATATCTGCCACTGCATCTTTTCCGGTATAGGTGATGGTAACTGCTTTATCTTCTTTGGTCAGTCTGCTCTTCGGTGCATAACGGTACGCCGTGGTTTCTTCTGTGCTGCCATCCTGATAAGTAACAGTTACTACCATACCGGTCGGGTTGAACAGGTCACCTTCTTCGTACTCTGTCTTGTTCGGTGCTTTTGTCACCGCGATGGAAGCCACCTTGTTTACCGTAACTGCTACGGAAGCTGCTTTGCCGCCGTAAGTAACCAGTACATGATTGGTATCTGCTGCAATGGTATCCGGAGTTACTTTGTAGTCTGTGATCTCACGAACACTTCCGTCGTTGTAGGAAGCTGTCACTACCATGCCTGTACTATCAAATTTCTCACCGATGCGGTAACTTGTCTTTGCCGGCGGTGTAACGACTTCGAGTTTTTCCAGAACTACGTCTTTGACATCTACTGATACATCCGCAGTCTTTGTCACACCACCCAGTGTGTAGCTGATGGTCACGTTCTGTTTTCCGGATGTTGCAAATGCTTCTTTCGCAAAGCTGTAATTGCTGATTTCTTTTGTAAAGTTTCCTTCGCTTCCTTTATAGGTTGCAGTTACTTTCATGCCGGAAGCATCGAATTTCTCGCCTACATAGTAGGAAGTCTTTGTCGGCTGTGCGGTTACTTCAATGCTCTCCAGTTTTCCTACCGGAATGGAGATATCCGGGAGCTGTCCCATATAAGCTTTGGTATTCGGAGACAGATTCTCCCATGTCTTGACCATAGCTCGATGCGCACCGTAATCGCCACCGAATCCTGCTACGTTAAAAGTTCCTTTGGAAAGTACAAAGTGTTCTGCAGAATAGTCTTCCGGAACGATCAGTGCATCTTTTACTGTTACGATCGGGTTATTGTATCCGGAAGCATCCGTGCCTTCTTCTACGAAATTCTCAACCGTCTGTTTGTAACCTGTGGAACCGAAGAAGTAATATCCATAAGATCCACGCAGGTTTCCTGCTTTCTTTCCTTCCAGACCGCTGATTTCATTGTAGATTGCTGCTGCATCTGTATTATACAGTCTCATACGTGTTACCGGATTGAACAGCGTATCAAATGTGACGGATACTTTTTCACCCGGTGCGACTACTGCCTGATCCAGATCCTGACCGTTTACTTTTACGGTTACGTGTTTTGCGGTAATCACCTGATACTCCGCTTTTCCGTCTTTTTCCAGTTTTACGATGTTACGGCCATTTGTCAGTGGAACATTGTAGCTGCCGTCTTTCTCTGCTGCCAGTGCCTTGAATCCGCTGAAGCTTAATGCATCATTTCCGATGGTCGGATTTGCAACGGATACACTGACATCTTCTGTCTCCGGTGTAAAGGTATAAGTACCTGTCTTGCCGGTAAAGTAGATCGGATCCAGTTCCGCATCCAGTGCATCGCCTGCCTGTTTGCTGCTCTTGCCCTGATTCAGATCTTTGTTCAGTGTCATACCTGTGGTGATTCCACTGTCTCCGGAACCTACGGAAACGACGAATACACCGGTGTTCTCCGGCCAGATTGCACCATAGAAACCGTTCGGATCATAGTTGTCGTAGGAATATTTTACATCATCGTGATAGTTCAATGTCATCGAGTCATAGGTAACAAGTACGATAGCTGTTCCATTTCCTACTGCTTTTACGGTTCCATCATTACCTACGGTAATGACATCGCTGCTTGTCCTTCCATCCAGGCCGACAACCTGATAATGGAAATCAGGCTCGATCAGACGGTAGTCTTTATCCAATACCCATGTGACATTACTGCCCCACCAGTTACGTTTTGCATTTAATTTGAAGGTATTACCTTCCTCCAGTTTCAGATACCCCTGTGCATTAACATTCAGATACAGGTCTGCCATATTCGCGCCGCCGTTGGAAGCAGTGTTGCGATCCAGCGTTGTCTTGGTATTGCCGGACGGCTTCAGCATCGCTGTGCTGACTACGATCCTGGAATCAGCTCCGTCTACCGTCGTTCCGTTATATGTGACATAAGAAGCTCCGCTGACATGGTAGTACATTTTGCTGGTCATTGCCACATGGAAAACAGAATCGACGGTTCCGTCCTCCTGTGCAGCAGTGCTGTCTGCTTTGTACACTGCGATCTGCCCATCCGTCATCTGCTCACAAATTGCTACCTCTGCATCTGCCGGAGCATTGATCGTCAGTGCGCCTGTCTTCAGTTCTTCTGTCAGAGACAGTATGGAAGTATCTTTTGTGACTGCTACCCCCTGTATTCTGGATGCCATCACGTTATGCGCTTTTACATACGCATCTGACGGCGTCACTGCCAGATAATAGGAAAGGTTCTTATTTGCACTCAGCAGCGTCGGATATACGGTATATCCATCTGCATTCACATAGGAATCACCCATGGTTGCAGTACTCACATCATTTTTCAGCTGTACGGAAAAATCTGTTGCTTCTGCTTTCTGTCCGTCAAATTCATTGGTCAGGGATACTTCGGTCTGACGCAGAAATACACGAACGGTGCGTCCATCCACAGTGCTTGTCTGACTGTCCGGAAAGGTGAATGCTCCGCCGCCCAGGCTTCTGCCCTCTGCGCTGACTGCACGGTAGGAATACGTGCCCGGATACAGTGTCATGGTATAAACGTCGTATGCATTGTAAAGTTCTGTATCTGCACTGACGTCTGCGATCACCTGTTCCGTATCAAAGATGTCATGTCCTGCTTTATCGAGACCTGCGGATGGAGCAAATTTCAGTCCGTTTGCTGCCAGGATTCCCTTTGGTACATAGACTTCCACATTGTATGGCTGCTCTGTGACGGTTACGTCGCAGGAAGCTTCCACACGGTTACCCAGTGCATCTGTTGCAGTAACGGTAATCACTGCATTGCCCGCTTTCAGACCTGTGATCCTGCCATCTTTCACACTGACAATATCCGGTGCGGAACTGCTCCAGTTCAATGTCGTCATAGCAGTTTCCGGTGTCACATCTGCCTGCAGCGTCTTGCTGTCTCCCTGAATCAGATTTGTTTCTGTATCGGATAACGTTACTTCTTTTACTGCGTCTGTCGTATTTTGGATCACAACCGGATACTCTACTGTTTTACCATTGGTATCGATTGTCAGAGTTGCCTTACCTTTGCTCACACCGTTGATCTTGATCTTATCCACGATATCCTTCGGTTGGAACTGACTGCCGGCGCGGGTAAGGATCTCAGCGGTAAAAATACTCTCATCGGATGATTTTACGCTTACTTTCTGTCTGCTGACACTCAGAATCGGAGATGTATTGACTGCCTGATATTCTTTGCTTTCGCCTTCCAGTACTTTTACGACTTTCTCGCTGATTTTAGAAGCCATTCCGCCTTTAAAAGTAATTTCGACATCCGCAATTCTTCCATCTCCGGCTTTTGCTGTAAAAGTAATTGGTCTGTTCGAACTAAACACATTGTAAGTAATCAAACCTGTACTTTCATTGATCGCACAGGTATTCATGTCCGTTCCCAGTGTCGGAATAACACTCACATTTGCACTGGACCAGAATACACTCTTCACTTCCGGATTTCCACTCACAGATGTCTGAACCTCTGCAGGTTCTTTTTCCAGAAATGCACTCTCAATGGTATCTACAGAAACATTCGATGCTGTTGCATCCAGTGTTCCTTTCAACTGATATTCAGCCTGTGCCGTATCACCCGTTTCTGTCTCTGCCACCACTAGTATTTTATCCGTATCACCGGACGGACGTTTCTGTGCTTTTGCTTTAAGAGTCTGCTCTTTCTTCACCAGAGCAAAACTTGTTTTATATTCACCAAGCAAATGTTCTTCGCTTACTGATTCGCCATCATAGATATGGAACGTTACTTTCATATTGCTTGGCAGTGAATCTGCCAGATTTACTGCCAAATTCACATACCAGTTGTTCCCGGAAGATGGTAATGCATATTCAGCCACCTGCATGTTTTCAATCTTGTAAGGACTTTCAAAAATCGCACGATATGTCATATCCTTATCAAGCGTTACCTGGAGCTTGGAATCACCTTCGACCGGTATCCATGTCTCGCCGCCATCACCGGACTGCTCCCAGCGCACAAACTTATACAGGGATGCTGCATCTGCGATCAGCGTATGTGTCTCTCCTCCGTCACGTACCTGGCTAATTGTTCCGCCAGTCGTCTGAACCAGACTGAGCTGGTAAACCACCTCCGGCATTTTTTCAAAAACAGGTGTGATGTGGCATACTTTCAACGCCCCATCCTGTGATGTCGTACCTTCATAATTCAGATAGTAAGTATTTCGATTCTGATATGGAGACTGATACATTTTAAAATGCCAGTCAGAATCTGCCACGGTTAAAAATCCTTTCAGTGCACTTACTTCATTCGGTCCAGCCGCAACAGCAGCCGTTTCCGGGAAGGTTCCATCAAAAAACCGGTCACCTATCTGCCAGCCACGAAACAGGTAGGTATCCGTATCCCAGTTCGTATCCCGCATCTGCGCAAGGTTGCCGCTAAATGATCCGATATTGGTAATCCGTTTCGGCAGAGTACCATTTACACCCCATAATGTCACTTTACTTAATGAATCATCCGATACTAAAGTACCATCCGACTGACGAAGCATTGCCTTGTCAATCTCCACGCGCGGACGTGTTCCTGTTTTATAACAAATTTTGGCAATTGCAGTAGTAACTACTGTTGGCGTCATATTTTCCTGCAAACCTTTGTTTGTTATAATAGCCCGATAATACTTTGTCTGACCAACCGTGACCTTCGGTACATAAGTGCTGACCAGTGGGGCACTCATTGTAGTTCCTGCGCCTTCAGCATCGGTAAATGTACTTCCGTCATCGGACACCTGCCATAAAATCGCCAATGTATTCTTGTTGTAATCAGATGGATTGTACTTCAACTGTACGCGCAGCTGACCTACTTTGTCCGAGTCATCGGCATAATAAGTAGCCGACTGACGACTGAGATCTGTCAGGACTGAATAAAAGACCGGTGCCGGTGCTGCTGTCACTGTATCATCCGCCTGTACTGCGACAGGACTGTTGCTGCCTGCTGCCAGTGCTGATATGGATGACATCGGTAACAGACTGAACACCATCAGCAGAGCAAGCATCAGCGACACAATTTTTTTGCTGTGTTTTTTCATTTTCTTCTCCTTTTTCCTGTAGGCTCCCCAAAACCTTCTCCCCCATTGTAGTTCTAAAGATTCCGAGTATTTGTTGTTTACTATCTATATAAACCGCTTTCCTGCGGATTGTATCCGTTTTTTGAGGAACAAAAATAAACCCCCGATATGCTTTCGGACATTTATCTACTGAGCTGCAACTGCCTGTATTCTGACTTAAAGTTCCAACCTACTCATTGTCCCTTCCCGGTTTCCCAGTGGCATCGACAACTTTCGTCCTTATTACAGCGGAGATAAACCGTGCCGGATTCTGACCGGACTTCCTGGATTGTATTTCTATCATTCCGCAGTTGCAATATGCTCCCTATGCAATTTTAGATGTGCAGTGATTCTGAGAAGAATATGTCAGCTTTCGCTGACCGGAATCACGCACCAAGTCTCACGTGCGTTCGACTTGAATTTATTCTTATCATAGCACACCCATTGCTTCAACATCAATCATTCTGACACAAAATTCTTAATATTTTTTTCTATTTGACAAGAAATTCGATGTAATTTCCTGTCAAAAAGAAAAAGAACCTCCAATCTCAGTTTTCCAAGATCAGAAGTTCTCTTTTTTCATTTTATATTGCTTAAAACAGCGGTGTCTTATATACGCCGTCTGCGATCAGCTGTGCAAATGCATCTACTACCGTCTGTCGGTCTTCCTGATAGGTTACACCAAACCACTTGTCCTGTGTCTCCAGAACTTTGACCGTTACTTCACCATTTGCAAGCATATCGCCGATGATGGTCGGAAGCAGATACTCTGCTTTGATGTTGCCCGGCTCCACATTTGCCAGAAACTCTGCGAATCCTTTGTCAAGTACATCAAGAAACTCCGGTGTCACGCCCCACATATTCATAGATACATGCGTTCCTTCCGGAATCTCGCTGCCATTTTCATCTTTTACAATACCGTCTGTATCACGGGCAATGCCGCTGGTCTCAACGATCTTCTGAAGCATCTCCTCATCATCGACCTGACATACACCACGGGTAACGGTTCCGTTATCGCTGAGCGTGTTGTCCAGAATAAATCCTGCCATGCAATACTGATATTTGGTATTGCCGCAGTTTACCAGATAATCATGCACTTTTACAAATGCTTCTTTTCCATAATAGTCATCTGCATTGATCACTGCAAACGGCTCATTTACCACACCTTTGCAGCATCTTACTGCCTGACCGGTTCCCCACGGTTTTGTGCGGTCTGCCGGTTTCTCAAATCCTTCCGGGAGATCATCCAGAGACTGGAATACATATTCCACATCACAAATTTTCTCGATACGGTCTCCGATCACTTCTCTGAAATCTTTCTCGATATCTTTACGGATGATAAACACGATTTTATTAAATCCTGCTTCCAGTGCATCATGAATGGAATAATCAATAATAATCTCGCCATTCGGCCCAACCGGAGTCAGCTGTTTCACACCACCGCCGAATCTGGAGCCAATGCCTGCCGCCATAATAACCAATGTTGTATTCATACTGCTATTTCCTTCCTGAAATCTTCTAATTGTTTTTTCCTGTATTTAACAGAATTGTAACATTTTTTCTCTGGTTCGTAAAGCATAACCTTAGTTTCCAATCATAATTTGAACATTTTTCATGCATATTCATGCATATTCTGCTAAAAATCGTGTTTTTTCACAAAAATATGTCTCCCTGGCATCCAATCCCGGGAGACATCCATTTTTCTGTCCAAAGATATGCTGTTTTTATTTCCGTTTTTTGGAGATTTTCACACCGGCCGTAATACCAACCACTGCCGCTGCCACCACAACAATGACGAATACCGCCACTGGCGCGGAACCATTTTTTGTTGTTCCTTTTCCTCTGACCATTTTTCCGGTATCATCGGCACCGGTATCGGAACTGGCATTCGCCGGACCACTTACGCTGTCCTCCGGGTCCATACTGATTGCAGCCACATCATTCCCGCTCTCTGCACGTTCGCCACCTTTTTGTGCCTTCTCTTCTGCGGAATCCGTCCCGGCTGCGTTGCTGCCCTCTGTTCCCGGATGTGCAGAATCTCCTGTCGCTCCTCCATGATTTCCGGAATCTGCTCCCGCATTGGATACTGATTCATTTGCAGCACTGCCACTTCCTGCTGCTCCATTGCCTGTCCCGTTCACACGGACAGCTGCTGTCAGGGAGACTTTCTCACTGCTTGCATTGCCGTCTGTATAATACAGATCCTGGATTGTGACGGTCACCGGCTCTTCACTCGCCTGCAGGATTTTAAATTTCAATCCATAAGATGCAGTTGAAAATGTATGCTCTCCGGAACTGCTCAGATAAGAAAAATTACCTCCTGAAGAAGATACCATGGCATCCGCCGGAAGTTCCTTCGTGTCCAGTCCCTGAAACTCCAGTATATTTTCATCATAATTGCCACTTAATTTTCCGGAAAATCCACGCAGTGCCTGTTTTGTGCTGATCTTCACAGGAATTTCCACCACATCTCCCACAGCGCCACTCACATCTCCGGCTGTGGTTTCTACCTGAAAGCTGCTCTGTGATGCATCAGCTTCCACAGCGGTACCTGCCAGCCCCGTTGCCATAAGAAGCACTATGATGCCTCGCAGTAATTGCCTCGTTTTTTTTCTGAGTATCATTCTTCTCTTATCCCCCATTTCACTTTTATGTACACTTAGATTCTTTGAACCGCAAGATTGTGACATGTCCTACCACTTAAATCACTAATTTTGAAGTGGGCTTCTTGGTCAATAACTCTACTGCTTAAATTCATTCTTTCATCTCACTGCTCCAGAAGAGTATAACATCGGAATCCAAAAATGTCTCCCTGAATTTCTCAGAGAGACACTTTTTATATTATGATTTGGGTGTCAAAACATCCAAATCTCGATTACACGGATTGTTCCATGCTTTGCGTTCTGCCCTTATCGGTTTACGCAGCCGTTATGTACATAATATCTGCCACTGCTGACTTTTGTCCAGCCGGTAAAATCAAACACTACTTTTCCATGACGGATATACCACCAACCATACTCATTCTGGGCAATTCCGTTATAATTTGTATTGACTTTTCCGCCTTCCACACGCCACCAGGATGCACCGTCAAAATCCACACCGGTACGGTTGAAATCAATCTTTCCACCGATGACTCTCCAGTTTCCGTTTTCATTGGATGCAAAACCGTTGTAGTCAAAATCAATTTTTCCACCGGCAAGTCGCCACCAGCCATTTTCATTGGCCGTCAGACCGTTATAATCGAAATCAACCTTTCCTCCGTGGATCTGCCACCATCCATATTCATTGGATGCAAGTCCGTTGTAATCAAAATCGATCTTTCCTCCGGTCAGGTACCACCAGCCGTTTTCATTGGAACATAAACCGTTGAAATCAAAATTTACAAATCCATTATCCACACGGAACCAGCCATGTTCGTTGGATGCAAGTCCGCAAGCCTGATACTGGATCACACCATCGATAACATACACCCATCTCTGCAGATTCTGATCATAAACAATGCTGCCGGATGCCGGCTGATACCAATAGTCAAAATCTACCGCTGTATTGATACCGTTAATTTTTGCATTGTCACTGCACTGCCAGAAATCAATCTGACCGCCATAACGCTGTCCCTTGTCTTTGCTCTCTTTGTAAGTATAGGTATTATAACGTGCCATCCAGATCTGGTAATCCTTCCGCAATGCGGCAGTATCCAGCTCCTTCTCACACCATCCTGCATTTGCATAGATCATGGTCGAATAACCGGCTGCCCGGATGGTATCACAGTAAGCCCTCGCACACGCTGTCTTCTGTGCTTTACTCAGGTTCGCATTGTATAGTCTTCCAACACAGTTGCCATACTTATCATTGGCATATTCGTAATCAAATGCGACCGGCATTTCAAAACTGCATCCGTTGATAATGCTCAGTGTCTTATTCGCTTCTTCTACTGCCTCCTGCTGGGTCGTTGCCTGGGAATAAAAATATGCGCCGACTTTTAATCCGACACTTTTTGCACCTTTGTAGTATTCTGCAAATCTGCTGTCCTGTGCCATACTTCCGGAACCGTAAGCACGGTATCCTGCACGCAGGATCACGAATTGTACCCCGGATGCTTTAACTTTATTCCAGTCAATACTTCCCTGATGATAGGATACATCAATTCCCGCAATGACATTTTTACCTGTTACATTTTCAGAATTATGTATGTATGTCGTCGTTCCACCGTTATACTTCGGCCAGCTTGTCGTCACGTTGCTGCTGCTTCGTGCCAGCTCACCGGCCGAAGAACGGTAAGCCGCTTCATCGGATGTCCCCAAGTTTTCCTGTTCCTGCTGCTGTCGATATGCCCTTCCGTTCAGCGGATCCTCCGGATCCCAGTCAGATGGATACGTTGCTGTCGATACATCCAACACTTCGGTCTCATCGGAAGCAGAATCTGCGGTCTGATAAACCGCTGTCTGCCCTGCTCCGTCAGCTTCTGCTGCATATCCTGTCACACTGCCCATGGAAGCTATCATGGATGCAATCAAACACATTGCCGCAAATCTTTTCATTTAAAACCTCATCTTTCTTTCCTATGTTCTGGCCAGATCAAAAAATCTGTTTTTTTTGCTCAATTACTTTTATTATAGCGGCATTCCACAGACAGAACAAGACAAAAATCACCATTCCTGCGTGTTTTTTAATTCTTTTTTTAATTATTTATCGACCATCTGTTCTTTTCTGGCAAAAATTTACACTACCTCAACCTGAAGTCCTGTCACCTGACCGTTTTCCATCTGATAGTGATACCGGATCATCACCCTCTGGTTTTTTTCCACATTGTAAGGCACTGTGCCGGTATAAGGACCGTTCAGGTCAAAATTCACCCTGCCGTCATTGCATGCCCACAAACCGTTTGTATTCGCTGCAAAACTGTCCGGTTCCGCATGTGTTTCTTCCATTTTCCAGTAAGCGCAGCGTCCGTTGTTAATCATCCACCAGGCAGTTTCACCATCAATGCTACCATACACAACGTCTTCGTAAGAATCATCAAATCGTCCATTTGTAACATAATAGCAGGAATATCCATCCGCCATTACAAATCCTGTCGTTTCATAGCTGTATCTGCCATTTTTCACATACCACAGCGTACCCTTGTAATCCACGAATCCATTATGAGAGAAATCTACTTTGTGGTTTTTCACATACCACCAGCTTCCATCGTAGTACACCAGTGTTTCTTCGTCATAATTTTTGTCATTCCCGGTGCAAATATAGCCGTCTGTCACCTGCCACCATGCAGTCTCTCCATTCAGAGTCAGATACGCCAGACTATTATTTTCTTTCTGTACACGGCCATCCTGAACCAGATAACATTTTTCATTCTCATATACCAGACCAGTATAAGAAAAATCTACCTGACCATTTCGCACATACCACGCATCCTCTGCCAGGTGGTAGCTATGATCCTTTGCCCGAACAATTCCTGTATAGGAAAAATTTACCTGTCCGTTTCCCCCCACGTACCACCAGCTGCCGTCATCCGGATTTGGAAGCAAAGTATAAGTAATCTGTTGTCCTTCTAAAAATCCATACCAGCCTTCTGTTCCATCCAGATTCAGATAATATACACCGGAGCAGGTCTGATCTATCTGACCACCCACGAGCCAGCAATATTTTTCGGCGGGTATAACATGATCTGGATAAATATACGCACCGTTGCGGCTGAAATCTACCTGGCCGTCTCTGACATACCACAGATGTCCGGTTCCGTTTTCTTCCCGCACAAACTCGAAACCGTTTTTGGAAAAATCTACCTGACCGGTCAGGCTGTCAATGCACCACCAGCCGGCTTCATTTGGCAGCAGATTTGCTACTCCATACGGTGCTGTCGTCGCCAGCTCTCCTTTGTAAAATCCATACCAGCCGGATACACCATTTACCGTTGTGTAATAGACACCATGCACACGTTCATACGTTTTTCCATTTACAAAATAATATTTGTACGGTTTATGGAAGTTCTCACTTTTTCCTTCCAGCACACCGGAAAATCCGAAATCTACCTGCCCGTTTTTCACATACCAGGTTCCTGCACTATTCTGACACACACCGGTATAGGAAAAATCAACCTCGGCATCTTTCCCGATGTACCACCAGGAACCATTGTACTCCACCAGCTGATGATATGCCCCGGTCACCATGCCGTCCTTAAAATTATACCAGCCCTCAGTGCCATTGATCGACACATAGCAAAGTCCGTTCACACCGGTATCCACCTTACCATCTGTCACATAGTACCAGTTCGTCCTGTCGTTCTCTCTCTGACTGACCACACCGGTATGATCAAATTGTACTTTCCCTTTCGCAACATACCAGGTTCCTGCTTCGTTGGCACACAGACCGGTGTAGGAATTGTCCACACGGTACCTGCCCACATACAGCCACTCATCCCCAACCGGCTGCAATGTACCGTTTGCTTTGTCAGACACTTTTCCATGTTCCATATAGTACCAGTTACCGTCGTTGAGCTGCTGCATTCCATCTAACGTCATCGGATCGGTACCCTGAGGCAGTTCCGGTGCTGACACTTCCTGCACAGCCACCGTTTCTGACTGCTCTTCTGCTGCCATGACCGATACCGGTGCTCCTGCTGTCAGGGCCGCCGCCACCACCAGCGCCACTGCTTTTGCAAATCGTTTTTTCATATGTATTTTCCACCTCTCTCCCTGTTTGCAGGTCGCGTTATCTGCAGTGATTCTGAGAAGAATATGTCAGCTTTCGCTGACCAGAATCACGCACCAAGTCTCACGTGAGTTCGACTTGAATTAGCGATCTAAAACTGTTGCCTGCATAGATGTTACCAGACCATTCTCTACCTGGTAAATATAGCTTACATATATTGAATCCTCTCCGGAAACAGAATAATAAGTTCCATATGAATATTCACCGGTCACATCAAAAGCAACCTCGCCATTCACAATTGCCCACAGGCCATTTTCATTAGCTGCAAAGCTGTCCGGTTTTCCATTCCATGCCGCATTCGCAGAATGCACACAGTTTCCATCCTTTACCTGCCACCAGCTGTTCTTTCCATTCAATTCCGCATAGATTGCTCCATAGAAAGTTTTATTATACTGACCGTTCTGCACATATGCATAAGTATCTGCTTCCTCTGTATTGACAAAACCTGTCTTATCGAAGTTTACACGACCATTTTCCACATACCATCTTGTACCATCATGTTCCACAAAACCAGTGTAGGAAAAATCTACCTGACTGTTATATACCGCCCACCAGCTGCCGCCATAATAGCACAGTGTGTAGTAATAATTCGTATTGTCAAAGAGGGTACCATGGTCTACTTCCCACCAGCCGTCTTTCCCGTCAATGGTAGCCTGTACCAGTCCGTTCAGATCACTCTGCAGCATTCCGTTCCGGACATATACATAATGATTATTTATCTTTACCCATCCATTACTGGAAAAATCTACCTGACCGTTTCTGACATACCAGCTATCAAATTTGTCTCCATTTTGATCATATCTTTCAGCAATGCCGGTATAGGAGAAATCAACCAGTCCGTCATCTCCGGTATACCACCAGCTGCCGTCATACGGATTCATCAACACTTCGTCCTCTGTCTGCATTCCCTGAAAGAATCCATACCAGTTTGTCTGTCCATTTACTGTGAGCTGGTACACACCATTGACATTCGGATCCACCTGACCATTTGTGATGCAGCACAGAATGTCTCCATAGTATCTGGTGTGATAATTATAAAGTCCGTTAAAATTGAAATTGATCTGTCCATTTTCCACATACCAGTAATGGTACCAGTCGTCATCCTCCGTGATACCCAATCCGTTATAATTAAAATCTACCAGTCCGGTTTTCGGATTGATATACCACCAGCCGCTTACATTTGACAGCACTCTGCCCGGCGCTTCGTAGTAGTCATCCGATGTTGCCAGTTCCCCTTTATAGAATCCGTACCAGCCTTCTGCTCCGTTTACCTTTGTATAAAACACGCCGGTCAGATTTTCGTTTGCCTTTCCATTAATAAAATAATACTGGTACGATCTGCTTCCTTTTTTTCCTTCAATCACACCGGTATAACCGAAATCAACCTGACCGTTTCTGACATACCATGTACCTGATTCATTGGATGCAGCTCCGGTATAGTCAAAATCTATCATATAACCGGACATTTTCCACCATGCACCATTATACTCCATCAAGCTCTCATAGGAATATTTCGGTTTTCCGTCACAGAAATTGATCCAGCCTTCCTCACCGTTGTAGCTTCCATAGGCTAATCCACAAAAGCTTTTGTCTACCCGGCCATTTGTTACATAATAAGTAGACGTATTTCCATATTGATTCGATCCGGTTGCAACGCCGGTATAGCCAAACTGTACCTGACCGTCTTTTACATACCACAGATCATCCCCATTTTTGCCAAATCCGGTAAAAGAAAAATCAATTTTCCATCCGGATACATACCACCAGCTTCCGCATGCCGGTTTTACCGTTTTGCTTGCGTTAGAACTCAGCCGACCATCTTCCATATAGTACCAGTTACCGTCATTGAGCTGAACCAGGCCGTCCAATGTCATTGGATCAACACCGTTGGTCAGTGCCGTTACAGCTGCTTCTCCCTCTGCTGCCTGCATTGCCATTTCCGGCTGTGTTTCCGCTGTCGCTGCTGCGTCCGCCGGTGCTGCTTCTGCAGCCATTGCGGACAGTGGTGCACTGATCAGCATAGCTGCCATCATCCCCAGTGCAAGGACTTTTGTCATTCGTTTTTTCATATCCTTCTTTCTCTCCTTTTCTCAAAATCAGAATTCTTCATTTAAAAGATTCCGAGAGTACATAAAAAACTGCTCTGGAATAATACTTTCAAGAATGCCCGTTACAGTTTTCCCATTAGTAATACCGCTGCTTTTCCTGCAGCTTACAGAATCACCGCCTGCATCTCTGTTACCAGTCCGTTTACAACATTATATGTATACTCTACCTCAATAGAATAGCTACTACTATAACCAATTCTACCTATTGTTTTATACACACCCGTTATGCCGTAAGAGATTTGACTGTTATTCGTAGCCCACAGACCTTCTTCATTTGCTGCAAAGCTCTCTGGTCTCTCATAATGTGACGGTTCAGGACCACCATAATAATCACAATGGCCCTCTTCTATCTGCCACCATGTAGTTTTTCCATCTAATTCTGCATAGAACAGTCCCGAGAAACCATAAGGAAGCGGATGGCCATTCTGAATATAGGTATATCTCGTGGTGGTATCCCCACTCAGGTTTACAAATCCTGTCTTGTCAAAGTTTACACGGCCATTTTCCACATACCAGGTTTCTCCATTATACCCTTTCAAGCCTGTAAAGGAAAAATCAACTTGTCCGCTGTTCAACACATACCACCAGTCGCCATTATAGTATACCAGAAATGTCTCACTGCCACCGCTTTGAACGGTAATAACTCCTTGATCAATCTTCCACCATCCATTTACTCCTTCGACAGTCGCCTGCACCAAACCGGAAACTTCCTTCCGTAATCTGCCATTTTCGACCAGGTAATATCTTCGCAAGTAACGGGTATTTCCATCAGCTGCCACACAGCCGGAATAAGAGAAATCGACCTGTCCGTTTCTGATATACCAGGTGTCAGATGTATCCCCTGTCCAATCATGCCGGGTTCCCATTCCGGTATAACTGAAATCAACCAGTCCATCTCTGACATACCACCAGCTGCCATCATTTGGATTCATTAACACTTCGTTATAAGCCTTTTTACCTCTCCATAAACCATGCCAGGCTGTTTTTCCGTTTACCGTATACTGATATACACCATTGACGGTTTCATCTACCTGACCATTTTTCACATAATACACACCCCCGTACAATTCAAGAAATCCGTTATAGTTAAAGTCTATCCGTCCGTTCTTCACATACCAGTAATGATACCGATCATCTCCCGGAAACACAGTTTTTCCCAATCCGGTATAACTGAAATCAACCGTTCCGTGAATGGGATCGACATACCACCAGCCACTTTCATTCAAAAATAAGGTACCATAAGAATCTTCGTATTCCTCAAAAGTTGCAATGGCACCATTCTGAAATCCATACCAGTTTGTTTTTCCATTTACGGTTGTATAATATAAACCAGTCAGCCCTTCATTCAACTTTCCATTTACAAAATGATATTGATATGGTATTATAAAAGGTCCGTCAATCACCTCGTACTCAAGTATTCCGTTATATGAAAAATCGACCTGTCCGTTTCTGACATACCAGCCACCGGCTTCATTGTAGGCGATTCCGGTATAGGAGAAGTCGACCTTTCTCTCATCACTGACATACCACCATGCGCCATTATATTCCACCAGCTCTTTGCCTTTGTTCAAATACCCTTCATGGAAGTTATATCCGTCATGGAAGTTATACCATCCCTCCACACCGTCTACGGTTCCATAGGCTAATCCGGTATAGTCTGTGTCCAATCGTCCATTTGTCACATAGCAAACGTAAGTACGATTCGTTTCATCCTTTGCAGTCACAATTCCGGTATAACCGAACTGTACCTGACCATTCTGAACATACCAATTATCAGCGCCATTCCTGCCAAATCCGGTATAAGAAAAATCTACTCTGCAACCACCTACATACCACCAGCTGCCACATGCCGGTTTTACCGTTTTATTGGCAGCACCACTCACCCTGCAGTTTTGCATGTAGTACCAGTTGCCGTCATTCAGCTGAACCAGACCGTCCAATGTCAGTGGATCAACACCATTGGGCAGTGCCGTTCCAGCTGCGTCTTCATCAGCTGCCTGCATTGCGATTTCCGGTTGTGTTTCCGCTGTCACTGCTGCATCCGCCGGTTGTGTTTCCGCTGTCACTGCTGCGTCCGCCGGTGCTGCTTCTGCAGCCATTGCTGGCAATGGTGCACCGGCCAGCATAGCTGCTGCCATCCCCAGTGCAAGGACTTTTTTCAGTCTCTTTTTCATCATTCTCTCTAACTCTCCTTTCCAAGAACAAAGCGGACAAGTCCGCTTCAAACTCCCTGAATCCCTCAATCTTTGAGGGACTTGTTACGCTTTGCGCGCCAGATGCAGTCTGCTTTAGCAGACATATTCCACATGCATCTGGTCGCATCCTCGCGGAGCGTTTTTTGTTTGATAGGAAATTCATCGTAATTTCCTATCAAACAAAAAAGCTGTCCCCGGAATATCATAAACATCACTGTCACATTGCTTATGATCATTCCAGGACAGCCCTTTACTTACAGTTATCCGTACAGAAACGCCCGCACCATTATTGTTGTAGCTGATCCCCCTCAGCAACATGAACTGTCATGGTAATAACCTGACCATTTACTACTTCATACATATAATGGATTGAAACATATGTGGAATCATTCCGCATTAATCCTTGGCTATGCTCATAAGTACCACTCTTGCTGAAATCAATCTTGGAATTATCATAATACCATACTTTGCCGCCATACTCTGCAGTACCTGTAAAAGCATTTGGAACGCATCCGCCTCCTTCAACGCACCACCATGCAGTTTCGCCATTGATGGTTCCCTGTGCAACCGTATACAGTTCATGATTTACATATCCGTTAACCACATAATAATAGTAAATATCAGAAGCCGGATCCTTGATAAATCCGTTTGCGCCAAAATCAATCTGTCCGTTTCTTACATACCATGCACCATTGGTTTCATTTACATTGTCATAGATAAATCCGGTATAGGAAAAATCTACCTTTCCATTGGAAACAGCCCACCAGCCTGCATCATTGGAAACAAGTTCATACCAGGGATTCTCATTCTTGTCATTATTATGATCATGCATGATGTAGCCATTTTTTACATAATACCAGCCATATTCATCATCGACGGTAGTCTCTACCAGACCATTAAAATCCCAATCCAGCATTTTTCCATTCTGATAGCACTTATACGTACCGCTCATCTCCTGCACCGTACCGTTAAAGCCAAAATCAATCTGTCCGTTTCTTATATAATACTCACCATAAGCTGTTTGTGCTCTGCCTGTATAAGTAAAATCTACCATTCCGTTTTCACCGACATACCACCAGGTGCCATCGTCTTTTTTCATAAGAGCCTGATCAGATGCCAGCCAACCATCTACAAATCCATACCAGCCGGGTACGCCATCAATGGTTGTCCAGAGAATACCATCATAGTTACAGTCTGCTTTTCCACCGGTTACCGCATACAGGTCATAGTAATCATATCCAAAATCAAGTTTGTATGGACGCTGTTTTACAAAGCCGTTATAACCGAAATCAATCTGTCCGTTGTTCATATACCAGATGCCATAGTCATTTTCAGCCAGACCGGTATAATTAAAATCTACCAGACCGGTTTCCGGATTAATGTACCACCATCCACTTGCATTGGAAAGTACATAACCGATCGTCGGTCCATAGTACCAGTCTCTGCTTGCCAGCTGACCCTTGTAAAAGCCGTACCAGCCATAGTTTCCTTTCACTTCGGTATAATATACACCGGTCAGATCCATCAGAACCATCCATCTTCTCCGTTCAGTGTTGCCTGTGCCAGACCGGTAAATCCGGTATCTACCCGTCCGTTACTGATATAATAAAGAGTCTGATGTGTTTCATCTGACCCTTCATCTGTGATTGTCATGGCAAGCGGACCGTTGTAGTCAAACTGGATCTGACCATTCTTTACATACCATTCAGAGCCACCATAAGTTTCCATGCCTTCATGTGAAAAATCAACTTGTCCGTCTTCAACATACCACCATCCGGCACTGTTTGGATACAGACCGTTAACATACTGCCATTTTCCATGATTAAAATAATACCAGTTTCCATCATCCAGCTGGATAACGCCATCTAAGGACATCGGATCCACACCGTTAACCACCGGATCCTGTGATGCATCATTCTGATCCTGTAATGCAATACCGGCATCCACTTCTGTCTCATCAGCTGAATCTGCACTTTCTGCCACAACAGCTGTTTCTCCTGCCTGATCTGCCGCATTTACTTCAGATGCCATGGCAGATAACGGTGTTCCGGCAACCATTGCTGCGGTCAGTCCCAGTGCAAGCACTTTTGCTAATCGTTTTTTCATTTTCTTACTCTCCTTTTCTACAAAAAAAGCCGTCCCAAAGATGTAATAGCGCTACTGTCACACGTTACTATTACATCTTCGAGACAGCTTCTTTGCTGATAATTTTATTTTATCAGTTCCACATTCTACTGTCAACGACGAAAACCGTCATATATGATATAGTGAGCGCAAGAGAGTCTCACTCTGCTTTGTATTTTTGAATTGCTGCCAAAACCTCACTCATTTTTGAATCATCACTATTATAATCACAAAAGAAGGGCGGCGTTAAAAAAGCATTTTCAGATTTTTCGAGCAAATCTTGCGTTGTTTCCTTGGTTTTGTAACATCGACAATACATTGCAGGGAGCTCCACCAGGATTTGCCTCCAACATCGGATTTCCCTGTGCACTTATCCCATTTTCCGTAAAATCCACCAATAATTCCCCTAATGCCACAACATCGAACGTTTTCATACAATCACCTCTCTAATCAACTACAATTTCGTATTTCTCAATATTAACAACTGCTTTACCGTCACAAATAAAACGAATTCCGTCAGCCTCCAGTGATGTGTAAAATGTAGAGCTGAACACCTGTTGTCCATCATTCAGGAATATTTCTGCAGAATATTTATCTAATATTAAACGAAGCTGCAATTTATCTGTAGACGTTTTTATCTTTGATTTTCTGATTGCAGCCGCATCACGAACCATTCCTGAATATGTACGGTTCATTTCTATCATCTTACTATCTTTTTGTATCGTAAAGTCTGTATGGTATCGTTCATTCTGGGCAAAAGAAATTGTAAACTGATGAAAATCTCCGCGAACAATTTCCACCGTCATATCAAGCACTCGTCCATGGATATCTTCCATTTGACAGTTACCACTAATTTCCTTATTCTGATAGCAAACAGCATTTCTATGATAGTTCTCTATTTCCCTGACCGGGTTCTGTAGTATTCTTCCCTGCTCAATATGTAATTCTCTTGGTACAGTCATCATACAAGACCACTTCTGATCTGCCGGACGTATATTAGAATCCCATGACTGCATCCATCCAATCATGATACGTCTTCCATCTGGTGCCAGCATAGTCTGAGGTGCATAGAAATCAAAACCATCATCCAGAGAATACACACTTTCATAATGAAATACATGCTGCTTCTTATCATATTTTCCCATATAATACACCGAATTATTTCCATTATGAAATTCTTCTGTCGCACATAAATCCTGTGGCGAGGTAATTAAAATATATTCTTCATCTAAGCAAAAGAAATCCGGACATTCCCACATTGTTCCGAGCGTCCCATCTCTGTCACTTGCCAAAACAGATACATAATTCCATTTTATCGCATCTTCAGAGTGAAATAACACAACCTGAGCAACACCTTGGTCTGTTTTATTTCCCACTACCATATAGTATCCATCGTTTTCTTTCCAAATCTTAGGATCTCTGAAATGTTCTCTGCTAAAATGTTCCGGTAACATTTCTCCTGTTATTACGGGATTTTGTTCTAACTTGGTATATTTTTTCCCATCTCCCAGCGCAAGACACTGATTCTGATATGTCACTTTCTCTTTGTCTGCTTCTTTTTCCATAACTCCTGTATAAACTAAAAGATGACCGTTTTCTGTCTCGATTCCAGACCCGGAAAAACATCCTGCTTCATCGTAAGTTTGGTCAGGGGCAAGCGCAACCGGTAATTCTGTCCATTTGATAAAATCCTTTGTTTCATAGTGTCCCCAGTGCATCGGTCCCCATATTTCACTATATGGATGAAACTGATAAAACAAATGTACCTTTCCCCGATAAGCCGAAAAACCATTCGGATCATTCATCCATCCACAAGGTGGTGTAACATGGAATACCGGCAGCTTCTCTCTCGGTATACGATTCTCATCAATATATATATTAGCTTTTCTTAATTTATCCATATAAGCTCCTTTCTACAATACAATCGCTTCCTCTGTTTCGCAATCAAAGAAATGCATTCTGTGAGGAACAAATACAAAGTCCACTTCATCTCCATTCTCGCACAAGTAAAGCGGACATTCGCAATCCACTTTCGCTACTTGCTCATGAACGCAGTCGCTTTGCGACCTGTCAGTGGGAGCTTTTGACTCCCACTGACATAAGCATATAATAATTTCTGATTTTTGGCTACCTTAACCCACCGTCTAAAGCCAGTGGGATTGCGGTAGCCTTATTTCAATTATCAAAAAAAATATCCCAACATGAGAAAAGGAATCTTTATGGCAAACGATACTCATGCCAACATTCTCCTCAACCTTCTCATACGTGAATACGGTTGTCTCCCGGACGAATATCGTATCGTAGGATTTGATGATTCACCGATTGCCTCGGAAGCAATCGTACCAATCACCACGATTGGACAGCAGATAGACAAAATAGCATATGAGGCAATGAACCTACTTGTTTCACAAATGAAAGAAAAAAAGAAAACCTGCACCTCAAACAGAAATCATTTATAAAGTAATAATTCCTGTTTTAGTTCGTAGGGATACTACAACATAATTTTACGGCGGGCGAATTGCCTGCCGTTGATCAGTATTATTTCTATGCAACAAAAAACTGCCCTGGAATATCATAAGCATCACTTTCGCATTGCTTATGATCATTCCAGGACAGCCCCTTGCTGATAATTTCAGCTTACACTGACCAGATTCAAGTCTCACGTACGTTCGGTCTGAACTTATCAGTTCACAGATTCACCGTCAACAACTATATCTTTTATTTGCAGCTATTGCTGAACAACTACCTGCATATCAGTTACCAGGCCATTTACTACTTCATAGGTATAATTTATGGTAGTAGAAGGTACACCCATATCCATATCATAACCGCGTGACACTGTATACACACCATTCACATTGAACGCAGCTTCGCCATTTATAATAGCCCACAGACCGCTTGCATTTGCTGCATAGTTACCCGGTTCATAATACCATGTTCCATCATAATGATAGCATCTGCCATGCTGTACCTGCCACCAGCTGGTCTTTCCCCCCAGTTCTGCATATACCAGTCCGTTGAAATCAGAATCATGCTGACCATTCTGGATATACTCGTAGGCTCCATAACCATCAAAGTCTACAAATCCTGTTTTAGTAAAGTTTACACGGCCATTTTCCACATACCAGCATACATCGTCATAATATACAAATCCTGTATAACCGAAATCTACCTGACTGTTACTTACAGCCCACCAGTCTCCGTTATAATATACCAGCTTGTGGTTCTGGTAAGCATACTCATATTCCGTGGTATAAATCTTTCCATCTTCTATGTTCCACCATGCATTTTTACCATCGATGGTAGTCTGAATCAGTCCGGAAATATCAGAACGCACTCTGCCGTTTTCCACATAATAATAAGTATAAGAACTGCTGTAACTGTCAGAAACATACTTATACCATCCGTTATAAGAGAAATCTACCCGGCCATTCTTCACATACCAGGAATCCAGTGAATATCCCTCCTGGTCATGTCGGTAAGCGATTCCGGTATAGGAAAAATCAATCACCCCATCGTTACCAACATACCACCAGCTGCCATCGTTCGGATTCATTTGCACTTCATTATAGTCTGTCATTCCTCTCCAGAATCCGTACCAGTCTGTCTTTCCATTTACGTTTAACTGGTACACACCATTTACATTGGCATCTGCCTGACCACCTGTAATATAGCAAACAGCCGGTTCATTATATCTGCTTGTGTATGTAACAAAACCGTTATAATTAAAGTTTATCTGACCATTTTCCACATACCAGTAATGATACCAGTCATCCCCTGGGAACTCATTTCTCGCAAGTCCGGTATAAGAAAAATCAACCATTCCGGTACGAGGATCTATGTACCACCAGCCACTATCGTTTGACAAAACGGTACCATAGTCTTCGCCGTCGCCGAATTCCCAGGCTGTTGCAAGTGCTCCTTGTGAATATCCATACCAGCCCAGTACACCATTTACCGTTGTATAGAAGACGCCATTCAAGCCTTCATTCAGTTTTCCATTTACAAAGTAATACTGATATGGGCATCTGAAATCATCTGTATGCCATCCTTCGATCATTCCAGTATAAGAAAAATCAACCTGACCATTTCTGATATACCAGCTTCCGGCTTCATTATACCCGATTCCCGTATAGGAAAAATCAATTCTGCTGTTATCACCAACATACCACCAGGCTCCGTTATATTCGACTACATCCCAGCCGTAACCCAAACATCCTTCACGAAAATTGTACCAGCCATCGACACCATCTATGGTTCCATAGCAGATGCCTGTAAAGTCCTTATCTACACGTCCGTTTGTCACATAATATGTCTCCTTAGTTCCATATTTATTGTATCCACTTGCAATTCCAGTATAACCGAACTGTACCTGGCCGCTCTCTACATACCATTTTTGATCCCCGTTGGTACCAAATCCATTATAAGAAAAATCAATCTTATAATTCCTTACATACCACCAGCTTCCTCCTGCCGGCTTTACGGTTCCATCGGCGTTATCACTCACCTCTCCGTTTTCCATGTAGTACCAATTGCCGTCATTCAGCTGCACCAGTCCGTTTAAATCCATCGGATTGTAACCATTTGACAACGCCATTACAGCAATTCCGTCATCGGCAGTCTGTGCTGCGATCTCCGGCTGAGCTTCATTCTGAACATCTGCGAAATTCTCCTCAGAATCTGCATCCGGATCTGCTTCATTTTCTGCTGCCGCTGTGTTTTCTTCCGGCTGCGCTTCCTGTGCTTCTGCAACATCAGCCGCATCATCTGTCTGCTCTGTATTATCTGAGTTTTCACATGCAGTTGTTTTCTCAGCGGTTTCATCCGTTACAGCCTGTGCATCTTCTGTTGCTTCACTTGTCACCGATACGTCTGTTGGTGTTATTTCTGCTGCCACTGCTGATAATGGAGTTCCAATGATCATAACCGCTGTCAGACCCAGTGCAAGTACTTTTGTAAGTCTCTTTTTCATTTCTTTCCCCTTTCTACCGAAAAAAGCTGTCTCAAAGATTTCATAAGCATTACTGCTGCATTACTCATTGCATCTTTGAGACAGCTTTTTGCTGATTATTTAATTTTATCAGTTCATTCATGCACTGTCAACAACTAGATTTATTATTTACAGTTGTTTGCCCGCCCACCATTGGCGACTTATAAATGATTGGCTCGAAACTATTGTCCGCTTACCTAATCATGCAATGGTCAATTGAATGATTCGGAGCTTCTATACGATGAGAACGATATTTGCAGAATACACTACAAAAACACAACAACATTGATTTTTATACCAATATGATTGGTATCTTCTTGATTACAAAGATGACCATAAAGCAATATTGAAAGTTTTCCTGCTTATATCCTTGGTAAAAATTTGGAGATTTTTACAGCCCCGAGTTTGTTCATACACATTCATTATTTCTGCATAAATTCAAGCACTGCTTCTTTCGTCGGAATTGCAGGGATTCCACCTCTCTTTTGCACACACAATCCAGCAACTGCATTTCCCAAAA
>ENA-UOOA01001892-UOOA01001892.1-human-gut-metagenome-genome-assembly--contig:-P61old-NODE-1892-length-31670-cov-10.033402_pt1 | contig 31670 bp, 26 predicted proteins | sample MGYA00242467_ERZ724014 | MGnify/ENA metagenome assembly ERZ724014 | reverse complement strand
CCAAATTCCCAACGAAAAAAATGCCAGTCAGCTCTTAACTGACTGGCATTGGGCCCAGTGGCCGGTTTTTTGTTGGCGCGTGCCGCTGGCACGGCTTGGGCTTTTACAGGCCGATGGCGGCAATGCCCGCACGGGCAATCTGCGCGTCTTCGGAAGACTTCACGCCACTGACCCCCACCGCACCCAGGCACTGGCCGTCCTTCAGGATAGGCACACCGCCTTCGAGCATACCCGCCACGGCAGGTGCGCTCAGGAACGAGGTGCGGCCGCCGTTGATGACGTCTTCATACACCTTGCTCTCACGGCGGCCCAGGGCGGCCGTGTGCGCCTTGGCGGGCGCAATGTGCGAGGAAATGGCGGGAGCCCCATCCAGGCGCTGCAACCACAGCAGGTGGCCGCCGTCGTCCACGATGGCAATGGTCACGGCCCATTGGTTCTTGAGCGCTTCGGCTTCTGCAGCGGCGGCGATGCGCTTGACGTCAGCGAGTTCGAGTTCAAATTTGGTTTTCATGGAATGTCCTTTGAGGCGGGCCACGGGATCAATCCGCTGCCAACGCTCCCGGAGCATAGCGCCCGCGGCGGCGTTGGCGATGACCCGCTGGGGTGAAAGAGTTCATCCCTGCAGTGAGGGAATCCCTCCCACCCTTCACGCAGCGCCCCAGCGAAATAACGGTACGCCGCGGCCACGGCACTCAACGACTATGTTGACTGCGGCGCACGGTACTCTCAAGGTTTGGGCCCAGCGTGCCGATAATGAGACAAGATGTTTCCATACCTCCGCGTCCTCCCTTCGCGTTTGCTTGTTGCCGCCATGGCGGTGGTGGTGCTGACTGGTTGTGAAATCCCAGGCATCTGGCCTGACCCCCGCATTGCGCAGCGGGAAGAAGAATCCAAAGCCATCGGCGGCGCCTGCCGCTATGCCCTGCGCGGGCTGGAAGACTGCTACACCCTGAATCCCAAGGCCTCGAAGGCAGCAGTGTTTGCGGGCTGGAAGGAAATGGACGCCTACATGCGCGAGAACAAGCTCGAAGGCGCCCCCTCGGTCATTGACCGCAACGAAAAACCCGAGAAGAAGAGCACGCCAGCCTCTGGCGCCCGCGACCCGGGCTGATCCTCCAAAGCCGCCTCACAGCGGCGCAGCCGGCCTGGGGCCGGCCGCTGCGCCTACCAGGCCTGCTCAGGCCCGCTCAAACACCGCCATGCTTTCAACGTGCGCGGTGTGCGGGAACATGTTGACCATGCCCGCCGCCACGCAGCGGTAGCCCGCCAAATGCACCAGCAGGCCCGCATCGCGCGCCAGCGTGGCGGGGTTGCAGCTCACGTACACAATGCGCTTGGGCGGCGTCCAGCCTTCGGCCCCTGCGGGCAACGGGCCAGCGCCCTCAGCGCCAATGCGGGCCTGTTCGATGTCCGCCAGGGCCTTGGCCAGGGCAAAGGCGCCTTCGCGCGGTGGGTCTACCAGCCACTTGTCGGCGGTGCCGTCGGCAATCAGCATCTCTGGCGTCATCTCAAACAGGTTACGCGCTACAAAATCAGTAGCTGCCAGCGCTTTTCCATCCTGCCTTTGGGCCTGATTTGACTTGTAATTTTCACGCGAGCGGGCCACCAGGGCCTCACTGCCCTCAATGCCCAGCACCTCGCGCGCCTGGGTGGCCAGGGGCAGCGTGAAGTTGCCCAGGCCACAGAACCAGTCAATCACCCGTTCGTGCTTTTGCACGTCCAGCAAGCGCAGGGCGCGCGACACCAGCACGCGGTTGATGTGCGGGTTCACCTGCGTGAAATCGGTGGGCTTGAACGGCATGGTGATGCCGAAGTCGGGCAGCGCATACGACAGTGTCTCGCCGCCTTCGTCCAGCAACTTGACGGTGTCGGGCCCCTTGGGCTGCAGCCACCATTGCACGTTGTGCTGCGCGGCAAAGGCGCGCAGGCGGGCAATGTCTTCGGCCGACAAGGGCTCCAGGTGGCGCAGCACCAGGGCCGTGACGTGGTCGCCGCAGGCCAGCTCAATTTGCGGGCAGGTGTCGCGCGCATCCATGTCGGCCACCAGCTTGCGCAGCGGCATCAGCATGGCGCTGACGTGGGGCGGTAGCACGGGGCAGACTTCCATGTCGGCCACGTAGCGGCTCTTGCGCTCGTGAAAGCCCACCAGCACCGCGCCCTTTTTGATGACATGGCGCACGGCCAGGCGAGCGCGGTAGCGGTAGCCCCAGGCGGGGCCCTCGATCGGGCGCAGGATGGTTTCGGCCTTCACCTTGCCCAGGTGCCAGAGGTTGTCCTCCAGCGCCCGCTGCTTGACGGCCACCTGGGCGCGCGTGTCCAGGTGCTGCATCTTGCAACCGCCGCAGGCACCGCCGTGCAGGCCAAAGTGCGGGCAGCCGGGGCGCACGCGCTGGGAGGACTCGCGGTGGATGTGCGTCAGGCTGGCCTGTTCCCAGTTGTTCTTTTTGCGGTGGGTGTTGGCGCTGACCCACTCGAACGGCAGGGCACCATCAATGAAGACCACCTTACCGTCGGGCTTGCGGGCCACGCCCTGGGCATCCAGGTCCATGGACTGGACGGCAAGCCAGCCCTCGGGAAGATCGGGCTGGTCTGCGGTGTCTTGAAGGGGTGGGGAGAGTGGTTCGGTCTGTTCGCTCATCCCCCGATTGTCTCAGGCTCGCGGCCTGGTTCACCCGCGGTCGGCGCGGCGGTCTTGGACTGGCAGGGGAACGGACGCAGGCTTGCCCGCACGCACAGACAGCTTGTTGATGGTGAGTTCACAGCCGTGCAGGTCGAGCGAGAAGATCAACTTGCCGCCAGGGGCAACCTTGGGCAGCGTCTGGTGCAGGGGGTACGACATGTCTACCGGTGGCTCGATGGAGCGGTAGATCAATTCACCATCGGGCGCATAGATTTGGTAGCAGGCAGCAGACGCCACAGGGCTGAACAGGGCGGCGGCCAGAGCGGCAACGGCTGCGACATGGGGCAATGCGGGCATATTCCTCTCCTCGGGTATCAGTTCAAAATTTGTGGCTGCATTATGCGGCGGCGTCCTCGGCGGCTCCACCCCCATGGGACAGCTGCCAGCCTCACACATGCAGATGCAGATGGTTGCTGTGCTTGACCTCTTCCATCACCGCATAGGTGCGGGTTTCACGCACGCCGGGCAGTTGCCACAGCACGTTGCCTGCAAACACCCGGTAGGCGTTCATGTCGGCGGCACGGGTCTTGAGCAGGTAGTCAAAGCCACCCGCCACCAGGTGGCATTCCATGATCTCGGGGTGTACCTGCACGGCCGCCTTGAACTGGTCAAACACGTTGAGCGTGGTGCGGTCCAGCAGCACCTCCACAAACACCAGCATGCCCGCGCCCAGCTTCATGGGATTGAGGCGCGCCTCATAGCCCAGGATGTAGCCCTCGCGCGTGAGGCGCTGCACCCGTGCCAGCACGGCAGTGGGCGACAAGGCCACGGCCTCGGCCAGCTTCAGATTGGCGATGCGCCCGTCTTCTTGCAGGATTGACAAGATTTTTCGGTCGATGCGGTCCAGATTATTTTCCATGGCACCTATTCTTAGTGAATTATTCAAACAATAGCGCATTCTTTGAATATTCATTCGGCTCAAGTCCGGGGATCATCGCTTTCATTGCGCCAAACCCTGTTTGGCACCCACCTTCCACCCAAGGCATCGCCATGACGCAACCCACCGCTCCGTTCGCCCAGTTCGCGCCCCGCACCCCGGTCACCAACCCGCTGCGCGCGCCCATCACCGCCGCCTACCGCCGCCCCGAGCCCGAGGCCCTGGCACCGCTGCTGGCACAGGCCCGCCTGCCGCAAGAGCTGGCCACGGCATCACAGCAACTGGCGCTGCGCATTGCCAAGTCGCTGCGCGAGCGCAAGGCCAGCGCTGGTCGGGCTGGCCTGGTGCAAGGGCTGCTGCAGGAGTTTTCGCTGTCGTCGCAGGAAGGCGTGGCGCTGATGTGCCTGGCCGAGGCACTGCTGCGCATCCCCGACAAAGCCACGCGCGACGCGCTCATCCGCGACAAGATCAGCAATGGCCAGTGGGATTCGCACCTGGGCAAAAGCCCCTCGCTGTTCGTCAACGCCGCCACCTGGGGGCTGCTCATCACCGGCAAGCTGGTGGCCACGCACAGCGAAAGCAGCCTGGGTAACTCGCTCAGCCGTCTGATCGGCAAGGGTGGCGAGCCCCTGATCCGCAAGGGCGTGGACATGGCCATGCGCATGATGGGCGAGCAATTCGTGACGGGTGAGACCATTGACGAAGCCCTGCACAACGCCCGCACGATGGAAGCCGAGGGCTTTCGCTATTCGTACGACATGCTGGGCGAGGCAGCGCTGACCAGCGAAGATGCCAAGCGCTACTACGCCTCGTACGAGCAAGCCATCCACGCGATTGGCAAAGCCTCTGCCGGGCGCGGCATCTACGAAGGGCCTGGCATCTCCATCAAGCTCTCGGCCCTGCACCCGCGCTACAGCCGCGCGCAATTTGACCGCGTGATGGACGAGCTGTACCCCCTGGTGTTGCGCCTGACCGTGCTGGCCAAACGCTATGACATTGGCCTGAACATCGACGCGGAAGAGACCGACCGGCTGGAGCTGTCGCTGGACCTGCTGGAGCGCCTGTGCCACGAGCCCACGCTGGCCGGCTGGAACGGCATTGGCTTCGTCATCCAGGCCTACCAAAAGCGCTGCCCCTTCGTCATCGACTACGTGGTGGATTTGGCCCGCCGCACCCAGCGCCGCCTGATGGTGCGCCTGGTGAAGGGCGCGTACTGGGACAGCGAAATCAAGCGCGCCCAGGTCGATGGCCTGGAAGACTACCCCGTCTACACCCGCAAGGTGCACACCGATATTTCGTATATCGCCTGCGCCAAGAAGCTGCTGGCCGCGCCCGAGGCCGTGTACCCCCAGTTCGCCACGCACAACGCGGAAACGCTGGCCACCATCTACCACCTGGCGGGCAGCAACTACTACGCCGGGCAATACGAGTTCCAGTGCCTGCACGGCATGGGCGAGCCGCTTTATGAACAGGTGGTGGGCGCCATCACCGCGGGCAAGCTGGGCCGCCCCTGCCGCATCTACGCCCCCGTGGGCACGCACGAAACCCTGCTGGCCTACCTGGTGCGCCGCCTGCTCGAAAACGGCGCCAACACCTCCTTCGTGAACCGCATTGCCGACGAAACCATTGCGCTGGATGAGCTGGTGAAGAGCCCCGTACAGGTGGTGGATGAGCAGGCAGCGAAGGAAGGCACTGCCGGCCTGCCCCACCCGCGCATCCCCCTGCCAGCGGCGCTGTATGGCGCCCACCGCAGCAACTCACGCGGGCTGGATTTGTCGAACGAAAACACGCTGACCGAGCTGGCCGCCACGCTGCAAGCCACCGCTAGCCACGCCTGGACGGCAGCGCCCCTGCTGGCCGCTGATGTGCCCACAGGCCCCACCCAGCCCGTGCGCAACCCCGCCGACCGCAACGATGTGGTGGGCCAGGTGCAAGAAGCAACCACCGCCGATGTGGACCACGCCCTGGCGCACGCCCAGGCCGCCGCAGCCCCTTGGGCCGCCACACCGCCCGCCGAACGCGCCGCAGCCTTGCTGCGCACCGCCGACCTGCTGGAAGAGCGCATGCAGCCCCTGCTGGGCCTGCTGATGCGCGAAGCGGGCAAGAGCGCCAGCAACGCCGTGGCCGAAGTGCGTGAAGCCGTGGACTTCTTGCGCTACTACGCCGCGCAGGTGCAAAGCACCTTCGACAACGCCACCCACATCCCGCTGGGCCCCGTGGCCTGCATCAGCCCCTGGAACTTCCCCCTCGCCATCTTCATGGGCCAAGTGGCCGCAGCCCTGGCCGCAGGCAACCCCGTGCTGGCCAAGCCCGCAGAGCAAACCCCGCTGATCGCCGCCGAAGCCGTGCGCATGCTGTGGCAGGCCGGTGTGCCCCGCGCGGCCGTGCAACTGCTGCCCGGCCAGGGCGAGACCGTGGGCGCACGCCTGATTGGCGATGCGCGCGTGATGGGCGTGATGTTCACCGGCTCCACAGAAGTCGCCCGCATCCTGCAGCGCACCGTGGCCGGGCGTCTGGATGCCGCAGGTCGCCCCATTCCGCTGATTGCCGAAACGGGTGGGCAGAACGCGATGATCGTGGACTCCTCCGCCCTGGCCGAGCAGGTGGTGGGCGATGCCGTGTCGTCCGCCTTTGACAGCGCAGGCCAGCGCTGCTCGGCCCTGCGCGTGCTGTGCGTGCAGGAAGAAGCCGCCGACCGCGTGGTCGAGATGCTGCAAGGCGCCATGGGCGAACTGCGCGTGGGCAACACCGCCGAACTGCGCGTGGACGTGGGCCCCGTCATCGACGCCGAAGCGCAAACCAGCATCGTCCAGCACATCGAAAAGTTCAAAGCCCAAGGCCACCGCGTGTACCAGCACCCCAGCCACCTGGCGGTCCGCAGCGCACCTGGCACCTTTGTGCCGCCCACGCTGATCGAACTGAACCACATCGGCGAGCTGCAGCGCGAATTCTTCGGCCCCGTGCTGCACCTGGTGCGCTACGCCCGCAAGAATCTGGACCAGTTGCTGGACGAGATCAACGCCACCGGCTACGGCCTGACCCAGGGCGTGCACACCCGCATCGACGAAACCATTGCCCGCGTGGTGGACCGCGCCCATGCCGGCAACGTGTACGTGAACCGCAACATGGTGGGCGCCGTGGTGGGCGTGCAGCCGTTTGGTGGCGAAGGCCTGTCGGGCACCGGCCCCAAAGCCGGTGGGCCGCTGTACCTGCTGCGCCTGCTGTCACAGCGCCCAGCCGATGCGATGGCACGCACCTTTGCCGACGCCGACCGCGCCACGCCGCCCGAAGCTGCGGCCCGCAACCGCCAGTTGCCCGCCTTGTCGGCCCTGCAGCAATGGGCGCAAAGCCAGGGCAACGCGGCACTGGCCAGCACCTGCCAGCGCTTTGCGCAAGAAACGCAAAGCGGCACCTCCCGCACCCTGCCCGGCCCCACGGGCGAGCGCAATGTGTACACCCTGGCCCCGCGCGCCCATGTGCTGTGCATGGCAACGTCTGTCAGCGACCTGCTGGTGCAAACAGCCGCCGTGCTGGCCAGTGGCGGCAAGGCGCTGTGGCCCACCGCACAGGCCAGCCTGCGCAACCAGCTGCCCACCGCCGCGCAAGCCCAGGTGGTGCTGCAAGACAACGCCCTCACCGATGCCAGCGTGGCGCTGGACGCAGTACTGCACCATGGCGATGGCAAGGCCTTGCAGGCCGTGTGCACAGCCCTGGCCCAGCGCCCCGGCCCCATCGTGGGTGTGACGGCCATGCAGCCGGGCGCGGTGGACATCCCGCTGGAGCGCCTGCTGATCGAACGGGCCTTGAGCGTGAACACCGCCGCTGCGGGCGGTAACGCCAGCCTGATGACGCTGGGCTGAGCACCCGCCGCACTGCTACGCATGCGCTGCGGCGGTTTTTAATCAAAATGGGCTCTTCTAGCGAATAGTAGTGATGGAAATCGCCGCACGTCTGTAAACGACGATTTCGACGTACGACATTTATCGAGTGCATCACTAGCATTCGCTAGAAGAGCCTCAAAACGGCTTCTGGCGCTTATTAGACAAGCGCTGGCAGCTATTGATTCAATAGCAATTCAGGACACGGTAGCCAACGGCAAGTTCAGCAGCAGGTTCTGCGGCTTGATGCGTACCAGCCCCTCGGCATTGGTGGCCAGCCCCAGGTACACAGGCTTTCCTGCGACATCCGCACGCATCTCTGCGGGGTTGGCAAAGGTCAGTGTGAACAGGCTGACCAGTCTTGCCATGCGCTCTGCCTCCACCGGCCGGTCCTGGTACAGGTCGTTCAAGATGGCGGTGGACTCCACGTCCAGCCCCACATGCCAGCGCCAGGCACTGTCGTTGATCTGGTGCACTGGCTCAATCTGCACCTGTACGCCCAGCATGTGCAACACCCAGCGTTCCAGCACCCGCGCCAGGGCCTTCAGGCCCGAGCGGGCGCGGGTCAGCTTGAGGGTGAGGCCATGGCTCAGGTCCTGCGTCAGCTCGTGGGTCAGGTCCAGCAGAAAGTGGTGGCGCTCGCTCTCGGCCCAGTAGGCCGCTGCGTTGTCAGGCGTGAGCACCTGCACTTGCGCGGTGGGTTGCAGCACACCGCCTTGGCGCAGCAGGCGCCCTACTTCACCCAGGCCTGCGGTTTCGTGCAGCAGGTCGAGGGCATCGCGGTCACCCGCCAGCATCTGGCCTTCTTGCAGGGTGATGCGCTGCGGGCGAAACAGCATCTCGGCCGCACGGGCTTCCAGCGCGTCGTTGCTGGCGTCCAGCACATTGCGCAGCAGGGCCTGCACCACCGCGTCGATGAACACCGCAGGCACATCCACCGCGCCGCTGCGCATCAGCCGCAGGTAATAGGCCTCCAGCGTGCCCCCAGCCAGAAGGCCGTCGCGAAAGCGCAGAAACACCGCGTAGTTCTCACGCGCATCGTCATCCTGCACTGCCGCCAATTGCTCGCGCTGCACAGGTGCCAGGGGTGCGGCCACCAGCCCCTCGTGCAAGGCGATTTCTGCAGCGCAGGACTCTGGCACCAGCGCCAGTTCAGGCCGTGCCAGCAGGGTGCGCACGTACGCCTCGGTAGGCACCAGCCAGCCCCGCGCATCGCGTTGCAAAAGCGAAAAGTGGCTGCCTGGCCAAAAATCGTTGTGTGGCGTCACGAAAGCGATCCCCGAAAATCAAAACCTCCGAGGCTACAACACCCACCCCGCGGCACCCGAGCTTTCCCTCAAAGCCATGCGCAATTGCAAGGCCAACGGCACAATCACCGCACCATGAACGCGCCGCCCCCCACGCTGCCCATCCGCACCGAATGCCCGCCCGGCGCCTGCGTATGCGACCGCGACGCCCTGCTGCAAGACCCCCAGGCCGATGCCCGGGTGCTGCTGCTCACCCGCGAGGAAGAAAAGCGCCTGCTGCAGCGCCTGGAGCAGATCACCAGCCTGGCCGACCTGCGCCGCCTGCAAGACCGCATGGAGCAGCAACTCGGCATCCGTCTCACCATCGCCCCCGGGCCCAATGAAGTGCGCACGCTGCGCGGCATCACCATCCTGGTCCACGAACAACGCGGCCTGTGCCGCAAAACCCGCCAGTCCATCCCCGCCGCCATCCGCCAAGCGCTGGAGCGGCGGCCTGAGATCAGCTACGAACTACTGGACGAAGGTGGGCTGTTTGGCAGACAGTAGTCGCCGTCGGCCCTGTGCCCACCCGCTCAGCGCCAAGTCCCTGAAACAAAAAAGGCCTTGAATGACTTCAAGGCCTTTTTGCTTGTGCATCGAAGCTCAGTCGATGGATCTGAACTGCGTGTCGATCATTCCCATTCGATCGTCGCTGGCGGCTTGCTGCTCACGTCATACGTCACGCGGTTGATGCCGCGCACTTCGTTGATGATGCGGCCAGACACCTTCTTGAGCAGTGCGTAGGGCAGCTCCGCCCAGTCTGCGGTCATGAAGTCGCTGGTCTGCACAGCGCGCAGGGCGACCACGTAATCGTAGGTGCGGCCATCGCCCATCACCCCCACGCTCTTGACGGGCAGAAACACAGTGAAGGCCTGGCTGGTGAGGTCATACCAGGTCTTGCCTGTCGCTTCGTCCTTGAAGTTGCGCAACTCTTCAATGAAGATCGCGTCGGCACGGCGCAGCAGGTCGGCGTATTCTTTTTTCACCTCGCCCAAGATACGCACACCCAGGCCAGGGCCAGGGAACGGGTGGCGATAGACCATCTCGTGCGGCAGGCCCAGGGCTACGCCCAACTCGCGCACTTCGTCCTTGAACAGGTCGCGCAGAGGTTCGAGCAACTTCAGGCCCAACTGCTCAGGCAGGCCACCCACGTTGTGGTGGCTCTTGATGGTGACGGCCTTCTTGCTCTTGGCACCGCCGCTTTCAATCACGTCGGGGTAGATGGTGCCCTGGGCCAGGAAGGTAGCGCCCTTGTGGCCGCCGGTGCCCGCCTTGAGCTTGGCGGCCTCGGCTTTGAACACATCGACGAACAGGCCGCCGATGATCTTGCGCTTTTGCTCGGGCTCGCTGACACCTGCCAGCTTGCCGAGGAACAAATCGCTGGCGTCCACGCGGATCACCTTGGCGTGCAGCTTGCCTTCGAACATGTCCATGACCATGTCGCCTTCGTTCAGGCGCAGCAATCCGTGATCGACAAATACGCAGGTGAGCTGGTCGCCGATGGCGCGGTGAATCAACGCGGCAGCCACGGAGGAATCCACCCCGCCCGACAGGCCGAGAATCACCTCCTCGTCACCCACCTGCTCGCGAATCTTTTGCACCGCTTCTTCGATATGGTCGCGCATGATCCAGTCGGCGCGTGTGCCGCAGATGCCCAGCACAAAGCGCTCCAGCAAGGCACGGCCTTGCACGGTGTGCGTCACTTCAGGGTGGAACTGCACGGCGTAATAGTGGCGGCTTTCATCGGCCATGCCTGCGATGGGGCACGACGGCGTGGAACACATCACCTTGAAGCCTGGGGGCAGCTCGGTAACCTTGTCGCCGTGGCTCATCCACACCTTGAGCATGCCGTGGCCTTCGGGCGTGGCAAAGTCTTCAATGCCTTTGAGCAGTTCGGTATGGCCATGCGCACGCACTTCGGCGTAGCCGAATTCGCGGGTGTTGGAGCCTTCGACCTTGCCGCCCAGTTGATTGGCCATGGTCTGCATGCCGTAGCAAATGCCCAGCACAGGGATACCCAGCTCAAACACGGCGGCGGGCGCCTTGTCGTCCACCTCGTACACGCTGGCGTGGCTGCCAGAGAGGATCACGCCCTTGAGCTGACCGTCCTTCGCGTATTCGCGAATCCACTCGTCGGTCACATCGCAAGGGTGCACTTCGCAGTAGACATGGGCCTCGCGCACACGGCGGGCGATGAGCTGGGTGACTTGCGAGCCGAAATCAAGGATGAGGATTTTCTGGTGTTGCATGGCGGGCGACAGAAAGGTGCGTGAGGGCTTGAGAAAAGACAAAGGCCCGAACACCTGGGAGATGGGTTCGGGCCTGTGGTTGCGGAAGGATCAATCCGCGCGGTAGTTAGGTGCTTCCTTTGTGATCTGCACGTCATGGACGTGGCTTTCGCGGATACCAGCGGTGGTGATCTCGACGAACTCTGCCTTGTTGTTCATCTCTTCGATCGTGGCGCAACCGCAGTAGCCCATCGCGGCACGAACGCCGCCAGCCATCTGGAACACGATGGAAACCATCGAGCCCTTGTACGGCACGCGGCCTTCAATGCCCTCAGGCACCAGCTTGTCGGCGTTGGGGTTGCCGGTGCTCGACTCCTGGAAATAGCGGTCGGCACTGCCTTGCTGCATGGCGCCGATCGAGCCCATGCCGCGGTAGCTCTTGTAGCTGCGGCCCTGGAACAGGATCACTTCGCCGGGAGCCTCTTCAGTACCCGCGAACATGCCGCCCATCATGATGGTGCTGGCGCCAGCCGCCAAAGCCTTGGCAATGTCGCCGCTGTAGCGAATACCGCCGTCTGCAATCAGTGGCACGCCGGTGCCCTTGAGGGCAGTGGCCACGTTGTCGATGGCCATGATCTGGGGCACACCCACACCGGCCACGATACGTGTGGTGCAGATCGAGCCAGGACCGATACCGACCTTCACGGCGTCGGCACCAGCTTCCACCAAGGCCAGCGCAGCCGCGCCAGTGGCGATGTTGCCGCCGATCACATCCACTTGCGGGTAGTTTTGCTTGACCCAGCGCACACGCTCGATCACGCCCTTGCTGTGGCCGTGGGCTGTGTCCACCACGATGGCATCCACACCGGCGCGCACCAGAGCTTCCACACGCTCTTCAGTGCCCTCGCCCACGCCCACCGCAGCGCCCACGCGCAAACGGCCAGACGCGTCACGCGCTGCATTGGGGAAGCTGGTTTGCTTAGTGATGTCCTTCACCGTGATCAAGCCCTTGAGCTCGAACGCATCGTTGATGACCAGGATGCGCTCCAGCTTGTGCTTGTTGAGCAGCGCCTTGGCTTGTTCGGGCGTGGTGCCGTCTTTTTCGTTGACGGTGATGAGCTTCTCGCGCGGCGTCATGATCTGGTGGACCTTGACGTCGTAGCGTGTCTCAAAACGCAGGTCACGGCCAGTGACGATGCCAACCACCTTGCCGCCGTCGCACACGGGGAATCCCGAGATGCCCAGTTGCTCAGACAACTGAAGCACTTGCAAAACCGTGTGCTCTGGCGTGATCACCACGGGATCGCGCAGCACGCCGGATTCATAGCGCTTGACCTTGGCCACGTGCGCTGCTTGCTCCTGCGGTGTGAGGTTTTTGTGCACGATGCCGATGCCGCCCTCTTGGGCGATGGCGATGGCCAGGCGTGCTTCCGTCACAGTGTCCATGGCGGCGGACACGAGCGGCAGGTTCAACTGGATGTTGCGGGAGAGTTTCGTCGCGAGGGACGTGTCCTTGGGCAGGACCTGGGAGTACGCTGGCACCAGCAACACATCGTCGAAGGTGAGCGCTTTTCCAAGAAGGCGCATGAGAAAGCTCCAAAAAAAGGATTGTACCCGCACTGCCCCCCGCGCTGTTGGCGGCGATACAACCGGCTGAGGAGCCCAACCCTCCGCCCATCTGTAACCAAGTGCGAATGCTGTGACAGCTCACCGCCCTCACCGCTAAACTTGTCCGCATGAAAATGCACAAGCTTCTCCTGCTGGCCGTGGCCTGCACATGGGCCCTGGGCGCTGCTGCTCAGTGGCAGTGGATCGACAAGGACGGCCGCAAGGTGTTCAGCGACCGCCCCCCGCCAGCTGAAGTCCCCGCCAACAGCATCCTGAAGCAGCCCGGCGGTGCACCGGTGGCTCGCCCTGCTACCACACCAGAAGCCAGCAGCACCGAGAACGCAACGCCCGCAGCGGCCGCATCCAAACCAGCCGCCAAGCCTGTAGCGGCTGGCAAAGACAAGGAACTGGAAGAGAAAAAGGCCGCCGCTGAAGCTGCCGAAGCCGCCAAGAAAAAGGCGGAAGAAGAAAAGGTAGCGCGTGCCAAGGCCGAGAACTGCACCCGGGCGCGCCAGGCCAAGGCAACGCTGGAATCAGGCGTTTTGATGAAGCAAACCAATGCACAGGGCGAGCGAGTCATCATGGACGAAGCCAGCCGCAACGCAGAAATCAAGCGCACCAACGACATCATCGCCTCAGACTGCACACGCTGAAGCCGAGGTAGCCAGGGTTCAGTAACCGGCCTTGGCTCCCGGGCGCTTGCTGGCAAACAGCCCGGTGGTGCGCGCGCCCTGTTTGGCAAAACGTTCACGCCGGGCCACTTTGGGGTCTACCTTCAGGGCGCGGTAAACCTCCACCCGGTCCTGGTGTTGCAGCACCGTGGTTTTCTCCACCACACGCCCCCAGATCCCACACAGAGCCATTCCCTTGCTCACTTGGCGCCAGGCGGAGCCGCTGGGGCAAGCCTGCAGCGCGTCTGCCACGGTAGACCCTGGCGGCAACTGCAACTCCCACTGGAGGGTTTGCCGCGGGGCCAGGCACACCACCACGACCACGGTCAAAGGGGCCTGCAAGGCGTGATCCTCTGTCACATCGTGGCCAGCAGCTTGCACCCTCTGCTCAGCCATACACCTGCTCTGCGCGCTTGACGAAAGCATCCACCATGGTGGCCGCAATGCGGTCAAACACCGGGCCCACCAGGGCTGCCAGTGCGGCGCTGCTAAAGCCGTAGTTCAATTGCAATTCCACCTTGCACGCCCGCTGGGTGCCGTCGCCCACTGGCAAAAAGCGCCAGTCGCCCTCCAGCTTGGAAAACGGACCTTTGACGAGGTGCATTTGCACCCGCTCACCGAGTTCGTGAACATTGCGAGTGACGAAAGTCTGGCGAATACCGCCCAGCGCAATACCCACTTCCGCAGTCATCCCCGCTTCGCTGTGCTCCAGCACCTGGGCACGGTCACACCAGGGAAGGAATTCGGGATAACGCTCCACGGCCGTGACCAAATCAAACATTTCTTTGGGCGAGTACCAGATGAGGACAGACTTTTGAACGGTTTTCATGCAGACGGGGCCCGGCGCCCCGTGGCAGGGCGGGCTGATGTGGGGGCCAGAGAAATTAGAATCGCGGGTGCGAGACAGCGACAATTGTAGGGAGGCCTTTTATCTTCCGGTTTGCGTCTTATCTAATTCCTCATGGCCAAAAAACCCGATCCCTCGTCCCGCATTGCTGACAACAAGAAAGCGGCTTTCAATTATTTCTTCGAAGAACGCCACGAGGCAGGCATGGTGCTGCACGGCTGGGAAGTCAAGGCGCTGCGGGAAGGCAAGGTACAACTGACCGATGGCTATGTGCTGATCCGCGATGGCGAGTTGTACCTGCTGGGCTGCCTGATCCACCCGCTCAAAACCGCTTCCACCCACGTCAACCCCGAGTCAGCACGCACCAAGAAACTGCTGCTCAAGAAAGACGAGATCAAGCGCCTGATTGGCAAAGTGGAGCAAAAGGGCTACACCCTGGTGCCCCTGAATCTGCACTGGAAAAATGGCTTTGTGAAATGCGAAATTGCGCTGGCCAAGGGCAAGGCAGAGCACGACAAGCGCGACACCATCAAGGACCGCGAAGGCAAGCGCGAGGTGGAACGCGCCATGAAGAGCCGTAACCGCTGATCGTCACGGCACCAGCAGCAACTGCCACTCCGCAAAAAAGCCGCTTCATCAGCGGCTTTTTTGTCTCTTGCGCGCACCTACGTGCTGCGGGTTTACTTCAAAGCGGCCAATGGATGGGCGTGCACAGGCCAAGGGCTGGCGAAGAAAGGCGTGACCATCTCGGGCGTCACATCCTCAATGCGGCCGGGGTTCCATTTCGGGGCATGGTCTTTGTCGACCGCCAGGGCACGGATGCCTTCCACCGTCTCACTCTGGCCGGGGCGCAGGAAGAAGCAGTGGCGCACCATGTCGCGCTCCATGCGCAAGTCATCAGCCAGACCCATGTGGCGCGCACGGCGGATCTGCTCCAGCACCACGTGCAACATGAGGGGCGAGCGCTTGCGCAGCGTGGCCGCTGTGGCACGCGCCCAGTCGGTGTCAACGGACTCCAGGGCGCGCACAATATCGCCCACGGTAGGCAGCGAAAAATATTGGTCAATATCGGCTCTAGCGCTTGTGTGGTGAGCGCTGGCAGCTACAAACTTTGAAGCAACAAAGGCGCGAATGGCTTGTCCACCTGCAAAGTGCTGGCTGCCCAGGGCATCCCACACAGCGGCTTGCTGGTCTGAAGGCAGGCAGCCGTCGGCCAACTGGTTCTCGATGGCATCGCCCGCGCCAATGGTGTCGCCCGTCAGGGCCAGCCATTCGCCCACGCTGCCAGGGCAGCGGCTCAGGAAGTAGCCGCCGCCCACATCGGGGAACAGGCCAATGGCGGTTTCAGGCATGGCCATTTTGGTGCGCTCTGTCACCACGCGCAGGGCCGCGCCCTGGCTGATACCCATGCCGCCCCCCATCACGATGCCATCCATGAAGGCGATATAGGGCTTGGTGTAGTTGTGGATCAGGTGGTTGAGGGCGTACTCTTCCGTGAAGAAGTCTTCGATCAGAGGGTTGCCCTGGCTGCCCGCCTGGTGCAGAAAGCGGATGTCGCCGCCCGCGCAAAACGCGCCAAAGGGGCCTTCCTTATTGCTGCCGCGAATGGCCACGGCCAGCACCCGGTCATCGGCTTGCCAGGCAAGCAAGGTGGTCATCAGGTCACGCACCATGCCCAAAGAAAGCGCATTCAGCGCCCGGGGCCGGTTCAGGGTGATGAAACCCACCTGACCACGCACTTCACTCAACACCTCAGCAGCCACCACTGTCTCCGTCATTTTTGTTCCTTCCAACCCAACATTTCATTGAAAACCAGGGCACCGATCACCAGTGCCCCACCGGCCAGTACGGCAGAGGCTGGGCGCTCTCCGGCGCCGAGCCACGCCAGCAGAATGCCAAAGATCACCTCCAGCAAGCCCAGCAGTGCCATCTCGGGAGCCTTGAGCACGCGCCCACAGCGCACCGCCAAAACGCAAGGAATGGCCAACTGGAAGACCCCCAGCAAAGCCAGCAAGAATAAATCATGTGCGGTGGCTTGCAGCGGCAAGGCCAGTGGCAATGTCACTATCACCGACACCACAGCCCCCACCAGCACCGCAGGGACCAGATCCACCGCATGGCCGTGGCGCTGAGAGTGCTGCACCACCGTCCAGTTGGCGGCAGCAGCCACGGGCACGCACAGGGCCACCAAGGTGCCAGACAGTGGCAGACCCGCCATTTGCGAGCCGTACATCCAGCCAATACCCAGCCCGGCCAGCCCAATCGCCACCCAGGTGCGCAGCGCAATGCGGTGGCCGATGAATATCCGAGCAAAAAGTGCCGTTAGCAGCGGCCCCACAGCCATGGTGACCAGCACGTTGGCCACGGGCATCAACGTCAGGGCCACCATGAAGGCGGTGAACATCGTCGCCCAACACAGGCCTGACAGCCACAGCGCGGCGCCACCGCGACGAATGGTGCCAAACACCCCCCGCCCCTGGATGGCGGGCAGCATGACCAGCAGGCTCAGCAAGGTGAAGAAACTGCGCCAGAAGGTGACTTCAAAACTGCGAGCCTGCTCCAGGTGGCGCGTGACCAACCCTGCAATCGACCAGAGCAAGGTCACCACCACCATTAGGAACACCGCGCGGGTGTGTGTGAGTTTGAGCATGGAACGGCTGTGTCAGAACTACCAACGGACGGAAAAAAAGGGCCTCAGCACAGCTGGGCCCTTTCATCGATCAACCTGCGCGCCGGGCTGGTGGGCTCGGCACGAAGTCAGCGCGCTTCAGATCAAGAGCGGCTGGCGCGCTTGCGCTCATTTTCGGTCAAATAGCGCTTGCGCAGACGCACCGACTTGGGCGTGATTTCGACCAGCTCGTCGTCTTCGATGAACTCGACACCGTACTCCAGCGTGAGGTCGATCGGGGGCGTGATCTTGATCGCGTCTTCCTTGCCGCTCACGCGGAAGTTGGTGAGCTGCTTGGTACGCGTGGCGTTCACCACCAGGTCGTTGTCGCGGTTGTGCACGCCGACGATCATGCCTTCGTACACGGGGTCGTTCGCCTTCACGAACATGCGGCCACGGTCGTCCAGCTTGCCCAGGGCGTAGGTGAAGATTTCACCATCGTCCATGGAGATCAGCACGCCGTTCTTGCGGCCACCAATGTCACCCTTGTGCGGCTCGTAGCCGTCGAAGATGTTGGAGATCAGACCGGAACCGCGCGTCAGGTTCAGAAACTCGTTGGTGAAACCGATCAGGCCACGGGCAGGAATGCGGTACTCCAGGCGTACACGGCCACGGCCGTCGGACTCCATGTTCACCAGCTCGCCCTTGCGCTCGCCCAGGGCTTGCATCACGCCGCCTTGGTGGCCTTCTTCGATGTCAGCCGTCACCAGCTCGATGGGCTCGTGCTTGACGCCGTCGATGTCCTTGAACACCACGCGGGGCTTGGACACTGCCAGCTCGTAACCTTCACGGCGCATGTTTTCCAAGAGGATGGTCAGGTGCAATTCACCACGGCCCATCACTTCAAACACACCTTCTTCGTCCGTTTCGTTCACGCGCAGGGCCACGTTGTGCTGCAGTTCCTTTTGCAGGCGGTCCCAGATCTGGCGGCTGGTCACGAACTTGCCTTCGCGGCCGGCCAGGGGCGACGTGTTCACGCAGAAGTTCATGGTCAGCGTGGGCTCGTCCACCTTCAGCATGGGCAGCGGCGCAGGGTTGGCGGGGTCGGTCACTGTCACGCCGATGCCGATGTCTTCAATGCCGTTGATCAGCACGATATCGCCAGGGCCAGCCAGGGGGGTCTGCATGCGATCCAGGCCCTGGAACGTCAGCACCTGGTTCACGCGGCCCTTGACGGTCTTGCCACCGGGGCCTTCCATGACGACCACGTCCTGCATGGGCTTCAAAGTGCCCTGGCTGATACGACCCACGCCGATGCGGCCCACGAAGGTGGAGAAGTCCAGCGCCGAGATTTGCAGTTGCAGGGGAGCGTCAGGGTTGCCAGTGTTCGGCGGCACGTGCTTGAGGATGGTGTCGAACAGGGCCGACATGTCGGGGCCCCACTGCTCACCAGGAGCGCCTTCTTCGAGCGACGACCAGCCGTTGATGCCCGAGGCGTACACCACGGGGAAGTCGAGTTGTTCGTCGGTGGCACCCAGCTTGTCGAACAGGTCGAACGCAGCGTTCACGACCTTGTCGGGGTTGGCACCGGGCTTATCCACCTTGTTCACCACCACGATGGGCTTCAGACCCAGGGCCAGCGCCTTCTTGGTCACGAAGCGCGTCTGGGGCATAGGGCCTTCTTGCGCGTCGATCAGCAACACCACGCCGTCCACCATGGAAAGAGCACGCTCCACTTCGCCGCCGAAGTCCGCGTGACCGGGGGTGTCCACGATGTTGATGTGCGTGCCCTTCCAGCTCACGGCGCAGTTCTTGGCCAGGATGGTGATGCCACGCTCTTTTTCGATCGCGTTGTTGTCCATCACGGTATCGACGACCTTTTCGTGGTCGGCAAAGGTGCCGGACTGGCGCAGCAGCTGGTCGACCATGGTGGTTTTGCCATGGTCAACGTGGGCAATGATCGCGATATTGCGGATTTGTTTCGTCATAGTTTTTCCAATGTGCCGCTGTGCGCCATGGACGCGGAATGCGGCGTGCCTTCCAAAATTTGTTGAATTTCCAGCGGACTCAGGAGCCTGCCCGGCACCAGCTCCCCGCCAACGATGTGGCCCACCCCCAGCAACGCTGCAGGTTGATCGCCAAAGACCGCCACGGCACTGGCGTCAGGCCAGGGTCCACGGCGACGCACACCCGACAAGAACCGGGCTGCATTGTCGCCGTCCAACGTGACACGGGTGTGCCCCACCAGCAGCGACTCGGGAGGCAGAACGCAAGCCAGACGCTGCGCCTCGTCCATGGCTTCGAGCTGCGCCAAAGTGACGCAACGCTCGACCCCCAGGCCTCCCGTATCGATGCGGCGCAAAAAGGTCAGGTGAGCCCCCACCCCCAGCGCTGCACCAATGTCTTCTCCCAAGGTACGGATGTATGTACCCTTGCTGCAAGTCACTATCATTTTGATAGCTGCTTGCGCTTTCTCTGTCTGGATCAGCTCCAGTTTCAATGCATGAATGACGACCTGGCGCGGCTCACGTTCCACAGCAATGCCAGCGCGGGCGTACTCGTACAGCGCCTTGCCGTCTTTTTTGAGCGCGCTGTGCATGGGGGGCACCTGGCTGATCGGGCCAGTGAACTGCTGCTGCACGGCGGCCAGGCGCTCAGGCGTCAGGTGTTCAGGCAGCACCTCGCGGCGCTCCAGCACGTCGCCCTCGGCATCGCCGGTAGCGGTGGTCACGCCCAGCAACGCCACGGCTTCGTAGGTCTTGGGGGCGTCGAGTTGCAGTTGGCTGAATTTGGTAGCGGCGCCAAAGCACAGAGGCAGCACGCCAGATGCCAGCGGATCCAGAGTACCGGTATGGCCCGCTTTTTCGGCCCGCAGCAACCACTTCACCTTTTGCAAGGCGTCGTTGCTCGAAAGGCCGAGCGGTTTGTCGAGCAGCAGCACTCCGTGCACCGGGCGCCGCTGCACCCGGATGCGGGGAGCGCGCTCGGTCATGCTTCCTCGTCGTCTTTCGCGCGCGAAGAGACAGCCTTGGCGATCAAGGCGTTCATGTCGGCCGCGCGCTCAGAAGTGCGGTCGAACACGAAGTGCAGCGTAGGCACGGTGTGGATGTGCAAGCGCTTGAACAGGCCATTGCGCAGGAAACCCGCAGCCTGGTTGAGCGCCGCCTGGGTTTCCACAGGGTCACCCACCAGCAGGCTGAAAAACACCTTGGCATGGGCATAGTCGGGAGTGACCTCCACGCCTTGCAGGGTCACCATACCAACGCGCGGGTCTTTCAACTCGCGCGCGATGAGCTCGGTCAGATCGCGCTGGATCTGGTCGGCCACCTTGAAGGCACGGTTAGGGGTAGCAGATTTCTTCGCAGCCATGTTGTCGCTTGTACCTCGTTCGCCTTACAGCGTCCGTGCGATTTCCTTGATCTCGAAGAACTCCAGCTGATCGCCTTCCTTGATGTCGTTGTAGTTGCGCAGCTTGATACCGCACTCGAAGCCTTCCTTGACTTCCTTGACATCGTCCTTGAGTCGGCGCACAGACTCGACTTCGCCGGTGTAGATGACCACGTTGTCGCGCAGCAGGCGGAACTTGCAGTTGCGCGTGACCTGGCCGGAGGTGATGTACGAACCCGCCACCGTACCGATCTTGGACGCCACGAACACCGTGCGGATCTCTGCGGTACCCAGGGCTTCTTCGCGCTGCTCGGGTGCCAACATGCCAGACATGGCTGCCTTCAACTCATCCACAGCGTCGTAAATGATGTTGTAGTAATGCAGGCTCACATCGCTCGACTCGGCCAGCTTGCGCGCACCGGCATCGGCACGCACGTTGAAGCCGATCACGATGGCCTTGGAGGCAATCGCCAAGTTCACGTCGGATTCGCTGATACCGCCCACACCGGCATACACCAGCTGCACACGGATCTCGTCGGTGGACAGCTTGAGCAGCGAGGCTGCCAACGCTTCCTGCGAGCCCTGCACGTCGGCCTTGATGATGATGGGCAGGGTCTGCACCTCGCCCGCCGTCATCTCGTTGAAGACGTTTTCCAGCTTGGCAGCCTGTTGCTTGGCCAGCTTGGTGTTGCGGAACTTGCCAGCACGGTAAGTCGCGATTTCACGGGCACGGCGCTCATCGCTGAGCACCATGAACTCGTCACCCGCCTGGGGCACATCGGACAGACCCTGGATTTCCACCGGAATCGACGGGCCAGCCGTCTTGGCAGGCTTGCCGTTTTCGTCCAGCATGGCGCGCACGCGGCCGGAGGTTTGACCCGCCAACACCACATCGCCCACTTTGAGCGTACCGGACTGCACCAGCACGGTGGCCACAGGGCCACGGCCCTTGTCCAGTTGGGCTTCGATGACCAAGCCCTTGGCCATGGCGTCAACAGGCGCCTTGAGTTCAAGCACTTCAGCTTGCAGCAGCACTTGCTCCAGCAACTCGTCGATGCCCATACCGGTCTTGGAGGACACCGGCACAAACGGCGAATCACCACCGTACTCTTCAGGCACCACTTCCTCGACCACCAGCTCCTGCTTGACGCGGTCGGGGTTGGCATCGGGCTTGTCAGCCTTGGTGATGGCCACCACGATCGGCACCTTGGCTGCCTTGGCGTGCTTGATGGCTTCCTTGGTCTGGGGCATGACGCCGTCGTCGGCCGCCACCACCAGAATCACGATGTCGGTGGCCTGCGCACCACGGGCACGCATGGCCGTGAAGGCCTCGTGACCGGGGGTATCGAGGAACGACACCATGCCGCGTGGGGTTTCGACGTGGTAGGCGCCAATGTGCTGCGTGATACCACCAGCTTCGCCAGACGCCACCTTGGCGCGGCGAATGTAGTCCAGCAGCGAGGTCTTGCCGTGGTCCACGTGGCCCATGACGGTGACCACCGGAGCGCGTGGCAACAGTTCGGCGTCTTTTTGACCCGCATCTTCGTCGGTGAAGGCTTCTGGATCGTCCAGCGCTGCCACCACGGCCTTGTGGCCCATTTCTTCCACCACGATCATGGCGGTGTCCTGGTCCAGAGGCTGGTTGATGGTGACCATCTGGCCCATCTTCATCAGGGCCTTGATCACTTCAGAGGCCTTGATCGACATCTTGTGTGCCAGCTCTGCCACCGTAATGGTTTCAGGCACGTGCACTTCGATGATCCGGGCTTCCACCGGTGCGGAGTTCTGGTGATCGTCGCGTTGATCGCGGTTGTCACCACGGCGGCCACGGGGACCACCACGCCAGTTGTTGCGGCCCACGCCACCACTGCTGTCGCCGCGGGTCTTGATTTCCTTCTTCTTGGCCGTGTCGTTCGCCCAGCTGGAAGACAGCTTGGCCGACTTGACTTCCTTGCCCGAACCAGCGCCGGGGGCGGCCGGTGCGGCAGCACCCGCATTGCGTGGGCCTGTGCCGGTACCAACGGCAGGCTTGTGCAGGGTGCCCTTCTTGGCGTCACCCACGGCGGCAGGCTTGGCTGCTGGCTTGGGTTCCTCAGGCTTTTTGGCCACCATGACGGACTTCTTGGGCGCAGCCATCATCGCGCGAATGGCCTCGGCTTCCGCCAGGGCCTTACGGCGACGCTCTTCCAGATCGCGGGCACGCGCCGCTTCTTCTTCGGAACGGGCCTTGGCCTCAGCGGCTGCCTTTTCGCGGGCTTCATTTTGGGCTGCGGCACGGGCAGCCGCTTCGGCCTGCTGCTCGCGTGTAGCTTCCTGCTGCTGCGCAGAAGCTTGCGCCTTCTTGGCAGCTTCCTGGGCAGCATAGGCGGCGGCGCGCTCTTCAGCTTCGCGTTCACGGCGCTCGCGCTCTTCACGCTCAGCACGTTTGGTAGCCAGTTCAGCTTCCTGGTGGCGAATCAGCTCAGCCTGGCGGCGGGCTTCTTCCTCGCGGCGAACCAGTTCCTGGTCCTCGCGCGACACGGCAGATTCTTCCACCGCAGCTTCACGCGCCTGGGCAGCCGGCGCAGACGCCTCAACGCCTTCATCGCGCTGGATGAAGGTGCGCTTTTTGCGCACTTCCACCTGGATCGTACGTGCCTTGCCTGTGGCATCGGCCTGCTTGATCTCGCTGGTGGACTTCTTCACCATGGTGATCTTCTTGCGATCCGCCGAAGCGGTGCCATGGCTGGCCTGCAGGTAAGCCAGCAGTTTTTGCTTGTCAGACTCGGTCAGGGGGTCTGAAGCGGCAGTCTTACCCACGCCAGCAGCCTTGAGCTGATCCAGCAGGGTTTCAGGCGATTTCTTGAGTTCATTAGCGAACTCGGCGACAGTATTACTCGACATATTTGGTTCGTGCCTCCCTGACCTTACTCTTGCCCTGCCACGAACCAATGTTCGCGGGCCTTCATGATCAAGGCCTTGGCTTCTTCAGCAGACTGTCCGGTCAGGTCGGTCAGCTCATCAATGGCCAGATCGGCCAAGTCGTCACGTGTATGCACACCGCCTTCGGCCAGCTTGGCAATCAGGTCGGGGGTCATGCCTTCGAGGTCGCGCAGGTCTTGAGAGACCTCTTCCACGCTTTCCTCACGGGCGATTTCCATGGTCAGCAGCGCATCCTTGGCGCGGGCGCGCAGCTCGTTCACGGTGTCTTCGTCAAACGATTCGATCTCCAGCATTTCCTGCAGCGGCACATAGGCCACTTCTTCCAGGGTGGCAAAGCCTTCGGAGATCAGGATGTCGGCGATTTCTTCGTCCACATCCAGTTTTTCCATGAACAGGCGGCGCGAGGCGTCGGACTCGTTGGCCTGCTTCTGCGCGCTTTCAGCAGCGTCCATGATGTTGATCTTCCAGCCCGTCAGGTCGGAAGCCAGGCGCACGTTCTGACCACCACGGCCAATTGCAATGGCCAGGTTTTCTTCGTCCACCACCACGTCCATGGCGTGCTTTTCTTCATCCACCACGATGGAGGACACGTTCGCGGGTGCCAGCGCACCAATCACGAACTGCGCGGGGTCTTCCGACCACAGCACGATGTCCACACGCTCGCCAGCCAGTTCATTGGTCACGGCGTTCACGCGGGTGCCACGCACGCCGACGCAGGTGCCGATGGGGTCCACGCGCTTGTCGTGCGACAGAACGGCAATCTTGGCGCGCGAACCGGGGTCACGGGCGCAGGACTTGATCTCCAGCAGGCCTTGCTCGATCTCGGGCACTTCCTGGCGGAACAGCTCCACCATGAATTCGGGGGCCGAACGCGACAGGATGATCGGTGCGCCGCGCAGCGTCAGGTCCACTTCCATGATCATGGCGCGCACACGGTCGCCACTGCGCAGGTTTTCCTTCGGAATCATTTCCGAGCGGCGCAGGCGGCCTTCCACGCGGCCGGATTCGACAATGATGTCGCCCTTGTCCATGCGCTTGACGGTGCCGGTGAAGATCTTTTCGCCGCGCGACATGAAGTCGTTGAGCAGCATTTCACGCTCGGCGTCGCGGATCTTTTGCAGGATGACCTGCTTGGCCGCCATGGCGCCGATACGACCGATGGGCACGGATTCGACACCTTCTTCGATGTACTCGCCCACCTCGATGTCAGCCACGCGCTCGCGGGCGTCCATCAGCAGCTCTTCAGCATCGGGGTTTTGCAGGCCAGCATCATCAGGCACCACCAGCCAGCGGCGGAAAGTCTCGTAGTTGCCGCTGTCACGGTCGATGGACACGCGGATATCCACTTCGCCTTGGTACAGCTTCTTGGTAGCCTGGGCCAGAGCCGATTCCACGGCACCCAAGACCACATCACGCTCCACGTTCTTCTCGCGCGAAATGGCCTCAACCAACATCAACAATTCGCGATTCATGCGACGACTCTCCTATTTCAATCACTGAAGATGCTGGCCACCGTGGGGCAACCTGCCATCCTGTATTTTTAATCTGCGGCTCAGGCAGCGCCCTGCCCCGCCTTGCCAGCACGGCCCTTGAAATCAACGATGGGCGCCAGACGCGCATCACGCAATTCATCCAAGGTGAAACCCAGTGCCTGCAACGGCGCCGGAACACGTTTCTTGCTGACTTTTTGACCAGGCTTGACTGCAGGCTCGTCTCTCCAGACGATCTGCCAGCCACCAGACTCTGCACGCTCCAGCGTGCCGCGAAATTTCTTGCGATTGGCGCTGACCTGACCGGCCGCTGCCGCACCCATGGGCGCCTTCAGGGTGATGTCGATGACCGAACCCTCGAAACGCACGAAATCCTGTTCGTGGCGCAGGGGGCGGTCAATGCCTGGGGATGACACTTCCAGGCGCTTGTATTCCACACCGTCCACCTCCAGCGCAAACTGCAGCTGGCGGGTGACCTTTTCGCAATCTTCCACGGTGACGAACTGGTCCAGCAGCGGGGCGGGTGCATCGGTGGCCGGAGCCACCCAGGGCAAATCAATGGTGATGCGCAAGAGGCCTCCGGCAGAGCGTTCAATCTCTACCAGGTCATAGCCCAGACCAGTCACAACTTGTTCTACGATTTGCTGCAGTGCCACGTGTTCAGTTCAATCCCGGGAAAAACGAAAAACCCGATAACCCCCAGAAGACCCCCTTCTGACAGCTTCGAGCTGCAAAACCAATCCACCAAAAAAAACCGGCGGATGGTACCCGCCCGTTTGGTCGTGAGAGCTGGATTGTACTCTTTAAAGCATTGATTTGCAACGACAGTGCACACTTAGCAACAGCGATTCAGTCCGCTCCCAAGGGCCGCAACAGCTGCTGGAGGTCGCTCTCGGTGAACAGCGGTTCACGGCGGGCCGCTTCGCCGCCGTAGATGGACTGGGCCAGCTGCGCCTTGCGCTCCTGCAAGGCGAGAATGCGCTCCTCAATCGTGCCCTGGGCCACCATTTTCACCACCCACAGGTTTTGCGTCTGGCCAATGCGGTGGGCGCGGTCGGTGGCCTGAGCCTCGGCAGCGGGGTTCCACCACGGGTCGTAGTGGATGACGGTGTCCGCCTGGGGCAGGTTCAGCCCCACACCACCGGCCTTCAGGCTGATGAGGAACAGCGGCACCTCGCCGCTGGTAAAGCGCTGGATGATCTCATCGCGTTTTTGGCTTTGGCCGGTGAGTTTGACCCAAGGCAAGCCCCGGGCCTGCAGCTCCGCCTCGATCAAGCCGAGCATGCTGGTGAACTGCGAAAACAGCAGCACCCGCCGCCCCTCAGCCAGCATTTCGGGCAAAAGCTCCATCAACTGCGCCATCTTGGCCGATTCGCGCACCTGGCGGGCAGACTCCAGCGGCACCAGGTGCGGGTCGCAGCAGACCTGGCGAAGCTTGAGCAGAGCATCCAGGATGGTGATCTGCGATTTGGCCAGGCCCTTGGAATGCAGGGCTTCGCGCACAGTCTTCTCCATGCCCAGGCGGATGGTTTCGTACAAATCGGCCTGCGCGCCCGTCAGTTCCACGCGCATCACGGTTTCCACCTTGGGCGGCAGCTCAGACGCCACCAGCGCCTTGGTGCGGCGCAGCATGAACGGTGCGACGCGGGCACGCAATTGGGCCAGCCGTCCGGTGTCACCCTGTTTTTCTATGGGGTTGCGAAACAGCTCACGAAACCGCTGCTGGCTGCCTAAAAAACCGGGCATCAGGAAGTGGAACAGGCTCCAGATCTCGCCCAGGTGGTTTTCCATGGGTGTGCCCGACAGGCACAGCCTGTGCCGCGCCTGCAGTGCCGACACCACCTGGGCCGCGTTGGTGCTGGCGTTTTTGATGTTTTGTGCCTCGTCCAGCACCACCAGGTGCCACTGCAGTTGCAGCCAGCGCTCACGGTCGCGCTGCAGCAATGAATAGGGGGCGATGACCAGATCGTGCTCGGCCACCGAATCAGCCATTTCATGGCGGCCTGCGCCGTGCAGCACCAGGGTGCGCAGACCGGGGCAAAACCGCGCGGCTTCGCTGTGCCAGTTGCCCATCAGGCTCACCGGGGCGATCACCAGCGCGGGGGCCGTGAGGCGGCCTGCGTCTTTTTCGACCTGGATGTGGGCCAGGGTTTGCAGAGTTTTGCCCAGGCCCATGTCGTCGGCCAGGATGCCGCCCAGGCCCTGGGCACGCAGAAACTGCAGCCAGTTGAGCCCCTGCTGCTGGTACGGGCGCAGGCTGGCATGCACGCTGGCGGGCACGGGCACTTCGGCGATGGGGCTGGCGCCCTGTAGCTGCTGCACCAGGGCCTGCAACGATGCAGCACCCTGCCACACAGCGCCTTCGCCCAGGGCGGCACTGGCTCGCAAGGCTTCCAGGCGCGACAAGCGCAGGCTGGGTTGGGCAAAATCTGCGCCCCGCTCGCCCACCAGTTCCAGCAAGGCGGCCAGCCAGGGGCGCAGCGGCTCGGTGGGCAGGCGCACAAAGCCGCCTTGGGCATCGCCACGCGGCACGTAGACAAACGGCGGCAACTGTGGCTGCCCGGTGGCGGGGTCGGGCGGGTGCTGCGCGGCCTGGGCGATCAGGTCGGGCAGCCAGGGCAGCACGTTGTGGCGCTGGCCGTCCAGTTCCACGCCCAGTGAGAGCGAAAACCAGGGCGAGGTGTCTTGCACCTGATCAAGCATCACATCTAGCTCGCCATCGCGCCCCTCATCCTGAGCAAAGGCGCTGAGTGGCGCTGGTTCTTCGCCCGAATCTTCTTGCCCAGGCCTGGCAGCGTGAGCCACCGGCTGCGGCGCCAGCGCCACCGTCAGGTTCTGTGCATGGCTCACCCAGCCCTGAAGCGCCGGGTCCTGCGTCACGTCAAACCCTGCTTCGATGAACACCGCAAAGCCCGCATCGGCCCACGGCATCCAGGCCTGCTGCGAGCGCTCGCCGGGCAGGCCAAACACGCCCTCGTCGGTGGCCAGCAGGCCCAGCGCCATCAGTTTCTGGATGGCCTCCAGCTCTGCCTGCGGGTGGCGCTGCAGCAGCACCTTGGGGCCGTCGCCCCCGTCCAGCGGCGGCACCATCACCTGCGCGCCCTGCCCTGGCCACCAGCCACGGTGGCCTGCGTAGTCAAAGGTGAGCCGTGCTGTCACCAGGCCCAGCGTGGGCCGGTCGGCCAGCGGCGTGGGGGCCAGGTGCAGGCAAGGCCGGGGCACCACGCCCTGCAACCGCTGCACGCTTTGCACTACCGGGGGCAGGGGCAGTTGGTGCAGGCTGCGAGCCATTTCATCCTGGTATTTTTCGATGGCCGACTCGCGCAGCGCGGGGGCCTTGAGCAGCACCTCCAGCTGTGCGGGAGAAACGGAGCCCAGATCCACCGGCCCGCATTCGCCCCGCTCGGCATCGATGAACAAGGGCGGGCTGTTGTGGCACAGCGTGCCGCTGTCACCGGCAAGAGCAGCGCGCAGTTGCCAGGCGGGCTCGGCCGACAAAGCCCCGGGCTGGGCGGGCAACTCGTGCCAGCACCACTGCAAGGGGCGTGCGGGGCCCCAGCGCAGGGCGTTGCCCACGGTGGATCCACCCGCATCGGCAAACAGCCGCCCGGTGCTGGCGGCCTGTTGCAGCGCCAGCAAACCCACCTGCCCTTCCAGCACCGCGCAAGGTGCGCCGCTATAGGCCGAGTAATACGCCTGGCTGCGCGGCATGGCGCGCAGCAGTTGCAGCACCTGGCGATCGGTCTCGCTGGCCTGGTCGTACACCGCCTGTCCCTTGGCGGGCTGGGTACGCACCTGCTTGGGCTTGGCCCAGCCACCGGTCACCTTGGGGTAAGACACCACGGCTTCAAGCTGCAGCTGCACCGGCTGGCGCATGCCGCCCACCACCGACAGCAAATACAGATATTGCTCGGGCCGCGCACTGCGGTCAGTGGGGCTAAGCACCACATCGCCCCCGGCGGCGCGGTCCAGTGCGGCCAGCCAGTTCACCAGCTGGGCCTGGGCCTCGGCCTGCTGCACAGCGGCCATGCGTTCGCGCGCGGACAAGGATGCTGCCGCCGCGCTCACGCCCTTGCGCGGGGCTGCGGCAGCGCGGGCCTCGTCGCTCAGCGGCAGGCGGGCAGCCTTGAGCATCAACGCCACCGCGTGCTTGCACTGGCGCCCCACGGGGCAGTCGCACACGCTGCGCCAGTAGTCCACCTGGCCATCGGGCATCACCGCCAGGGTGACGGCCACTTCATACGGCAGGTGCTGCGTGCCCTGCACCAGGGCCTGTATGCGCCAGCCTTCGTCCAGCGGCTCAATGTCGGGCTCGCCCACCACGCCTTGGGCCAGCAGGGCCTTGCCACGCATCCAGGGGCCGTCCTCGCACAGAGCGCGCAAGGAGTCGGGGTCAAACCAGAAGGTGTCAGGCATTACAGGTCAAATTGGCCTCTAGCGCTTGATGAATAAGCGCCAGCAGCTATCTATTTAATAGCATCAAGTGCCTGCCACAGTGCGGTCTGCACGCACGCGGTCAAACACCTCTTGCGCCATGGGGTCGGTGGCGGCGCCAGAAGGGGCACCGCTGCGCAGGGTGGCCAGCAACCGTTCCAACACCGCAGCCTGGGGCAGCAAGGGGCCCAGAAAATGCGCCTTGCGGCCATCGGCAATCAGCAGCGTGGGGAAGGTCTCCACATCCAGGTCGCCCGCCAGTTCCGATTCGTCTTCAATGTCCACCCATTCAAAGCGCACCTCGGGATGGGCCTGGGCCAAAGCGTCAAACAGCGCCCGGTAGTCGCGGCAGGTGCCGCACCAGCCCGCGCACAGGCACACGGCCCACCAGCCGCCGGGCTGGGCGGCGGAGGCAGTGGAATCAACGGGCAAGGCGGTGTGGCTGGGCATGAATACAACTCCTCCAGCCCGCCAATCAGGCGGGCCAGGGCAACAACGGGGTCAGGGGGTGCGCCGCTCGCGGGCACGGTAAACCTCGATGGTACCCACACCCGCGGCCTGGTTGCCCCAGCTATTCCTCACAAAAGTGGTGACGGCCGCCACGTCCTCATCGCCCAGCAGGTGCTGAAAGGGCGGCATGCCATGCGGGCGCGGGTTGCCTGCGGTGGCTGGCAAATAGCCGCCCTGCAGCACCACGCGCACCAGGTTGGTCGGGTCAGCCAGCACCACGGCGCGGTTGCCCGCCAGGGGCGGGAAGGCGGGTTGCCCGGCCTCGTCCTTGGCGCCCTGCCCTTGCGCGCCGTGGCACTGGGCGCATTGCGCCTCGTACACCTTGGCGCCGCGTTCCATGACCGACGCGGGGGCTGCGGCCTGCTTGGCGGGGGTGGCTGCATGCTGGGGCAGCGCCTGCAAATAGACGGCCATGGCACGGGCGTCGGCGTCGCTCAGGTACTGCGTGCTGCGGAACACCACCTCGGCCATGGGGCCGATGACGGAAGCCTGCGGGGCCACGCCTGTCTTGAGCAAGGCCACCACATCGGCCTGCGGCCAGCGCTGCACGCCGGCCTGGGCAGCGTCGGTCAGCGCCGGGGCCAGCCAGTTCTGCACGGGGATCAGCCCGCCCGCCAAGGCCTGCCCTTGCTGCTCAGCCCCCAAGCTGTTGCGGGGGGTGTGGCAAGCGGCACAGTGGCCCAGCCCGTTCACCAAGTAAGCGCCGCGCTGGTAGTCAGGCACCTGCGCGGTGGCCAGTGCCTGCGGTGCCGACGCGGCTGGCTGGGCCACGTCTGCCGGAGTAAAGAACAAGGCCCGCCACACGCCCAGCGCCGCCTGGGTGCTGTATGGAAAGCGCAGCGCATGCGCCTTGTTGGCCTGTGCCACCGGCGGCAGACTTTGCAGGTAGGCAAAGATGGCGTCGGAGTCTTCGCGCGTGACGTGGGTGTAGCTGGTGTACGGAAAGGCGGGGTACAGCAGCCGCCCGTCCTTGCCGCGGCCGTTGTGCATGGCGCGCCAGAACTCGGCCGACGTCCACGCGCCCAGGCCGGTGGCTTTGTCGGGTGTGAGGTTGGAGCTGTAGTGCACACGAAACGGCGTTTCATTGCCGCGCCCGCCCGCAAAGGGCGCGCCGCCCTGCACCGTGTGGCAGGCCATGCAGTTGCCCACGCGGGTCAGGTATTCGCCCTGCGCCACCAGGGCGGGGGTGGGCTTCAGGGTCTCTGCGCTGGGCAAGGGGTCCTCGCCGCGCAGGTTCAGGGCCACGATGGCGGCGGCGCTGATGCCCAGTGCGGCCATCGCGCCCGACACCAGCCGCAAAAAGCGCTGCGGGTTCATGGGCGGCCTCCTTCAGCCACGCCGCCGCAGCGTGCGGGCATCGCAGCGGGCAGGCTGGCCACCGGCTTGCCGTTGCCAGGCACAGGCTGCGCGGCCAGCCAGGCAGACACGGCGCTCACATCTTCGGGCGTGAGCTGACGGGCCACATCGGCCATGCAGTCGGGCGACTGGGCCTTGCGCTGGCCGGTCTTCCAGGCGCCGAGCTGGCTGTTGAGGTAATCACGCGGCAGGCCCAGCAGACCGGGAATGGACGGCGCCACCCCCGTCATGGCTGCGCCGTGGCATTGCACGCACGCCGGAATCTTGCGCGCCGCATCGCCCTGCTGCACCAGGGCACGGCCCTGCTCCAGCTGCGCGGGTGTGCCCTGCGGGGCGGGCGGGGGCGGGTAAGGCAGGTCGAGCGCGGCGAAGTGCACAGCCATTTCGCGCAGGTAGTCATCCGTCAGGTGCTCGATGAGGTAACCCATTTGCGGGTAGCTGCGCCGCCCATCGCGAAAGTTGAGCAACTGGTTGTGCAGGTAGCCCGCAGGCTTGCCCGCAATGCGGGGGAAGTAACCCTCGGCCGTGGCGCGACCTTCCTTGCCGTGGCAGGTAGTGCAGGCCAGCACGCGCGATGCCATGCCAGCGGGCACGGTGGCGGCAGGGGCCGAAAAGGCTGCAGAGGTGGCAGGAACAGAATCAGCAGGGCCGGGCGCCGCGGCTGCAGCACTACAAGCCAGGGCGGCGCCCCACAGCGCCAGGGGGCGCAGCCGGGTGCGTAAAGAATCGATCATGGGTCTTGGTGTGGGGATCAAAAACGCGGCGCAAGGCCTGCGACACCCCGCACTTTAAGCGCGCAGCGCGCGGCATGCCGGGTGCGGGGCTTAGAACCTTATATGGACGCCCCGAATAAGCCAAGCCCTCACTCACTGCTGCCAAGAAGGTAAA